>OLFT01000996.1_pt1 | contig 32159 bp, 23 predicted proteins | sample 1604921 | NCBI WGS metagenome assembly OLFT01 (sample SAMEA3888897, study PRJEB22519) | human gut metagenome | biome: human gut; feature: human-associated habitat; material: faeces | place: Denmark | collected 2013 | reverse complement strand
AATTGCTGTAGTTGCATTAGGTCTACGTTGAACGTATTTCTTTCAAAAGATGACGTATAAGGTGCAGTTATGCGCAAAATGAGGATATGTATGAGTGCTTCCTGACTGAAGAATTCCAAAGACTATACCGCACAGGACAAAACGTACAATATAACCAGACGAAAGGTCCGTTGCCCTTCAGCAAAACATTTGACGTTCCGTGCGGTAAAGTATCCTTGCCACATTGACTTTTTTGAGAATAGTGCGTATAATTTAATTTGTGAAGTTGCAACATAAGATAAACTTGTGCGGAAAGTTGGTGAAAATATGACCGACAAAGAAATCATTGAAAAGCTGGCAGACGAATGCGGAGGCATATTCCGCACATCTGATCTTGCAGCCCTCGGCTATAACACCTATGCTATTCGGAAAATGGTTGATGAGCAAATTATAGAGAGAATTAAGCAAGGCTATTACAGCCTTTGCAAAACGAATGAACTCACATCCGAGGCGGCACAAATTGCTCAACTGTTCCCGGATGGTGTGCTGTGCATGTACACGGCCCTGTTCTATTACCGCTATTCTGATCGGACGCCCCTGGAATGGAATATTGCAGTCGACCGGGATACATCCAAATCCCGTTTCAAGCTGGACTATCCCTTTGTGCAGCCGTACTACATGAAAAAGGAATTTTTGGCCTTTGGCGTTACAATCGCAGATTACGGCGACTGCACCATGCAGATCTTTGACCGGGATCGGTTGATTTGCGAATGCGTTTTTTATGAAAACAAAATAGACAGAGAAACCTACAATAAGGCCATCCAAAGCTATGTCGCAGATACGAAAAAGAATGTACCCAAGCTACTGGAATATGCCGAAAAACGTAGAGTTCTGAAAAAGGTGAAAGATCGGATAGGAGTGTGGCTGTAATGGATATGGGCGCATCCGTCATTGCACGGCTGAAAAACAAAGCAAAAGAAACAGGCAAGCCCTTCCAGCTGCATTTACAGCTGTTCTGCCAGGAAGAATTTCTGCGGCGGCTGGCTGCCTCCTGTTATGCGGAAAACCTGGTGCTTAAAGGTGGCCTCTTCATTTACACGCTGACCAATTTTGAGAGCCGAGCTACCGTTGATATCGATTTTCTGCTACAACAATTCCCCGGAAGGATTGAGGACATCAAACGCATGGTGGATGAGATCATCTCCGTGGACAGCGGCAACAATTTTATTACATTTACTTCCAGGGGATTTGGAACTATTTCTCCTCAGCGGAAGTATACCGGCGTCAGTTTCCAGCTGGTAGGTCAAATCAAAAATACCCGGACTCCTTTTGATGTGGATTTCGGTGTGGGTGACATAATTATTCCCGTGCCCCGCAAGAGGACAATCCCCGTTCAGCTGGATGGCTTTGGCTCTCCGGAGGTGCTGACCTACTCTCTGGAAAGTACTGTTGCAGAAAAATTTGACGCGCTACTTCAGCGTTTGGAACTGACCAGCCGCATGAAGGATATCTATGATATTTACTATCTGTCCAGCATCTTCGATTTCGATGGCTGGGCACTCCAGCAGGCGATTTTCGAAACCCTGCAAAACCGGGGAACGGCATACGAGTGGGACAGCTTCGACCGCGTAATCGCCTTGGCAGGTAACAAGGACATCCAAGTTCGCTGGAGGCAGTATCTGCGCCGCCTGAAAATGACGGAGCTACCTCTGGAAGAAGTTATGGTATGCATTGATCGTTTTCTGCGCCCCGCTTGGGATGCAATTCTTTCCGAAGGGGAGCTTTTCATGCAGTGGGACTGCAAAACTGCCACATGGCATGGAGAAAAGAAGCCTGTTTTATAGAATAGCAAGGCTGATATTCTGTAGCTAATATCGAATGCTTCGCGTTTTATCGGCCTATATCTTGAAGCTTGGAGAGATGCACAATGGCTCGCAAAAAGAGCAAAGAGCAAATACATAAAAATATGAGCCGGGTGCGCAATAGTGATACCGCGCTGGAGAAACTTCTGTGCGAGGAGCTTGTTCGCCAGGGACTTACTACATTTACGAGAAACAATAAGACGATTTTTGGAAAACCGGATATTGCATTTCTTGCTCGGAAAATCGCGATATTCTGTGACGGAGATTTTTGGCACGGATATAACTGGGAGCAGGCACAAAATGAAATAAAAAGCAATCGTGATTTTTGGATTTCCAAAATCGAACGCAATATGCAGAGAGATATTGAGGTAACGGCACGACTGCAGGAACAAGGTTGGACTGTTCTGCGATTTTGGGGACATGAAATACAAAAAGAACCGGAATACTGCGTTTCCGTAGTTTTGGATGAGTTGCGAGTTTTCCCTGTTCAACCGTATAGAACAATTGACCTTTGTGCCGGAATCGGCGGCATTCGTCGTGGCTTTGAGCTTACAGGGCAGTTTGTGAATGTACTTTCTTCGGAAATTGACAAGTACGCTTGCAGAACTTACCAACATTTATATGGGGACAATCCCGAAAACGATTTGACCAGCGATGAATTTAAACAGCAGGTGGAAAACACGGAATATGGAGTGCTTTTGGCCGGATTCCCCTGCCAAACGTTCAGCCGGGTCGGGTTGCAGGAAGGATTTGAGAACGAAGAAAAGGGCAAGATTTTTTTTCATATCTCCGACATTATTAGGAGAACCAGACCATTTGCATTGTTTTTGGAAAATGTAGATCGTTTGGTTTCTCACGACGAAGGGCGAACATTCAAAACCATCATCGAAACGCTTGTAAATGATTTGGGGTACCATGTAATTGGTGTCACAAAAGAAGCGGACGGGACACTCAAATATGTGCCGAAATCCTTCATTCGCAACTCCCGCGACTTTGGCGTTCCGCAAAATCGCCCTCGTACATATATAATCGGTTTTGATACGGAGCGTTTTGCCCCGGAGAGACTGGCTATGCTGCCAACGGAAATGCCTCGTACCCGAGCGGTTGAGCTATATCATGATTTGAATGATTTGTTGGAGCATGATGTTCCGGCAAGGTATTATATGGCATCGGGATATTTGGAGACACTCGTCAAGCATCGAGAGCGTCAAGAAGGAAAAGGCTACGGATTTGGTTATCGGATTGTAAATGCGGAAGGAATTGAGAGACCTATAGCCAACACATTGTTGGCAACAGGAGGTTCGGGCCGTGAACGCAATTTGATATACGATCCCAAAGAAGGCATTGCAGGACAGATTATTAAAGGGAAGAAAACCCCTCTCAATGATAAAGGCATTCGTGTTATGACTCCCACCGAGTGGGGGAAACTTCAAGGCTTTATAAACTATGGATTCGTAAACGCTGAGGGGGAGGACGAGTTTTCATTCCCCGAGGGAATTCCGGCAGTCCAACAGTACAAGCAGTTTGGCAACTCCGTCACAATTCCGGTAATTGAGGAGATGGCACGGTTTATGCTTGATTGTTTGACTATCTTACACGGAGAAGAACCGTAAACGGAGGTGTATGACCGTGACGGCAGAAAAACTGGCAAATGCTATTCTGAAAAAGTGCGATATTTATTATGGTGATGCGCTGATATCGAAGGAAGCAATCATTGAAAAATATCTGTCTTTTTTTGCCGATTCATTAGTATCAAAGGAGCGAACGGTCAATTTTGCTCTTCATACAGGATCTCTGTGCTTTGATGTTATTTCCGTTGTTGCCGTCGCTCTGGGTTGTCTGTCCTATAACCTGTCTACAAATGACGATATTATCTCTGCTCTACAGATAGACGATATGGTTATGTATAATGGTCAGAGGTATCGCTGGAAAGGTACCAGCCTTGAATACGGTCGGCTTTGCATGGTGATTGAGCAGGACGGGAAAGGAAAAAACGGGAAAACGATCAGTTACCTTCCCCTGGAGAAGAATAAACACCTGATAAAGCCTTACTACGGCGAGTCGCAGATTACTGACGGACGCGGCATTAGAAAGAAAAAAACAAATCGTGAGGATTTTTTGGCTTTTGCATTTGATGTGGATATGCAAGAAATCCCTACACAGATCGATGTTTCAATCGTTATTGTGGCTGATCGCAACTCATTTGGCGAGATCTACAAACAAGTCCGCATCGTATATGGCGAAGGCAAAGAAGTTGGTTTGTTGGACATTATTCCGGCGGCGTATTATACCGGTAGTGGTGAAGAGTATCAGTTCGGTCTGAATCCGACAAAAGCGGAACCGGTTTTGAAAGTAACCGGTAAAATTTCAACGGCACGGGATTTGGTCCTGGGCAGAAACGGAAATAAAGTAGTAGGTCTATTGGTCATCGGTGGCGCGCCTATAACCGAGAACGGGTCTGAACTTGCCGATTTGCTTCGAAGAAAAGTACTGCGTTTTGCTCATGTTACATCCCCAATCAAAGCCGGGATGGGTGAACATATCTTGGAGATGTATGAGGGTGCTTCCGTATTTGCTTGTACAAAAACCATGCTATCCAAAAGCAATCAAATGATTCGCAATGACAACCCGCTTACCGAAGAACTCCACCGGCAGATTATGAATGTGATACACAATACTGTTACGGCAATTCCCGTAGGTGAAGGTTGGAGTTGGGATGAATACAAAACCATAAAAAATGCGATTTTTGTCATCAAACAGTCCAATTGGAATGATGCTGTCAAAGACGACTTCGTGGTGGCTGCGCATGGCCTGCTGAATCTTCTTAATTCCGCAGTTTTTCCGTTAGAAATAATGGAAAACGCCATTTGTAACGGACAGATTAACAAAGCGGTTACTTCACCCTACGGACGCATTCAGGAATTATGGGATATTGCGGATCAAGCCGGGTCTATGCAAGAACTGTGTATGGTTGTGGCGGATGCACTGGAACGAAAATATCGTGAACGATTGAAAATCTGCCCAAAGGCAAATGCCCTGAGGGAATACTTGAACGAACATAAACTCGGCAAGGTTGCAATCATTGTACCAAAGGCATATTATGCCGACTTACTTCGCATGGTATACCCTGAGTACTTTTCTGATGAAAATGTAATTTGCGTAACGGCAAATCGTTTCGATAGCCAGAAAAAATACGATGCGGTTTTATGTGTCGGAGAACTGAATAATAAGCGGTTTGATCCGTTGCAATGTTTGGCTGCACGTAACATCGATGTCCTTCTGTATGGATGTGAGGAAAAGGTATTTACATTCCGACGAAAGAAATTCGCAAAGTACGAGCGAAAGCTGAATCGAAGAATCGGTGCCACCCATATGGCAGACGAGTCGGAGGAGGATGACTCTTCTCAGGAAATGCAGATGGAAGAGGAAGTACAGCAGTTCTCCGCCCTGGACGAATATATCGAAGCCTTTAATACATTTGATGTTCGCAAATTGGCGCAGAGCAGCAGTGTGGGAGGCGTTTATGTCCCGGTGTCTGAAGTTAAACATGTAGGCACTTTTGTTTCGGGAGAGCAAATATTCTTCTCCAAGTATTATTCTGCGGTTGTCTTTGACAGTATGGCAGGAAATGTGATTGAAAAATCCCCGGAGCAATTGCGGCCCGGAGATGTGCTGGTGTTTGTTAAGCGTGATGATTACACCAAGAATATTGTTGACTTCATCTATGAGCGTCTGCTTCGCGATGGACGTTTGGGGCAAGGCGCAATTGAGGCTTACGAAAAGTCTCAATATTGGAAAGAAGCCTTGCGGGAGTATAAGGAAACCAATGGCTTTACTTATCGAAAGGTTGCGCAGAAAATGAGAGAGGCCGGAAGTTCTATGCAGGAGGTCACTATTCGGCAATGGCTCATCGATGACAGTCACATTGTCGGCCCCCGTAAAGAACGTACCATGGAGTATATTGCAATCGTAACGCAGGATCCTCATCTACTGGCAGATACTCATGGCTTTTTTGAGGCGTGTGGAGCGGTGCGTCACGACCGGCGAAAGATTCTTGAATTAATCGCAAAGGCTATCAACGATAAACTCAGTGGCAACATACCTGAGGAAGGCAGCGTTCTAAGCATCGTATATGACAATGTGGACAGTCTGTCGGAAACACTGGAACTTGAGTATATTACGGAACTGGACGAAAGTGTAAATATAAACATCAATCTGGTGAATACACCCATTACAGAAGCGGAGGTATTGATGTGACAGGCAGTGAAATTAGACAGGCAATGATTTCTGCCCGGGAAGAGTATATCGGTATAATTAAGGATGAACTTTTAGGACCCGGATCAGAGTTTTCTTTGCCTGATAGAGAGCATGAACTTATTTCCAGCACCCCTACCAGTCGTTATTCCGTTGGTATTCTGTTCCCACAAGGAAATGCTGTCAACCAGGATAATGATGAGACTGTTGAATTGGAGGAATCTGATAATTCGGCAGAAAACTCCGGTTCGGTTTCTGTCGAAGATCCGGGTGCCGACCCCGTTCAACAAAAGAAACAGAGAACCTATGCATTTGACGAAACTGCCGATGAAAACTTGGACGAAGAAATCGGAATGGCTACGCAGTACATGCCTTCGTCCATGGGTATTACATTCATCGCAAGCGGAAATACAAATATCGTCAGGGGAAGTTTGACATTTGCCACATACCGAAATGCCAAAGTTCCGGATTGTATGATTCCCTATCTGCCGGATGATCCTGACACCTATAAAGTACCGCCTGAATTGGCGCATATTATGGTGTATGACAAGGACGCCCATGCGCTGCGGCTGATTTCTTCCGTAACGGCCAAGGAAGCCCGTAGCATTTTTGAGCGCGATACGATTCCGGAAAATGAATTCCACATTCTTCAGAAAATAGTCTACCGTTTTGTTGACTACTGTGCTATGGGGTATGTGCGAGTTCCACATGAAATTCCGGAATTTGTGCTTGACTTTAGCCATGGGGATTATGCCGATGACGAAGCCAACCACAACCTGGATGGCACTGATGCAAAGCTGGTGGCTTTGAGACGAAAAATTGGAGATAATTTGTGGTCAATTACCGTTATGTTGGTGAACGACTGGAAGGAATCTCCCGTGAAGGCAAATCGCTGCATTTTCCAGGCCAAAATGAAAGTATCCTCCGAGAATAATGATTTCGTTTTTGTAGAAAGCAATCCCAACGCGGATGTAACCGCGATGGATTCAGAAGAACAATCTCTGGATTTGTTGTACCGTCACAAAAAAATATACGGAACCGGCTTGGGTACATCCGTAGACTGGGAGATCGATGCGTCTGGAGTTGGGGCTATATGGAGCGATTTCTTACCGATAATAGAGATTCCGTCGATGAGTTTTTCCTTGCCTCAGAACGACCTCATCAAAGACGAAGAATTGTCCATGAAGTATTTGTCCGACCTTGATCCATCCGACAGAACTACCAAACTTGCATCCATGCGGAACCTGGTCGACCTGTATAAAAATTGGGTTGATAGTCTGGAAAAGGTGGCTGACACACTCGATCCCAGATATGTATCTGCTGCCGCCAATAATATCCGTGAATGTAAACGCGCATATAAGAGAATGTATGCCGGCATTGATGCTCTGGCAAAAAATGACAACGCGTACAAAGCCTTTCTGTTGGCAAATCGTGCAATGTTTATGCAGAGAATTCATATTGCGATGCAGGGAGATATGGCCAAAACCAACGCCGATCGTTACCCGGGGGACGAAGAAATTGCAGACAGGCTTTATGGCATGGATTACAGCCAGGAGAGCGACAGCAATTGCAAATGGAGACCTTTCCAGATAGCATTTTTACTGATGGATGTCAACTCTATAACTGATGATGAATCTCCGGAGCGGAGTATCGTTGATTTGATATGGTTCCCTACCGGTGGCGGTAAAACCGAGGCATACCTTGGACTGACTGCGTTTACAATTTTCTATCGCAAGCTGGCACACCCCAAAAACTCCAACGGCACGGCTGTTATTATGCGTTATACTCTCCGCCTTTTGGCGGCACAGCAGTTTACCCGTGCAGCGACACTTATTTGTGCTTGTGAGTATATTAGACAAGATTGTGCCCAAAAGAGACATAAGTATCCTGCCTACCCTCTAGGAAAAGAACCGATCACAATTGGTCTCTGGATTGGTGGATCGCATATTCCCAACAAAAATGTTGGAACCGGTGAGCGTTCAAATAGTGCGGAATACCATTTGGGAAAGCTGCAGAGTGTGAGCAGTCCATATTATGTTCGTAATGAAAAAGAACGTCATAATAAGTTTCAAGTGCTGAAGTGTCCGTGGTGCGGAACAAAGATGGTCAAGGATGATAAAAATGGCCGTCTGGTTGGAGAATGGGGCTATAACATGAGCGGTAAACATTTCTATATGTTCTGCCCTCATGAAGACTGTGCTTTTACCAAGAGACTTCCTATTCAAATTATCGATGACGAACTTTACGAAACACCTCCGACATTGTTGTTTGGTACGGTGGACAAATTTGCTATGCTTCCTTGGGACGGACGAATTGGTGCTTTCTTCGGCATTGGAAAAGATAATCGCACTCCGGAACTAATTATCCAGGACGAGCTGCACTTGATTTCGGGGGCATTGGGTACGGTGGTTGGCCTTTATGAAACCGCAGTGGACGCAATTTGCGGTCAAAAGGGCGTGTATCCCAAAGTCATTGCTTCCACCGCTACAATTCGTAGAGCAAAAGAGCAGTGTTCCGTGCTGTATAATCGTGAAGTTGTGCAGTTCCCGGCTCCCGGCTTGGATGCGGAGGACTCTTTCTTTGCAAAAGAGTCTGTAATTGATTACGAAAAGGGTGTTTACGGACGTAAATATGTAGGTATTATGCCTTCCGGAAAAACCAAGGCTATGATGGAAATCCGTGCTATGGCTGCGCTTATGCAGAAGGTTTACACCATGGATCTTCCGGAAGAGGTTAAAGACAAGCTGTGGACATTGACGGTATATTTTAACAGCTTGAAGGATTTGGGCAAGGCTTCAACTCTGGTGGACGATGACGTAAAGGATTTTATCATTCGTACGGCAAATCGTATGTTTACGGGAAGAAGGCTTATCGTCAGTGCGGACGAACTTACCAGCCGTGTTTCCACCACGGAATTAAATGAGACATTGGATAAGCTGGAAAAGATCGAGTATTCCAAAGAAAATGAAGCCGCCAAGCGATATGCTTCTAATGTGCTGCTTGCCACAAACATGATCTCCGTTGGCATTGACGTTGCACGATTGAATGTTATGTTGATGATCGGACAGCCCAAACTTACCAGTGAATATATCCAGGCCTCCAGCCGAGTGGGACGTTCCTTCCCCGGTGTAGTCTTTGTGCAGTACGATGCCACAAAGAGTCGCGACCGCTCCCATTATGAACGATTTCGCTCTTACCACGAATCTTTCTATCGCTTTGTAGAGCCGACCGGAGCGACTCCGTTCTCTCGTCCGGCACGTGAACGGGCCTTACATGCTGTGCTTATTTCGATGATGCGCCAAATGGCCGGAATGAGCGAAGATAAGGATGCCATTAACTTCGATGAGGAGTACTTTGCGGAAACAATAAAGAAAATCGAAACGTTTGTCATAGACCGGGTGACCGGAATTAACGAACGCTCCGAGGGGCAGGCAAAGGACGATGTAGATGAAATCCGAACGGAGATTAAGGAGTTCTTCGATCTTTGGCAGTCCTATGTGGATGAATGCAACGGAGAGAATCCGTCTGTTCCGTTGTATTTTGGGCGCAAGTTCATGGTCAATCCGCCTGCGGGAGATACACGTCGATTGCTTAAACAATACAACTCTGCAGGAAAGGACAATGCCATCGAAACTTTGACCTCAATGCGAAATGTGGATACTCCGGTATTGGGTAGTATTGTAGTTTGGGGGGATAACAATGTCTGAACAAGTGAAGGCAAAGATAGAATTGAATAAAGTTACCCACTCCGTTCGTGCCGCTCAGGCAGTTCTGCAATATGGCGTAGGTGCTATGGTGGACTTTCCGGATCAGACATTGGTTACTGCTGCGCCGGAGTACTGGAGCGGAAAGAGTAGGATCTATGATGATCGTTTTGCAAAAGCCCTGGGTGTGGACTACTTTGCGTTACCCACCAATATTGCGTATTCCCGTTTTCCTGAATGGTATTTCTGCCCTAAGTGCCGAAAATTCCAGCCATTAAAAAACTGGGTGGCCGAGTATAGGAAAAACGCCAAGGCAAAAACTCTTGAACGGGACGAGTATATGGTTGAGCATATGCAATGCCCCAAGTGCCGCCAGGATTTGGTCGTGGCGCGTATTGTCACGGTGTGTGAAAGCGGTCATTTGAATGATTTCCCTTGGGTAAAGTGGGTGCATGCAAAGGCCAAGAAACCGATTTGCGGAAATCCGGAGTTGAAGTTTAAGACCGGCGCATCCGGAACGGAAGGGCTTGAAGGCTTGAGCGTAAGTTGCTCCTGTGGTGCTATCGCTACATTAAAGGGGGCCTTTGATAAGGATTGCTTTCAAAAGCTGGACGAAGACCTGGCGACCAATCAATTCAGATGTGATGGAAATCATCCGTTTCGACATACCAAAGATAAGTGTGTTTGCTATCCCAAAACCGTGCAGAGAGGTGCATCGTCCGTTTACTTCCCCGTGGTGCATAGTTCGTTGGTTATTCCCCCGTATGCAGATAAGTTGAATGCAAAAATTGAGCAAAGCAAAGCTTATGATGATTGCATGACCATTATCAGCGATGAGGACCCTGAGGAAAGGATCGCTACAATAACCCGGCGTTTGCCGAAGTGGGTGGATAAAATTGCGCTTGAAATCGGTGCGTCCCGTGCAGAAGTGGAGAAAATCCTGATTCGAAAATGGTTGGAGCCGATGCCCGAAGATGTAGATGTGACCAGTATTCAGTATCGTGTGGAGGAATATACCGCATTGTCCGGAGAAGTAGGCGCAGCTGGCTCGGGGTTGGGCGATTTCTCTCGTGAAGAAATGGACATTTCCGAGTATGATCTGCCTCATATAAAAGCTATTTCCCTCGTCGACAAGGTGCGTGTGGTAAATGCATTGATTGGGTTTTCCAGAATTCAGCCGGCAATGACCAGTAATGATGTCGGTTTTGTAGATGTAAAGGAACCCGATACTCGGTGGTACCCTGCTTATGAAGTACGTGGTGAAGGCATCTTTATCGAGTTCAACCAAGAAGATATCGATAGCTGGATTGAAGCCCATCCGGCAGTCGTTGAGAGAGCAACTAGGCTGAACCACAACTATGCGACATCGTTTATCGGGAAGAATCATCCACGCACGATAACGCCCAAATTCCTTATGTTGCACACGCTATCTCACCTGCTAATTTCTCAGCTGAGTTTTGAGTGTGGATATAGCATTGCTTCTCTGAGTGAACGCCTATACTGCGCCGAGGAATCCGACGGAAAAAAGATGGCGGGTATTTTCATCTATACTGCCAGTGGCGATGCGGAAGGTACATTGGGTGGACTGGTTCGCCAGGGCAGACCGGATGCATTCCCCAGGATTCTCAGAAAAGCAATTGCAAACGCAAAGACTTGTTCAAATGACCCGGTATGCATCATGAGCAGAGGTCAGGGACGCGATTCTTTGAATCTTGCGGCATGCCACGCATGCGGCTTATTGCCGGAAACATGCTGCGAGGAGAGAAATGCATTTCTGGATCGTGGTGTAATCGTTGGTACATATGAAAACCCGGAAATCGGTTTCTGGAATGATATCGATTGATAAGCAGTAATTAGAGTTATTTGCTTTGAGAATAGCAATAAGAGCGATTTTGCAAAATGGCTTAAAACGAACAATCCGCCTGATTTAGCGGAGGCAGTCCCTTGGCCAATACCTTGACCAATATCAGAAAATCATCGGGTGGACACAGTGGACAAGACAGTGATTTGAACCATAAAAAGTGGGGTCTAAAGTGCTGGAAAGCACCCAATAGCAGGTGTTTGACGTCCCGATGTAATTATTCCCCAAATTTAAGAAAAGTATAATAGAACTGTATCACAAGGCTGTCGTGTCATAAACAGTGGATTCGTCCGGTAAATTCCGACGGATTCGGGCGACCATTTGCAAAAAATGTTGCAAAATTCGGAAAATCAAAACCCGCAACCAACTGCGGCGTAAAGGTTTGATGCCGGTTTCGGCAAATTCCTTCACACGCATGAGGCCACTGGTTCGAGTCCAGTAGTCTCCACCAGAAATCACCGGAATCGCCTGATTCCGGTGATTTTCTTTTGTAATTCGCAACTTTTTTGTGCGCTTAATTTTTGGCGTTTCTTCAAGACTCACACACTGACCCACACGGGGAAAGGGCCGGAAAGTACCGGACAGGGCCAGACAGGAATTTTCCTGTCTGGCCCTGTGTTTTTTGCCATATTTACCGCATCTGCTGGCTGATGACCCCACCGATGGTGTCCGCGGCGTCCTGTTTCATTTGGGCCGTGGCGTGGGTGTAGGTATTCAGCGTGAACCCCGCCGAGTAGTGGCCCAGCGCGCCGGACAGCGTTTTCACGTCTACCCCGCTTTTCAGCGACAGCGTTGCGAAGGTGTGGCGCAAGTCATGGAACCGGATGTGTTCCGCACCGATAGCTTTCAGAATTTTATCGTGGGTTCGCCGGAAAGCGTCCGGGTCATACATAGTCCCGGTCTTGGGCGATGGAAACAGATACGGATTGCGAGAGTGCTTTTTGTGTTCGGCAATCAGCAGGTCGACTGCCTGCTGAGGGAGAGCCAGCGTTCGCACGGAGTTGCGAGTTTTCGGCGGACTGACTACTAACTCGCCGTTAATTCGATTTACCTGCTTTGTGATAGAAAGCGTTTTGCTCTCCACATCTAAGTCCGTCCAATGGAGCGCCAACAGCTCCCCTCTCCGCAGGCCGGTGGTCAGTTCCAGATAGAAAGCGGCGAGAAGGCCCCGGCGCTCCGCTTCTGCGAGGTACATCCCGATTTTCTCTTGCGGCAGAATTTTCATTTCTTTCTTTTCGAGTTGCGGCAATTTGCAGCCCTGGGCGGGATTGCTGAGGATGAGCCGCTCCGCCACCGCCTGCTCCAGGCAGTTGTGCAGCAGCGTGTGGACGCCGCGAACCACTCTGGGGCTGAGGCTTTTGTCCTTGAGTTCAGGAAAATTCTTGCGCTGGACTCGCCCGCTCTTTTGGAGGTTGTTGTAAAACCGCTGGATCTGAATGGTGGTCAGCTTGTCCAGCGGGACGTCCCCAATTCCGGGGATGATGTGGTTCTCGATGTAGTTGGTGTAGTAGGATTTTGTGTTGGGACGAATGCGAGGTTCAGCATAGACCTCGTACCACGTTTTCATCCACGAACTGACTGTGTAAGTCCCTGCTTTGGATACATCCAGCCGTTGGCTTTCGCTGATCGCGGCTTTGAGTTTTTCCTTGACCTCGGCCTGCGTCTTGCCGAGGACATTTTTGATGATCCGCTTTCCGCTCTCCGGGTCATAGCCTGCGGTGTAGCGGCCCTCCCATCGTCCGTCCTTTCGTTTTCGGATATTGCCCTCTCCGTTTGCTCGTCTTTTCGGCATGGTATCGACCTCCTTTGTAACGGCAAACCATACCGTAAACGGCAGAGGAAAGCTATCCAAAGGCGGAACAGTTATCAGAAAGTTATCATTTGTCCATCGGAACCACGCCGCCTTATCTTTGACTATTGCGGCGCAATTTCTGCGCTGCCGGGGGCGTTCTCTTTAGTTACAGCGGTGCGATTTTTGGACGGTTGAAAGTCTCTTTTCATTGACTACAGCGGCGCAAAATATGTACGATCTGCGCTGAAAATCGCTCTTACTTGGAAATCACTTTTTCGGGTAGTTGAAAACGGCAAATTTCTCAATCGACTGCTGAACGGCCACCTTGAAAAGTCTGCTGTCCACAGGCCATTTTCGTGCCTGACGTTCACCCAAGACTGCGAAAACGCCTCGCAAGGTGCACCTTAGACTGCGGTTTCAAAACCTCGGAAAGCCCCGCACTGCGGGGCTTTGTGGCTGAGAGGGGCCCAATTACGGGCACCTCTCTTTATCTTGTACTAAAATCGAACGGCCCTCACTGCTCGAAAAACCTTCCTGTAAAGTTCGGCTTTTCGTCCAAAACCATTCCCGCAAATATCGCCAAAAAGTTACCGTCACAACGCTGTTCCAAACCGCTTTTCATCGCATCTTTCAACTTCTCCCACAAACGGCCTACGTTCGCTTTCACGAGTGAAAGCGGGTACACACTCGGCTTCGCCAACAGGATCGCACACAGCGGCCCACACGCCGAAACAGGGGCCTTCCCTCCCTCGGCCACAGTGCGGCTTGTGTTACCGGTGAAATTGCCACCGAAAGAACAGCCGGAGAAAGTGGATGCACGCCTGTGGCGTGTGTCCGCTTCCTCCGGCACCGCAGCCCCGCTGGGCTGCGAAAATTCTACTACTTAGTCTGTTGTTGGCGAAAGCCTAAATGCAAATCCTCCAGATAACTCAATAATCAGCGTTACCTTCGTAAGTTTTCTTCTTGAAATGCAGTATTCCAGAACTGGTAACTCCAATCCACGCGTTCATGGAGTTCGTCAAGAGAAGTCCCTGCCAGCTTTTTTAAAATACCCCGGTGGCTGTCGGAGAAATACGCAACTGCATCGTGCTGTAAAATTACTTCAATGGTCTTATAGAGGAAATCCTCTGTGATCCTTACGATGCTGTCATACACTGTAAGAACTGCGATATTGTTTGTGGCGGAGGCTAACTCTCGATGGAAAGCGATGTCTTTTTTTGCGATGGTGTGAATATTATTTTTCCCAGATGCCAAATAGACTTCCAAGTCATCTTGAAGCGCATAGAGGCGATCCCATATTTCCTGAGATACCCCCTCATAGAATAACTGTTCTAAGATTCCGTTATCCAGCAGCTTCCTCAAGCCTATTAAATCATGATGAGCGCTTTCCTTTTGAAGCACAATTCCGTATAACGTCGGAGATAAAATTTTAGGGGAAAATCCATTGCAAACATATGTCCCATCCGCGCGGCGTACCTCTAAAATTCCATAGGATACAAGAATTCTAATGGCTTCCCGTATAGTGCTTCGTCCAACGCCGAATGCTTTTACCAAGTCTGGCTCTGTTGGGATTTTCATCCCTGGCTTGAGCTCTCCGCTCATAATAGCGCTGACTAACCGAGAGACAACACTATCAACAACAGAACTTGCTTGGATCGGTGATAAATAGGCACCATTCTCAATACTCATTGGATTTTCCTCAAATTCAAATCTTTTTCTTTACTCGGCAATCATCGCTGAACAAACGGCTTATTTTTCTTCTTGGCCGACAGTTACCTGCATTTTATCTTCATAATAGCGAACCAGAGCAGCCTGATCCTCATTAACATATCCATTATCATTTGCCCAGTCCATAATACGGAGCACAACGTCAGTCAAGGGCAGGTCAACATCCATTTTATGGGCATAATGGATTGCGTTCAAAATATCTTTGCGGTGCACTGCAATTCTGGCGCCCGGCTCGTAATCGCGCTTCAACACCTTCGGCACCTTATTATCGTACAGGGGGCCGCCGGCAAAGCCATGGCGGGTTGCTTCAAAGGTGGTCTGCAAATCGATACCGGCTTTCGCCGCAAACGCATAGCCCTCCGCAATTGCTACCAGAATGGCACCGCCCACCATGTTATTGATAAGCTTTGTGGTATCGCCGCTGCCGGAGCCGCCTGTATACACCGGTGTGCCCATGCACTCCAGCACAGGTTTGACTTTTTCAAAAGCCTGTGGGTCGCCGCCTGTCATAATGGAGAGGGTCCCGGCCTCTGCCATGGGATTGCCACCGCTGACGGGCGAGTCTAATAAGAACATCCCTGCGTTCATTGCTTTCTTATTGAGATCCAGAATAATATCTGGTGCTGCGGAGGAAAGATCCACAATGATATTGCCGGGCCGACCCAGGCGAATGGCTTCCTCTACAGAGTGCTGAATAATGGCATGAGTCGGTAGCATCTGGAGCAAAACATCACAGGTGCTGTAGAGTTCTTCAGCACTGGCGGCAACAGTTCCGCCCATTTCCCGATAACGGTGAAGCTGTGTTTCGCTGACATCATAGCCAATAACTTCTACGCCTATTTTTTTGGATACATTCAGCGCCATGGAAAGTCCCATTACACCCAGACCAAGAAAACCAATTTTTTTCATATTGTAACATCTCCTATAAGAATATGCAAGGCATGCAGGGAGTGAAAGCAACTAAATCGCTTTCACTCCCTGCACAAACGTCAATTTTGAAATCAACCAGCCAAACTGGGGAGCCACAGCGAGAATGCAGGGACATAGGAAACCAGCAACAGGGTGACCAGAGAAATCAGGAAGAAAGGCATACAAGCCTTAAAAGCGCCGCCCATGCTGGTTCCGCCCAACTTTGTGCCCACCAGCAGAGAAACACCTACGGGAGGCGTGATGCAGCCGATGTAGATGTTAACGCAGGTCAAGATGCCGAATTGGATCAGGTCGATACCGAAGGAATTTACCAGGTTCAGCATCAGAGGTACCATCATTACGATGATGCAGTTGCCCTCCATCAGGCAGCCCAGAATCAGGAAGATAACGTTGATCATCAGCAAAACCACAAACTTGGAGGATACCAGGGAGGTCATTGCCTTCATAAACAGCTGAGGCAGCTGAGAGGAAATGACCACATAGGCGGAAGCCTTGGAAAGGCCCACCAGAATCATGATGGCAGCTACGGAAATCGTGGTCTCATAGAGGGTGTTGAGAAGATTCTTGATGCTGACCGTTTTGTAGATAAAAACACCTACAATCGCGGAATAGAAGGCAGAAATGGCCGCCGCTTCGGAAACGGTGCAGATGCCGCCGAAAATCAGGCCCAGCACGATGATAGGCATGAAAAGGGCCCAAATGCTATCTTTTAAGATGTACAGCTTTTCTTTCATGGTGGTCTTGGGCTGCTGAGGGAGCTTCATCTTCCAGCCGTAATACAGGGTGTAGGCCAGGAAGCACACAGCGCAGAACACAGCGGGAATCGCAGTAGCCATGAACAGCTTCTGGATGGAGCACTCAGTCAGGCTGGCGTAAACCACCAGAGAGATGGAGGGGGGGATCATCGGGCCCAGCAGAGAGGAGCAGCTGGAGCAGGCCACGGCGTAGTTCTTGTCATAGCCCTCCTTGACCATTGCGGGGACGGTCATGCCGCCCACAGCGGCCACGGTGGCCACGGCGGAGCCGGAAATGGCGCCGAATAGAGCGGAGGAGAGAACCGTCACACTGGCAAGGCTGCCGCGCACCCGCCCCAAAGGCACGTTTGCCGCGTTAATCAGTTTCTGAGTGATGCCCTGTGCCATAATATTGCCCGCCAGAATGAACAGGGGAATGCACAGCAGAGAGGACGAATTCATACCGAGGAAGGTTTTCTGGGCCACAGCCTCCAGAGGGAAGCCAGCGTGAAGCATGGCTACCATGGTTGCAATGCCGATGGACAAGTAGATGGGAAGCCCCAGAAAGGCCAATACCAGTAGAAGGACAAAAATAATTACACCTGCATTCATTACTTCTCACCCTCCTCGTTGTTCACCTGAATTTTACCTTGAAACAGCTGAAAGTTTCTGATGGCGGATTCAATGGAATAGAGAACCATCAGTACAGCGCCGACGGGGAACGAATAATACACATCCCTCATCTTGATGGGCAGCGTTGTAGAAGCACCGGTGGCATGTCCGATCAGGCTGACACCGTATTTGCAGAAGAAAATCATGAAAACCGCCGCCACAACGGAACTAATGCCGGAAATCAGATAGCGGGTCTTCGGAGACATGAAATTCAACAGGAAATCCACCTGCAGATGGCTGTCTCTCCGGACAGCGATGGGAATCCCCAAAAAGACGCTGTAGATGGAAAGATAGAGCGCCAGTTCCTCGCACCAGGGCCGGGCGCTATGGAATCCATACCGCATAATGCATTGATAAATCATGATAAGTGTGATAGCGGCCAACAGTAAGATTTCGAGAATCTTGATAACTTTTTCTACTCCATCTAAAAGTCGGCTATAATATGTTAGCACTGATCGTTCATCTCCTCTAAGGCTTTATTGATATTAAAAGGGCGAGGGCTCCAGCAGGACTGCCGGAGCCCTCTTATCATGTATGGAACAATGGAATCCGATTAGGTAGGATCAGCAGCCTTGATCTGATCAGCATAGGAAACCAGATCAGGATACTTCTCTTCAAGGAAGCCGTCCAAAGCTTCCTGCCACAGGGTCACATCGGTCTCAATGAACTCACAGTCGGCAGCCTCAACTTCGGGACGAATGGATTCGTTGGCCTCCAGCACCAAATCGGTGCAGCGCTTGCCTGCCTCAACAGCGGCGTCACGGATGATGGTCTGATACTCTTCGGGCAGTGCCTCAAAGTATGTCTTGTCCATGATGAAAGAGTCGGTATTGTAAACGTGTTTGGTTTCGATGATGTACTTGGTGCACTCGTCCCAGCTCAGGCTGGCGATGTTGGTCAGGCCGTTCTCAGCGCCGTTCACAGTGCCCTGCTGAATGGCGGTGAACACCTCACTGCCGCCCAGAGGAGTGGGGGTAGCACCCAGCCAGGTCCAAGTGTCCAGATAAATGGGGATGGTGGGAACACGCAGCTTGAAACCGGCGGCGTCGGCAGGGGTCTCGATGCGCTTATTGCTGCACATCACACGGATGCCCTGCAGACCGGCACCCATGATGACCATGCCGCAGTCATCACCCATCTGCTGCAGAATACCCTGGCCAACTTCGCCTTCCCACACGGCTCTCCAGTGATCCGTGCTGGAATACAGATAGGGGGCTGCTTCGATGTTGGCAAGAGATGTCAGAGATGCCAGATTACCGATGGACTCATAGACAATGTTGCAGATGCCGAGGCTCAGACCTTCCAGGCAGTCGGCGGTGTTGCCCAGAGAAGAACTGGGATACAGCTCAACGGTGATTGCACCGTTGGATTTTTCATGAACGGTATCCGCAAAGAATTGAGCAGACTTATAGACAGGATCGGTCTCGCCAATGCTCAGGTGCATCTTCATGGTATAGGTTTCGCCGGTGGGGGCGGAGCTGTCGCCGTCAGAGGAGCCGTTGGTGTCAGCGCTGCTGCTGGAGTCGCCACAGCCAGCCAGCAGGGACAGGGACATCACCGCGCAGAGGAGAGTCGCAAGAATTCTCTTTTTCATGTGGTTGATCTTCCTTTCGTTTGTTTCTTGCAGAGTTACATAATAATGAAATTTTTCAGGTTGTCAAGCGTCCTGCTCGGGGAAGAGGACGGGGACGGCCTTTTCCGGATCGACTTTCCGCGACATTTTCACGCCGCTCAGCTCGCCAATGACCAACTCCACCGTTACCAGAACATGGTTTCCCTCTTTTAAATGGCCGCCATATTCATTGCCATCCTTGTCGGCAAAGCAAGCATGAATATGGGGAGCAGCCGAGCCGGAAGGCTCAGCGCAAATAATTCCGTTCAGACCTACCAATTCGATGGGTGTTGGCAGATCGATGGCTGTCACGTAGCCGTAGCAGCCGGGCTTTCCGGGGATCTCCTGGGGATCGAAGAAGGTGCAGCCATCCAGACTGCCAATGCCGGAAAGAATCACACCGTTGAGGATATGGTGCTGATCACAGTACGCTTGAATGCAGTTGAGCACGTCCTCGCCAGGCTGGATTCGTAAAACATGAACTTTTTCAATATTTCCTGCCGCGTATTTCATGATTCACCTCTCATGGATACAGGATCATCTTGCCGGGAACACCGCTTTCAATCTGCGCTATGGCCTGTTCAAAGTCCTTCAGGGCGAAGCGGTTGCCCATGACCTTGTCCAGCTTGTAATAGGGACCCTTCATAACCTTTGCAAAGTCCGTCCAGGTCTCCCAAATTTTCCGGCCGGACACACCTGTTACCTCTACCTCCCGGTAGATCAGGTCATTGGCCATATCCATTTCCACATTCTTGGTAGGCAGGCCCACGCAGACCAGTTTGCCGGCGGCGCGCACACTACGCAGGCTGGCATTGATGGCGGGACCGGCACCGGTAATATCAATGGCGGCATCTACGCCCACCCCGTCGGTGAGCTTTTTGACATCTTCCACAAGGTCGCACTTCCCACTGTTGAACACCACATCGGCGCCCATTTCCTTGGCGGTTTCCAGCCGTTCGTCCACCAGATCACAGGCGATGACCAGCTTGGCGCCGAAGGTTTTGCAGGCACTGACCGCCGTCAGACCGATGGGACCGCAGCCGCTGACAAGAACGGTTTTTCCGGCGACATCGGCGCTTTCCACGCCATGGACGCCTGCACCCATGGGCTCAAACAGGCAGGCAGTTTCATAGGCGATGTCATCGTCCAGCAGGAAGGTGCTGTCCGCACGGATCTTGGCATACTCTGCGAAGGCACCGTCTTCCGTGACGCCGAAGAGCTTGACGTTCCGGCAGATGTGAGACAGGCCGTTCTTGCAGAACCAGCAGGTGCCGCAGGGAACGTGAGTCTCGCAGGAGACCCGGTCGCCTACCTTGCGGTCATGAACGTTTTTGCCCACCTCTACAATGTCGCCGGCGGTTTCATGGCCGGGGATCATCGGCGGATGGATCCGCGCCTGAGACCATTTGTCCCAGTCCATGATGTGGAGGTCCGTGCCGCAGACGGCCGTGCAGTGAACTTTGATCAGGACCTCGTCATCTCCAATCTGAGGGATCGGCAGATCCGTGCGATAAACGAACTTTCCGGGAGCGGCCGCTTCTTTGACAAGGCCGCACATAGTTCCTTTCACTGTGTTTGCCCTCCGGATTATTTCAGGAAGTTCCGCAGCTGCTCGGTGACGGCCTTGGTGGACACGCCGTAGAGGTCCTGCAGGGTCTCCAGTGTACCGGCGGCCAGATACTGGTCGGGCAGGGCAATCTTCTTCATCTTTGCGGGCACCTGATTGTCCACCAGCAGGTTTGCAACCAGACTGCCCAGACCGCCCACAACCGTGTGGTTCTCGGCGGTAACAACCAGCCGGCCGGGCTTCTTCTGAATCTCGGCGAGGATAGTCTCACTGTCCAGAGGCTTGATGGTGGGGGAGTGCAGGACGGCGACATGGATGCCTTCCTTCTCCAGATCCTCGGCGGCGTCCAGAGCGCGCATGGTCATCTCGCCGCAGGAGATCACCAGAACGTCGCCGCCGTCACGCAGCAGCTTGGCCTTGCCGATCTCAAAATGATAATCATACTGATCCAGCACGACGGGCACGCGGTTGCCGCGCAGCAAACGCATATACACGGGTCCCTCAAACTCGGCTACGGCTTTGGTAGCCTGCATCATTTCCACTGCGTCGCAGGGATCGATAATAGTCAGGTTGGGCATGGCTCCCAGAATCGCCAGATCATCTGTTGCCTGATGGCTGGGGCCGTAGCCGGACTGCAGGCCGGGCAGGCCGCCGATAATCTTCACATTGGTGTGGTGCTCGCAGATGGCCTGAGAGATAAAGTCATAGCATCTTCTGGCGATAAAAGTGGAATAAGTAGTGGCGAAGGGGATGAAGCCCTCCTTGGCCAGGCCGCTGGCAGCGCACATCATCAGCTGCTCGGACATGCCCACGTTGTAAAACCGATCCGGAAATTCGTCGCGGAACACATGGATGTCTGTATATTTTGCAAGGTCGGCACTCAGACCGACGATCTTGTCGTTTTCCTTAGCCAGTTCAATCAGTGCTTTACCGAAGGGTTCACCCATTGTAGGGTGGTTGGTCACAACGTTGGAGTCACTGATAACACTTTGAATACCGTTGCTGCTCATTAGTCTTTGCCCCTTTCCAGTTCGTTGAATGCCCGCGTCCAGTCTTCGTCGCTCAGACTGATGAAGTGAGCCTTGGGATTGCCAATCAGGAAAGACAGTCCCGTGCCGGGAACTGTGTCGCACAGAATGATATGGGGCTTCTTCTCAGTGGAGAAGCGTGCCTTGTCCACAGCTTCCATCACTTGGGTAATGCTGTTGCCGTTGACACGCTGGACATCGTAGTTGAAGGCGGCGAACTTTTCATGCAGAGGTTCGGTGTTCAGGACGGTGCTGGTCTTGCCGTCGGCCTGGATGCCGTTTACATCCACAATACCGATGATGTTGTCCAGACCATAGCTGCCGGCGGACATGGCGGCTTCCCAGGTGGGGCCTTCGGCCATCTCTCCATCGCCCATCATCACATAGACCTTGGAGTCGGAGCCTTTCCGTTTCAGACCCATGGCCATACCAACGGCAATGGGCATGCCCAGACCGATGGAGCCGCCGGAGATCTCGATGCCGGGCGTGTAGGCGGGCATACAACTCATGGGCAATCTGCTGTTGTCCAGGCCATAGGTGTCCAGCCAGTCCTTAGGGAAGAAACCCGCTTCTGCCATGGCAGCGTATACTGCTATGGCATTGTGTCCTGCGGAAAGCAAAAAACGGTCGCGTCCTTCCCACTTAGGATCATCCGCATGATATTTCATAGCGTGGAAATACAGAACGGTCAGAAAGTCTGCCGCCCCCAGAGATTGCGCGATAAAGCCGCGCTTGTCAACATGGCCCATTCTTAGGACATTTTTTCGGACATCATATGCTTTTTCAATAAGTTCTTCTTTGTTCATAGTATCCCCCTTCTGCCTGCTAATCTGTAAACATCTTAACATCTGATGTTTACAGCATCAGACTATCACGCCATTCGGCAGATGTAAATACACAAAAACCACAAAATGTGATTTTATTTTTTGCCGGATCGAACAATTGTAACTCTGTGAACATAGCTCATGCAGCTTTTCGCCGAAAGCGGAAAATAAAAGTTGTCAAATCAGTTTAACGCATATTTGACCCACACCATGACCCACGAGCAGAAAAAACGGGGCGGAAACAACGGAGAAAAGCGTATCTGCGGGTGAGGAAATCATGCGGCAAACCCGCTTTATTCTCCCAAAATTCGGCAGAAGGCATCCCTATCGAATCTTCACACGCATGAGGCCACTGGTTCGAGTCCAGTAGTCTCCACCAAAAATCACCGGAATCGCTTGATTCCGGTGATTTTCTTTCGTAATCCGCAACTTTTTGAGATGCTTAATTTTCGGCGTTTCATCAAGACTCACACGCTGACCCACACGGGGAAAGGGCCGGAAAGTACCGGACAGGGCCAGACAGGAATTTTTCTGTCTGGCCCTGTATTTTTTGCCATATTTACCGCATCTGCTGGCTGATGACCCCACCGATGGTGTCTGCGGCGTCCTGCTTCATCTGCGCCGTGGCATGGGTGTAAGTGTTCAGCGTGAACCCCGCCGAATAGTGGCCCAGCGCGCCGGACAGCGTTTTCACGTCCACCCCGCTTTTCAGGGACAGTGTGGCGAAGGTGTGGCGCAGGTCATGGAATCGGATGTGCTCCGCGCCGATGGCTTTCAAAATTTTGTCATGGGTTCTCCGGAAGGCATCCGGGTCATACATGGTTCCGGTTTTGGGCGATGGGAACAGATACGGATTGCGAGGGTGCTTTTTGTGCTCGGCAATCAATAGGTCGACTGCCTGCTGAGGGAGAGCCAGCGTTCGCACGGAGTTGCGTGTTTTCGGTGGACTGACCACCAGTTCCCCGTTAATTCGATTTACCTGCTTTGTGATAGAAAGCGTTTTGCTCTCTACATCTAAGTCCGTCCATTGGAGGGCCAGCAGTTCACCGCGCCGCAGGCCGGTGGTCAGTTCCAGATAGAAGGCCGCCAACAACCCTCGTTTTTCCGCTTCGGCAAGATACAGGCCGATTTTCTCTTGCGGCAGAATTTTCATTTCCCGTTTCTCGAGCTGCGGCAGTTTGCAGCCCTGGGCGGGGTTGGTGAGGATCAGTCGCTCCGCCACCGCCTGCTCCAAGCAGTTGTGCAGCAGCGTGTGAACACCCCGCACCACTCTGGGGCTGAGGCTTTTGTCCCTGAGTTCAGGAAAATTTTTGCGCTGAACCCGTCCGCTCTTTTGGAGGCTGTTGTAAAATCGCTGGATCTGAATGGTGGTCAGCTTGTCCAGCGGGATGCTGCCAATTCCGGGGATGATGTGGTTCTCGATGTAGTTGGTGTAGTACGCTTTGGTGTTGGGCCGGATGCGAGGTTCGGCGTAGACCTCGTACCACGTCCGCACCCATGAACTGACCGTGTAAGTCCCAGCTTTGGATACGTCCAGCCGCTGGCTTTCGCTGATCGCGGCCTTGAGCTTCTCCTTGACCTCAGTCTGTGTCTTACCCAGCACGTTCTTGATGATCCGTTTTCCAGTTTGGTCATAGCCCGCGGTGTACCGACCCTCCCAGCGTCCGTCCTTTCGCTTTCGGATATTGCCCTCTCCGTTTGCTCGTCGCTTTGGCATAAAATCAGCCTCCTTTGCCAACGAACAATACCGTAACCAACAGAGGAAAGCTATCCAAAGGCAGAACAGTTATCAGAAAGTTATCATTTGCCCATCGGAACCACGCCGCCTTATCTTTGACTATTGCGGCGCAATTTCTGCGCTGCCGGAGGCGTTCTTCTTTGGTTACAGCGGTGCGATTTTTGAACGGTCAAGAAGCCCTCTCCATTGACTACAGCGGCGCAAAATATACACGTTTTATTTCGAAAATCGCCGCTATGCAGAAGTCACTTTTTCGGATGGTCGAAAACAGCAAATTTCTCAAACGCCTGCGGAACGGTCACCTTGAAAAGTCCGCCGTCACGGGGGTCTGACGCCCCTCACGTTCACCCAAGACCGCGAAAACGCCCGCCAAGGTGCACCTTATGGCGACGCAATTTTTACGCTGCCAACTTCCCTTTTTCAACAGCCTCCAATATGCGCCATCTGTGCCGCTTTTGATGCTTGCTGAATCAATTAGCTTTCGTATTGGGCATCCTGAATAATAAGCTGTTCGCACATCGACTCATCGTTTAAAGCCAATAGATCCCCTGCAATATCAGCATTTTCAAAGCGAAGAACATCTGCATCCTTTCGCCCGAATGCTAAAAGATCAACACTTCCATACCACACGATGCTTCCATCTATGACGGCATAGCGCTGGGCCAGCTCTTTGCGCAAAACAACATCCACATTGGCTTCCTTCAGCAGTTCGACCGTCGTCGCAGTTTCTACTCTGCGAGCTTCGTCTGCCTCGGATTCATTAACGGTGTAGATCATGACCTTTACGCCGCAAAGGACCGCATCCCGCAAAAGCGGCAATAGCCGTTTGACACGTCCCTGCTGCAGAAACGGACTGACGATGATAATACTCCTTGCCGCATCGGACAGGTCTTGTTCAAATGCGGACATGGCGGTGTGGCCATTATAGATCATACTGACGCGTTCATCTGCTGCACCGAATTTCACCTGATATCCGAGATCTGCGTAGCCTTTTAGTCGTTTGTGATACATTCGCTCCAACATGGGGATGCGGATGTCTACATAGTCATAGATACGCACTTCGTGCTTCCCTTCGTAATTCCGGTGGAGTCGTCCCGCATACTGTGCCAGTGTTCCTTTCCAGGAAATCGGCATCGCCAGAAGGAGCGTGTCCAGCCGGGGTGCGTCAAAGCCTTCCCCAATATATTTTCCGGTTGCCACCACGGCTACTTCTTCATTGGCGGGTGTTGCATGTAATGCGTCAAGTTTTTCCCGCTTTTCCTTCGGTTTATCACTACCCACCATTAGGAAAACATTCTGCACCTGTGGCTTTAAAAGCATGGCCAACTGTGCTGCGTGTTCCTTTCGTTCCGTTAGAAGGATCGGAGAGCGACCTGCTCGTACAAGATTTATTGCATCTTCCACCAGCAGAACATTTCGGTTCCCATTTTTGATAATAGCTGCATACAGATCCTGAATACTGTTGCCATCCGAAGCTCTCGCATGGGTGAATCTCGGAATGACAAAGTGAGAAAAAGCACGTTTCTCTGCCTGACTTTTTGCATCCACCAGGTAACGGATTGGCCCGCACTGCATAAAAATGATGGGATGGTGACCGTCCTTTCGCACGGGGGTGGCGGAAAGACCATAAACATATTTTGCTTCAACTGCTTTCAGAACTTTCTCAAAGGTGAATGCCGCTACATGATGGCATTCATCTACGATGACCATTCCATAGTCTGCGACGAAGGGCTTGACATCCTTTTCTTCTCCCTCGAAGAGAGACTGCATAATGGCGATATCAATGATCCCACTGTGAGTATCTTTTCCCGCTCCGATTTGCCCGATGAGACTACGCTGCTTTTTCCTGCCGCGTTTTTTGGGCAGCTCCGGTAAAACCTCATGGATGTTTAAGAACTGTTCAAGGGATGATTTCCATTGCTCAAGCAGAGCGCTGGACTGCACCAAAATCAGAGTGTTGACCTTGCGTTGCCCAATCAAATACGCGCCAATCACCGTCTTACCAAAAGCCGTGGTCGCGGACAGGACGCCTGAGTCCTCTACAAGCAGCGCCTGTGCTGCGGGCTCCTGTTCTGGGCGTAGCGTTCCGCTGAACGATACGTCAAGAACTTTTCCGCCATAGCGTCTGGCCTCTGTAATCACGGGAACCTCATATTGCTCCAGCAGCCTTGCCGCCAACTCTCCGCACCCTCTTGGTAAACCTATATAAGTGTCATCTTCGTAGCCGCAGTCCAGAATACGCGGCGTTCCATATATAGGCAGACGCATGGCCTGCTTGGAGCGAAACTCTGGGTTGGAGAAAGCGGCCAAACGTTTCAAAACATTTAATGCGGCCTGAGAAAAACCCGTTTTTTCAATATAGAGCAAGTTTGTCATGATTAGATTTACACGGTCTGGAAAGTCACTCCTTGTTAGATGCTTTCGCACATTTTTTCGCTGCCACGGCGGAGTCCTTTCACTGTCATCCGCCAACACGCCAATATCTCCATCTCCACCGGCAGCAATCAGGTATTCCGATAGTTGTTCTGGCGTAATTTTGGGAAGAGAAAATAAAAATGCCCACTGGTCTGGATGAGGCACAAATTGCTCATTTACAAAAAGCGTGTTTCCGTTTCGCTGGGCCTGTCCCTGAAAGGGTAGGGCAATCAGATTGCCGAACCCACCCTTGGGCACGGTATCCTGCGTGGGAAACAGCCGGTCATAAGAGGAGAACGACAGCTCATGGCGGCGAGCCATCGTTTTGGTCAGCAGACTGCTTCCCATCCGCCGTGCGTCCGCCGCCGGGACCGGTTCAGAGAAGAAAAACCAGACATGCGCGCCGTTTCCAGAACGGGATCGTTCCACTGCGGGAGTGAGGCCATATTCGTTACAACACTTGCAGAATGCGCTGACGTCTGCCTGCCAACTTGCCTCGTCAAAATCTGCTGCCAACAGATATGTTGTGTTGTCCTCAAGCATGGGATAAATGGCAATCACATCACGGCACAGAGGGTCGCGTCCCATTAAATGGGCCTTGACTGTTTCGGCGGCCAAGGGCAGAAATTCCCGATTGGGGCAATTCGGGCACCGGTATTCCTTTTTATCACATAGACCGTGCTGCCATTCGTTTTTGCACACTGGTGTATAGCCGCTTTTCCCTGTTTTGACGCTGAAATAGCGCCTTGCATAAACATTTTCGCGTCCCCTGAACAGTGAAAGAAAGAATTCGATCTTTTGCTGCGCAGAACTATGGGTGTTAATAGAGAATACTTGATTTTCACAGACTTCGCCATTGTGCCATAGCTCCTCTGGGCAAAGAGCGCGGTTACCACAGTTATCTGCGCAAAGGATAAGTAGAGATTCTTTCCCGAGCACGGGCAGTGATTCCAGAAATGTATACTCCGTTCCGTTGATGCGGGATTTTTGTTTCATTGGGCAGCACTCCCATCGTTTATGGATACAGCAAATAAGATTTCTTGCAAATATTATAGCATAAGATATCTGAACGGAACATAACCTGCTCAAGAAAGTTGCAGAATTCCTTTGAGTAGCGGTTGTATACTTGAGATTTTTGTGTTAAGATGCAAGAGAAAAAGTATCTTCGTGGAGGTAGCATAATGAGTCGATATGAGTTTTCATTATTGCAGGAGGTTTTGCTGGAAAAGGGCGCAGGTGTACTTGGCGATTTATCGCGCTATAAACGGCAGAATAGGATTGAAGAACGGACACATCCTGTTGCCATACTCTATTCTTTGGTTTGGAATGCCAAGCAGGACATCTTATCCGCAAAATCAAAAGAGGAATTGGATCGGATCGAAGGTCAGTTCAATCTGGCAAACCAGTTTCTTTTCAAAGCGGGGAGCCTGTAAATGTATATTTCGCCGAATGATATAACCGCATTCGAGGAACAGGATATTGAGACTGTTTTGGCGGATGAACTTGCTGACAGTGAAGACCGTTATGAGCCAACGAGTCATCCGACTGCCGTATTGTTGGCTGGACAGCCGGGGGCGGGGAAAACAGAATTAGCTTCGGCGATGAGCGGTATGCTTGATGACAACGCATTTTTCATCAACGCCGATGAGTATCGTCGCAGGCATCCAAACTATCGCGCCATATATGAACATTATGGGGCGGACGCGGTACGAATAACATCCGCGTTTTCAGCAGCCGTCACGGAGCGCTTAATTAAGGCACTTTCGAGCCGTCAGTTCAATCTCATTATTGAGGGGACAGGAAGGACGGTGGAGGTACCAAAACGCACGGCAGAACTTCTGAGCTCTAAGGATTATAGGGTAGAACTGGCGGTTTTGGCCGTCCGTCCAGAGGTATCCTTGACCAGTACACTGCTGCGTTTCTACCAGATGAATGAAATTGGAACAATCCCGAGAGCGACCGCTATTGCGTCACATGATGTCGTGATAAAATCGTTGCCAGATAATTTAAATGCTCTTTGTGCCGAACCCGCAATTTCACGCCTTACCATTTGGAATCGGGAACTTCAGCGCTTATATGACAGCACACTTGATTCTATTGCGCCATCCGTGGTTTTGACGCAGTTGTGGAACAGCCCATGGTCTGCGGAGGAGTTGCGGAAGACGGAGGAAACAATTCGTCTTTTGCGCCAGATGGAAGCAGTCAGCCAACTTGGACAGAGTGAAGTCATCGACGAACTGGAGCGCAGGGTGTCTGCTGTGGAGCTGGAGGAACCTCAGATAAAGGGTTTTGACATAACAATGTATTGAATACTCTATCTTCTTTGCCGACCGTCATGCTTGACGGCCGGCTTATTTTATTTGCACCAACGGACTTTACTGAAAATCTCTGCTAAGGAAGTCTACAACAAGCTGGGCAAGACCGCTGTTGAGAAGTACGACCTGACCACCACTATCGACGGCAACAAGTCCGCTGATATGGTCAAGGATCTGGACAAGAACAACAAGGAAGATCTGACCGGCACCAAGACCGGCGTTCTGACTCAGGTCTTCGTGAACGATGACGAGAAGGAAGCCGCCGTTGTCGAGATCAACACCTATCTGGGCATTGCTCAGGCTGACTACAGCACCAAGAAGGACGAGGTTTCCTTCGACGTGTATGCCCTGAAGTATGCCAACAAGACTTATTCCATGGATAAGTCCGACAAGAAGGACAATAAGAGCTATGTGACCTTCAAGGTCAGCGGCGAGGACTTCGACGTTTCCAAGGTTGAGGAAGATGACGCTTACCTGTTCACCGTGGCCGGCGGCGAGGTCCAGACCTGCGTTCCCGCCGAGACCGTCAAGGACACCGAGATCACTTCCTTCAAGAAGGGCTCCAACGTCACCGCTGCTGGTACCAAGTATGAGTTCAGCAATGCTGCCTACTATGACATCACTGTTCTGAGCGATTACACCGATGGTACCGTCACCAACCTGAAGGACACCACCTACAACATCTATCTGGATGCTTACGGCAACCTGATCGGTCTGGAAGAGGTCGACGCTGTTGATAACTATGTGTTCATCGCCGGTGCTGATACCAACTCTTCCAACCTGGCCACCAAGACCACCGATGCCAACGCCCTCTTCCTGGACGGCACCTCCAAGGTCATCGAGGTCAGCAAGACCAAGGGCGACGGTGCTTCTGTGTCCGACAGCCCCATTCTCAACAAGTGGTTCACCTACACCGTGGACAAGAACGGTGTCTACACTCTGAACAACATCAAGGACGGCATTTCTGGCAATGACTTCAAGGATGGTAAGGACAAGGTTGGCCAGTTCCATCAGGCTGCAGCCAATGTCAAGATCGACAAGAAGAATGTTTCCCTGAAGGGTCAGGGCGACTTCAAGTTCGTCTACGGCAATACCGACTCCATCTACCTGACTGCCGCCACCGATAAGGTTGTTACCGGTATCACTGAGTATTCTGTGATCTCCGGCGTTGAAAACGTCACCACCGGTGTCAAGAACGCCAGCATTGAGACCTATACTTACGCTGATGCCCGCAAGGATTCCGGCGCTACCAAAGCTACAGATGCGAATACCTCCTACGGTGTTTACACCCTGTTCAAGGACAACGATTATGTGATCGCTGCCGTTGTGGTGGGCGATGACGCTGCTGCTACCAAGAATCTGGTGTACTCCATCAAGGACGACGTCGAGCTGGAGAGCTATGACAAGGCCGAGGATGAGTGGACCTGGACCATGAAGGCTGTTGACGCCAAGGGTCAGGAGATCACCCTCACCGAGAAGAGCGATTCTCTGTCCGAGCTGAAGAAGATCAACACCAAGGGCGTCTGGTATCAGGTGAAGTATGATGCCAAGGGCTATGTGGTTTCTGTTGATACCGCTTCCAGTGCTCTGAAGGGCTACGAGCGCATCGTCTACTTTACTGATATCCAGAAGGCTATTGACGCTGAGGACACCGTCCTGCTGGAGCGCGGCCTGATGAACTCCGAGCTGACCCTGAAGGGCAGCACCCTGTATGACAACACCAGCATGACCCGCGGCGTTGTGGTCGATGATGACACCAACATTGTCTTCATCCAGACCAATGACAACAAGGAGACCACCTCTTACGAGACCGGCGTCAAGGCTCTGGAGACTGCTCTGAAGAACCTGAACGTTGCTTCTGAGACCAAGGACCCCATCACCGGCAAGGTCACCTACACCTACAACTATGAGTTCAGCGCCATGATCGTGGACGGCATTGCCACCACCGTGGTCATCAAGGACAACGTTGAGATCGGCTACACTTCCAACGGCAACGTTGGCAGCGGCAAGCTGGAGAGCACTGCTCTCACCAAGGCTGCTGACGGCAAGCTGACCGCTTCTTGGGTTGACGATGGTAAGACCTATGTCGGTAAGAAGGTTAACGTGACCTTCTATCAGGTCATCGACGGCAAGTCCTACGAGAAGGAGACCGTTGCTCAGATTGTGGGCGCCGGTACCGATCACGCCACCACCTCCACCGTTTCTATCAACGAGACCGGCGACTACTACGCTGTGATCGAGGTTGTTGACGGCGCTAAGGTTCTGGCTGAGACTGCCACCAAGACCGTTTCCTTCTCCAAGTAATTGGGAAACAAGATCTGACAACCGCATGAAGCAAGCCCCCGGACGAAAGTCCGGGGGCTTCTTTTCTTAGCTTTTCTGGTAAAAGGCAAGCCCCCAATAGGGAACGTCCTTTTCATTCAGCTGATAAGAGGGCTTCGTGCTGGAAATCTGGAACTGATTGCCCTTCCAGCTGACCAGCATCTGACTTACGTAGGTGGTGCTTCCCGTGTAGTAGATCATACAGGCGTGGGTATCCCCGCCCCGGACAACCAGATAGGTCTCTGCACCGCAGAGGAAAAAGCCTGCGGGCATTTTCGGAAATGTAACGGTGGTGGGATTGCTGTCGCCATTTTTGCCGGTGCCTGTGTAGGAGATCATCCCGATCTCGCAGTTTCCCGCCCCCGCCAGCGCCGTTTGCAGCGCCGCCGCCTTGTCGGCATTGCCTTTCAGCGCCGTGTCGATCTTGTCCCAGTTGTCATTGAATTCCTCCACCAGAATGCGGTCCGTCCCCGCCCAGCGGGACAGCGTTATGACCCACGCCGTGACCCACGAACAGAAAAACCGGGGCAGAAACAGTGGAGCGGAGAATATCTGCGGGTGATGAAAATCCATGGCAAACCCGCTTTATTCTCCCAAAATTCGGCAGAAGACATCCCTATCGAATCTTCACACGCATGAGGCCACTGGTTCGAGTCCAGTAGTCTCCACCAAAAATCACCGGAATCGCTTGATTCCGGTGATTTTCTTTCGTAATCCGCAACTTTTTGAGATGCTTAATTTTCGGCGTTTCATCAAGACTCACACGCTGACCCACACGGGGAAAGGGCCGGAAAGTACCGGACAGGGCCAGACAGGAATTTT
>OLFT01000995.1_pt1 | contig 32186 bp, 20 predicted proteins | sample 1604921 | NCBI WGS metagenome assembly OLFT01 (sample SAMEA3888897, study PRJEB22519) | human gut metagenome | biome: human gut; feature: human-associated habitat; material: faeces | place: Denmark | collected 2013 | reverse complement strand
GCTTTTAAGTTTGTGGGATAAGTTTGTGCAAAATTCGATATTTGCTCATTTATAGATCAATGGTAATCTGAGCGCCTGCGCCGGAACGGTTGCAGAAAGTAAAAGCCGCGTCGGGAAAAATCTGGCGGAGGCGGAGTACAACGTTTGTGATGCCGATGTGTTCCTGCTCGGAATTTACATAGGTATCAAGATTTTGCAGCACGGCAAGCATATTCTCCGAAAAACCGCGTCCGGTATCCCAGATACAGATATGAAGGCGGGTGCACTGATTTTTTTCTCTGGCGGTGACGTCGATATGTATGTCCAGAACTTTCCCCATAACGACCTCATATTTGACCGTGTTTTCCACAAAGTTCAGAAGCATCAGCGGCACAACCGTTGCATTGTGCAGCGATTCCTCGCAGGAAGGGAGCAGGCGCAGCGCGCCGGGATAGCGGATGGAGGAAAGCTCCACGTAGTTTTTTACAAGCTTCAGCTCTTCTAAAAGCGAAACGGTCTGACCGGAGGAAAGCGTATAGCGCAGATGCACACTCAGGTTCTGAAGCATCTGCCGTGCCAGGTCCGCGTGGTTATTTTCAGTCAGCTGATAAATGGTGTTCAGGCAGTTGATCATAAAATGCGGTGTGATCTGCTGCTTCAGGTAAAGCGCCTCCAGCTTCTGACGGGAGAGCTGTTTTTCGTAATTCTCAATTTTCAGATCATCGATCTCCTCGACCATATCGTTGAAAGCGGTCGTCATTTCCCGGAATTCATCGAGCATAGCGTCGTCGGGGATACGCACCTTGAGATCTCCGCCGCGGAGCTGCTCCAGCGCATGCGTCAGCATGTGAACCGGGTGAAGAACCCAGCGGTACAGGGAGGCAGACAGAAGCAGCCAGACTACGAACAGACCGAGCGAAACAATAAAGGCAATGATATAAAAGTTTGTCTGATATTTGGTATATTCCGAATCCTTCAGAAGCAGGGTCAGCGACAGCGGTGTTTCCTTCAGTTCATGTGAAACCGCCATCCAGGAGGTTCCGTCGATTTCGTAGGAAGGATACCGTCGCCATTTCAAGCGGGGAGCCTCCAGGCGGACATCGTTTGACGGGGTGCGCAGAAGAAGAGAACCATCGGAAAAATACAGAAGGCTGTCCTGCGTTTTTGTATCGACCAGAGTGCCGAGGAGTGTATCCGTGGAAATGTACGCGCCGAGCAGATATCCGTTTAGGTTCAGGATACGGACAAGGTAATATTTCCCGTTGATTTCGTTGAGATTCCATACAGAGGACGGAGCCTCTGTATTGGCGATTCCGCGGATATAGTTCCAGAGGAGCGGTGGCGGGTTGCTGGTCTGGTCGTAGAGAACGAGGGCATCTGTGGCTTCCTGATAACAGAAAAAGCCGTCTACGGTATAGTTCGGTGCTGCGTTTTCAAAGCTTTTTTTGATTCGGTTTAATGTGGTATACCAGCTGGTTGTCTGTGGTTCCGCTGCGCGGAGCGAAAGGAGATCGGTATCATTCAAAGCAAAAACATAGAGATAGGTTTCGGGGCGGGAAAGGTTTTCATCCAGGCTTTTCTGGTACAGAACCAGTGTATTTTCCGAGTTCTCATGGATCCGCTCCAGCATCAGACCGAAAGCGGCTGTGTTGTTGTACACGACAAGCGCGCAAAAAAAGACGATCATGACTGCAAGCAGAACAAAAATACGAAAACCAAGTGAGTGTATGGAAATTTTGGAAAACCGTTTTTTCAAAGAAACATCTCCTCTCCGATACATGTTAGATACATGCTGAATTTTGAGCCAGATAAGAAGAAAAGGCCGGAACTGTTCAGCAAAAGATCCGGCAGACTCTATGGGAAAGTTTACAATAAAAGTGAAAAAACGTCAATAAATACAAGGAAAAAAGAAACGGATACCGGCAAAAGTAATAAAAAAATAACTGAATTATTGTTTAAAAATTAAATTTAAAAAGATTGACTATTCAAAATGTATTTAGTAAAATTAAATTATCACAATACGAAGCGATACTTATTTCAGAAAGGTGGAACGTATGTTACAGTCTTATACCGAACATGTAAAACGATATGGAATCGCAGAGCTGGTTTTCCAGGGACCGTCCGAGGGAAATCCATTTGCGGAGCAGTGGGTGAAAGGAACGATGGCAGGTCAGGCAGAGGAAAAGCATGCCGAGGGCTTTTATGACGGAAACGGCGTATACAAGCTTCGCTTTATGCCATCCGGCGAAGGAACGTATGAGATCACCGCAGCAACAAGCTGGGGCGATGAGGCGAAAGTGACGGTGGAGGTCGGTGCAGCTGATGAAGGCTGTCACGGTCCGGTCCGTGTGGCAAACACCTATCATTTTGCTTACGATGACGGAAAGGAATACTACCCGTGCGGTACGACCTGTTATGTGTGGGAGCTGCAGAGTAAGGAGACACAGGAGAAAACGTATGAGAGTCTTGCGTCCTCTCCGTTTAACAAGATCCGTTTCTGTGTTTTTCCGAAACACTATGTCTACAATTTAAAAGAGCCGGCACAGTATCCGTTTGAAATTCGTGAAAATTCTCCATGGTCTCCGTCTGATTTTGAGACAGAAAAGCTGGAAAAAGCGCCGCGCAATATGTTCGGCGGCATTGATGCCATGATTGAAAACCCGGATGAAGTATGGGATTATACTCGTCCGAATCCTTCTTATTTTGAACATATTGAAAACACGATCGCACGCCTTGGCACCATGGGAATCCAGGCAGATCTGATTTTGTTCCATCCGTACGACCGCTGGGGCTATTCCCGCATGAATCTGGAACAGCAGAACTTTTATTTAAGATACGTTGTCAACCGTTTCAGCGCATACCACAATGTATGGTGGGCTATGGCAAATGAATTTGACCTGTTCCGCTGGAAACCGGTATCCGAGTGGGAATCCAATGCCGAAACCGTTTGCCGTCAGGATCCGTACCGCCATCTGCGCTCCATTCACAACTGTATGACCATGTACGATCATTCCAGGGGATGGATCACGCACTGCAGTCTGCAGAGAATCGATCTGTACCGCACCGCAGAAAATGTGGAAATCTGGCGCCCGCAGTATGGAAAACCGTGCGTGCTCGATGAAATTGCATATGAAGGAAATCTTCCGTTCGGCTGGGGCAATATCAGCGGCGAGGAGATGACACGCCGGTTCTGGGAGGCATACACCAGAGGCGGATATGGACAGCACGGAGAGACGTATGAAAATGAAAACGGTGTGATCTGGTGGTCACACGGCGGAGAGCTGAAGGGCAGCAGTCCGGCGCGGATCCAGTTCCTGCTGGATATCATGAAAGAAAACGGGGGCTATATGGAGCCGCTTCCGGCATTCTTTGATGAGACCTGCTGCACAAACAGCGCAAGCCATCCGAGAAAAGACTGCGTGATGTACTATTACGGTGCCAACCGCCCATGCCGCCGCCCGTTCCACATGCCGGAAGGCCAGGAGTTCGATGTGGAAGTCATCGACACCTGGAACATGACCATCACCCCGGCAGGCCGCCACAGCGGAGAATTCACGATCGACATGCCGTCAAGACCGTATATGGCGGTGAGACTGGTGAAAGTGAAATAAAAATGTGGGAGAGGAATCTTGAAATTCGATTCTGCATATGATATAGTATGTGTAGCTGATAAGAGAAATAAGTGACATGTGTTCACAAAGCGAACCCCCAGCAGCGGCAACTGCTGGGGGTTCTTCCCTTTTTACGGAAGGGCATCCGCCTGGGCTAATTGTCGCCATGTTTTCCGTCTAGCCACTTGCAGATATAGTAGCTGATTACACCTGCTACAACGGAAACGATAAGAGAAATAAGTATAGACATGCGCTCACCCCCTTCCTGTTGCCAGTTTGGGAGGCGACAACAAAATAAGTATAACATGGTATAGGAAGAAACGGTTTGAAAAAATAGAACGCATATTTTGATGAAGTTGCACAAATATGAAAAAAGTCTATTTTGATCTTGACAACTCGCCTCACATATGCTATCATACCACCTGTATCACGCCGAAGACAGCAGGTGCCGCAAGGCGTAAGTTTCAAACGCCTGCCGAGGAGAAGTTACACAAGGTTCATGTTATGGAATTTTGAGATCTCTTCGCCAATCTTCGCGAAGAGCTTTTTTTATACTTCCAAAGCGTAGGTACGAAATACTACAAGGAGGTGCAATCATGGCAATCAATGCAAAAATCGATCTGAAGAAGCCGGTCCTGGAAGAGATCAGCGCACAGGTAGAAGGCGCACAGTGCGTGCTGCTGGTAAACTACAGCGGATTAACCGTTGCTCAGGATACTCAGCTGCGTAAAGAGTTAAGAGAAGCAGGCGTTCATTACAAAGTATACAAAAATACAATGATGAAACGTGCATTCGCTGGTACTGCTTTCGAGTCTCTTACCAAAGACCTGGATGGCACAAACGCTATCGCAATCAGCAAGGACGATGCAACAGCTCCGGCAAGAATCATCGCTAAATTTGCAAAAACCGCTCCGAAGCTGGAGATGGTTTCTGGTGTTGTAGAAGGAAACTACTACGACAAAGCTGGAATGGAAGCACTGGCAAACGTTCCGTCAAGAGAAGAACTTCTTGGCAAACTGCTTGGAAGCATCCAGTCCCCGATCGCAAACCTGGCTCGCGTCCTCAACCAGATCGCAGAGTCCAAAGGCGGCGCAGCAGAGGCCTAAGCCTCAAGCGGGCAGCGTGAAATACGCAGCCTGAGAACATTATTCAGAAAATATCCAAGGAGGAAAATAAAATGGCAAAGTTAACAACCGCAGAGTTTATTGACGCTATCAAAGAGTTATCTGTATTAGAGTTAAACGATCTTGTAAAAGCATGTGAGGAAGAGTTCGGCGTATCCGCAGCAGCAGGCGTTGTAGTTGCAGCAGCAGCAGGCGATGCAGCAGCAGCTGAGGAGAAAGACGAGTTCGACGTAGAGCTGACAGAGGTTGGCCCGAACAAAGTTAAAGTTATCAAAGTTGTACGTGAAGCTACAGGACTTGGCCTGAAAGAAGCTAAAGAAGTAGTTGACGGTGCTCCGAAAGTCCTCAAAGAGGGTGCTTCCAAAGCAGAAGCTGAAGAGCTCAAAACTAAACTTGAGGCTGAAGGCGCTAAAGTTACTCTTAAATAATTTAAGCGTAAATCAGAATCTATGGACGCACGGCGGGATTTCCTGCCGTGCGTTTTTTGAACTGAGTCCATACTTTGTGGCAATAAAGTTAAAAATTGCCGGAAGGTATGGTGATGCCATGTGGTATCAAAATGTAATTGCGACCGTGGAGATAAAATTGAGAATGTGATCTATTCATACAAGATATTTACGGAGGAGTATAAGGGCTAAATATCCTCATGACAGAAAGACTCTGAGAGTACAGAAAGAGAAAACGGGAGGAACGAAAAATGCAGGTACATTCCGTTCTGGAATCTTTACAGCAGGGAATCCTGATCTGCGATCAGCACAGCAGGATTGTGTTCTTCAATCAAGTCTACAGCGATTTCATCGGCGTTCCGCTTGAAACCGCGAAAGGTCATAAAATCACGGAGTACCGAAAATCTGCCATTGCTCCGGAAGTTATTTGGAGCGGCATCCCGGTCGAGGGAATGGTGCGGAGAGAGGGAACGCAGGAATACTTTGCAAGTGTTTATCCGATCTGGGAAGAGCATCAGATCCGCGGAAGCATCTCAATTGTGACGAGCCTCGTACAGTTTGAAAAACGGGAATCAGAGGCTCACATGACGCTGGAAGAGCGGGTGCGCCGCTTTGAACGGCAGGAGATCCAAAATACGTTGTTGCTGTACGGACGGGATATGGAGGGGAAGCAAAAAGCGGCAAAGGAACTCGGAATTTCGCTGGCAACGTTATACAATAAAATCAAAGAATAAGACAGAAGGAGAATGAAATGCCGGAATTTCTGCAGCTTTGGGGCTTTGTGGTATTTTCTGTCTTTGCTGTAACAGAACTCACATAAAAGAGGGATCATGATTTCTAAAATTTTAGAAATTACGATCCCTTTTGTAGTATCTGCCCGGATATCGCATTACAATGATCTCAGATCAAAGAAAGCGAGGCCATAGAACATGAAAAAAATCAGAATCGGAAGCGGAGCAGGCTATGCGGGAGACCGCATTGAGCCGGCAGTGGAGCTGATGGAAAAAGGAAATCTGGACTACATTATTTTCGAGTGTCTGGCGGAACGCACCGTTGCGATCGGGCAGCAGGACAAAGAGAAAGATCCGTCGAAGGGATATAACCAGCTGCTCGACTACCGAATGGAAAAAATTCTTCCGCTGATGGCGAAAAACAAAGTAAAAGTCATTACCAATATGGGAGCTGCCAACCCGGTATCTGCTGCAGAACGGACGTGTGAAATTGCCAGAAAACTGGGTGTCAGTGGATTGAAGATTGCCTGTGTGACCGGCGATGATATTACAGACGAACTGGATAAGTATGAAAATGAAAAAGTGCTGGAGGATGGCACGCTGTTAAAAGAAAAAAAAGATGTTCTGATTTCTGCGAATGTCTATATGGGTGCGGAGGGCATCACAAAAGCGTTGGAAGAGGGTGCCAATCTTGTCATTACCGGTCGCGTTTCCGATCCTGCACTGACGATCGGACCGCTGGTACATGAGTTCGGATGGAACATTACCGACAACCCGGATCAGATGGGACAGGCGGTTCTGGCAGGCCATCTGCTGGAGTGTGCCGGACAGGTGACAGGCGGTTATTTTGCGGATCCGGGCTACAAGGATGTGCCGGACCTGTGGAAACTTGGATTTCCGCTCATTGAGATTGACGAGACAGGCGCATTTACCGTGACAAAAGTCGAGGGAAGTGGCGGGCTGGTGAGCGTGGATACCTGTAAAGAGCAGATGATCTACGAAATCCACAACCCAAAGGCTTACCTGACCCCGGATGCAACAGCGGACTTTTCAAAGGTGACGTTCCGGCAGATCGGGGAAAACCAAGTTCGCGCCGAGCATGCGACAACGCATGGAAGACCGGAAACTTTGAAAGTGAGTGTCGGCTACAAGGACTGCTTCATCGGTGAGGGTGAAATTTCCTACGGCGGAAGCAACTGTATGGCACGGGCGGAGCTGGCGGCGGAGATTCTGGAGAAGCGGATTGAACTGACAGGCATCGAGCTGGAAGAGTACCGTACTGATTTTATCGGATGCAATTCCCTGTATCGTGATGCAATTTCCAAGGAGATCGGAAGTGGAACTCCGTGTGAAGTGCGTCTCCACGCCGCAGGCAGAACGAAAGACCGGAAAAATGCCGTTCTGCTGGCAAACGAGGTGGAGGCTCTCTATACCAACGGTCCCGCAGGAGGCGGCGGAGCAGTGAAACGGGTGTCCGAGATTGTCTCGGTCTGCTCAATTTTTGTGCCGCGCGATGCAGTAGAAGCAAAAGTTACATTACGGGAGGTATAAGGCGATGAAATTAAAAGAGATTGCACATGCAAGAACAGGCGATAAAGGCGAGATCTCCAATATTTCGGTGATCCCGTATGATGAGAATAATTATGAAATGCTGAAAGAAAAAGTAACAGAAGCACGCGTAGCAGAATACTTCCGCGAAATCTGCCACGGAAAAGTAACCCGCTACGAACTGGATGGAATCCATGCGCTGAACTTTGTCCTCGACAAGACACTCGGCGGCGGTGTCACAAGATCGCTGGCGCTGGACAAACATGGAAAGACACTCGGCATGGCATTGCTGGAAATGGAGGTTTAGGGCAATGGCAGAAGATTTTATGACGGCTGCGGTAAAACGCGTGGAGGAACAGTTTGCGAAAAGCGGCGTTTCCGAAAGCTGTGCAGCATTTGAAAGAAAAGACAGCCAGATCGAGATGCGCGATGGTGTGAAGCTGCATACAATCTATTATTTTCCAAGGGAAGGCGGATCAGGAGAAAACAAGAAATATCCCGTCATCCTGACTCGTACCTGCTATCCGGGCAACGACCGTATTCACCGTGCCTACGGTGAGGGACTGGCGCGCAGAGGTTATGTGTATGTCTACCAGTATTGCCGCGGCAGAGAGCAGTCGGAAGGAAAATGGGAGCCAAACATCAATGAGCGGAACGATGGCATTGACACCATGGATTACCTTGTGGAGCAGCCATGGTGCGAAATCTTAGGCTACTGGGGCCATTCCTACACAAGCATGACCGGCTGGGCGTTCGCTGATGCCGCGGAGGGGAAAGTTGCCGCAATGTTTCTGGAGGACTATGGAACGGATCGTTTTGTATCAGCCTACGAGAAGGGCTGCTTCCGCCACGATATCCTGACCGCATGGTCGATGGAAAATGCAGAAAAACCAGTGAATGCTGACTATCGCGAAAGCTGCCGTTACCTGCCGCAGATTGAAGTGGACGAGGCGCTGTGGGGACAGCGTGTTCCGTCCTACCGCGAATACATCACAAGCCCGAGCCCGGATGCGGCACTCTGGCAGACGGGCTGGTGGAAACAGTTGCGGGAAATTCCATCAAAAACGAAGGTTCCGATTTATCTTTTAAGCGGCTGGTACGATCATCACCACGGCAGCAGTATGAAAACGTGGGAGCGGCTGAATGAGGAGACGAAACAGCATAGCTGGCTCGAAATCGGTGCCTGGAACCACTTTTTCCAGATCGGCCTCGAGGGCAAAGAGGTGCTGCACCCGCAGAATGAAGAAATTCCAAAGATGCTGGAATGGTTTGAGCTGACGCTGAAACAAAAAGAAATTCCGACGCAGCGGATCCGTGCCTATGAGATCGGCGCAGACCGGTGGATTGATAGCGTGTCCGACGGACTGGGAGAAAAAGGAACTGCGGGAAGCATGACGCTGTATCTGGATGAGAAAACACTGCGGGAAGACGCGCCGGAACGGGAAAAAACGAGAAACTACACGTTTGACCCGGCCACTCCGGTCGAGAGTATCGGCGGAGAAGCCCTTCTGCATACGATGCCGCAGATCGGCAGCCATCTCCAGATGGAACCGGACTATCGTGAGGATGTCCTGAGTTTTGTATCAGAACCGCTGGAAGAAACTTGCACGCTGAACGGAAAAGCTTCCGTCCGTCTGTTTGTGGAAAGTGACTGCGAGGATACGGCATTTACCGCTAAAATCATGGAGGTAACGCCGGAAGGAAAAGCGTACAACATTCGTTCCTCGATTGCAACATTGGAGCAGGGAAAAACGGAGGCCGGAGCCTATGAGGCGGGCAGCGTGGCAGAGGTACAGATTGCTATGTGGAATATTGTATACACGATTCCAAAGGGTTCCCGCATTCGTGTAGATGTTTCCTCCTCCGACTTCCCGCAGTATCATGTTCACAGCAATCAGAAAGGGCTGTGGTCGGAAAAAACGGAGAATAAAATTGCACATCAGACCATTCATATGGGCGGAAAAGCTGCTTCCTGCGTGATTTTGCCGCTGATGAAAAAACAGTGAGCCGTAACGGTAAAGCGGACATCGGGAAAAATCAAAAAGAAAAAGTAGCACAATCCATTCTTTTGTGATATAGTGAAAACACTATAGGTTTTGCGGTAAACCTAAAGAACGGCCCGCATTATAAAAACAAAATGAACAGGAGAAAAGCAATGGAGAAAAAGTGGTGGCACAAAACGGTTGGATACCAGATTTATCCGAAGAGTTTTCAGGATACTAACGGAGATGGAATCGGAGATCTGAAAGGCGTAATCCGTCATCTTGACAAAATAGAAAAGCTGGGAGCCAATGTCATCTGGCTCTGCCCGGTGTTTGCATCCCCAATGGTGGATAACGGATACGATATTTCCGATTACATGGATATCGACCCGTCGTTTGGAACGATGGAGGACATGAAGGAGCTGATCGCGGAGGCAAAAAAACGCGGCATCCGCATCCTGATGGATCTTGTCGTGAATCATTCCTCTGACCGGCATGCGTGGTTTCAGGCGGCACTCCAAGATCCGTTTGAAAAGTACGGAAAGTATTATGTGTTCCGGGAAGGAAAAGACGGCAAAGAGCCGAACAACTGGCGGTCGATTTTTGGCGGCAGCGCATGGGAGAAAGTACCGGGATATGATAACCTGTATTATCTCCACATCTTCACAAAAGAGCAGCCGGATCTCAATTGGGAGAATCCCAAATTGCGGGAAGAAATTTATGAGATGATTTTAAAATGGATGGATCTGGGACTTGGCGGATTCCGTCTTGATGCGATCAGCCATCTGAAAAAGAATTATCAGTACACCAACCTTCCGCCGGATGGACCGGACGAGTACAATATGGCGTTCGAGTATTTCAACAATGTAGACGGTCTTGCGGATATCTTGTGTGAAATGAAGGAGCGCACCTTTGCGCCGACCGATGCGCTGACGATCGGAGAGTACGATCACATGGGACCGGAGGATGTGGAGGATGTGATTGGGGAAAACGGCAGTTTCTCGTCCGTTTTCGATTTTTGTCACACCCTCGACAATGTGCGTAACCCGAAATGGGGCAATACCGTGGCGTTGTTTGACGATTATCGCGATCAGCTTTTTGCGGCGCAGAAAATCGTGGATGGCCGCGGCATGCTCTGCAACTTCCTCGAAAACCATGACAAAACGCGCATCATCGACCGGTTCCTGATGCCGGAGGACCAGAACCGCTACAGCGAAAAGATGCTTCCGGTCACCAATTTCTTCCTGCCGGGTATTGTGTTCCTGTATCAGGGACAGGAAATCGGCATGCGCGACGATCCGAAACAGTCCATTCAGGGATTCGTCGATAAACCGACCTTTGCTATTTACGACCGCCTGATTGCCGAAGGAAAAACGGATGCGGAAGCGCTCGAGCAGATCAACCGCGAGAGCCGCGAGCACAGCAGAACTCCGATGCAGTGGGATGCATCTGCTGAGGCGGGATTCACAACAGGTACACCGTGGTTCCCGGTGAATAAAAACTATACGGAACTGAACTATGAGGCCGAGGAAAAAGATCCTGATTCCCTGCTGTGGTTCTACCGCAAAATGGTGGCAGTAAGACGACGTGAAGATCTGGAAGAAACCTTCCTCTACGGAACGCTGATTCCGGAATACGAGACGGTGAGCGGCGTTTTGGCATACCGTCGAAAGGATGAAAAAAACGATATTCTGATCTTCACAACTTCTCTCGCAGACGGCATTACACTGCCGTTTGCCGATACAATCGAAGAAGTACTTCTGAATAACTATGACACCTGCGCGGCAGGCGAGGAAACGATCCGTCTGCAGCCGTATCAGTGTCTGGTTCTGAAGGTGAAGGAATAATTGCAAAAACTAAAACAAAAACCGAAAAATCGGTCCCACAAAAGGAGAAGATCTTTTTGTGGGATCTTTTTTGTGGTACAATACAATAGAAAAAAATCTATTATGAGGTGTGGAATGGAAAGAGACAACAGAGACGAAGACATAATGATGAGAGGAACAAAACAGGAAATGCCGGGATTCCGTTTTCGGCTACTCCGGCCGGAGAAGAAACGGGAACTGTGGAATCCGGATTTTGAACTTTTATTTCTGCTTCGTGGGAGGGGAAGAGTCAGCTACGAGGACGGGGAAGTTCACAATCTCCCGATGGGATCTATCTTTGCGATCAACCGGTTTCAGATCTGTGACCTGGATCTGGACGAAGACGGACTTGCCCTGTCGCTCTGCGTTTCAGCGGAGACGATTGCTTCATTTCACATTAAGCTGCTGAAATGTGAAGTCAAATGTCAGTCGTTTTTTTATATGGAAGATCAGCAGGAAAAATTTGACTTGATCCGGCGGGATATGGCACGGATCTTTCTTGAGATGTACAAGAATAATGAGGAACAACCGATCTATATGAAAAGCCGTGTGACGGCGCTTCTGGAGGATCTGCTTTCTTACTTTACATCCGGGGAAAAGGTGGAACAGGGCCGGGGCGGAAGGGAACGCATTCAGCAGGCATCAGACTATATTCTGCAGCATTGCCGGGAAGAGATTACGCTGGAGGATCTGGCGGATCATCTTTATCTGAGCCGTGCCTATATTTCACGGAGTTTTCCGCAGTATTTCGGTGTATCATTTCGGGAGTACGTGACGCAGGTGCGCCTGGCGCATGCCGTACAGGAAATGCACAGCGGCGCAACGCTGACGGAGATTGCCTATCACAATGGATTTGTCAATGAGACGGCGATGATCCGCGCATTCCGCAAATACCGCGGTATGACACCGAGCGAATACCGGAAGCAGATGGAATATACAGTAAAACAGCGTGAAAAGAAAGGAAAAGAGCGGGAAGAGGCGGCGGGAGACCATGATATTTTCCAGAGTCTCCTGCAGTATGCAGCGGTCACGGAGCAGGAGATTGAGACGACAAATGAGAGTGCCGTTTCCGTGACGGTGGCAGTAAACGGACGGAAACCAAGAGTGGCAGGCCACTGGAAGCGCGTGATCAATGCTGGCTATGCGGCAAGTGTGCTGAACCGCGAGGTGCAGGATGAGCTGGAACAGCTGGTGCAGGAGCTCGGCTATGAGCTGATCCGCGTAAAAGGAATTCTTGATGATGATATGTGCGTATTTCGGCGGAATATGTGGGGCGAGATTCAGTTCTGCTGGAACTATATTGATGAGGTGATCGATTTCATCCTTTCCACGGGAGCGAAGCCGTTGCTGGAATTCGGCCATATGCCGTTGCTGCTGGCAAAAACAGACCCGGGAAGAACGATGCGTCCGGCGCTAAGCAGCTCTCCGCGAGATCTGGCTGAGTGGCGCATGCTGATTAAAAACCTGATGGAACATCTAAGGGAACGGTATGGAATCAACCAGATGCGGCGCTGGATTTTCAACCCGTGGATCAGCGGAGACGTGCTCACGATTGATGGAGGAGATGAGTTCTTTGGGACGTGGAAAGCATCGTACGAGGAGATGAAACGTGTGAGCCCGGATCTTGTAACATGTCTTTCCTTTGGTCTTGGACCGGAGGAACATCTCAAAGCCTTTATCGAAACTATGAAGGAAAAGGAATGTGTGCCGGAAATTTTTGCATTCCGCTCGTTTGGCACGGTGATCTATGGAGAGGAAGAGGAGAAAATGAATCTGATCCAGAACAACGAGAGCATCAATATGATTGTGAGCCGCGACCCGGATTTTCTGCGGAACCGCGGGGAGAAGGTAAAAGGTCTGCTGCAGAAGGCTGGGCTTGGTGCACTGCCGGTTCTGGTGGATGAGTGCAGCAGCAACATCTGGCAGAGGGATCTGTGCAACGATACCTGTTATAAAGCGGCATGGCTGTTTAAAAATCTTCTGGAAAATGAAGAGGCGCTGCAGGGAATTGCGTATTTCTCGGTCAATGACCGTTTAGATGAAGTATTTCCGGCGCGGGAAACGTATCATGGAGGTTTTGGGCTGTTCACGATGAACGGCATTCCAAAGGCGGTCTGCACTGCGCTGCGGCTGCTCGGCAGAATGGGATCTCGTCTGGTGAAGCGTGGGGACGGCTATTTTATCAGCACGGAGCCGGAGAAAAACCAAAGCCAGATTTACCTGTACAACTATGTTCACTACGATATGCTGTACCGCTACCGCCATGCCGTGAATATTTCCCGCACGGACCGTTACCGCGTATTCAATATGGGGGAAATCCGGACCTTTTCAGTGAAGCTGACCGGACTGGAACCGGGAAAATATTGCCTGCGGCTGTATAAAGTGACGAAAGAGCACGGCAGCAGCTACGATGCGTGGGTGCGGATGGGAGCTCCGGAGCGGATGAACCGGATGGAGCGCGCGATGCTGTGCCACAGTGCGGACCCGGAATACCGTGTCTGGGAGCAGGAAACCGACCCGGAAGGCAGCCTCACGGTGCAGGAACGCCTGGAGCCGCACGAGACGGCGCTGATTGAGGTGGAGCAGATTCTGTAAAATCTTCAAAAAATTGCACTCGCGGTGGGAGAACACAGAGAAAGAGTGGAAAAAAAGCAACAATATAAGAAGATCTTGCGGTAATTCGAGTAGAAAAGGACGAAAATATTGTTTATACTGAAAACAACATAAATGCTAAATTCTACAGAAAAGAGGTATTTCAAAATGGGGAAAATATTTGATTACGATGGCGTGCCGGTGCTGCATACCACATCCGGCGATTTAAAAGGTTATTTTTATGACGGTGTTTACATTTACAAAGGAATTCCGTATGCATACGCAGACCGTTTCCAGATGCCGGTTCCGTCCAAATGGAATGGCGTAAAAGACGCAACAAACTATGGTTTTGTATGCCCGCTCCAGAATCAGGATACACCGAACGGCGAGCTTATGGTTCCGCACCGCTACTGGCCGCAGGATGAGCACTGCCAGTCCTTAAATATCTGGACAAACAAACTCGATCCGGAAGCCAAAAAACCGGTTCTCGTATGGTTCCACGGCGGTGGATACGCAGCGGGATCTTCCATTGAGCAGGTTGCGTATGACGGCGTCAGCATCGCAAAGAAAGGTGATTCGATTCTTGTTTCTGTCAACCACAGACTGAATATTTTAGGATATCTGGATCTGTCTCCGTTTGGGAAAAAATACAAAAACTCCGCAAACGCAGGCCACGCCGATATGGTAGCAGCCCTGCAGTGGGTACATGACAATATCGCCCTGTTCGGCGGCGATCCGGAGAATGTAACCATTTTCGGCCAGTCCGGCGGCGGAATGAAGGTGATTGACCTGATGCAGATTCCATCAGCAGACGGCCTGTTCCAGAAAGGCCTTGTCATGAGCGGTGTGATGGAAGGGGATCCGCTCGGCGCAGGAGAAAAAGACGGAACAGAGATTGTCACGGCAATGATGAAAGAGCTTGGCTTTGATGATGTGGCGCAGCTGGAAACCGTACCGTATCCGCAGCTTGCCGCAGCATATGCAAAGGTATCCCCGGCTATCGCACAGAATGGCGGCTACATCGGCGGCGGCCCGAAAAAGGGCGATTACTTCTGCGGAAATCCATTCGGCGCAGGCTTCCGTGAGCATGCACATCAGATTCCGATGATGATCGGAACCGTATACGGCGAGTTCGCAACGTTTGCACCGGCAGCTTATGATAAGAACAAACTGACAGCGGAAGAGATTCTGGAAATCCTCAAAAAGGTTTATGGAGACAATGCCGAAAAGGTTCTGGACGCCTTCAAAGAAGCATATCCGGAGAAGAACGGCGTAGATGTTCTTGCGATCGACCGCGCAATGCGTGAGCCGACCGTAAAACTTGCCAAACTGTTCGCAAAAGGCGGCGGCAAAGCATATCTCTACAACTTCGCCCTGGAATTCCCGTTCCAGAACGGCAAACCGGCATGGCACTGCTCCGACATCCCGTATTTCTTCGGCAATAGCGATCTCGTAGAAATCTGCGGAATCCCGGATGTCAGTGATAAACTGGAAAGCGAAATCTTTGGCGCCCTGCTCGCCTTTGCAAAGAACGGAACCCCGGATCACGAGGGACTCCCGCACTGGCCGGAAACAGAAGCAGAGGATGCGGATACCATGGTATTTGATAAAAAGACCGAAGTAAAACACAACTACGACGATAAAGTCTTTGCAGAGATCAACAAAGTTCTGAAGCCGTGGAGCTTTATGGACATGATGACCGACAATATTCAGCATTAAAAGGAACGGTTCAATGCGGCATAAGCGGAATCTGGATCGGATTGCGAATATCCGCTTTGACAAATAAAATAAAAAAGCCGCCTGTTTGATTTGATAAATAAAATCAAACAGGCGGCTTTTTCTGAAAATTCGGTGCTTTCAATCACATCTAAAGTATTATTCTAACAGGGTCACGGAAGAAAAACCAGTAAAAAACGGATTGTACTGAAAAAAATACAATCTGTTTTGTTGACACACTTGAAAAAACATGATAATCTAGAAAATGCACTATTATGGCAAGATATGCCTAAAACCTTTTGTTCAGGCATGAGCGGTAATAAATATATTATAACACAAGGGGTGACAACGTCAATGGAGAAAAACAGAATACGTCCGATACCTACCGGAAAAAGTATGCGAATGAGTTACCAGAGACAAAAAGAAGTATTGGAAATGCCCAACTTGATTGAAGTCCAGAAGGATTCCTATGACTGGTTCCTGAGAAGCGGACTCAAGGAAGTCTTTGATGACATTTCACCAATCTCCGACTACGGCGGACGGCTGAGCCTTGAATTCGTAGACTTTACACTGTGTGAAGATGACGTAAAATACTCAATCGAAGAGTGTAAACAGCGTGACGCTACTTATGCGGCACCGTTAAAGGTAAAAGTAAGATTATATAATAAGGAAAAAGACGAGATCACAGAGCACGAAATTTTCATGGGTGATCTGCCGTTGATGACAGCAACAGGAACATTCGTTATCAATGGTGCAGAGCGAGTAATCGTCAGCCAGCTGGTACGTTCCCCTGGTATTTATTACGGCATCGCACATGATAAGCTCGGAAAGAGACTGTTCTCCTGTACCGTAATCCCGAACCGTGGAGCATGGCTGGAGTACGAGACCGATTCCAACGACGTCTTCTATGTCCGCGTAGACCGTACCAGAAAAGTTCCGATTACAGTCCTCATCCGTGCACTTGGAGTAAGCTCCAATGCAGAGATCGTAGAGCTGTTCGGTGAAGAGCCGAAGATTCTTGCAAGCTTCACCAAAGATACTTCCACCAACTATCAGGAAGGTCTTCTCGAGCTGTACAAGAAAATTCGTCCGGGCGAGCCTCTCGCAGTAGAAAATGCAGAGAGCCTCATCATGAGCATGTTCTTTGACCCGCGTCGCTATGACCTGGCAAAGGTAGGCCGTTATAAATTCAACAAGAAACTTGCACTGCGCAGCCGTATCCGCAACCAGATCCTCGCTGAGGATGTTGTAGATCCGTCAACCGGTGAAATCCTTGCAGAAAAAGGCACCACCGTTACTCTGGAACTCGCAGACAAGATTCAGAACGCAGCAGTACCGTATGTATGGATTCAGACAGAGGAGAGAAACGTAAAAGTTCTTTCCAACTTAATGGTAGATCTGAAAGCATGGGTAGATGTTGACGAGGAAGAGCTTGGCATCAACGAGAAAGTATACTATCCGGTTCTGGAAAAGATCCTGGAGGAGAATACCGATATCGAAGAGATCAAACAGGCGATCAAACGTGACATCCACGACCTGATTCCGAAACATATCACAAAGGAAGATATTTTCGCTTCCATCAACTACAACATGCATCTGGAATACGGCGCAGGAAATGCCGATGATATCGACCACCTGGGCAACCGTAGAATCCGTGCCGTAGGTGAGCTGCTTCAGAACCAGTACCGCATCGGTCTGTCCCGTATGGAGCGTGTGGTACGTGAGCGTATGACAACACAGGACATCGACGGAATTTCTCCGCAGTCCCTGATCAATATCAAACCGGTTACAGCTGCAATCAAAGAGTTCTTCGGATCTTCCCAGCTGTCCCAGTTCATGGATCAGAACAACCCGCTTGGAGAGCTGACGCACAAGAGACGTCTTTCCGCCCTTGGACCTGGCGGTCTGTCCCGTGACCGTGCCGGATTCGAGGTTCGAGACGTTCACTACTCCCATTACGGAAGAATGTGCCCGATCGAGACTCCTGAGGGACCGAACATCGGTCTTATCAACTCTCTGGCATCGTATGCGCGCATCAACGAGTATGGCTTCGTTGAGGCTCCATACAGAAGAATTGACAAATCAGATCCGAAAAATCCGCGTGTTACAGACGAAGTAGTCTACATGACCGCAGATGAAGAGGATAATTACCATGTAGCACAGGCAAATGAGCCGCTGGATGCAGAAGGACACTTCATCAACAAGAACGTTTCCGGACGTTATCTGGATGAGACCCAGTCCTACGAGCCGCACATGTTTGATTACATGGACGTGTCTCCGAAGATGGTATTCTCCGTTGCTACGGCGCTGATCCCGTTCCTTCAGAACGACGATGCGAACCGTGCGCTGATGGGATCCAACATGCAGCGTCAGGCCGTACCGCTGATGATCACCGATGCTCCTGTAGTAGGAACCGGTATCGAAGCAAAAGCAGCCGTAGACTCCGGTGTCTGCGTCGTTGCAAAGAAAGCAGGAACCATTTCCTACTCCTGCTCCAACGAGATCCGCATGAACAATGATGACGGAACAAAAGATGTTTACCATCTGACCAAATTCATGCGAAGCAACCAGAGCAACTGCTACAACCAGAAACCGATCGTATTTAAAGGTGACCATGTAGAGGCCGGCGAAGTAATCGCAGACGGTCCGTCTACTTACCAGGGCGAGCTTGCACTTGGTAAAAACCCGCTGATCGGATTTATGACCTGGGAAGGATATAACTACGAGGACGCCGTTCTTCTTAGCGAGCGTCTGGTACAGGATGATGTTTACACTTCCATCCACATCGAGGAGTACGAGGCAGAGGCCCGTGACACCAAGCTTGGACCGGAAGAGATCACAAAAGACGTTCCGGGTGTCGGCGATGAAGCCTTAAAAGACCTGGACGAGCGTGGAATCATCCGCATCGGTGCAGAGGTACGTGCCGGTGATATTCTGGTCGGAAAAGTAACTCCGAAGGGAGAGACTGAGCTGACCGCAGAGGAGCGTCTGCTCCGTGCCATCTTTGGCGAGAAAGCAAGAGAAGTACGTGATACTTCCCTGAAAGTACCGCACGGTGAGTATGGTATCATCGTGGACGCCAAAGTATTTACCCGTGAAAACGGCGACGAACTTTCTCCTGGAGTAAACCAGGCAGTCCGCATCTACATCGCACAGAAGAGAAAAATCTCTGTCGGCGATAAGATGGCTGGTCGTCACGGAAACAAGGGTGTCGTTTCCCGTGTACTTCCTGTAGAGGATATGCCGTTCCTGCCGAACGGACGTCCGCTGGACATCGTGCTGAACCCTCTGGGTGTGCCGTCCCGTATGAACATCGGACAGGTGCTGGAGATCCACCTGAGCCTTGCAGCAGCAGCGCTTGGATTTAACGTATCCACCCCGATTTTCGACGGCGCAAACGAGAAAGATATTCAGGATACCCTGGAACTGGCAAACGATTATGTAAACATGGAATGGGATGCATTCTCCGAGAAATATAAAGATGTTCTGCTTCCGGAAGTATATCAGTACTTGGAAGAGCACCTGGATCACAGAGAACTGTGGAAGGGCGTTGATATCGCAAGAGACGGTAAGGTACAGCTCCGCGACGGACGTACCGGTGAGCCGTTTGATGGAAGAACCACCATCGGACACATGCATTACCTGAAACTGCATCACCTGGTAGACGATAAGATCCATGCACGTTCTACCGGCCCATACTCCCTCGTTACACAGCAGCCGCTGGGTGGTAAAGCTCAGTTCGGTGGACAGCGTTTCGGAGAGATGGAGGTTTGGGCTCTTGAGGCGTACGGTGCATCCTACACGCTGCAGGAGATCCTGACTGTGAAGTCTGACGATGTGGTTGGCCGTGTGAAGACATACGAAGCCATCATCAAGGGCGACAATATTCCGGAGCCTGGTATTCCGGAATCCTTCAAAGTATTGTTGAAAGAGCTGCAGTCCCTGGCACTCGATGTCCGCGTACTGCGTGATGACAATACCGAAGTTAAAATTATGGAATCAGTTGATTACGGTGATACCAATCTGAACCACATCATCGAGGGAGACCGTTACTCTGACAGAGAGGACGAGAGATTTGGTGACTATGGATTCTCCAAGAAAGAGTTTGACGGAGAAGAAATGGTAGATGTGGAAGAGGATGAAGAAGAAGACTCTTATCTTGATCTGGATGAAAGTTCAGATGATGACATGTAACTTGTAGATCTTCGCTTTGCGAGGAAAGGGGTAATCAAATGCCAGAAACAGCAAAAAAAGAAAATTACCAGATGAGCTTTGATGCCATCAAAATAGGACTTGCCTCCCCGGAGAAAATCCGGGAGTGGTCCCATGGCGAGGTAAAAAAACCGGAGACCATCAACTACAGAACGCTGAAACCGGAAAAAGACGGTCTGTTCTGTGAAAGAATCTTCGGACCAAGCAAAGACTGGGAGTGCCATTGCGGTAAATATAAGAAAATTCGCTACAAAGGCGTAATCTGCGACCGATGCGGCGTAGAAGTAACAAAATCCAGTGTGCGCCGTGAGCGTATGGGACACATTGAGCTGGCAGCTCCGGTATCCCACATCTGGTATTTCAAAGGAATTCCGTCCCGTATGGGACTGATCCTGGATCTGTCTCCGAGAACTCTGGAAAAGGTTCTGTATTTCGCAAACTACATCGTTCTTGATGCAGGCGATACCAAATTACAGTACAAACAGGTTCTGACCGAGAAAGAATACCAGGATGCCAGAGAGGAGTTCGGAAACAGCTTCCGTGCAGGTATGGGTGCGGAATCCATCAAAGAGCTTCTGATGGCAATCGATCTGGAAAAAGAGTCTGCTGAATTAAAGGCAGGTCTTAAAGATTCTACCGGACAGAAGAGAGCCCGCATCATCAAGAGACTTGAGGTTGTTGAGGCATTCCGTGAGTCCGGAAACCGTCCGGAGTGGATGATTCTTGATGCGGTTCCGGTTATTCCGCCGGATCTGCGTCCTATGGTACAGCTTGACGGAGGACGTTTTGCAACATCCGACCTGAATGATCTGTACCGCCGTATCATCAACCGGAACAACCGTCTGAAGAGACTGCTGGAGCTCGGTGCACCGGATATCATCGTGCGCAACGAGAAACGTATGCTCCAGGAGGCAGTTGATGCCCTGATCGACAACGGCCGCCGCGGCCGTCCGGTAACCGGTCCTGGAAACCGTCCTCTGAAATCTCTGTCCGACATGCTGAAAGGTAAATCCGGCCGTTTCCGTCAGAACCTTCTTGGTAAACGTGTTGACTACTCCGGCCGTTCTGTTATCGTCGTAGGACCGGAACTGAAGATTTACCAGTGCGGTCTGCCGAAAGAAATGGCAATCGAGCTGTTTAAACCGTTCGTTATGAAAGAGCTGGTTTCCAACGGCACTGCACATAACATCAAAAATGCAAAGAAAATGGTCGAGAAACTCGAGCCGCAGGTATGGGACGTTCTCGAGGACGTCATCAAAGAGCATCCGGTTATGCTGAACCGTGCCCCTACCCTGCATCGTCTGGGTATCCAGGCGTTCGAGCCGATTCTGGTAGAAGGTAAAGCGATTAAGCTGCACCCGCTGGTTTGTACCGCATTCAACGCCGACTTCGACGGTGACCAGATGGCTGTCCATCTGCCGCTGTCTGTAGAAGCGCAGGCAGAGTGCCGTTTCATGCTTCTTTCTCCGAACAACCTGCTGAAACCGTCCGATGGTGGTCCGGTAGCCGTTCCTTCCCAGGATATGGTTCTTGGTATCTACTATCTGACACAGGAGCGTCCGGGCGAGAAGGGCGAAGGAAGCTTCTTCCGCGATATGAACGAAGCCATCCTGGCATACGAGAACGGATACATTACCCTGCAGACCAAGATTACCATCCGCTGCGAAAAAGAGATGGAAGATGGTACTGTAATGCAGCAGAACGTAAGCTCCACACTCGGAAGATTCCTCTTCAATGAGATTCTGCCGCAGGATCTGGGATACGTAGACCGTACGGTTCCGGGTAACGAGCTTGCGCTTGAGGTTGATTTCCTCGTTGCAAAGAAACAGCTGAAACAGATTCTGGAAAAAGTCATCAATACACACGGAGCTACCAAAACCGCAGAGGTTCTGGACTATATCAAGGCAACCGGATATAAATACTCCACCCGTGCAGCCATGACCGTATCCATTTCCGATATGACCGTGCCGCCGCAGAAGCCGGAGATGCTCGCCGAAGCACAGGCAACGGTAGACAAGATTACAAGAAACTTCAAACGTGGTCTGATTACAGACGAAGAGCGTTACAAAGAGGTTGTAGATACCTGGAAGAAGACCGACGATGCGCTGACAAAAGCACTGCTCGACGGACTGGATAAATACAATAACATCTTCATGATGGCTGACTCCGGAGCCCGTGGTTCCGATAAGCAGATCAAACAGCTGGCCGGTATGCGAGGACTGATGGCCGATACAACCGGACACACCATCGAGCTGCCGATCAAGTCAAACTTCCGTGAAGGTCTTCAGGTACTGGAATACTTCATGTCCGCACATGGAGCACGAAAAGGTATGTCCGATACCGCGCTTCGTACCGCCGACTCCGGTTACCTGACCCGTCGTCTGGTAGACGTTTCTCAGGACCTGATCATCCGTGAAATCGACTGTGCCGAGGGCAAGGACGAAATTCCGGGTATGTGGGTCAGCGAGTTCACAGACGGAAAAGAGCAGATCGAGAGTCTGCAGGATCGTATCACAGGCCGTTTCTCCTGCGAGACGATCAAAGACAAGGACGGCAACGTCATTGTAAAAGCAAACCATATGATCACCCCGAAACGTGCTGCCCGTGTCATCAAAGACGGCATCAACGAGAACGGTGAGCATTATACAAAAGTAAAAATCCGTACCATTCTTACCTGCCGTTCCGGTAACGGAATCTGCGCAAAATGCTATGGTGCCAACATGGCAACCGGCGAGGCAGTACAGGTTGGTGAGTCTGTCGGAATTATCGCAGCACAGTCGATCGGTGAGCCTGGTACACAGCTGACCATGCGTACCTTCCATACCGGTGGTGTTGCCGGTGGAGATATCACACAGGGTCTTCCTCGTGTCGAGGAGCTTTTCGAGGCAAGAAAGCCGAAAGGACTTGCTATCATCACCGAGATCCCTGGTGTTGCACAGATCAAAGACACCAAGAAAAAACGCGAAATCGTGGTTACCAATCCGGACGATGGCGTATCCAAGACATACCTGATCCCTTACGGATCCCGTATCAAGATCGCTGACGGAACGGTTCTGGAAGCCGGAGACGAGCTGACCGAAGGTTCTGTAAACCCGCACGATATCCTGAAGATCAAAGGCGTACGTGCCGTTCAGGATTACATGCTCCGCGAGGTACAGCGAGTTTACCGTCTGCAGGGTGTAGAAATCAACGATAAGCACATCGAGGTTATCGTTCGCCAGATGCTGAAGAAGATCCGCATCGAGGAAAACGGAGATACCGAATTCCTTCCGGGCGACATGGTAGACTTCCTGGAGTATGATGAGACCAACAAAGCGCTGATCGCAGAAGGCAAAGAGCCGGCAGAAGGAAAACAGGTTCTGCTTGGTATTACCAAAGCATCCCTGGCATCCGATTCCTTCCTGTCTGCAGCATCCTTCCAGGAGACCACCAAGGTTCTGACCGATGCCGCTATCAAAGGTAAAGTTGACCACCTGGTAGGTCTGAAAGAGAACGTTATCATCGGTAAACCGATCCCGGCCGGTACCGGTATGAAGTGCTACAGCAACATTCATCTGAATACCGACAGCATGATCGAGGAAGAAGAGGACGAGGATCTGATTCTGACCGAAGATCTTGAGGACGAAATTCCGGCAGCAGAAGCTCCGGTTGAAGAACCGTCAGCTGAAGAGGAAGAGCCGATGCTCGACTTCGACTTTGAGGAAATGATTCCGTCAAAGGATGATACCGAGGAGTAAACCCTTCAACAAATAATAGCAAGGATTCTCCCACCTCTATAGGTGGTGAGATGAATTGCAAATAAGAAAGTTAACGGCAGTGGCGGGCGGAGAGAAATCGGTATCCCCCACTGACATGAGGCAAACCAGGTTAAAAAATAAATATGTCATTTGTGAAAAGCAGAGAATTTTCGGTTCGCCGGGGTCTCTGCTTTCCTTGTGTTTTCGGGAGCATTTTGTTACAATGGAGACAGAAAAGAGGGAAGCCTATGTGGATAAAAAAATTACCTGGCATCGTGGCAAATGCGGCGGTACTGATTCTGGATATATTTGTGATTCTGATGATTGCAGCGCTGTTTCTCCACCAGCAAACGGCGGGAGAGCGTGTGAAAGAGACGATTACGCGTTTTTCCACGACATCGGAGGAGTATTATTCCGAGGGAGAGGCATACAGCCAGAAGAGCGACCGGGTGCATACGTATGCGGTGAAAGAACAGTCTAAATAAGAGGAAAAGATGAGGTAAACTATGCTCCAGAAGTGGAAAAGAAAAGGAAAAAGATTCCGCCATGTGGAAAAAGACGGAGAAGAGACGACGGAGCTTTCTGTGAAAATACGGGCGGCAAAATTTCGTGATCTGCCGATGAGTCTGCGGATTCTGATCGTGAATCTCAGTCTGTTTCTGATTCTGTGCGCCGCATTTTTTATGGCAGGCGCGTATCTGTATGCGCCGCAGGCGGCAGGACGGAATTACGTGGAAGCATGTCTGGCAGGAGACTGGAACAGTGCATACGATGTATGTCAGTTCCCGGACAGCACGTTTCTGTCGCGGAAGAACTACGTCAATGCAATGACCTGGAAAGCAAAACAGGACGGCACTGACGGGCAGGAAACACCGGAGATCAAGAGCTTTTTCATGCGCAGAAAACAGAATCTTGAGACCGGGGAAAACAGGATTTATACTGTGCGGTACACGTTAAAAGGCATGAGCGACTCGCAGGAAGAAACATTGGAGATCGCCGTCGGGGATACCGTAAAATGGAACTTCAAAGAGTGGTACGTTGTGCCGAAAGACAGCTGCGTGACGGATGTCGAAATCACCGTCCCGGCGGATGCCTCGTTCTATCTGGACGGCGTGCAGGTCGGGAAAAAGTATTTAAAAGAGACAGCAGATAACGTCAGCATCTACAAAATCCCGTATCTCTTCCTCGGCGGCCACACCATTGAACTGACCGAAAAACAGAAAGACCCATACCGCGAGATCGTCCTCGTGCAGGACAACAGCAGCATGGAATTCCTGCCGGATTTAAAACTCAACGATTCCACCGGCAAAACCATCGCCGACCGCGCAGAAGAGTCCCTGGACAAGGTATTCACAGCCGCAGCCGCCGGAAAATCCTTCAGCACCATCAAAAATGAATTTTCCGCCGACACCGCCGTACAGAAAACCGCCAAAGAACAGTACCAGCAGCTCTGCGATGCCTACCTGAACAGCGACACCAACACCGGAATCACCAGCATCACCGTGAGCAGCGTCTCCACAACCGTAACCAACGAATCCAACCAGATGAAGATTGAAACCAACGTGACCGCTGCGATCGAGCGACGAACCCGTTTCCTCCATTTCTTCCGCAAAACCAAAATAGAGACCGTCACCTGGAAACTCGAGTCCGTTGTGACGCTGGAAAACGAAAAATGGGTGATGGGCAGCGATTTCCTGACTAAAATAGGACATGAGGCATAAGGTGTTTGCTTCCGTTGTTCTGGCAACGTTAAAACTTTGCAGTTACTCTTAAGCAGAGAGGATAATCAGGCTGGACAGGTGAAAGACTTGTGATTTGGTGGCAAAGCACCAGAAAGAAACCAGGTTTTTTAAAAGAGAGTGACAAAGAGTGATTTTGTATCCGCTTTTACCATGGGTGCAGAGTCACTCTTTTTTTGTGACAAGATGTTAAGAAACGATAAACATTAATTTACCAGAAGTGGAAAAATGTAAGAATTTGTGCCTTGCATCTTAGGTCAGATCACGTTATGATAGTAAGTAGAAAAATGTCGAAAAACGTTTGTGTTACGATGGAAGAAAGTTCCGCAAAGGGGCGGGACGATGGAGTATAAACAGATCATATGGAAAAAAAATCATTGAAACAGAGAAGAAAGCAGATGCGCCGCAGACGGATGATGCAGAAAGTGTCACGGATTTCCCTGTGTGTGGTGGTCGGCCTTCTTTTTCTTGCGCTTATCTGGAAATTTGCGGGAGCGCAGCTTGCGAAAAAAGGAATTGTACTGAGTAATGACACAGCCGCAAAGACGGTGAGCGAGACGGCGCCGGAGGCGGAGGACGGATCGGGAAATGCGGGAATTAAGAAGCTTGCGGAGACCACGCCGCCGAATGAGACGCCGGGATGGCAGTACAGCTCGTCGGGCTGGTGGTACGCAACGGATGCCACAACGTACTACGTCAACGGCTGGGCAGATATCGACGGAAACCAGTACCATTTTGATTCCAATGGTTACATGGCGACCGGCTGGAAAGCGATCGGCGGAAAAGGCTGTTACTTTGATGACCAGGGTGTTTACCAGCCAGACCGCAACGGCTCGATGATGGTAGCCCTGACCTTTGATGACGGCCCAGGCGTCTATACCAGCACGCTTCTCGATACGCTGGAGCAGTACGGGGCACAGGCGACGTTCTTTATGCTCGGCAGCAATGTGGAAAAATACGGTGCAGATGTGATCCCGCGCATGGCGGCGATCGGCTGTGAGCTTGGAAACCACTCCTATGCGCATCCGAATATGAAAGAACTGAGCACCGACGACGGCCTTGCCCAGTTCCAGATGACGGATGATCTGATCGCCCAGTACAACAACGGACAGGGTGCAACTGTCATCCGTTTCCCGTATGGAAACAGCACCGATGAACTGCTCGCATCTATCGGCCGCCCGAGCATCATGTGGGATGTCGATACCCTGGACTGGCAGACAAAAAATGTACAGGCAAACATCAGCGCCGTTCTCGACAGTGTAAGCCCGGGAGACATTATCCTGATGCATGATATCCACGAGACGACCGTAGAATCGTGTGCAACGATCGTGCCGGAGCTGATCAACCGCGGGTATGAGCTTGTCACGATTCATACTCTTGCAGCGGCAAACGGCGTGGATCTTGCAGCGGGAGAGACGTATTACGGCTTCCATGGCGGAACGACAAACGAATAGAAAACAGAATAGAAAAACGACAAAGAACCGCCGGTTTACTCTCAAATCAAGAGTGAACCGGCGGTTCTTATGTCATTTTATGAAAATTTATTTCATTGCCGCTCTCTTACGAAGTCTGGAATCCAGCTCTTTCTTACGGATACGTAAGGAAACCGGAGTAACCTCAAGAAGCTCGTCCTTGTCGATGAAGTCCAGAGCCTGCTCCAGGGAAAGGATTCTCGGCGGAGTCAGACGCAGTGCCTCGTCGGAGGAAGAAGTACGGGTGTTGGTCAGGTGTTTCGTCTTGCAGACGTTCAGCTCGATATCCTCGGCCTTACCGTTCTGTCCGATAACCATACCGGCGTAAACCTTCTCGCCAGGTCCGATGAACAGAGTACCGCGCTCCTGTGCGGAGTACAGACCGTAGGTAACGGACTCGCCTGCCTCGAAAGCGATCAGGGAACCCTGTTTGCGGTATTCGATGTCGCCCTTGTACGGTGCGTAATCTTCAAACTCGGTGTTCAGGATACCAGTTCCTTTGGTGGAGGTCATGAAGATTCCACGGAAACCAATCAGGCCTCGTGCCGGGATTTCGAACTCCAGACGGGTGGAACCATCGCTTGCGCGGCTCATGCCGTGAAGCTCGCCTTTACGCTCGCTGAGGAGCTGGATGACAGTACCGGAGAACTCATCCGGAACGTCAACGTATGCGATTTCCATTGGCTCGAGTTTGCGTCCGCGCTCGTCCTCTTTGTAGATAACTTCTGCCTTACTTACTGCAAACTCATATCCCTCACGGCGCATATTTTCGATCAGGACGGACAGATGCAGCTCACCACGGCCGGAAACCTTGAAGCAGTCTGCGGAATCCGTCTCCTCGACACGCAGGGAAACGTCGGTGTTCAGCTCACGCATCAGACGGTCGCGCAGGTGGCGGGAAGTTACGTATTTACCTTCTTTACCGGCCAGCGGGCTGTCGTTTACGATGAAGTTCATGGAAATAGTCGGCTCGGAGATTTTCTGGAACGGGATGGAAACCGGGTTGTCCAGATCGCCGCAGAGAGTATCTCCGATGTGGATATCCGGGATACCGGAAACAGCAACGATAGAACCGATGCCTGCCTCAGTAACCTCTACTTTTTTCAGTCCGTCAAATTCATACAGTTTGCTGACCTTTACTTTTTTCTTCTTGGTCAGATCGTGGTGGTTGACCAGCATAACGTCCTGGTTCACGCGGATCGTTCCGTTTTCAACTTTGCCGACACCGATACGTCCAACGTATTCGTTGTAGTCGATGGTACTGATCAGAAGCTGTGTGCCAGCTTCCGGATCGCCGGTCGGAGCCGGGATGTATTTCAGAATGGTCTCGAACAGAGGTGTCATATCCTTCGGGGTGTCGTTCAGATCGAGTACGGCATGACCCAGCTTTGCGGATGCGTACAGGAACGGACAGTCAAGCTGCTCGTCGGATGCGTCGAGATCCATCAGAAGCTCAAGCACTTCGTCGATGACTTCGTCCGGGCGTGCCTCCGGGCGGTCGATTTTGTTGATGCAGACGATAACGGAAAGATTCAGCTCAAGTGCTTTTTTCAGCACGAATTTGGTCTGCGGCATAGCGCCCTCGAATGCGTCTACAACCAGAATAACGCCGTCTACCATTTTCAGAACTCGCTCAACCTCGCCGCCGAAGTCCGCATGGCCTGGGGTGTCGATGATGTTGATTTTCGTTCCTTTGTAGTAAACTGCTGTATTTTTGGAAAGAATGGTGATTCCACGCTCACGCTCGATATCGTTCGAGTCCATGACACGTTCCTGAACCTCCTGATTGGCACGGAAAACGCCGCTCTGTTTCAGAAGCTCGTCTACCAGTGTAGTTTTACCATGATCGACATGGGCGATGATGGCAACGTTTCTTACATCTTCTCTCGTTGTTTTCATTTCTTCATTCCTCTTCCTATGGGTTGACCCTGCCGGGTTCAATTTTTCAAAATTTCAAGCCGGCCGGGAATGTTTATCACAGCACAAAGGCAGGTGCCTTGCCGTTTTGTCTCTGCTGGATGCCTGCCTATCTGAACTATTATAGCACAGAACAGAGAAAAAAAACAGGGAAGATGTGACATTTTTTGTATTGCAATGGTAGAAAATACGAAGCATGTGGTGCGGTTTTTACAGAAACATATACAAAAAATTGGGCAGAATGCTGATTTGAATAGAAATAAAAAAATCTGGAAAAAAGTGGTTCTGAAAAAGAAATGTGGTTCATACATTAGGATTATAGATCAGCAAAGTACCGATCAGAAATCAATATTCAGAAAGAAAAGACAAAGGAAGGGGATTTTCATTATGGCAGACAAGATGATTGAAAACAATCAGGTGGTTATCATGGGAGAGATTGTCTCCCCGTTTACATTCAGCCATCAGGTATTCGGAGAGGGCTTTTACCTCGTCGATGTGATGGTCAAGCGGTTGAGTGAATCGCAGGACATCATTCCGGTGATGGTCTCCGAGCGGCTGGTGGACGTATCACAGGATTACCAGGGTGAGTGGATCTGCATCAGCGGTCAGTTCCGGTCCTACAACCGCCACGAGGAGAAGAAGAACCGTCTGGTACTCTCCGTATTTGCGCGGGAATTAAGCTTCGTGGAGGAAGAGGACGATTCCGTCAAATCCAACCAGATTTACCTCGATGGATACATATGTAAACCGCCGGTCTACCGGAAAACACCTCTGGGAAGAGAGATCGCCGACCTTCTGATCGCGGTCAACCGTCCGTATGGAAAATCAGATTATATCCCGTGCATCTGCTGGGGACGGAATGCGCGGTATGCCTCTGCGTTTGCCGTGGGCGGCCACGTTCTCATCTGGGGACGGATCCAGAGCCGGGAATATATGAAGCGGCTGAGCGAGACGGAAATGGAAAAGCGGACTGCATATGAGGTTTCGGTGAGCAAGCTGGAATATAGTGAGAGTTAAAGCGCGATCCGCTGTTGACAAGAAAATTTAATGATGCTATAGTAAAAGCAGAACTGAAGTGGATAGAGGTCGCATTACTTCAAGAGTACCTTTTCGGATGCCTCAGCAGCAAAAGAAGAAGAGGAAAAGGGAAGAATGCCGAAGGACATCCGGCGCTGAACCGGTATGCTCCTGGGCGCAGGTTGAAAAAATCTGCGACTGTCATCGAGAGATGGAGAGCTATCTGATCATAGATACTGCGTATGTGTGAATTTGGAGGCGATCTTATCTGGGATGAGGCGCCTCTTTTTTAAATGGAAAGTGAAATTTTCCGTGGGAGATAAGCTCCGGCGACTGATTTCTTATGGTTTTATCTGACACAACATACAGGAGGAAAAGAGAATGTCTATTTTTAAAGGTGCAGCTGTTGCAATTATCACACCGATGACCGAAACACAGGAAGTGAATTACGAAAAACTCGGAGAACTGATTGAGGAGCAGATCGCCGGCGGAACCGACGCCATCGTTATCTGCGGAACCACCGGTGAGGCTTCGACCCTGTCCCATGAGGAGCATCTGGATGCCATCAAATATACCGTGGAAAAAGTAAATCACAGAATCCCGGTAATTGCAGGAACCGGCTCCAACAGCACGGAGACAGCAATTTATCTGTCTCAGGAAGCAGAAAAATACGGCGTGGACGGACTTCTTCTCGTTTCTCCGTATTACAATAAAGCAACACAGAAGGGCCTGATTGCACACTTTACCGCAATCGCAGACAGCGTCAAAGTGCCGGTCATCCTTTACAACATTCAGGGCAGAACCGGCGTAAACATTGCACCGGAAACGATCGTCTATCTGTTCAACAACGTTGAGAATATCGTTGCAGTCAAAGAGGCTTCCGGAAACATTTCCCAGGTCGCAAAAATTATGCAGCTGACCGATGGAAAGATCGATCTGTACTCCGGAAACGACGATCAGGTTGTGCCGATCCTTTCCCTTGGCGGAAGCGGTGTAATCTCCGTTCTTTCCAACGTAGCACCGCGTGAGACCCACGACATGGTACAGAAATTCCTCGACGGCGATGTGGCCGGATCCAGAGAAATCCAGCTGAGAGCACTGCCGCTCATCGATGCGCTGTTCTGCGAAGTAAACCCGATTCCGGTAAAAGCAGCGCTGAACCTGATGGGCAAAGAGGTTGGACCGCTTCGTCTGCCGCTGACCGAGATGGAGCCGCAGAACCAGGAGCGCCTGGCAAAGGCTATGAAAGATTTTGGAATCAAACTGGCTTAAGTTAAGAATACACGAAGTAAAGAAGGAAAAAGACAATGGTTAAAATTATTATGCATGGCTGCAACGGCCATATGGGACAGGTCATCACCGGCCTGGTAAAAGAAGATGCAAATGCAGAAATCATAGCCGGAATCGATATGAACGACAACGGCCAGAACGATTATCCGGTATTCAAAAGCCTGGCAGAATGCGATGTTCCGGCAGACGTAGTCGTTGACTTTTCTTCCTACAAGGCAGCCGACGCACTGCTCGATGCCTGCAAGGAGAAAAAACTTCCACTCGTCCTCTGCACCACAGGCCTCACCGAGGATCAGCTCAAAAAAGTGCAGGAGACCAGCAAAGAAATCCCGGTTCTCCGCTCTGCAAATATGTCCCTTGGTGTGAATACGCTGATGAAACTGGTACAGGCAGCTGCAAAAGTGCTTGCCGAAGCAGGCTTTGATATGGAGATCGTGGAGAAACACCACAAACTGAAATGCGACGCTCCAAGCGGAACCGCCATCGCCCTGGCAGACAGCCTGAACGCGGCAATGGACAACCAGTACCACTACGTATACGACAGAAGCCAGCGCCACGAGCAGCGTGACCCGAAAGAAATCGGAATCTCTGCTGTACGCGGCGGCACCATCGTCGGCGACCACGACGTCATCTTCGCAGGCCCGGACGAGGTTGTTACCCTGTCCCACAGAGCATATTCCAAAGGAGTTTTCGGAAAAGGAGCTGTAGAGGCTGCAAAATTCCTGGCTGGAAAACCGGCTGGCATGTATGACATGCAGGATGTCATTGCTGCGAAATAAGGCAGAAACAGGGAAAAAGTGAATAGAAACCAGAAAGTGCGCAACGAAAATGCGAAACGTTGCGCACTTTTTCTTTTCTTACAACGGGATTTTCGGAATTGAGGAAGTTATTTTGCAGAATATTTGGCAGAATACACAAGAAAAAATACGGAATATCAAAAGAGAACGTGAAAATCGCAAACGGTAATGGAAAAATCAATGCGCAACAAGGTAAAACGCTAAAGTTGCGCGTTTTGCACAAAAAATAGTAAAACAGTATATTTCGACAAGAAATATCTTATAAAAACTGCGAATTGTAAACAATATGCCGAAATGATATGATAATGGCACAAAGAAAAATAAAGAGTTGAGCAACAAAAAGTTGCGCAAACAAGAAAGGGAATGAGAAGATGAAAAAGAATGGTTGGAAAGGGTTTTGCAAAAAGCTCT
>OLFT01000994.1_pt1 | contig 32216 bp, 24 predicted proteins | sample 1604921 | NCBI WGS metagenome assembly OLFT01 (sample SAMEA3888897, study PRJEB22519) | human gut metagenome | biome: human gut; feature: human-associated habitat; material: faeces | place: Denmark | collected 2013 | reverse complement strand
TCCACCAGAAGCTCAAAGCTGCTGTTATAAGAAGTTACACTCTGCACCGTCAGATTGTATTTCTCCGAGGCAAAATTCCACTCCACGCCTCTTGGCTCCAATGCCGACAACGACACTGCACGAAGTTTATTCAGTTCTTTCTGAACCTTGGAAAATTCACAAAGCCACTGAACCGGAAGGTTCTTTTCCCCTTTTTCTTCGCGATGTGTGCGGCTGGCGGCATACTCTTCCTCCACGCCCAGTCCGTTTTCCAGAATACGGTTGGGTTCGTCCAGAAACAGAAGCATTTTTCCCTTGGGAAAATAATCCACAAAAGATACCATCTTTTTGCCGTCATTCCACTCCACAGCTGGATAAATGGCAATCTCATCCAGATTTTCCAGAGAGCGCTGACTCTCTGCGTCAAAGCTTCGGATAGAATCCACTTCATCTCCCCACAGCTCAATTCTCCATGGATTCTCTTCTGTAAGGGAATAAATATCTACTATACCACCGCGCACAGAAAACTGTCCCGGCATTTCCACCTGTCCTACGCGTTCATATCCAAGCTGCACAAGGGTATTTTTCAGCACATCCATGTTGATCACGCTGTCAGAATAGAAATGAAGCACCTTTTTCCCAATTTCTTCCAGGGGCATCAGATAGTCCATACAGCCGTCAATGCTGGTAACCACAGTCAGTTCCTTCTGCTCCAGAAGTGCCTTTATCACACACATTCTCTGGCGGATCAACAGATTTCCCTGAATATCTGCCTGGAAAAAGAGAAGATCCTTCGCCGGGTAAAACATGGTATTTTTGTCATAAAAGCGCACGTCCTCGAAGATTTCCTTAGCCTGGCGCTCATCTCCTGCGATCACAAGGCGCATAGGTGTTTTGCCGGAAAGCCCATGGATCAGATGTGCCTTCTGGGATTCCAGGCAGCCTGTGATCTGCACAATGCCCTGATTTTTCTCAAGGCTTTTCTCTATTTCTTCAAATTCTGCCATCCCCTTCAGGGGCTGGGTAAATGAAAGCATGGCTTTCCTCCTTTTCTCAAAAGCCGCACCTCAGAGCCCACCCAAAACATGAAACCATTCCTGCAAGCTATCTGCACGTCATAATTTTCACAAAGCTTTTGGGGGACGCTCCAGGGGCAAAAGAAGCCCAGCTTGTTGCTGGACTTCCTTTGTTACTCAGTAACCCTCTTTCGGTTGTATTCATTCATCGCCGCATCCGGACCATCTGTTATGATTTTTTCTACAGCGTCTGCTGCAAACTCAATTGCTTCATCCACGAGCTTGCGGTCCCCGGATGAAAAACGGCCAAGCACATGGTCTGCCAGATCCCATCCTTTTGGTTTGGCTCCTACACCAATTTTTACACGCATGAATTTCTGTGTGCCAAGTCTGCCAATAATGTCCTTCAGACCATTATGGCCGCCTGCACTGCCCTGCTTCCGGATACGAAGCTGTCCCGGCTCCAGATCAATATCGTCCTGAATAATGATCAACTCACTCTCCGGATTGATTTTGAAATAAGCAGCCATCTCCTGTACCGGACCACCGCTTAAATTCATAAAGGACAAAGGTTTCATAAAGATTACCTTCTCTCCTCCGATGAATCCGGAACCGTACATAGCATTAAATTTTACGCCGCCCTGCGGAATCTTATGACGTTCCACAAGCACATCGATCGTATCAAAACCCATATTGTGGCGGGTCGCCTCATACTGCTTCCCGGGGTTTCCCAGTCCAACAACTAAATACATAATCTTATTTTCCTTATTCTACTACGAAAGTCCTCCACAGCAATTCCAAAGCTCTGGTCAGCCACAGCCCTGTAATCACTGCCGCAACCTGCTTAGCCAATAGCATAAAACAGATGACTTTCATTTATTATCGAATGATATGAGTGTCAAAAGGTCTTTTGACACTCATTTGATACCCGGATTGCTACGCAGCTACGCTGCTCCCGCAATCCTCCAAATATTCGAAATCCGCTGATTTACTGCGTAAATCGCTACTTTCTCATATTTGGCGTGTCCCAAGTTCAAAAGCCTTATCGTGCAAGCACGAACAGCTTTTTGACCTTTTGACACTGGTATCATCAAATTAGTTGAAATAAACCATCTCATCAGCCAGAGGTTCGCACGGGGTCACATTCTCTGCATAAAGAACAATTCCCTCGCCCTGGTACTCAGAACGGTTTTCAAAGGCAACCTTGGCAGTCACCTCAACCCACTCGCCGGGCTTCAGCTTCGGTGCATATGCACTCTTACAGATATATCCCAGGAATGAAGTATCATCTGCACAGCAGGTCATGGCAGTACGTCCCGGAATGAAGAACTTGCTGCCCATACCTCTCGGACGTCTTGCACGAGCCTTAAAGCGAAGAGTTTTTCCCACATAGCGATCCGGATGATCCATAGCATCTACAAACCAGATTCCGTAATCTTCAGGCGGAATATCTACAATCTCTGCATCCAGGTCAAATGGCATCTGATCTGCGAAAATATCCGTCATCTCGCCTTCTTCGTCCTCAAAAATAACCTCTGCACTTGGGTTTACAACCTTAATGCTTCTGCGGAAGTTTGCAAGAGGATATTCTTTCTTGCTGCGGTTAAACACAACCATATCCGCATTACGAACCATATCCATAAAAATGGATTTCATATTCTGCATATATACCTGGAATGTGCTTGCATCTACACAGGTAATGTGCTGTTCAATTCCCCAGCCTGCCGGGAGCTTCATCTCCTCAAATTTGCTTACCAGCCACATTCCATTATATTCCATAACCACACGCTCCGGCTGATGGATAATATCCAGTGCCTGAAGGCGCTCCGGTGTAAAATCTTCTTCTTTCTCAATAACCTCAACTACAACATTATCTTTTGCAAGAGCCTCTTCATCGTACTCTTCCTCTCCCTCTTCGCAGAGAATGAGAAGTGTCTTTCCCTCTGTACGGAAGTAATCCTGCTGGAGGGTAAAGCTAAGGAAAGAGGTCTTGCCGCTTTCCAGGAAGCCGGTTATGAGATAAATCGGTACTGTAATTTCATCCATTTACAGAAACCTCCCTGTATTTTTCTTAATTAAAAGCAGTACGTTCGCATATATCGCTTATAAACAGCAACAAATAAGCTTACCAAAAGTCTTTTATCCCGTTTATATGTCAATCATTAAGCTACGCCGAACAGCTTGACCAGTTTCTCTTCATTTAACTTGGAACCAATTACGCAAAGACGTCCGGTGTACTCCGGTGAACCTTCACGGATCTCAGTTTCTTCCGGAACCATATCGAAGTAGATCCATGTTCCGTCCTCTGCCGGAAGCATTCCCTTAGCACGAAGGATCACGCCATACTCTTCAGAAGCGGAAAGGCTCTCCAGCATTTTCTCAAGCCCTTCTCTTGTAAACTTCTTAATAGTCTCACGTCCCCAGCTGGTAAATACTTCGTCTGCGTGATGATGGTGATGATCATGATGATGTCCGCAGCCACATTCGTCATCATGGTCGTGATGATGCTCATGATCGTGGTCATGTCCGCAGCCACATTCTTCATCATGGTCGTGATGATGCTCATGATCGTGGTCATGTCCGCAGCCGCACTCGTCATCATGGTCGTGATGATGATGCTCGTGATCGTGGTCATGTCCGCAGCTGCACTCCTCATCATGGTCGTGATGATGATGCTCATGATCGTGGTCATGTCCGCAGTCACACTCCTCATCATGGTCGTGATGATGATGCTCATGATCGTGGTCATGTCCGCAGCCACACTCGTCATCATGGTCGTGATGGTGATGATGTTCATGCTCCTCTTTCAGCAGCTCATCTGCCAGAGATACCGGATGCTCCATAACCTCCAGGATTTTCTTTCCATCCAGCTTCTCAATCGGAGTGGTAATAATAGCTGCCTTCTCATTGATAGAACGAAGAAGCTCCATAGACTCCATTGCTTTCTTCTCGTCTACAATATCGGTACGGCTCATGATAATCGCGCCTGCATACTGAACCTGATTGTCAAAGAACTCGCCGAAGTTTCTCATATACATTTTGCATTTCTTGGCATCAACAACTGTAGTGTAGCTGTTCAGCTGAATATCAACATCCTCTTCCACACCCTGTACAGCCTTGATAACGTCGGAAAGCTTACCAACACCTGATGGCTCGATCAGGATACGATCCGGATGATACTTCTCTACAACTTCCTTCAGGGAAGCACCAAAATCTCCAACCAGGGAACAGCAGATACATCCGGAGTTCATCTCACGGATCTCGATTCCGGCATCTTTCAGGAATCCCCCGTCAATACCAATCTCACCGAACTCATTCTCGATCAAAACTACCTGCTCACCTTCAAATGCTTCTTTCAGCAGTTTCTTAATAAGAGTTGTCTTACCAGCTCCAAGGAAACCGGAGATAATGTCAATCTTTACCATTTTGTATTCCCCTTTCTATTATGTCAGAAAAAGGGGACATGACCAAGTCACATCCCCTAATATATTTATCCCAATTTCACAGTTTTATGCAAATCAGCCGTTGATCATGAAGTGCATAAGCTTATCAATGTCTTCTTTCTCATATGCAACGATCTCAAGCTCCGGAATCTCACCGTTAGAGAAGATGTTTGCAAGAGATACATACTGTGATAATTTAGATTTCAGGTTCAGTCTGTCACCTTCGCCAGTTACAAGCTCTACTTTACCAGCGCAGCTGTCTACTACATCAAAAAATTTCTGAATGTCTTTAATATTAGATACCTTCATGTCAATATTCTCCTTTCAACATGTACAACTTTTTCCATTTCTTTTTGTTCGGGCTCATTATATCTCAACTTTTTCCAAATAGCAACAGGTTTTTCACCTTCTGGGAAAAAATCCCCAACAGTCACAAACAAAACCCGAATTTGCCCCATTCTTTGGGTATTTTTAATACTAAATTATCACAGCAATCTGAAAATTGTCTGTGAGAATTGTTCCTTGCGGAATTTGGCAGCTTCTAATACTGGAACACAGCAACCCCGTAAGCTGGCAGCGGATAAGCAAAGGAGAACGGACGATTGTCACAATCCTGCTTTTCTGCCTTAAATACCTTCTTCGCAGTCTGTCCGTTTTCATCCAGAACCAGTGTGTATTGTTTCTTCTTCGGCACACCAACACGGTAATCCGGACGTTCTACAGGAGTGAAATTGCATACTACCAGAAGGTTATTTCTTTTTGTAGGGGATTTCCTTACGAAGCTGTAAATACTTCTGTCCCCGTCATCTGCATTGATCCACTCAAAGCCAGACGGATCCGTATCCGTTCCATAGAGCGCAGGATATTTGCGATACATCTTCAGCAATGTCTGCACAAAATCCTTCAAATCCCGATGCTTCTCTTCCCCAAGAAGGAACCAGTCAAGTTCTCTCTCCTCGCTCCACTCTCGAAGTTGACCGAATTCCTGCCCCATAAATAAAAGCTTCTTGCCCGGATGGCAGAACATAAATGTATAAGCAGCCTTCAGATTCTTAAACTTATCATCTAGCTCACCTGGCATTTTCTCCAGCATAGACTTCTTCAGATGAACCACCTCATCATGGGAGATTACTAACACATATTTCTCACTGTAAGCATATGTCATGGAGAAAGTCATCTTATTATGGTTAAACTTACGGAAATAGGGGTCCAGCTTCATATATTCCAGGAAGTCATTCATCCAGCCCATGTTCCATTTCAGGGAAAATCCAAGGCCGTCATCCTCTGCCTTACCTGTAACCTTCGGCCATGCGGTAGACTCCTCTGCAATCATCACAGTACCATGGTTTCTTCCAAGAACCACTGTATTCAGATGCTTAAAAAACTCAATTGCTTCCAGATTCTGATTTCCGCCATATTTATTGGCTACCCACTGACCATCATTCTTTCCATAATCCAGATACAGCATGGATGCAACGGCATCCACACGAAGACCGTCCACATGACACTCCTCGATCCAGAACAGAGCATTTGCGATCAGGAAGTTCTTTACCTCCGGTCTGCCATAATTGTAGATCTTGGTTCCCCAGTCCGGATGCTCTCCCTGTCTGGGATCTGCATGCTCATAAACTGCAGTTCCGTCAAAATTCGCCAGTCCATGGGCATCCTTGGGAAAATGTGCCGGCACCCAGTCCAGAATAACCCCGATTTTCTGTCTGTGAAGATAATCTACCAGATATTTGAAATCCTGGGGTGTTCCATAGCGGGAAGTAGGCGCATAATAACCGGTGACCTGATATCCCCAGGAACCGTCAAAGGGATGCTCTGCAATCCCCATCAGCTCCACATGTGTATAGCCCATATCCTTCACATACTGGGCAAGCTTCACCGCCAGTTCCCTGTAATTGAAAAAGCCTTTCTCATTCTCCTCTGTAGCCGGATGCTTCATCCAGGAGCCAGGATGTACCTCATAGATCGCCATGGCATCCTTAGTCTCGTCAAATTTCTGACGATTCTTCATCCAGGTGGTATCTTTCCATTTGTAATCCCCGATATCCGTGATTCTGGATGCCGTTCCCGGTCTTAATTCTGCCTCATTTGCATAAGGGTCAGCTTTATAAATATGCTCCCCGTTCATTCCTACAATAAAAAACTTATACAGCTGTCCAATCTTCGCTCCAGGGACAAATGTCTCAAATACACCGATCGGACCTGCCTTTTTCATTGGAGCAGCCTGTTCATTCCAGTCATTAAACTCTCCAATTACAGAAACAGCTTGCGCATTAGGTGCCCATACTGCAAAATAAACACCTTCTTTTTTCCCTTGTTTCACAGGATGTGCGCCAAGCTTTCTGTAAACATCATAATGGGTTCCCTGACCAAAGAGATACTGGTCAAGCTCTGTAAACTGTAATTTCTCTCCCATCAGAAAGTTACCTCCCTAAACTTTCAAATTCTTATGCACATTATAGCATACTCTTTTCCTCCATGCCACCAAAAACTTGTCTATTATTCATAAAAAATCTACATCAAAATTCATTTTTACTGTAAAAAAATACGCCTGTACTTTGACATTTTTCTCATAAGTACAAGCGTATACTATCATTCACACTATACAGCATCTGCGATTTCCGGAAGTCCCGAAGCTTAACACATATGCCAGACAGGCTCTAGAGCCTCTTATTTTCTCCGTTATTCGCCTGAGTCGCTGCTAAAATCCCCTTCGCTATTCTCACTGCCGTCTGTGTATCCGTCACTTTCACTGCCGTCGCTTCCATCACCGGAACCATCACTGAAGTCGCTCTCATCTCCATTACTGCTGTCATCTGAACTGCCATCAGAAGTTCCATCTGTGGAAGAGTCCTCAGAAGAGCCATTTCCATTATATCCAGGCACATAACCTGCATCAAGGGCGCTCTGCCAGAACTCTGCATATTTTGCTGGCTGAAGGGTAACATTCTTCGCCGCTGCCATCTCACTTACCGTTACCAGTTTATATCCCTGTGCAATAAGATCTGGAATCAGTCTGAGTGCCGCATCAACTGAAGGACCATGAATATCATGCATCAGAATAACGGCTCCGTCTCCCAGATTGCTGTCATTCATAATGCCATTGTAATCCAGATCTGCATCCAGATATTTCCAGTCCAGACTGTCAATAGACCACAAAATAAAAGGTTTCCCAACTGCCGAAATAATTTCGTCATTGCAGTCTCCATAAGGCGGACGAATCACCGTGGACTCCTGTCCACAGGCATCGATCAATGCCTGATCGGTATCGCCAAATTCCTTTATAACATCATCAATACTCAGATTCAGCATATCCAGATGATCCCAGGAATGGTTTCCGATCTCACAGCCAAGTTCCACCATTCTCTTCACTTCGTCCGAATACTGTCCAACCAGCTGTCCCAACATAAAGAAGGTAGCATGTGCATTGTTCTCCTCCAGACAGTCCAGAAGCTTGTCTGTATACTGTCCCGGACCATCATCAAAGGTAAGTGCGATCAAAGGGCGTTTCTTCTCAGCATTGTAAGAACCATCCTCATTAAAATAATAATCGTTTACCCCCTTGGTCACCCAGCCGGTCTGCATGTATCCATTGGAATCAAATGCATATTTCACTCCGTCAATCTCTGCAAAACCATTGGTATAATATGTACCATCTGCATTCTGATACCAGCGTCCGCTGGAATCCTCATGCCAGCCTGGAGTCAGTGAAGAAACCTTGGTCACATCACTCTGTCCTTTCAGGGGCTGTCTCAGAGCATCTGTAGAATTGGAATCCGCATTCGAAGCAGCTCCGTCACCTGCATCCGCCTGCACGCTCTGTGATTTTCCAGTACTCTTTCCTCCCACACGACTTACGATTGGAAAAATCACTCCTCTTATTACAAAAATCACAGCCAGCACCATTGCCACAACATAGGTGACCAGCTTAATAATCTTCCTTCGTCTTATCTGGCGCTGTTTCCTGCGCATTCTTTCGCGCAAAACCCTTCTATCCATTCATATTCCCTCTTTATCTCTCGTTACATAGTGGAAAAATTTTCCACAAAAAAATTCTGTCATAGCACTTCTCTCAGCTCCAGATCATCTGTTACAAGAAGAATATCCGCTTTCTTTCCAACAGAAAGGGAACCAACTTCATCATAAATACCAATACTCTTTGCCGGATTTCGTGTTGCTGCAAAAATCGCTTCTTCAAGGGGAACTCCAAAAGAAACAGCCTTACGCATACAATCATACAGGTTCGTAGCAGAACCGGCAATCGTACCGTCCTTCAAAGTTGCCTTACAGTCCTTCATCGTTACTTCCTGTCCCCCCAGCTGGTAGGTTCCATTCTCCATTCCGGTAGCCATCATAGAGTCACTGATCAGTACAATCCTCTCTGGTCCAAACATCTTAAATGTAGCGCGGATCACAGCGGGATGAATGTGAATGCCATCACAGATCATCTCTGCCATACACTGCTCATCATCACAGGCAGCTCCGATCAGCCCTGGTTCTCTGTGCGCCAGTGGCTGCATGGCATTATAAAGATGTGTCACATGGTGTGCACCTCTTCTCATGGCCTCCGCTGCTGTATCGTAATCAGCTGCTGTATGACCAAGGGAAATGCACACCTCATTATGTACCTCATCAATGAATTCCATAGCACCATCCACATTCGGTGCCAGAGTTACCAGCTTCACCATATTTCCGGAATATTCATTCAGTTCACGGAAAAATCCGGCATCTGGTTTGCGGATATAGCCCTCCACATGGGCGCCTTTTTTCTTCGCATCCAGAAATGGGCCTTCCATATTGATTCCCCGGACAGCAGCTCCGTCTTTCATTTCTCCCACAGTCTTAATAGTAGCAAAAATTTCCTTCAGTTCTTCTGCCGGCAATGTCATGGAAGTAGGACAATAGGAAGTAATTCCGTGACTCTTTTCGTATTTCAGAATGATCTTAAGTCCTTCTGGATCAGCATCAGAAAAATCATGTCCAAATGCACCGTGACTGTGAATATCCACCAGCCCCGGGAGCACCCTGAGCCCAGCCGCGTCTACAATCGTCTTGTCCGTAACCTCATCCTCAGAAGCCACGATTCTATGATTCTCCACATACAGATCCTGTAATCTGAAGCTTCCATCCTCCTGAAAAACTTCTCCGTTTTTAATAATCATAACTCCATTCCCTCCTGAGATTCATTGGCTGCTGTTTCTGTTATAAACAACAGCCGTCAATTCTCTGTACTGTCATCCTGTGTATCTGTTGAAGCATCCGCTGCTGTGCCTGTATCTGCGGTTGCACCAGTTTCCTGATCTTCTGCTGTATCCCCGCCATCCGTGCTCTGTCCGTCAGTTGTACTGCCATCTGCATGATCTGCTGCTTCTGTTCCCTCGGCAGCCTGTGCGTCCTCACCTTCAGCAGATGTATCCGCTGCTGTCTGATCATAATTTGCATTTGCAATAATGAAATCCTGAACTCTCATAAGTCCGATGCTCTCATCCACTGCAACCTGGCCGTAAGTATCGATAAGAACTGCAAGATCACCAGAAGCATACTGCTCTACCAGCTGCTTCTGGATTGCAAGGCTTTCCTCATCCTCCAAAGCCATTCCCTCTGCGTCCATGATTCCCTGAATAAGCAGATTCTGTTTTACCTTGGCCTGGGCATACTGCTGGCACTGGGCTTCGAAATCATCCATGGAAACGCCCTGAGACTCTACGAAGTCTTCAAGCTCCATATTTCCCTGCTTCGCGTATGCTTCTGCCTGTTTCTTAAATGTCTTCACTGCCTCTTCTACGTCTTTCTCTGGATATTCCACAACCTCAGAATTGGTGTAAACAGTATTCCATGCAGTGCTGCGCAGACTGCTGTCGGCCTGATCCTGTGCTTCCTGCTCCAGCTGTGCGCGAACAGAAGCCTTATATTCATCAATTGTCTTGTAATCGGTATTCGCTGCAACCCAATCATCGGTCAGTTCCGGTGGTCTCTTAAAGCTCTGCACGGTAATCTGGAATACTGCATCCTGTCCAGCCAGTTCACTGTTGCGGTAGCTCTCCGGGAAGGTTACCGATACGTCTTTAGTCTCACCCTTCTTCATTCCCACGATTCCTTCTTCAAATCCGGGAATCATTGTGCCGCTTCCGATCACAAGGTCATAATTATTACCAGTTCCACCTTCAAAAGCTTCCCCGTCTTTTGTACCTACGAAATTAATAGTAGCGGTATCACCATTCTGGATGACAGCGTTCTCATCTGTCACTTCCACTGAATTGTCTTTCAAATTCTCTGCGATACGATTCTCAATATCCTCATCTGTCACTTCTGGTACAGAATTATCAAGAGTTATCCCCTTATAGTCTGCAATTGTAACATATTTCTCCACATTATCCACTGAAACCAGGCGTGTCGCACCGGTAGAATCTGTATAAGGTTCCTGTACCTCTTCTTCCTCTGCCGAATCCTCTGCCTGCTGCTCTGTGGCAGTGCTCTCACTCTCTGTACTGGTAGTTTCTTTATCACTTCCGCAGCCATTTACAGCAAGTGCCATACACATTACTAACGCTGCCAAATATAGTTTTCTTTTCATTTCATACTCCCTTCAGTTACTCTTTTATAAAATTATCACATTTTCTATTAAAAAGGAAGCCCACTGAGGCAATCATTTTTATTTTATCTCCGCCGCGTTACTGTTCACTGGTAACGTTCCGCGAGGTGTTTTATGTGAACAAAGTTCACATAAAACCCGAGAATCTCAGCGCAAAATCATGCGAATCCATGCCCTCTTTGCAGCTGGTCTTATCAGCCCCCATTCATAGGCGGTACAGGAGTGGGTCTGGATGAGTCAAATACCTGGCTTACGTCAAACAGATCTGCCAGCATGTCCGGATTGTAATACATTCGGTATCCATCCACATTTCTTCTTCCCATTCGGAAATATTCATCCGTCATCTGTACAAAATATTTGTTAGAGTCCACATTGCAATAATAATCATAGCCCTGGGATTTCAGATATTCAAATTTCTCATTGCCAGTGTACTCTCCGCCGTTATTAATATCTGCTCCGAAAGCAAAGATAATAATATCTGTTCCGCCAATAAGCGGGTCAATGTTCTCTTTGAAATTCTGTGTATCTGTTTCAAGGCGTTCCATGGAAACTGTGGACATGTTTTTATGTCCCCATGTATGGTTGGCAAAAGTCCAGCCCTCCGCCTTCATGGCATCTGCGACCTTTTTCGCTTCTGCCCGCTCTGTATCCAGATCAAAATCAGGATGCGCGTCAAGCCACGCCTTTTTATCATCATTCAGATCATCTGGTCTTGTCTGATAGCTGATATCTGTGCGGTAACCCAGGATTCCATTGTAGCCTGTAAGCGCTACAATTCCCTTATGTCCATGATATGCAAAATCAGGATGTTCCTCCACAAACCGGTCGATCAGCGGTACAACATCATAGTCACCTACAACTGTGCTTCCATCATCCTGTACATATTCGTTGCGGATCTTCCCCTCTTCATCTATAACAAGCTTGGTGGCAATTCCATCTCCATCCTGGGAGTGGTAATAACATACATCGTCCTGCGAAAGGACAAACGGTGTTTTTCCCTTAGGAAGATAAACCTGCTTTGCCTGCATTTTCCCATTTTCATCAACGTCTGCCAGATCATAAAGGTTTACCATTACATATCCCTCGTCATACATGATCTGGGTTATCTTATTAAACTCATCCATAGTGGTCATAACCTGATTATAACCATCTGTCTTGTAATCTCCATCAAACGCCTTGGAAGTATCCACGATCAGGGAATGATAAAAAATGTGAGTTACCTGTTCCGGAGACCAGGCTACACATTTATCCTTTTTCTTCTGGAATTTCTCTGCAGCATTCTGAAAATGGACATTTCTCACATATGCATTGTCCTTCTGCAAAAGGCTGATTGCACCGTCATAATCATACTGGGCAGCTTTCTCCTTGGCTGTGGTCAGTACCTTCTTCTCGTGACGGATCTGCCTCCTGATGATACCTGTGCCGGCAACTGCTGCCTGTGGCATAACCCCATTTAAATCTATGGCTGCTGCCTGGGCTGCATCCTGCTCTGGCTGATTTGCAGAATCTGAAGAATTATCTTCTGTTTTCTCTTCATCGGACATATTCCCGGATTCATCCTGTGCAGTATCCTCTGAATTGTCACCTGTATTTCCAGTTGTCTCATCACTGTCATCTGCCGTGCCTTCACCAGATTCCGGTTGTATATCTGTACTGTCTGAGCTGTCAGCAGCTTCCTCTGTATTAATATCGGGGTTTTCGATGCTTTCGGTGCTTTGGTCAACCTTTGCCAGTTCTTCTGCTGCCTTGCTCTCTTTACCGGAATTCTTATCAGGAACCAAATCCCTTACCTTGGCTACCAGCGTTTCCATGCCGTCTTTTAACCCTGTCTGCTCTCTATAAAAGTATCCCACACCGCCCAACACTGCCAGAGCAGTAATAATAAGAGCCAGATTACGATTCCGTATCTGCCTCTTCTTTCTCTTCAGATTGCGCTCATGTCTCTCGCGCCGTCGTTCTTCGTAATATATCTCTTCCTGGTGTTCCTTCTCTGCCAGTTCCTGTAATTCTCTGTCAAGCTCCCGCTTGGACTGGCTGTCGGGAACTTTATTCTCTTCCAGACCAGGCTGTTCCTGTTCTGTATCCGATTTCTTCATAATGTATAACTCCTAACTATACTGTAAGCCCCCCTCAAAACACCTTCTTCCCGCAAGACCAGTTAATAAAGAAAACCTACAAAGCTTCCTATTAATCCTGAACGGAATCTGTAATCTGGCATTTATTATAACCATACCAGATAAATCTATCCATTCTGTAACCAGTAGATTTCTATTATACATGATATTCAAAATAATTACCACCTCTTCTCAGTAAATATCCTTGCATTCTATTGCCATATATTGTTAAAATAAAAAACACATGATAAAATATGTTTTAACCTCAAATATCAAAAATATTAAGCTCTATATCATTCACTCTAAAGGAGGAAAATATGAACAGATCAGATATTATGCGCATAAGCGCACTATTTGAAATAGCCCTGGGTTCTGCTTCTTTGATCGCAGCCCGCTTCTGGATCGGAACCACTAATATTGTGGGCAGACATGTAAGCCATGGTGATACTACAGAGGCTTTTGCACTTACTTATGCATTTACACTTCTTCAGATTGCAATTGGAATTATAGGCGTGATGAATGCAGAAAAAGGAAGAATGAGCACCGTTATCTTTGGAATTCTGGCCTTTATCCCGCAGATTGCCCACTTCTTTCATATTAAGGGAAGTATTATACTGGTTCTTATGAATCTTGCAGCATTTGCGGTACCGGTTATATATACTTTCACGGCTTATAAGCTTTTCAAAGGAGATAACAAAACAATTGCCTTTTCCCAAAAATGATGCTAAAATGTAGTTTATGTGAAACAAGAATGTAACTGTTCAGTTTCTTCACGGTCACACGTTTTGCGGAACCGTGCAGGCTGAATAGTTATTAAGAAACTTTATAATATAGTAGGAGGATAAGTATGCATCCAGTAACAATCGTCCTTCTGGTGATTCTCGTAATCCTCATCGGATTACTGGTTGGTTTATATTTCTTTGGCAAGAAGACCCAGAAGAAGCAGGAAGAACAGCAGGCACAGATCGAGGCAAGTAAACAGACCGTTTCCATGCTCGTTATTGATAAGAAGAGAATGCCACTTAAGGAATCAGGTCTCCCACAGATGGTCATCGACCAGACTCCGAAGCTTCTCCGCCGCTCCAAGATGCCGATCGTTAAGGCTAAAGTCGGACCGAAGATTTCCATTCTTATCGCAGACGAGAAAGTATTCGACCTTATCCCTGTGAAGAAAGAGATCAAAGCTGAAGTAAGTGGACTTTACATAGTAGGTGTAAAAGGCATCCGCGGTAACCTGGACGCTCCGGTTAAGAAGAAAAAAGGATTTTTCGCACGTTTTAAGAAATCTGCTGAGGAAGCTCAGGCAGCCCAGAATGAGACTAAGAAATCCAAAAAGAATAAAAAGAAATGATTATTTTAGCCCTGCCATTATGATGGCAGGGCTATTTTAATGCTCCTTTCCCCATATTGTAATGCCAGACATTATTTCCTGCGTGTTGCATTTTATCAAGAATCTTTCTCTCATTTCAAAAAGGATCCTGCATTTCTGCAAGATCCTCATTCTCAATCTTATTTCTCATTATCCATATAAAATTTTCTAAGAAAATACGTCGGCGTACAGCTCCATGCGTGACAGTAGCTGTTAACCATGCTGGAGCCATAAGGGGATTCTTCCCGGTTGTATGGATTGTACAGTTCCCAGAAGGTGTCGGCGCCGTCGCGGATCATCTCGCCCCAGTAACGCTTCATTTCTTCCAGTGCAAGCTCTTTCTCATCACAGCGGATAAGCGCATCAATATAGTGATGATACATATATGGAGTTACCATGCGGATTCTTGGATTCACTTCCATTACATGATGGATCAATTTACAGTTTGTCTCTTTGTCAAAGACACGTGCCAGGATCATCCAGATCTGGGTTGCCCAGGAAGCCTGACGGTCCGGACCGCTTACGAACATTCCAAGCGCTTCATCCCAGAACTCTTTCACTGCTGCCTCTTTCAGCATGGCCTGCTTCTCTTCCAGCCAGCTGATATCCTCCTGTTTATCCAGAATCTTTGCAAGGCGGATTCCATAACGGATACAGTAAATCAGAACTGCTGTAGCTCCGGCCTGCTTATTCAGACCATCTCCCCAGTCCAGGAAGCACCAGAATGCATCACCTAAATCCTCCACAACATTTTTCTCATTTAACTGCGTCATAGCAATGCGGATCTGATCAATTGCCACATCATAAAGATCTCTGAGTGTTTCCAGATCACCGGTTGCCTCATAATAATCCAGAAGCACAGATGAGAAAAACAATGCATAGTCCAGAAGGTAAGTATCATCTGGCTCCATCTCCGGTTCTGTGAATACACAGGCGCTTAGCTTTCCCTCATTAAAAAGCAGTCCTGCAAAAATATACATACAGCGTTTGGCAAGATCATAATTCTTAAAGGTGTAATAATTGGCTCTCGCCTGAAGTCTCAGATCTCCCAGCCACATTCTGCGGTCACGCTTTGGTCCATCCTCGAAAACATCCTGCATGCATTCTTTCAGGGTTTTTCTGCTTACCAGATCAATCTGATTCAGAAGCGGATCTCCAAAATCCACCGGCTTTACAGACTCCATGTCTACAGCAGAAACCGTATCACAGGAAATACCATCGATTTTCAGCTGGAACTTGGCAGACGTATCAATTACACGAAGCTCCATATAACGGAAAGAATATCTTCTTGGCAGCTTCACCTTCGCCGGAAGTACGTCCACATGAATATACTCCTCCTGAATCCAGCCACGGCTGAGCCAGCCGTCATAATCAGCAGTTTTGTCCGTCATTTCCTCCAGACGCTCACCGAATTTCAGGTAAAAATAAACCGGTGCATCCTGATGGCTTCCTGTTTTACTAAGCTCCAAAGTCACATAACCTACAGCATGATCCCCGAAATCCACAAATACTGTATCATCTCTTTTTAAAGATTTTGCATACAGATTTTCAATCGGGTGCTCTTCTGTAATAACCGTTCTCATCTGGCGGTCTTTTCCCACCATAATTTCCTTTTCAGCCTTAATTTCTTTATGCAAAAGCTCCGGCTTCAGGGCCTCTGCAATTTCCAGAAAACGATTATTTTTATGTACTTCGAAATTCTCAATTATACTATATGATGGCATTATTTTTCCTCCTAAAAATCGTCTAATGTTTCATCGGAATCAGTATCTTCAGCTCAAACCAGTTATTCGCCTTGCCCGCCATAACTGAACCGCCATACTTCTCTACAATTTTTTTCATACTCTTCATTCCATATCCATGGAACCGTTTGTCTTTCTTGGTGGTGATCGGGATTCCATCCTGGAACTGAACGTTCTCCTCGCAGTAATTCTCTGTGCGAATACGAATAAACTGTTTATCCTGAATCACATGCAGGGAAATCAGACGTTTCTGACGGTCTTTGATCTTCACCACACTTTCAATAGCATTATCCAGCATATTTCCGAAAAGAGCACTGATATCCATATCCTCCATAAAATTCAGCAGCTGCCCCTCACCCATAAATTTCAGCTCAATACCATGTCTCTGACAATGCATGCTTTTACTGGTAAGAATGGTATCAAGGACCTTATTTCCCGTTTTATTCTGTGTCTCATAAATCTTGATCTCACGCTCCATCTGTTCCAGGTATTCCCCTGCTTTTTCAGAATCTGCGCCGCTTTTTAAAAGATTGATCTGATGCTTCAGATCATGGTATTTCTGATTTACAATGTCGATACTCTCCTTGGAAAGCTTGTAATTTTTGTACTGCATATCCATAATATTCCGAAGCGTATCCTTCTCAAAACGCATCTGGATCTCTTTTACCTGAATGTGATAAGCATAAAGCACCGCCATACCGCTAAGATCCGCCAGTGTGCGGATAATAAACACATCCATAGCTGTTCCCGCACTGAAAATACTTTTTACATCTACATAGCTTACATTGCTGATGCAATACACCATAATCATCACAAAATATACAACCAGTAGTTCTCTGCGGGTGATCTGCAATTCTTCAATATCCTTTTTCAGATAACGTTCGATCAGATAAATCAGAATGTATAATACTGCATAAATAACTACCATATGCAGCACTCTCCATAACATCTGCTCTGGTGTCCCCTTCTCCTGACCGCTGAAATCACCTGTATAAAAATAATGAATCTGCCAGCACAAAGAGGCTGCAAATTCTGCGTTGATAAATGCCTTCGCACAGAAAAATCCGGTTTCACGCCATGGAAGCTCTCCTGCCATCCTGATGTACAAAAGCATCAGCAAAAACACACAAACCATAAGAGGCATGAAAAACATCTGCTTTATTCCATCTGTAAAAAACATAACGGTAAAAATACTGATAAAGCTCAACACCCCATACACATATTTCCACACATCTTTTTTCCCGCATCCATGCACAAGAATCATTACCAGTGCAGAAAGCCAGTAGGAAATGGCATAATAATATCCGGGAGTGTTGACTACTGTGCCTCTCATTTTTCCACCTCATTCATATATTCATTCAGGGCATCCAGGAAGGGCTTCCGCCTGCTTCTGCTCACCTGGATTGTATCGCCGTTTACCATAATATCACTGCCCTGATAAGTCTCTACAAATTCCAGATTTACCAGATAACAGCGGTTACACCGAAAATATTTCTTCGGATCAAACTGATTATCTGTATCCCTCATAGTGCCCTTTGTCTCAAAATCCCCATCCAGAGTGTGGTAGATCAGCACATGGTCCTGAACCTCCACGTAACAAATCCGCGCCACATCCAGCTTCTTTTTACCTCCCTTCAGAACAATGGTAATGTACTCCTTCTCCGGTGTCTTCACCTTTGCCAGAGCCCTTACCATACTCTCTGAAAATGAAAAATAGGAAATTGGCTTCAAAATATAATCCAGCGCATTTACTTTATATCCCTGAATGGCATACTGAGGCATATTTGTAATAAAAATAATAATTACATTTGTATCAAGCTCGCGGATTTTTTCTGCTGCTTTCATTCCATTGAGAAAAGCCATCTCAATATCCAGAATAATAAGGTCATAGCTGGCTGTATAATCGGTTACAATGTCCTCTCCGTCCTGAAATTCTGTTACGGAAAATTTCATCTGGTTCTCTTTTTCATAACGATTCAGGCATTTCTTCAACGCCTCCCGGTCATGCCTGTCATCCTCTACAATTGCAATTCTTATCATAATTATTTCTCACCTATCCTATTCAATCAAACGGATACTCCAATCCGCTTTGCTGCCTTCTCATAATCGAATAGCTTCTTCGCAGCTTATTCGGCTAAAACGGCTCCCTGGCACAGTGACACTGCACCAGGGAGCCGGAATCACTTGTGTTAACTAAGAATAGTATAACAGGAAACAGGTTCTGAAACAATTAATTATTAGCTGCTTTCTTCTGATTTTCTTTTATCTTTTTCTGATCCTCTTCAATGTGTTTTTCCACATCCAGACGGCTCATGAGAATGATAACAACTGCATAGGTGATCACATCTGCCGCCAGAAATGCAAATGCAAGCACCTGCTCCACGCCGCCCATCTGACGGTAAACGATCTGCCCTGTATAGTTTGCCACATTTTCAATGATTTCCAGAGTCTGCGGATTGCAGGCAATGCCGGTATTGCTGTAGCCTGCAAAGGTAAGAAGACTGTTCAGCACACCGATACAGAGTCCGCTAAGACCTACCATAATGGAGCTATAAACAGACATTGTAAATCCATCGCTTCGGAAACCATTTTTCGCTTCCAGGTGATCCAGCACATCAGAAAGAAGCGCCATCGTCACATACATTGCCGGAATACTTCCGATTCCTTTCAGTACCATACTTGCAGCAACCATTCCGAAGCTGTGTACATTCAGGAAACAGACAAGGCCGCCTACAACGGAGAAGCAAAGTCCTGTAACAACAGCTCTCTTTTTGCCCAGCTTACGGGCAATTGGCCATGCCACTACCATACCAACGGCAGTAGGAATTCCACCAACCAAACCAAGTGTTGACATTAATGCACCGGAAGTCTGCTCCGGATTTGCAGAATTAATTACACTGTCAAACATCCATCTTACATAGAAGCTCATGGAACTGTTTTTGATCAGCTGGCCAAACTGGAAAATCAGGAAATAGAGAATGATGATCCACCAGTATTTGTTGTGGATACAGCCTTCCAGCTGTTTTTTCAGAGGAAGCTTCTCTTCCTTCACATTCAGATTGATGGTTTCCTCTGTAATACGCTCTCTGGTAAAATAATATTCCAGCATACAGCCAAATGCACTTACAAGGCAAAGAACTATGGAAATAATCCTCCAGTGTGAATAGCTTGCGTCCACATCGATTCCGCCGTCCTTTGTCACAAACAGAAAGCTCTGAAGAAGAATCGGCACTACAATGCTGGCTCCAACTCCTGCGGAAGCAACCATTGCTGCATTTGACAGTGTTGCAAGAAGCCCGCGGCTCTCAGAATTTCTGGTAGAAAGAGAAACCATGGAGCTATGTGCACAGTAAAAACATGGATATGCAAGTGCATAGTACAGGTTATAGGACACTGCGATCCAGATCATCTGCACTGCATTATTGCCCTTAGTTGGTGTCATAAACATAAGAATAATGGCTATGATCAGCATTGGTGCTGCAATGATCAGGTAAGGTCTTGCTTTTCCCTGTGTACTTCTGGTGTTGTCGATCCACTGCCCGATCATCAGATTTCCGAGAACTACGAAAATCACAGATACGATTGGCAGAAGTGTGGCAAATGCTCCGAATTTCGTCCAGCCAAGTACATCCACATAATAACGGTTCAGATAGGCACCGAAAATGGCATTGGCAAACATGGCGCAAAAGGGCGCCAGAAAATATCCGATAGCTATCTCCGGAAGCTTCACCTGATCGGATTTGATTCTTGTTTTAAAAACCGGCTTTTCTGCAAGTTTTTTTGCAAAATTAGTAATGTTCAAATATTTCGCCTCCTGGGTTTATTTGACTCTTAAGATAAACTCTTTTTCCCTTTATTTAAGCTCTGTCTGCCATTTGCGGGCAGAATATTTCCTGCACATTTAATGGAATCTTACTTCAGATCAAAAGACATAAAATTAAATGCGCCAGTTCCCTTGTAACTGAAGTACAGTGCCTCTTTCTCACCGAGTCCGTTTACATCAGCTGCAAAACCGTGCTGTTCCTTGCAAGGTTTTACCTGAATCTTTGCCACTGGCTTGCCGCCTTCCTCTGTGGATACATAAACAATTCCAGTTGCTTTTCCCTTAATATTAATACGAACCTTAGAGGTCTCACGCAGGTCAAAATATTTGAAGCCTGCAACTGCTCCGTCACACATATTGGCAATATACTGATCTGACCCCTGTTCACGATCCTTTCCATCCTGAGTCAGATATGGATGTCCGGACTTTGGATGTTTGATCATACTTAAGAAACGGGTTCCCTTTTTGCCATATACGTTACAGGAAATATAGGAAGGATAATTTCCTTTTCCCTTAAGCGGTCCGTCATTCAGGCCACAGGAGGTCATCTCTGCCTGATAGAATTTGCCATTCTCAAAGCGGATGCGCTCTGCACAGGCCTGACGGGAAGACTGCTTACGGTTACTGTGTCTGTGATAGAAAACATAATAGCTTCCATTAATCTCGATCAGGCTTCCGTGAGTGTTTCCGGTACAGTTTCTTGCATTTTTTACATCTGTGATTCCAGGAAGGCCGATGTCCCCGTTGCTGACCAGAACACCGCCAAACTCAAAACCCTCTGTAGGGTTATCGCTTGTTGCATAGCAAAGCTCATGGCTGTTCAGGGAGCTGTAGATGAAGTAATAGGTTCCATTGAATTTACGCATGGAGCTTGCTTCCAGGAAGGGATGTCCCTCATAAGAACTTCCTGGTGCTTCTTTCTCACTGGCAATTCCAATGTATTTCGGTCCCATTTTTACAGTAAGCATATCTGCGGGGTCCAGCTCGAAGCACATTGCACCGTGCTCAGTCGGCTTGGAGCCATCAAGCAGAAGAGGATTTCCCTGAAGGGCAAAGCCTGTGTAAAGATACAGTTTTCCATCGTCATCCATAAAAACGCCCGGGTCAAACTGCAGCGGCTCCTCTTTCTTTCCAATAGGAGTGCCGTCTGCATATTTTACATAACCATAGAATTCATATTTGCCTGCCGGCTTGTCACAGACAGCCACAGAGATCATCTTGGTGCCGCCCATGAAATAATAAAGATAAAATCTTCCGTCCGGTCCCTGGATCATATCCGGTGCTGCCAGACCATTTGTAAGACGGATCTTCGGCGCTGCCGGATCCTGCTCTCTTTTGAAAATAACACCCTCATAACGCCAGTTGCCAAGATCGTCTACCGGTGCTGACCAGCATACATAGTCTCCAAGACAGAAATTCAAGCCGTTAAAAAGATCATGAGAACCATATATGTATACACGTCCGTCCACAATATGCGGCTCCGCATCCGGCACGTATTCCCAGCTTGGCAGGTACGGATTTACAGCCTGCTTTGTTTTCATACCTTCATCCTCCATCGATTATTTTACATAATTCATAATATGGATTTATTATAACACCCTGCAATTTCTGTACCTGTTTTTTACGTAAAGTGTAAGAAATCCATCGCAAATAGCACATCTTCAAAATCCAGAAGTTGAATCTCAATGAAAAAAAGCCGTCTAGTCACAGACAGCTTTCTTCCTTTGCACCATTTCCTTACCTGATTCACTTTATTCCAAGACATCTGCCATTGGAAGCACTCCTAGGGAGATTCGAACTCTCGACACCGCGCTTCGTAGACGCGTGCTCTATCCAGCTGAGCTACAGGAGTATACTCGGCCATGAGGGAATCGAACCCACTCGTGTTATGATAACAGCGGATTTACAGTCCGCTCCGCCTCCTTAACGGGATAATGACCGATATGATTTCTTACATGTTTTATATTACCAGAAGAACTATATATTCTGCAATAAACCACTAGTTTAATATAACCAAGGAACTTAAGTAAAACTGCATTCTGACTTATAAAAAATCCCCATTATCATTTCTTAGTCCATCTTATATATCGATTTTTTTATTGCATTTTCCCATTTATCTGGTATAATAATCATTCGGTAAACAATTCAATAACAAATTAGCTCTGGTATAAAATTGGAAACGACACAAGTGTACACTTGATAACGAACAACACATGTGTCTTTTTTGTACCCATTTTTAGAAAAAGGAGAACAATTTTATGCCAAAAACTAAGTTTCAAAATGTTATTTTCACTCTGATGATGGCTTTCCTTATGGTCTACGCCATGATCTGCTACAACATTTCCCTGAACATCGGTGGAATGAGCAACCAGGTATTTCTCATGGCTTTCGGCGAAATGAAGATTATGTGGCCGGTTGCATTTGTACTGGAGTTCTTTATTGTTGATAACCTTGCCCATAAGCTTGCTTTTCGTATTGTCACACCTAAAGACAGACCTTTCGCCATCACAGTTGCAATTTCTGTTATGATCATCTGCATTATGTGCCCGATCATGAGCTTAATTGCCACAATCTTGTTTAAAAATGCGGGTTCCCAGTTCGTTGCCGTATGGCTCCAGACCACTTTCATGAACTTCCCGGTAGCCTTCTTCTGGCAGCTGATGTACTGCGGACCGCTGATCCGTTTTCTCTTCGGGAAAATGTTTCCGGAGAAACAAGATGCATAAGCGTACCTGTTAGAGCGTGTTTGGAAAAGGCTTTCTGCAAGATGTGCGTCACAGTTTGTGGGAGATTTCGCCCGGATGAGGGCGCCGTAGCGGGCTACGGCAACCGAATTCGGGTGAAATCTCCCGCAAAGTGGGGCGTGCAGATTGCGGGAATGATTTTTCAAACACGCTCTAGCAGTTTTCATATAAATTTGAAGGATTTTAAAAGGCATTGCAGGATATAGCCTCTCCCTAACGTTTGACTCCAAAATCAAATCGTTTACAGACGCCATATAATTCCTTGCAATGCCTTTTCTCGTTAAACTTTCTCAGCTACTATTCTGTAATTTCTAATCCAAATCAAGAAGTATGTACTGCCATTGTTGTATTCTCGATAAACCCTTCACACATTTTCTGTACTTTTTTAAGCGGCAGCTCGGAAATTGCCGCAATTTCTTTCTGTGAATACCCCCGAGAAAACATGTTAAAAACGGTCCTGCGATCTTTTTCTCTGGCCTGTCTTCTCATTTCTTTTTTCATCTCTTTCTTCATTTCTTTCCGCGTTGCTGCTCTCGCTTCATCTGCATACATTTGCATTGCGCCATCCCATGCCTTACACATATCCTTCACCTCCACAACCTCTTCATCAACAAATTCATATTGCTCCAGTAATATCGCCAGAAGCCATCTGGTTTCTTGACTTAGCTTTCGTATTTCTTCGGTACTCTCTTCTACGTATTTTCTCAATTCGTCTTTTTTACGGCTGTGCTTCATAAGCTGGAAAATATCTTTCCATTCCGTGTGAAACAACTCAGGATTCTGTTCATGAATATCTATCATACAAATATCATAATCAGGAAGCCTGTCTGAAAAACTCATCACATTTTCCGGGATGTCCATCATTTCCTGTAATTTTAACTTACTCTTCCACCTTTTCTCTCCCAGGTATAATACCTGATGAAATACCGGAAGCAATGGACGACGGATTCGGCGCCGTTTTTTCCCACGTTTTCCTCTTCCCCAAAACATTTGCTGGGATTTTCTTTTCCACTCTTTTAGCTGATCTGTATATTCTATGCTGTCATATGTAAAACATCTCACAGGCATCTCATAATTTGCCCCAGATTCAACTTCACATGCCAACAAAAATCTACAGCCTGGCTTATCGTGGAGACGAAGGAAATCGCGCTCTCTTTCCAGATACATGAGCTTCGCGCTGTCATCCCCGAATTCTCCCTCTTCAAAAACACCTTTTTCCCTGGCAATTTCCTCTTCGCCGTATTTTTCAGAACTGTTTTTCTTTTGTATATTTTTTGCCATAATCGACTGTTTATATGATACTCTCTTCTTCCTTTGTACTTCCTTAAGATAACATGGATCCACAATCTGCTTTCCTGCAAATAAGGTACCATTCACAAAATCTGCAAAGCGTTCGTTATCTTTCAGATACTCCTGTAGTCCCTGGTCTTTTACACCCAAGTTTCACCACCTTCTTTATTACGCTTATTTCACAGGAATACTTCACCGAATGGCAATGAATAGACTGCTGTTCATGAGCTGAACCGCCTACGAATAGTACATAGAGTTCCTGAGATGTGAATTCAGCGTAACATAAAATATAATGTACTGCAAGGAGTTTATATTTTTTAAGAATCATTCCTCGTTAATATTATACCATTTGTATTTATTTTATACAATATTATTTTTATAAAATATATACTTAAATAAAAAAAGGCATTGTAGAACATGCCGCCCAAAAGTCAGACATTAAAATCTAACTTTTAGTACGCGGTATAATATCCTTGCAATGCCTTTAATTCATAACGATCTACAAATACGCCCTACATGTTTTTTTCACTTTTTGGTTTCCTAAACCTTTATTCTTCCTCTTTCAAATGCACATCCAAAAATTCCAATCCAACTGTCTCCGCATAGTCTCTTCCCTCTTCAAAGTTCATCTCGAAACCATGGGTAGATTTTTTTCCATAAATGGGAATCAGAACAGAACCTTCCCCTGTATACGCTTCCTCAATTGCCTTTTCAGAATAGCTGTATGGCACCAGGCTGTCATTGATTCCGTGAATGATCATCACGTCTCCGTCATATGCGCTGATAGTGCCATAAACATCCAGATCATAAACTGTTTTCACATACTCAGAACCCACAGTTCCTACCGGCATCTCAGCTCTGTCTTCCGGAATATCATATGCGGAATCATACATTTCCCGGGCATTATCCGCAATACAAAACGCCGGATAAATCAGGATCATAGCAGCCACATCATCTTTTCTGTCTGCAGCAGTCAGAGCACTTACAAGTCCTCCCTGGCTCTGTCCCAGAAGGAAAAGATGATCCTGATCCACATAATCCTTTGTTTTCACAAAGTCCATAACAGCACTTAAATCTTCTTTCTCAGTCATCACTGTCATATCCATGAAATCTACGTCACTGTTTCCGTTAAGGGAACCGCCGCAGAAGTCAAATGTATAAACCACATATCCATCCTGAGCCGCCTTTTCCGGCCATTTTGCACGCTCTACCATCTGGGAAGTAGAACCGATTCCGTGGCTCATAATGATTACTGGATAAGTCTTTGTTTCGTCAAAATCTTCCGGATAATAGAACTGTCCGTAAATATTATTGTCTCCATTTTTGCACCAGGAAACCACCTTTGTGCAGCCTTCTAGTTCTGTAGTGTATCCCTCTTCAATCTCCGGATTGTCAGACTCTTCTAAATCAGCATCTTCCTCTCCTTCAGAATTAGAACTGTCCTCTGCTTCCTCTGTCTGCTCTTCTGCGTTTTCCTCAGCCCAGACAGTCACACTTACACAGCTCACACTCAATACTGCTGCCACCCCTAAAGCAATTAACATCTTTTTCTTTAACATCTTTATTGCTCCACTTACTTTTTTCTCAATCAATCACATCATTCTGAAATCTGGACAAATGCTCATAAGGCAGAATCAATCTGCCTCGGAACAATCCACAGCCATCGTTGATCAGACTGTTATTTACCGCAGAAAACATATTCACATCAAGATCTGCTAATTCCAGGGAAAGCAGCTTCATTCCCCGTTCATAAGCCTCATCAAAGTAAACACATTCCCCTTCCGGGATCACATCTCTTCTGGCACGCTCGTCCTGCTGGCGTTTCTCATAGCCCAGGTGATTGGCCGGACCGATTTCTGCAATGTCATCCATTTTCTGGGTACGGAGCTGTACCTCCATGTAGGATCTGGAGCTGTTATCATAAAATGTAATATGTAAAGACTGATACCCATATTCACTGGTACCACAAATATAATCTCTGTAATAAGGCTTTACATCATCATTTAGTTGATCAGAAGTACTCAATTTCACTCCCTGAGCCGATTCTGCTGTAAAGCCTCTCTCTTCCAGAAATCCTGGCAGCACATTTGCGATCTCATAAAGATAGCGGATAGACGCCTGCTCCTGTTCTTCCCCTGGCTTCAAGTGACATCTTGGCATACAGACCACAATCCGGTAAGCAATAAAATCACGAAAGCAGCTCAGCTTATTTTTCAGCTCTGCAACCGACGGATAGGTACCATTTTCCCGGTAATAATCGTAAATATATTCCACTACATATCCATTAAATTTCTCTTCTGCCCGGATCAATGACTTAATCCTGCCTTTAAATGTAAAGGCAAGAAATGGATATTCATGGGCCATATATTTGTAAAATTCCCGGATCTTCTGGGACTGGGCCGTAAGGAAATCATTATGCTCCAGAAGTTCCGTGATCTGGAGCAGAAAGTTGCTGTGCACCAAATCGACTTCGTTATGGTTCTTCTTCGCTTCCTTACGCAGATCCTCTGTATATTTCTGTAAAATTTTTAAAACCGTATCTCCGGAATATAAATAATCATTCAGTGTAATCATAGCGGTCACCTCGTTTGTGAACGTTCTTTCTGACTGTGTTTGTTACAACTATTCTAGCAAACTTTTACAATTTAGCAAGAAAAAGTTTTATTAACATTTTCCCATTTTAAAAGGGACCTCCGAAGAAGTCCCTTTGTTGTATTCCTATTCTTTTGAATATTTTATATTAATAGCTTTATTTCTTTTTCTTCCGGCATTACTCTCAGTGCGCCTTTTCTTGTTGTGATAATTGAGGCAGCTGCATTGGCAAACGTTAACATTTCAGCCAGATTTTCCTCTTTTAGTCCATTAATTCCATGTTCACAGACATAGTGCAATACACAGCCGCAGAATGTATCTCCTGCTCCGGTTGTCTCGATGGTATTATCCTGTAAAAACGGCTTTACTTCCACCATCATTTCATTATAATAAGCACGACTTCCTTCTCTTCCCATAGACACAAGAATCAGCGGAATCTGATAACGTTCTCTAATCCAGTTTACGCCATCACTATAATCTTCTTCTCCTGTCAGCCACTGAATTTCATTATCTGAAATTTTCAGTATCTGACAATGACCAAGACCATATAATACCTGCTTTCTCGCCTCTTCCATAGACTCCCAGAGCGGTGGACGTAAGTTGGGATCAAATGAAATAATAGCGCCAGCTTCTTCTGCAATATGAATTGCTTCTTTCGTTGCCTCCCGCACCCCTTCATGTGTCATAGACAATGTACCAAAATGAAAAATTTTCGTATTTTTGAGAATATCTTCACAAATTTCAGCTTTATTCAGCATCATGTCTGCACCCGGATTACGGTAAAAAGAGAAATCCCTGTCTCCATCGGGATATGTATGTACCATAGCAAGGGTTGTATGTATCTTTTCGTCTGTACATAATCCAGTGTCATCAATTCCAACTTCTTTTATTGCAGCCCTCAACTGTTCTCCGAAGAAATCATTTCCCACTTTCCCGATAAACGCTGTTTTATGTCCCAGCTTCGCCAGCATTGCAAGTACATTACAAGGTGCTCCTCCGGGATTTGCTTCAAAAAGTGGATTTCCCTGACTGCTTTTTCCGTTTTCAGTAAAATCAATCAATAATTCGCCTAGTGCCGTTACATCATATTTTTTCATATGCATCTCCTGATTCATATATTTGGCATTCAGCCCAGTCAGACGCAACGCCATGAACTGAACTCACTGCTGTAAACAATACCTATTCATAACCGCCTTATACGACTTTTATGCCAGATCATATTTCACTACATCAATTCTGGCAGCACCATTCACAGCAAAAGAAATTCCCTTTGCATCCTGCTCTGTAAGAATAACAGCAGACATAACCTGTTCTCCGTCATTGATAAATATTTCCGCGCTGAATCTATCCAGAATCACTCGCAATTTCAATTCATTACAGTCACCATTTACCAGACATTCTCTCTGATGAACCACTGCACGTTCGCTTCCGGAGAAGCTTCTGTCGATTTTCAAAACTGATTCATCTGGACGGAATCGTAAAGTGGAATGATATTTTTCATTCTCTGCAAAACAGAGTTCGAATTTTTTATAAAGCTTATCTTTATCTACCGGTCGTATTACAAGCTCCAGATCTACGGTACGTCCTTCAATCTGGTCAAGTGTGATTCTGGTGTCTTTAATCACAACATCCCTGTACTCGACTTTATTTGCACGCATGGAATCCAGTTCTCTGACCGGAACCTGATACAATCTTCCGTTTTTCACAGACACTTCTCTCGGAAGGCTCATTTGTGCAAACCATTTAGATTCATTTCTGCGATAAGCAAGAGTATCCCAGTTCTGCATCCAGGCAATCATAATTCTTCTTCCATCTGGAGCAAGCAATGTCTGCATTGCATAACAGTCAATTCCATAATCCACACTCTGATAAGACTGTTCCTTCAAAGTATGTGTCTCAGAATCCAGATCTCCTATGATACATAATGTTCCATTTCCATTATGATATTCCATTCCTTCCGGAATCATGTCCTGTGGGCTTGTCAGAAGCACATATTTACCGTCCAGTTCAAAGAAATCCGGACATTCCCACATCTTTCCATAGCGATTTTTATTCTCTGCCAAAGTACTTACAAATTCCCATTCAAAACCATTTTTACTTCTGTAAAGAAGAATTTGTCCGCTTCCATCAGCAGGACGACTTCCTATAACACAATAAAAGTTTCCATCTTTTTCTTTCCAGATTTTTGGGTCACGGAAATCTGCTTTGCTTGCGCCTTCCGGCAGATCTTTAAAGGTCAGGACCGGATTTTTGTCATACTTCACGTAATCCTTTCCATCTCCCACAGCCACCGCCTGTGTCTGAACGTCCCTTGCGGTTCCGTCCTCCAGTATTTCCCGGTCCACAGCTGTATACATAAGCAGCTGTCTGCCGTCCTCCAGCTCTATGGCACTTCCGGAAAAGCAGCCCACTTTATCGTAATCCTGGTCTGGTGCCAATGCTGCCGGGAGATAGTCCCAATGCAGCAGATCCTTACTTACCACATGCCCCCAGTGCATGCTGTCCCAATGTGTGTTATATGGATTGTACTGATAAAACAAATGGTATTCTCCCTTATAGCAGGAAAATCCATTGGGATCATTCATCCATCCAACATAAGGAGTTATATGAAAAGCCGGTCTGTCTTCCGCTTTAATCTGCTGTCCCTGTGTAAATTCATATTTTCTTGCCTTTTCTAACATTTCGCTCATGAAAAATCTCCTGTCAAAGTCGTTGTTCAGTTCTTACATCTTTTGTTACTTTTCCGCGCTTAAGGATTCCTGATACTGATCAAAATATTTCTGTTTGATTGAAAGATAATCAGAAAGTCCGTACTTCTCCATTTTTTCCAGGTAGGAATCCCATTCTTCCTCTATTCCTCCATTCAGGATCCAGTCAGCTTTCTTCTGTTCTGCATATTTTTTAATATCGGTATCATACTGTGATACTTTGTTTGTATCATCAATACTCATAAATACATTTGGATAAACATATTTGCTATTCATATCCTGTACATAGGTCTCATGCATATTATCCAGACGCCATTTCGCATCTTCCGGCTGTGTCACATATACATCATAATATTCATTCAGCACAGCCAGAGGGCCATTTACAGATTGCGCCTCACGCACTTCCACTGGAGACTGCTCTCCCAGATCCATATGTTTTAACATTTCGCCGCCGTCTTTGTTTGTAGACAGTTCAAAAATGTTAAAGGAATCCTCTTCGCCATAAGTACCCCAGTTATTCTGCGGAGACTGGAGGGGAGCGTACATCTGATCCAGCCATGCGCAAACCAATGCGGGGTTAGTCGCCTTTGCGGTGACAACGCATCTGCCGCGGGCAAAGCCACTGGTGAAAGAACCGTTCTGCGGAGTGATATTTCGGGTATCGGCGGTCAGAGCAGGCAGCGGCTCCCAGTCGGTCAGGTTGTCAATGTTGGCAACATCCCAGCTGAAGCAGACACCATAGCGGCCAGCCTTGCCCTTGGAAACATAGGTGGACCACTCCTGCGTGAAGCACTCCGGGTCAATGAGCTTCTCGGCATACAGCTTGTGCAGCCAGTCCAGACCATCGCGGTAGCCCTGCTGGGTGGCGGCACAGATGACTTTCCGGTCGTTGGTAACGGCGATATGGCGGTCTTTGTCTGCATCGCCGTAGCCTTCGCCAAAGCCATTGATGAGGATGCTGGGATCCTGATCGCCGTTGTTGACGATGCAGGACATGGGGATGATGTCGCCGTCAATGCCATACTCTGCCTTGATAGAAGCGGCGTTATCACGGAATGCAATCAGCACCTGCTCAAACTCGTCCACTGTGGTGGGCATCGACAGACCGAGGAAGTTCAGCCACTTGGTATTGATGAAGCTCATGTTGCCAATGGTCTGGATGGCGGTCTTTTCTGCGCCGAGCTGCTCGATCCAGGGCAGTGCCCAGATGTGGCCATCGCTGTCGGTGCACATGGTGCGGTACTCCGGGTACTGCTCAAAGACCTTCTGGAGATTAGGCATATTGTTGTCAATATAGTCTTCCAGATTGAGGATGACACCCTGATCTGCGTAGCGCAGCAGATTGCTGTCGGTAAAATCAGCAGTAAAAACAAAATCCGTCAGGGTGTTGGGGTTGGACATATTCAGGGTGATCTTATCGCTCCACTGGTCGGACTGGATGGCGGTCCAGTCGATGTGCACATTGGTCTGCTCTTCCAGACGCTTGAAGATGGTGCGGTTATTCGGCTCGGGTTCGCTGCCCACAGGGAAGCTGGTCATACCGGTAAAGGTGACCTTTTCGGACAGCGGAAATGTAACGGCACCGGTCACGTCCACAGCTGCGGCAGCAGAATCGCCGCTGCCGGTGGATTTGCCGCCACAGGCAGACAGAGCAGCGGCAGAGCCCGCCAGAGCGCAGACCTTGAGGAAGTTGCGGCGAGAGATCAGCTTTTTCATGGTATTTTCTCCTTTTTCATGTTTCTTTTTCGTGTGACAGATGAGCGTACCGGCTCATAAAATTCTGGAATATCCTCAGCCTTTAATGGAACCAGCCATGATGCCGGCATCAAAATACTTCTGGAAGAAGGGATACATCACCAGCAGCGGCAGACTGGAAATAATAATGGTTGCATATTTGAGCAGCTCTGCCATCTTCGCACGTTCGGCAGTACTTTGGATATCTGCGATCATGCCGGATTCCGGCTGGCTCTGGATCAGGATGGAACGCAGCACCAGCTGCAGCGGCTGCTTCGATGCGCTGTTCAGGTAGATCATGGCGTCAAAGTAGCTGTTCCACATTGCCACGAACTGCCACAGGGCCAGAACTGCCACCACCGGCATACAGACGGGCAGCAGGATCTTGAAGAAGTAAAGCATCTCGCTGGCTCCATCCACATCCGCAGCTTCGCGCAGCTCACGCGGGATGCCTTGATAATAGGTACGGGCAATGATCATGTTCCACACGCTGAATGCTCCCGGCAGAATGACCGCCCACATGGAATCCAGCAGACCCAGATTGTTGATGAGCAGGTAGGTGGGGATCAGACCGCCGCTGAAAAACATCGTGATCACAAACAAGGTGTTGAAGATCTTTTTGCCTTTGAAGTCCGGCAGCGACATGGGATAAGCGGCAAGCATCGTCACAGCTACCGAGATGATGGTGAAGATGATCGAGTAAAGCACCGCGTTCCTAAAGCCGACCCAGATCTGCTTGTCCGAAACGACACGCTGGTAAGCATCCAGACTCCACTTGCTGAAATCAAAGGAGATGCCCTTGTTTTGCAGAGTGACCGGGTCCATAAAGGACGCGATAACGATGTAGATCATCGGAACGATGATCGCCAGCAGGAACAAGCCCAGAAGTGCGTAGCCGCAGTACAGGATGATCTTATCTTGTCTGGTGTAGAGGGCCATTTTTGATTTTTTCTGTTTTGCCATGGTAAACCCCTCCTTACAATCCCTTGCCATCGTTCATTTTGGCAACGACCTTGTTCACTGCAATCAGCAGGATGACGTTGACAACGGTGTTGAACAGA
>OLFT01000993.1_pt1 | contig 32227 bp, 31 predicted proteins | sample 1604921 | NCBI WGS metagenome assembly OLFT01 (sample SAMEA3888897, study PRJEB22519) | human gut metagenome | biome: human gut; feature: human-associated habitat; material: faeces | place: Denmark | collected 2013 | reverse complement strand
GTGTTCAATCACCTTCCCTTTTGTTCGTAGATGTAAAAAGATGTTCCAAGATGCTCCTCGCAAATCAAAGACAATTCAAATTGCCCTGTAAAATCTCAATTCCACTTTTGGAAACCGCAATGTAATATCTCTGGGTCGTATGGATGTGTCCGTGTCCCATTTGATTACAGAGCAAGTGCGTGGGAGTATTCATTTCCGCCATTAAGGTTCCGTAAGTATGCCGGAGAAAATGATATTTGAAATTGATGCCTAATTTGGCCTTGATTTCACGGGACGGGTATTTCATAGAATTGACGGTTTGAAGTGTTCCGTCGGACAGACAATTCACCAAATCCGTAGAGGGGATTTTCCTGCCGTCCAGATCATCAATGAACCGTGTTTTCTGCTTCCGCAGTTCGGCAAACTGCTTTTCGTCTTCCGCCCTCTGTTGGAACTTCTTTTTCAAATGCTCTTGAAGCGTGGGGCAGAGGAAGATCGTCCGTTTGGAATTGCGGGTTTTGGGAGAAACCAATTTGATAAGGCCATCCTGATACTGCATTTGCCTGTCGATGATAATTGTGCCGTTCTCCAAATCGACATTTTCCCATTTCAGGCCAAAGGCTTCATTGATACGCAGACCGCAATAGCGTCCCAACAGGTAAGCGGTCTCTGCGTTTGTGCCTTTGAAATAATCATCCAGAAGAACAAGTTCCTCACGGCTGAACGCCACAATACTAAAAAGCGGTCCGCAGATGTCTGCGGACCGCATTTTGACGATATGGACAGTGAACCGTTTGGATGCTGTTTTTACAGCTTTTCCAGCAGATAATCCACGAACTGGGCGCAGGAGGCCCCGTCCCGGTGGCCGGTCATGACCACCCGCCGCTCCGTTTCCACGCAGAGGCTCATAGCGGCGGCGAGCTGATCTGCCTTGTCCGCCATGGCGATGTGCCGCAGCAGCAGCTCTGCCGCCTTCAAAATGCTGGCGGGATTGGCGTAGTCCCCCTCGCCGTCGGCGATGAGCCGGGGGGCAGTGCCGTGGACGGCCTCGAACATAGCATATTGACTGCCAGTGTTGGCGCTGCCCGCCGTGCCTACGCCGCCCTGAATCTGGGCGGCCTCGTCGGTGATGATGTCGCCGTACAGATTGGGCAGAACGAACACCTGAAACCTGCTCCGGATTTCCGGGTTCACCAGATTGGCGGTCATAATGTCGATGTACCAGTCCTCGGCGGTGATCTCCGGGTAGTCTGCCGCAACCTCATGGCAGATGCGGGTGAACATTCCGTCGGTCTTTTTCATAATGTTGGCCTTGGTGACGATGGCCACATTGGTTTTGCCGTTGGCCCGGGCAAAGTCAAAGGCGGCCTTGGCGATCCGGCGGGTACCGGCGTCTGTGGTGACCTTGAAATCCATGCTCAGCATACCGGGCACCTCAACGCCCCGGCTGCCCAGAGCGTATTCGCCCTCCGTATTCTCCCGGAAGAAGGTCCAGTCGATGCCCAGCTTCGGGACGGATACAGGCCGCACGTTGGCAAACAGGTCCAGCTCCCGGCGCATGGCCACATTGGCGCTTTCCAGCGTACCGCCCTTGGGAGTCTCCGTGGGGCCTTTCAGCAGTACGTCGCAGTCCTTGATGGCGGCCAGCACCTCGTCAGGAATGGCCTTTCCCTGGGCCGTGCGGTTTTCGATGGTCAGCCCCTCGATGTCCCGCAGCTCCACCCGGCCGACGGCAAGCTCTGCTGCCAGCAGCTTTTCCAACACCCGCCGGGCCTGGGCCATGAGGATGGGACCGATGCCGTCGCCGGGGATCAGGCCGATGACGATGCATTCCATGCGGGAAAAGTCCTTGGCGGGAGATCCTTGGGCCATGCGCTCCTGCCGGTTTAACTGCTCAGTCAGTAAGGTACGGAAATGCGCCGCCGCCTGTTCGATATATGTGTTCTGATCCATCAGTCATTGCCTTCTTTCGTGTAATTCAGCAGACCGCCTGCCCGGAGCATTGCTGCCTGCCGCTTGGTGAAGCTGCCGCAGACGGGGATTTCACGGTTTCCAGCGTGAAGCGTCATGGTACCGCTGTCCAGACCGGCGTCGATGCCGGTGAGGGTCAGGGTCTCGCCTTGGGTCAAGGCGTCATAGTCATCGGGGTCGGCAAAGGTCAGGGGCAGGATACCGGCGTTGATGAGGTTGGCGGCGTGGATACGGGCGAAGCTCTTGGCGATGACTGCCCGGACACCTAAGTACAGGGGCACCAGCGCCGCGTGTTCTCTTGAGGAGCCCTGTCCGTAGTTGCTGCCGCCCACTAAAATGGTCTCTCCGGCTGCCTTGGCGTTTTGGGCGAACTCCTTGTCGCACACGGCGAAGCAGAACTCCGACAGCTTGGGGATGTTGGAGCGGTAGGGGAGGATCTTGGAGCCGGCAGGCATGATGTGGTCGGTGGTGATGTTGTCTCCGACCTTTAGGGTCAGCTTGGCGGTGATGGCGTCCCCCACAGGCTTGCCCTGGGGGAATTCCTTGATGTTGGGACCGCGAAGCACCTCCAATTGGGCCGCATCCTCCGGGGCGGCAGGGGCCAGCACAGCGCTGTCATCGATGAGAAAGCGGTCTGGCAGATCCACATAGAGAGCGTCCAGCCCCAAATCGCGGGGATCGGTGATCTCCCCGGTGAGGGCGGCGGCCACGGCGGTCTCCGGGGACACCAGATACACCTTGGCATCCGCCGTACCGCTGCGGCCCTCGAAGTTGCGGTTGAAGGTCCGCAGGCTCACACCACCGGAGTTGGGGGAGAAGCCCATACCGATACAGGGGCCGCAGGCACATTCCAGCAGCCGCGCACCGGAGACCAGAATATCCGACAGCGCGCCGCAGTTGGCCAGCATGGTCAGGACCTGCCGGGAGCCGGGGGACACGGACATACTGACAGAGGGGGCTACGGTCCTGCCCTTCAGCATAGCGGCGGTTTTCAGCAGATCGTACAGAGAGGAATTGGTGCAGGAGCCCACGCAGACCTGATCCACCTTGACGCCCTTCAAACTGCGGACGGTAACCACGTTGTCCGGCATATGGGGACAGGCGATCATGGGTTCCAGGGTGTCCAGGTCGATGTGGATGGTGCGGTCATAGACCGCGTCGGGATCGGCGGCTAAGGGGGTGAAGTCCTGCTCCCGGCCCTGGGCCTTCAAAAAAGACCGGGTCACTTCATCAGAGGGGAAGACGGAGGTGGTGGCACCCAGCTCGGTGCCCATGTTGGTGATGGTGGCCCGCTCCGGCACGGACAGGCTGGCGATGCCGGGGCCGCCCCACTCGATGACGTGGCCCACGCCGCCCTTCACGGAGAGGATCCGCAGCAGCTCCAGGCTCACGTCCTTGGCAGTGACGAAGGGGCGCAGGGAGCCGGTGAGCTCGACCTTGATGACCTTGGGCATGGTAATGTAGTAGGCTCCGCCGCCCATAGCCACAGCTACGTCCATGCCCCCCGCGCCGAAGGCCAGCATCCCGATGCCGCCGCCGGTGGGGGTGTGACTGTCGGAGCCGATGAGGGTCTGTCCCGGTACGCCGAAGCGTTCCAGATGCACCTGATGGCAGATGCCGTTGCCGGGGCGGGAGAACCAGATGCCGTGCTTGGCGGCAACGGATTGGATGTACCGGTGATCGTCGGCGTTTTCAAAGCCGGATTGGAGGGTGTTGTGGTCGATATAGGCCACGGACCGCTTTGTTCTGACCCGGTCAATGCCCATAGACTCAAATTCCAGATAGGCCATGGTGCCGGTGGCATCCTGTGTCAGGGTCTGGTCAATGCGCAGAGCCACCTCAGCTCCCGGCTCCATGCTGCCGCTGACCAGATGGGCGGCGATCAGCTTTTCTGTCAATGTCTTTCCCATGGTTCAGCCCTCCTTTTGGATGATGTCTGCCAGATTGGCCCGGGCGTTTTCCACATGGCGCAGGGACGCCTCCGCGGCCCGTTCCCCATCGTGGGCGGCAAGGGCCTCGTAGATGGCGGTGTGCTCCTCTAAGGCGTGGACCGCCCGGCTGTGGTGGGTGACGGAGGCCTTGCGGTACTTGATGATCTTCTTATGGAGGGAGATCAGTGTATCCGCATAGGGACGGCTGCCGCAGCTGTTGTAAAGCAATTCATGGAACCGGGAGTCCAGGTTTTTGACCTGATCGGAATTTTCGCCCGGCTCCTTTTCGCTTTCAATGTAGAAGCGCTGCAGGTCCAGAACCTCCTTCATTTCACTCAGTACATCGTCGGTGATGCTGGCGGCGGCCCGCTTTGCGGCCAGCCCCTCCAGCTGAAGGCGGATCTCGTAGATATCCAGCATATCCTGCCGGGAGATGCCGATGACCACCAGACCGTGTCCGGAGTCCTCCAAAATGCGCTCCTGCTCCAAGCGGCGGATGGCCTCCCGGATGGGGGTGCGGCTGACGCCCAGCTCGCCGGACAGCCGCAGCTCGCTCAGAATCTCGCCCTGAGGGTATTTACCGGACAGAATATCCCGCTCCAGCTTTTCAAAAACCTGATCGGCGATGGAAATGGGCTTGTGATCTCTCATCATGGTGGGTTCCTCCTCAATGGCGGGGCTTCAGCACACCGCCGGACAGTTCTGCGATTTTTTCTTCCAGTTCTTCATTGGAAAGGGCGGTGGTGCGGCCTCCGGCATACTGTTCGTCCACCCAGACTTTCAGCTTTTCCACCAGTGCGTCATGCTTGCTGAGCTGGTGGTCGCTGCGGAGCCGGTAGTTCTGATTGATCCAGTAGGCGATGCCCGCCAGCCCGGAGGTTTTGCTGATGGCTACGGCGGCAGGCCGGTCCAGCAGCTTTTCCGTATTGAAAATGTTGTAGATCTCCTCGTCCTTCAAAAGCCCGTCAGCGTGGATGCCTGCACGGGTGACGTTGAAGTTCCGACCCACAAAGGGCGTCATGGGGGGGATGTGATAGCCGATCTCGTGCTCGAAGTAGTCGGCGATCTCGGTGATGGCGGTGGGGTCCATGCCGTCCAGAGAGCCACGGAGAGAGGCGTATTCAAACACCATGGCCTCCAACGGCACATTGCCGGTGCGCTCACCGATGCCCAGCATGGAGCAGTTCACGCCGCTGGCGCCGTACAGCCAGGCGGTGGCGGCGTTGGCAACGGCCTTGTAGAAGTCATTGTGGCCGTGCCATTCCAGATATTCGCTCTCCACGCCGGAATAGTGCTGCAAACCGTAGATGATGCCGGGAACGCTGCGGGGCAGGGCCACCTCCGTGTAGGGGACACCGTAGCCCATGGTGTCGCAGGCCCGGATGCGGACGGGGATCTTGGCCTGGTGGGAAAGCTCCATCAGCTCGTTGACGAAGGGGACCACAAAGCCGTAAAAGTCAGCCCGGGTGATGTCCTCCAGATGGCATCGGGGCATGACCCCGGCGTCAAAGGCGTCCTTCACCGTGGCCAGATAGTAGTCCAACGCCTGCCGGCGGGTCATCTGCATTTTCTTAAAGATATGATAGTCGCTGCAGGACACCAGAATACCGGTCTCCTTGATGCCAAGATCCTTCACCATCCGGAAGTCCTCCCGGGTGGCCCGGATCCAGGTAGTGATCTCCGGGAAGCGCAGCCCCAAAGCCTGACAGCGTTCGATGGCCTCCCGATCCCGCTTGCTGTAAATGAAAAACTCCGTCTGGCGGATCAGGCCGTAAGGCCCGCCCAGCTTGCTCAGCAGCTTGAACAGGTGCTCGATCTGCTCCGGCGTGTAGGGGTTCATGGACTGCTGACCATCCCGGAAGGAGGTGTCCGTGATCCAGATATCGGCAGGCATGGATGTAGGCACCCGCCGGTGGTTGAAGGCCACCTTGGGGACCTCGTCATAGTTATATACGTCCCGGTACAGCACCGGGTCCTTCACATCCTGAAGGGAATAACGGTAGTCATTTTCCTCCAGCAGATTGGTTTTGGCGGATAATTCAAGCATGGCGGACTCCTTTCCAGCGATACGCTTGCTGTATACTTGTATACATATATACACCTGTGGCGGAAACTTGTCTACCCCTCCGAACAAACTTCGTGCAGGATCACAAAGGGGTCTTTTCATGGCGGTCATCGAAAAGACAGATGTCCTCGGTGTGCGGAGTTTTTGCGAAATGCACTGCATTTTCGCCAGAATTTCTGTGCAGTCCGCGCAGAGCGGGGAAAATTGACCGATTTCCCCCGTATCCGGAAAAATCCCTTGCAAACCGGGGCGAATAGTGCTATGATACCCTTTGTCAACAGGGGAGCTTGCGCAAGCAGGCTGAGAGTGGGATGTATCGCCCAGACCCGTAAACCTGATTTGGATAATGCCAACGTAGGGAGATACCGTCGCTGACACGCTCATGGAGCTCGTAATGCGGATATGTCTTTCAGGCATATCCGCGTTTTGTTTTCTATCCGGTTCTTTGTGCCGGACAGACAAGAGCGGTGCCCGCCGGGATTTCAAAAGATGCAGAGGTGTTCAATATGAAATGTGATCCCAAAGATCTGCTGCTGTATGCCGTCACCGACCGGCACTGGCTGAACGGACGGACACTGGTGGACGTGGTCAGGGAGAGCCTGGACGGCGGCGTTACCATGATCCAGCTTCGGGAAAAGTCTCTGGATGAGGGCAAATTTCTGGAAGAAGCCAAGGAGCTGCAAGCCCTGTGCAGGGAGCGGCATGTTCCCTTTATCGTCAATGACAACGTGGACATCGCCAAGGCCATGGACGCTGACGGCGTTCATGTGGGGCAGGACGATATGGCGGCGCTGGATGCCCGGGCCAAGCTGGGGCCGGACAAGCTCATCGGTGTCTCAGCCCACACGGTGGAGGAGGCTCTGCTGGCAGAGAAGCAGGGGGCGGATTATCTGGGCGTGGGAGCCGTGTTCCCCACCAGCTCCAAGAGCGATGTGGGGGAGATGTCCTACGAGACCCTGAAGGCTATCTGCAAGGCCGTGTCCATTCCTGTGGTGGCCATCGGCGGTATTTCCGGCGAGAACGTAGGCAAGCTGGCGGGCAGCGGCATCTGCGGCGTGGCGGTCATCAGCGCCATTTACGCCGCCAAGGACGTCAAAGCCGCCGCCGCTGATCTGAAAGCCACCGTGGAAGAAATGCTGCGGGTATGATCCGGGGGGCCGTTTTCGACTTAGATGGCGTTCTGCTGGACTCTATGGGTATCTGGGAGGATCTGGGCGCCCGGTATCTCCGGCGGCTGCACATCACCCCGGAGCCGAGACTGAATGAGGTCCTCTTTCCTATGAGCATGGAGCAGGGGGCTGCCTATCTGAAAGCGCATTACCCGCTTCAACAGAGCGAGGCGGAAATCTGCGGCGGCATTGCCCGGATGCTGAAGGACTACTATGCTCAGGAGGTCCCTGCCAAGCCCGGCGCGGCGGCGCTGCTGGCATTTCTGGCGGAGCGGGGCGTTTTCATGGCGGCGGCTACCTCCAGCCCGCGGGCGCACGTGACCGCCGCGTTGGATCGGCTGGGTTTGCTGCCCTACCTGAAAGCGGTTTTCACCACCGGCGAGGTGGGCGTCAGCAAGCATGAGCCGGTGATCTACCACTTGGCGGCGGAAGCGTTGGGGACGGCCCCGGCGGAAACGCTGGTATTCGAGGATTCCCTCTACGCCCTGAAAACCGCTAAGGCGGCGGGTTTCCGCACTGTCGGCGTATTGGACGCCCACGGGGAAACAGATCAGGCGGGGCTGAAAGAGGCGGCGGAGGTCTATCTCACGTCCCTGACGGAGTTTCCCGACCATTGGGAACCGCTCAACAAGTAAATTCGGAACGCTCAGGGCCTTGCCCTGTGTTCAGGCGGTACATTGGGGGCACCACCTTGTATCGCTTTATAAAACTGTGCTGTAAAAGAGAAAGGAAGTATTCACATGAAAACAGCATTGACCATTGCTGGAAGCGATTCCAGCGGAGGCGCCGGTATCCAGGCGGATATGAAGACTATGACGGCCAACGGCGTTTACGCCATGAGCGCCGTCACGGCCCTGACCGCCCAGAACACCACCGGCGTCACTGACATTCTGGAGTCCACTCCCCTGTTCCTGGGCGAGCAGCTGGACGCTATTTTTACCGATATTTTCCCCGACGCGGTGAAGATCGGCATGGTTTCCTCCGCCGACCTCATCGTGGTCATCGCGGAAAAGCTGAAGCAGTACAAGGCGAAGAACATCGTGGTGGATCCCGTGATGGTGGCCACCTCCGGGGCAAAGCTGCTGCGGGATGACGCGGTGGAGGCCCTGTGCCGGGAGCTGCTGCCGCTGGCGGCGGTCCTGACCCCCAACATCCCCGAGGCGGAGATCCTCTCCGGCATGACCATCACCGATGCCACCGGCATGGAGGCCGCCGCCAAGTACATCAGCGAAAAGTACGGCTGCGCCGTGCTGTGCAAGGGCGGCCACAAGGTCAACGACGCCGACGATCTCCTGTGGCGGAACGGCTTCGGCAAGTGGTTCCACGGCAAGCGGATCGACAATCCCAACACCCACGGAACCGGCTGCACCCTCTCCAGCGCCATCGCCTCCAATCTGGCCAAGGGCTATGATCTGGATGAGTCCGTGGAGCGGGCCAAGGAATACATTTCCGGCGCACTGGCGGCCATGCTGGATCTGGGCCACGGCTCCGGTCCCATGAACCACATGTTCGCTCTGAAAGGAGCGTTCACAGAATGATCACCTCTGCGGTTGCGATCCTATTCGCTGTGGGCTACCTGCTGGCAACGGTCTGGCTGTGCCGGGGCATCCGGCTGACGGCCCGGGACCTGTGCCTGGGTGGTATCGTCTGCGCCATGACACTGGTGCTGGCCACGATCCGCATCCCCCTGCCCACCGGCTCCAACATCACCTGCGGCTCCTGGATACCCCTGATGCTGCTGGCCCTGCTGTATGATTATCGGCTGTCCATGCTGAGCGGCTGGGTGTGCGGTATTCTGGCGATGATCCTGATCCCCGGCTGGCAGGCGGTCCACTGGGCGCAGATCTTTGTGCAGCAGTTGGTCTGCTTCTCCTGCCTGGGCTATGCCGGCGTGTTCGGCAGCGACAAGCGCTGGAAGGCCATCTGCGGCATGGCGCTGGCGGTGGCGATCCGCTGCTTCGGTCATGTGATCAGCGGTGTGATTTTCTATTCCCAGAACGCATGGGACGGCTGGGGCGCCTGGGGTTACAGTCTGGCCTTTAACCTGTCCTCCCGGCTTCCGGAGGGGATCTTGAGCATTTTGATCGTATCGGTGCTGCCGCTGACGCTTATGCGGCGGGCCATTGCCGGAAGGGAGGCAAATGATGGGTACTGTTGATCGGCTTCTGAAAGCCACCGAGGATATCTGGGCCAGCTACCACGAAAAGCCCTTTGTGCAGGGATTGAAGTACGGCACGCTGGATCAGAAGAAATTCCGCAGCTATATCATTCAGGATTACTGGTATCTCATGGACTATACCAAGGTTTTTGCCATCGGCGTAGCCAAGAGCAAGAGCGTGGAGGTCATGAAACTCTTTGCCAAGTACATCCAGGCGATCCTGGACGGCGAGGTCAACGTTCACAACGGCTATATGGCCGATTTTGGGATCACCCAGGAGGAACTGGACCACACGCCTATCCAGCAGGATAACCGCTCTTACACCTCCTATATGCTCAGCGTTGCCTATCGGGGCGGTGAGGCGGAAATTCTGACGGCCATCTTCTCCTGTGCTTACAGCTATGAGGTCATCGCCCGCAAGATCGTGGAGGAGTGCCCCTCCGCTCCCGAGCACCCCATGTACGGGCGTTGGGTGCGGGGCTACATCACTCCCCGCTACACAGACAACAACGTGATCCTGAAGGATATGCTGGAGCGGCTGACCAAGGACTATACCGAGGAGCAGCTCCGCTATCTGGAGGAGATCTTTACGGCGTGTTCCCGCTATGAGGCATCCTTCTGGGATATGGCGGACCGCTTCGGAACGGAAGGCGGGGCGCAGGTATGAAAAAGACATCCACCTTCCAAAACGGACTGATCTGGTTCGGCGCGGGCGTCTCCCTGGCGGAGATCCTCACCGGCACCGCCTTTGCCCCGTTGGGTATGGCCAAGGGTCTGGCGGCGATCGTCATCGGTCACATCATCGGCTGCGCCATGATGCTTTTGGCGGGCCTCATCGGCGGCCGCACCGGCCGCAGCGCCATGGAGACCGTGAAAATGAGCTTTGGACAGAAGGGCGGCTTGCTGTTCGCCTTCCTGAACGTGCTTCAGCTGGTAGGCTGGACTGCCATCATGATCTATGACGGGGCCTTGGCTATCGGAGGTATTTTCAATCTTGGACATTGGGTCTGGTGCCTGGTCATCGGGGCCCTCATCATCCTGTGGATCGCCGTGGGCATCACGGACCTAGGCTGGATCAACAAGCTGACCATGGCGGCGCTGTTTGTGCTGACCCTGGTGCTGTGCAAGGTGATCTTCTTCTCCGGAAACGCCATGGACGCCTCCGGGGAGGCCATGACCTTCGGCGCGGCGGTGGAGCTGGCGGTGGCCATGCCTCTGAGCTGGCTGCCCCTCATCAGCGACTACACCCGGGAGGCGGAAAAGCCTGTGCAGGCCACCTGGGTCAGCGTTCTGGTGTACGGACTGGTGTCCTGCTGGATGTATGTCATCGGTATGGGCGCGGCGATCTTTACCGGGGAGTATGACATTGCCGTTATCATGGTGAAGGCCGGTCTCGGCATTGCCGCGCTGGTGATCCTGGTGTTCTCCACCGTCACCACCACCTTCCTGGATGCCTGGTCCGCCGGTATTTCTGCCGAGTCCCTCTCCAAGAAGCTGAACGGGAAAAAGACCGCCATTGCGGTGACGGTCATCGGCGCTGCGGGGGCCATTCTGTTCCCCATGGATGATATCACCGGCTTCCTGTATCTGATCGGCTCTGTGTTTGCACCCATGATCGCGGTGCAGATCGCGGATCATTTCCTCCTCAAGCGGGATCGCTTTGCCGCGGCGGCGGACGGCCGGAATCTGGTGATCTGGCTGGTGGGCTTCATCGCCTATCGCTGGCTCATGGGCGTGGACACCCCGGTGGGCTACACTCTGCCGGATATGGTCCTGACCGTTCTCCTGTGCGTCCTTGCGGAAAAGCTGTGCGCCGGCAAGAAGAACGGCTGATCGGCTGACCGAACAATAAATGACCGGCGGATACGTGTATGCGTATCCGCCGGTTTTACCGTGTGCGATTTGTAGGTTTTTCCCTTGCCCTCCGGCCGGTTCCGTGGTACACTTTCTTCCTGTACGAGCATTGACCGAAGGGAAAGGATAACCATGAATCAAAAAGAACTCAACGAGATCCGCCGGCGCTTCAAGCTGGATAAAAACAGCATTTCCAAGATTTTTGGCTGCTATGTCAACAGCAATAAGGAGATCATTTCCTGGATCGACGCCTCTATGGGCCTCATGCAGCAGGAGGAGCAGGAAATGTATCTGGGCCTTCTGAAAAAGGCCCTCTCCGGGGCCTTGGGCAAGAACCTGGTGGATATCACGTTTTCCACGGCGCAGGTGGCGGACAGTGACGAGCACCGCCTGCTGCAGACCATGCGGCAGACGGAACTGAAGGACCCTGCCTCCCGGGAGGATTTTTGCCGTCGGCTGATCGACGCACTGAACATGGGAGAGACCAACTACCTGATCCTGCTGGCTGCGGACACCTACGATGTGCCCCACAAGAGCCGGGACGATGAATTTCAGGCGGACGCGGGGGACACGGTGTATCGCTACTTTGTCTGCGCCGTCTGCCCGGTAAAGGCCCCTACTCTGGAGCTGCGGTATGATCATGACCTGAACGAATTCCATCCCGGCTCCACCGGCCATATCGCGCTGGCCCCGGAGCTTGGCTTCCTGTACCCCGCCTTTGACAGCCGCGCCGCCAACATCTATGACCTGCTGTTCTACGCCAAGAACCCGGCGGAGCTGCATCAGGAGGTCATTGACGCGCTGTTCCGGGTGGAGCCGCCCATGTCTGCGGCAGAACAGAAAAACGTTTTTGATACGGCGCTGACGGAGGCTCTGGATCAGGATTGCAGCTATGATGTAGTGCAGTCCGTCCATGAGCAGATCCGGGCAAAGATCGAGGACCACAAGGAAAGCCACGATCCGGAGCCGCTGGAGCTGACGGTTTCCGACGTGGGCTGCATACTGGCCAACAGCGGCGTAGATACCGAAAAGGTGGAGGCGTTCAAAGCGAACTGCGAAAAGCAGTACGGCGAAAACGCCGCACTGAATCCAGTGAATATCATCGAGAGCCGCAAGTTTCAGGTCACCACCCCGGAGGTGAAGATCTCCATCGCCCCGGAAAACAGCTATCTCATCGAGACCCGGATCATCGACGGCCGCAAGTATCTCCTGATCCCCGCCGATGACGGCGTGGAGGTCAACGGCATCGGCGTGAACATCGCCGCCGACCAGCCGCAGGAATAAGCGCAATGCCTTTCCTACATGATAAAAGCCCCGCCGGATTCCAAAAGGAATCCGGCGGGGCTGTATTTATTCGGAACATATTACGGGCGGAAGGGAACTCAGCCCTCCTCCGCGATCTTGCGGCCCATGAGGACACCCATGACGGAGGCCATCATCAAGCCGCGGGTCCAGCCGGAGCTGTCGCCCAGGCAGTGAAGCCCCTGAAGGCTGGTGTTGAAATCCGTGTCCATCTTCACCCGGTTGGAGTAGAACTTCAGCTCGGGGGAATACAGCAGGGTCTCGTAGGCGGCGAAGCCGGGCACCACATAATCCATGGCCTGAATGAAATTGATGATGTTGGTCATGGCCCGGTAGGGCATGGCGGCGGTAATGTCGCCGGCCACGGCGTCCGGCAGAGTGGGGCGGATGTTGGACTGGGCCAGCTCCTTCTGCCAGGTGCGCTTGCCGTCCAGAATGTCACCGAAGCGCTGGACCAGGATCTGGCCGTTGGCCAGCATATTGGTCAGCTCGCCCACCTTCTGGGCGTAGGCAATGGGCTGGTTAAAGGGCACGGAGAAGTTGTGGGAGCAGAGGATAGACAGGTTGGTGTTGTCGCTCTTCTTCTCCTTGTAGGAGTGGCCGTTGACCACCGCCAGGTTGTTGTCATAGTTCTCCTGACTGACAAAGCCGCCGGGGTTTTGGCAGAAGGTACGGACCTTGTTCTTGAAGGGCCGGGGATAGCCTACCAGCTTGGACTCGTACAGGACCCGGTTTACGGTCTCCATGACTTCATTGCGGACCTCCACACGGACACCGATATCCACAGTGCCGGGGGCGTGAGCGATGTTGTGCTCGGCGCAGAGCTTTTCCAGCCAGTCGGCGCCCCGGCGGCCGGTAGCGACCACGGTGTGCTTGGCGTAGATCTCCATGTCCACCTTGCCGTTGGACACGGAAACGCCCTTGCAGACGTCATTTTCCAGAATCAGGTTGCTGCACTCGTAGCCGAAGTACATCTCTACGCCGTGCTCCTGTAAGTACTTCTCGATGGCGTAGTAGATACCCTGAGCCTTTTCCGTGCCCATGTGGCGGATGGGGCAGTCCACCAGCTTCAAGCCTGCCTGAATGGCGTGCTTGCGGATCTCCTTGCGCTCCTCGTCATTGCCGAGACCCTCAATGTGCTCGTCCGCACCAAAGTCCAGATAGATCTGGTCAGCGTAGTTGATGGTCTCCTGTGCCAGCTCCGGGGTGATGAGGGTGGGCAGGTCGCCGCCCACCTCATAGCTGAGGGACAGCTTGCCGTCGGAAAACGCACCGGCGCCGGAGAAGCCGGTGGTAATGTGGCAGTAGGGCTTGCAGTTGACGCACTTTTTCGTCTTGTCCTTGGGGCAGTGCCGGTTTTCCACCGCCTGGCCCTTTTCCACCATGATAATTTTCTGCCTGCTGCCCTTTTTGATCATTTCCAGCGCGGTGAAAATGCCGGCGGGGCCGGCGCCGATAATCACAACATCCGCATTCATCATTCTTCCTGTCTCCTTATCTGGTTATCTGGCTGATAATTCTACCTGATGGCGCATCAGGGTCATAGGCGGCACCGGACGGGGCAGCCTGAGCTTCAGCAGCATCTGGGGATTTCGGGGTTCTTCGATCACGGTCCCGGCCTCATCCCGCATTTCCGGGACCGTCATGGAAAAGGGACGCAGATCCGGCCCTACCAGCTCCACCGTGTCACCGGTGCGGAACTTGTTCCGCAGGGAAATGACGGCGTTGCCGTCGGAGTCACATTCCGTGACCAGCGCCACCACCTGCCATTCCCGGATGTAGCGGGAATTTTCGTAGTACTGGCCGGGATAGCCGTAATAGAAGCCGGTGGCGTAGGGCCGGTGGCTGACATGCTCCACCTCGTCCCGCCACACAGGGTCGATAGGGCGGCCCGCAGCGGCGTCGTCCAGACAGTGCCGGTAAGCGCCGGTGACGATGGCGGCATAGTAGGCGGATTTGGCCCGCCCCTCGATTTTCAGACTGGAAAGGCCCGCGTCAATCAGGTCATCCAGATGGTCGATCATGCACATGTCCCGGGAATTCAGAATGTAGCTGCCCTTTTCGTCCTCTTCAATGGGGAAATACTCGCCGGGGCGCTTTTCCTCCATCAGGGCGTAGTGATAGCGGCAGGGCTGGGCGCAGGCACCTCGGCTGGCATCCCGGCCCGTCATATAATTGCTCAGCAGGCACCGCCCGGAATAGCTGACGCACATGGCCCCGTGAACAAAGGCCTCGATCTCCAGCTCTGCCGGGGTGTTCTCCCGGATGGTCCGAATTTCTTCAAGGCTCAACTCCCGGGCTAAAATCACCCGGGAAGCGCCCAGATCATACCAGGCGTTGGCAGTGACATAGTTGGAAATGCTGGCCTGAGTGGAGATGTGGCGCTGGCAGTTGGGGGCATATTTCCCCGCCAGCGTAAAGGCACCCAGGTCCGCCACGATCACCGCATCCACACCGGCGTCATTCAGCCGTTCCAGATGCGCCGGCAGGCGGACGATCTCATCCCCCCGGGGCATGGTGTTGATGGTGCAGTGGACCCGTACATTGTGCGCATGGGCATAGGCCACCGCTGCCTTCAGCTCGTCCGGGTCAAAGTTTCCGGCGAAGGCCCGCATACCGAAGTCGGTGCCCGCCAGATATACGGCGTCCGCGCCGTAGAGCACGGCCATTTTCAGCCGTTCCATATCTCCTGCCGGAGCCAGCAGCTCCGGCAGCGTTCTCTGTTTATCCACCATAGGAGCTGCTCCCTACAAAGGCATTGTGCTCAGACAGTGTCTTGGAGAAGTGATGCTTCCCGTCGGTGCCCAATGCGTAGTAATAATAATCCGTGTCGTTGGGGTCCATAGCCGCTTTCAGAGCCGCGCTGCCGGGGTTGGCAATAGCCGTAGGCGGCAGTCCCTTATGGAGATACAGGTTGTAGGGAGTATCGACCGTCTTGTCCGCGTTGGTGATGGCACCGGTGTGATCCGGCAGACCATAGAGCAGGGACGCGTCGATCTGCAGCAGTCCTGCGGTCTCGCCGGGCTTTTGCAGACGGTTATAGATGACGGAGGCGATATCCCGCTGATCCGTACCGTCCGTCTCCTTTTCAATGAGGGAGGCGATGATGACCACATCCTTCATGCTGTAACCCATGGATTTGGCCTTGGAGGAGGCGAACGCATCCTCGTCGATACGGTCAGCGAAGGCATCGATCAGCTTACCCAGAGCATTCTTGGCATTGTGATTCTTGTAGAACTCATAGGTGTCCGGGAACAGGTAGCCCTCCAGACGGCTGGGATCTTCGGAATTGTTGTTGATGAAGCTGTAATCGTATGTGGCGGTCCTGGCGGCCTCCAGCAGGTTTTCTTCCGTATTGACGCCCTTTTCCGCCAACAGACGGATGGTCTGCCGCACGGTATAGCCTTCGGGGATGGTGACGGTGACAGTCTCCGCCGTCAGGTTGCCGGAGGAGTTGTGCATGCCCAGGATCAGCGCCCGGTAATCCATCTCCGTATTCAGTGTATAGGTGCCGATGCCGATCTTTTTGTCGGCATGGGAGATCCCGGCGTAGAGCTTGAAAAACCACTTGTATTTGATCAGCCCCGCATCCTGAAGCTTATCCGCCACGGTGGACACGCTGTCCTCCGCCGTTACCTCCACCGAGGTCTCCCGCAGAGCACCCCGGTTGAAGGCACAGAAATCCGAGCCCAGCATCCAGCCCACACCCGCCAGAATGGCGGAAGCCAGCAGGACAAAGATCAGGTAACCGACCAGCACCGCCAGCGGATTCTGTCTCCGCCTGCGGGAACGGCTTTTGCTGTGGTGGGCAGACGCCGCTTCACGCCGCGCCCCCTGCGCCTGCCGGACCTCCTGTGCGTCCCAGCTGGCAGTATCATCTCTTCTGAATTCAGACATTGGTTCCTCCTTGCTTTCCCGGTCCCCGTCAGGGAGGGGAATACAATTTCCGGATTTTTGTCCGGTCCAAGCCCGGTTTCCGGTGACAGCGGCATAAGATAGCCTATCAAACAGAAAGCGGGGTAGTGGTATGTGCTGCAACAACAATGACAGCTCCTGGCTCTGGATCATTCTCGTTCTGATTGTGGTATTGGTATGCTGCGGCAGCGGATATAGCTGCGGAAACGGCTGTGTCCACAACGGCTGCGATTGCTGCTGAACCGGCGGGGACGCACCGCGTCCCGCTGGGGGGACAGGCATTACAGCAGCGACTTGACAGTCTTGTACACCTCGTTGTGGATGTCCTCCACGGTTCGGGGAGCATCGCCCTTGGCGCAGCGGATCACGGTCCAGCCGCAGTCCTTCACGATCTCTCGGGCGGCCTCCCGGCAGCTTTTCAGATAAGCCTCGTCCTGCTCGTGAATGTCGGCATGGGTGCCGGTGGCGGCTTCCCGGCTGCGCATCATCTTCTCCGTGATCTCTGTGGGCATATCCAGATAGAGCACCAGATCCGGCTTCGGCAGGCCCAGCTTGCCGTATTCCAGCTCAAAGAGCCAGTTCAAAAAGACCGTCCGTTCCTCCGGCGGCAGCTTGGACGCCTGATGGACGGCGTTGGAGGTGGTGTAGCGGTCCGCGATCACCAGCCCGCCGGCCTCATAGAAAGCGCCCCAGTCCTGCTTGTAGGAGGCATAGCGATCCATGGAAAACATCAGCGACGCTGCATAGGCGTTCACATCGCCGGGGCGCCTGCCTAAATTGCCATCCAGATACTCCTGCACCATGGCGGCGGAGGGCTTGCCGTACCGGGGAAAAGTGATATTTTTATAGGGAATGTTTTCCCGCTGCAAATGCTCGCACAGCAGCCGGGACTGGGTGGCTTTTCCGGAACCGTCGGTCCCTTCGAATACGATCAAACGTCCGTTCATTTCCGTTTTCCCTTCTCCTGCCGCACATGGACCAGAAACAGCGGCAGCTTCATCATCCGGCCGATGCGCTTCGGCTCCTTACACAGGCGGTAAAACCATTCCAGACCGTGATCGGACCAGAATTTCGGGGCCCGCTCCACGGTGCCCGCGAATATGTCCAGACTTCCGCCGAGGCCGCACAGCAAATGGGCGCCGGTGGCGGGGCCGTTCCGCGCCATCCACAGCTCCTGCTTGGGGGCCCCCAGACAGACGAACACGCAGTCCGCGCCGCTTTCCCGGATGGCATCCACCACAGGGGCGTCCTCCTTGAAGTAGCCATCATGAGTTCCGGCGATCTTCAATCCGGGGTACTGCTTTTGCAGCCGTTCCGCCGCCAGGTCCGCCACGCCGGGCTTAGCGCCCAGCAGATAGAGGGATCTCCCGCGCTCGGCCATTTTTCCCATCAGCCCTGCGGCAAATTCGATGCCGGGGGTCTTTTCCTTCAGGGGCGTTCCCAGCATGGCCGCTCCCTTTACCACGCCGATGCCGTCCGGCAGAACCAGATCCGCACCGTTGACCGCCTGCATGGCCGCCGGATTTTCCCGGCAGACCTCCACGATCTCCGGATTCGGGGTCACTACATAGTGGCACCCCGGTTCCTCCAGCAGCGCCGCTCCGCGGGACACGGCTTCCGTCATGGTCAGATTATCAAAACCAACGCCTAATACGTCGATCCGCATATTTTTCACCTCAGTTATGGATTCCATACTCATACAGACTAAAGTATAGCACATACCTTTGCGAATGTCCACGAAAAAAGCGGAGCCAACAGGCTCCGCTTCCGAAAAAACACGCAGGGCTTATGCTTTTTTTCTGTCCGGCAGTTGCGCCAGCACCACCGCTGCCAGCATCAGGGCGCAGCCGAAATATTCCCGCCCGCTGAGGCGGTCTCCCAAGATCGCCGCACCGGAAATGGTGGCGAACACGGATTCCAGACTCAGCAGCAGAGAGATCACCGTGGGGTTGGAGCCTTTCTGAGCCAGAATTTGCAGCGTATAGCCCACGCCGCTGGAAAGGAGACCCGCATACAGAATGGCGCCCGCCGCCATGGTCAGGCCCGCCCAGGTGGGATGCTCGAAAAGCAGGGAGCCGATCAGGGAAAACGCTGTGACAAAGAAGAACTGACAGCAGGACAGCTCCACGCCGTCTACCACGGTGACAAAGTGATCCACCAGAAGGATCTGTGCTGTAAACACAAAGGCGCACAGCATCACGCAGAGATCGCCGGGGGCGATGGTAAAGCTCTCCGTGATGCACAGGCAGTACAGTCCCGTCACCGCCAGCAGCACACTGACCCACACTGCCTTGGGTACTCGCTTCTTCAGGAAAATGCCGAAAATGGGCACCAGCACGATGTAAAGGGCGGTGATGAAGCCCGCCTTGCCGGGGGAGGTGGTGTCCAGACCCTTTTGCTGAAGGAAGGAGGCCAGTCCCAGCGTCAGGCCGCACCAGAAGCCGCCCAGCAGCAGATCCTTCCGGGAGCGGGTGACGGAAGCAGCCTGCCCCTTCCGGCGGCGGCCGGATCGCATGACGGCGCACAGCACCAGCAAAAACACAAAGGCGATCACCGACCGGGCGGCATTAAAGGCCAGCGGCGGGACATGTTCCGCGCCCACGCTCTGGGCTACAAAGGCGGTGCCCCAGATGAAAGCCGTCAGAACCGCATAGGCGGACGAACGCAGAGAACCCTGCTTCATATACTTGCTCCTCCCCACCGGATGTGGTATGATGATAAAAATTTCTCCCGCCGGTTTTGGACGGCAGGCAGCGTGGATCAACGCATCGAATCAGCCCTGCGCGAAAGTTGGCGCAGAGACAGCGAATGTAGCGATTATAGTGGAAAACTGCCGCCGCCGCAAGAGGGGCTGGCCGACTTCTCCGAAGGCCGCAAAGGAAGTTTTGGAAACGCGGCTGTTTTTGTGGATTTTTACTGCTTTTCTGCAAAATCCCACACATTTGACAAAGGAGGCCCTATGGCGAAGCTGACCCATGATTTCTTCAACGGCGACACCGTTGCCATCGCGCAGGCGCTGCTGGGAAAGTATCTGGTGCGGAACCGGAACGGCGAGCTGCTGGCAGGCCGCATCACGGAGACGGAGGCCTACGTGGGCCGGTGCGACAAGGCCTGCCACGCCTATAACTACCGCCGTACGCCCCGGACGGAAACGCTGTTCATGGCTCCGGGCCACGCCTACATCTATTTCATCTACGGGATGTACCACTGTCTGAACTTCGTCACGGAGCCGGAGGGAGAACCTTCTGCCGTGCTGCTGCGGGGACTGGAACCGGCGGCGGGGGCAGAGACCATGAAGCACCTGCGGTTCGGGGATGCGCCCATGAACGCCTACCGGCGGAAAAACTTTCTCAACGGTCCCGGCAAGGTCTGTAAGGCGCTGGACCTCACCACGGCCCAGAATAAGCTGGATCTGGAGGGGGACGTTCTGTTTCTCTGCGATTCCATGGCGGATGTGGGGCTGACGGACCCGGTGACCGGACCGGAGCACATCTGCGCCGGCCCACGGATCGGCGTGGACTATGCGGAGGAGGCCAAGGACTTCCCGTGGCGATTCTGGCTGGAAAAGGAGAACTGATATGTATTTATTTGATATGGACGGCACCCTCATTGATTCCAACGATGTCTGGAAGGACGTGGACAGGGAATTTCTGGCCCGGAGGGGTCTGCCCTACACAAAAGCCTATTACGAGGGGGTGGCCCACACCATTTTCCCCTTGGCGGCTAAGTTCACCAAGGAGTTCTGTAATCTGCCCGACAGCGAGGAAGACATCATGGCGGAGTGGATGGAGCTGGCCAAGGACGCCTACGCCCATGTGACGGTGAAGCCCGGCGTCCGAGCGTTTTTAAAGCAGTGCAAGGCGGAGAACCGGCGGATGGCGTTGGTGACCTCCAGCGTGCCGGTGCACTGCCGCACCGCGATGGAAAAGCTGGATCTGATGAAGTACTTCGAATCCGTTACCTTTGCTCAGGAGTTGGGTATTGAGAAAAAGGACAAGCGCCTGTGGTTAGGGGTGGCGGAGCGGTACGGCGTGGAGCCGGAAACCTGTACCCTGTTTGACGACAGCCTTGCCGCCTGCAAGGGCGCCCGCAGCGCCAAAATGCGGGTGGTAGGGGTCTATGACAGCTTTTTCGCCGGGGACGAGAAGGAAATGCGCTCCTTCTGCGACGTGTATATCAAGAGCTTTGAGGAACTGCTCTGGAAGCCGGAGTACCGAAAGGACTGACGAATAAAAAGGAACATAGCAAACATAGTAAAAGTCAGGCGTTGGTTTTCCAACGCCTGACTGAGTTTGTCAATGAAGTGGTAATTTTTTCGCAACGGGAAGGAAGGGTGTGCGCGGGAAACCCAAGAAGGGTGTCCTGCGCCATTGAAATCCTTAGTTTTCAGAACTTTTATAAAGTTCTGAAAACTGGCTCAGCGGGGAGAAAAGACTTTTCGACACGCTGAGTCAGGCGTTGGTTTTCCAACGCCTGACTTTTTATGCGGTTCAGCTGCCCGAGCACCAGTGGGACACAATTTGCCATTCGTCCGTTCCCGGCGTCAGACGCAGGGTCAGGACTGCAATATTTCCGTTTTCAACAGATTTACGCAGATAAACGTAGTTTCCGACCTGTTCGCCGGATTCCGCTATAAAATAGAACATATTGAAATCTGAGGTATATGTATAGTAAGCGTCATATTCCTCCAGATAGCAGACGCCGGAGGTGTCCAGATTGCTCGTGGTGATGCCGCCCCAGCGGGTCAGCACCTCGTTGATGCTGGAAACCGTGTGCCGGTGGATGGGTACCGGCATATCCTCCATGCGCGCCACCCGCTTGAACGGCCAGTCATCCAGCTTTTTCAACGCCTCAAATTCCGCCTCGGTCGCCTGGCCGCTGTCCGGGAAATAACGGATAAATTCCTCAAAATTCAGGTTCCTGACATTTTCATAATAAGAGGAAAAGAAGTAACTGAAGGGCTGGATGTGAAAGTCCACAATGTCACCGCTCTCATCCCGAACCGCAGGGTCCATAACGGCGTTGTAGGCGGCCAGCTCCTCTTGCGTCAGGGTGTGCCGGGGACTGTACTGCCCTGTCAGCGAGATCTCCACCACGGCCTGAAAGGTCTCCCAGCCGCTGCCCCGGTCGGCCTCGTAGGACACCGGCACAAGGTACTGATATAGGCCCGAACCGAACAGCGACTGATGCTGCTCCACCGTGGCTACCAGATGCACCTGCTCCCAGCCGTGAACGTTTCTGGCCCGGGCGCTGTCCAGAGAACAGAGCTGCGGCTCGCCGTTTTTCTGCTCCACCGTGTAGGAGACCGTAAGATCCGCGGCGCGCCCGTCCACCTCCGCCCGGTAGGTGGAGGTCATCGTAGTCCGGGTGGACGCGCCGGCGGCGGGAAGGCTCTCCGTCGGCGTGAAGCTCTCCGCCATGAGGTACATCACCTGAGGCTCAATGAAAATGTAGGGATAGTCGCTGATGCCCAGATCCGTCCACAAAGTCCAGACCCGCCAGCAGCCGTTCCCATCGGCGGTGGGGTAGAAGTAGTACCGCTCGTTTATGCCGCCCTGCCGCCGTTTCCAGATCTGCTTGGTATCGTCCACCGCCGTGAAGCCCACGTTCTCCGCATCGGCGATCTGAGCCTCCAGAGAACCCTCGTCATAGCTCACCACGATCTGGGAGCCGGTATCATACGCCGAGGTCCAGGTATAGGTCCTGGCCCCTTCCACTCCCCGCTCCGGCGTGGACATGACCCAGGTATCGCCGGGGATATAGAGGTAACCGCCGTCCACATCGTAGCGGTGGACGGGATAATTACCGGGCTTGCCATCTTCCGTGTTGTAGTTGATCTGGTCGATCCAGTCCTCCACATACAGCGGCAGATCCAAATTTTGATCCGTCACATACCAGTCATAAATGGCCTCCTCTATGGCGTTGTGATAGCCGAAGAAATCGCCGCCGTCATTGATGGGGTCATCGCAGAGGATGTCATAGCTGTCATCATCGTGCCGCAGGGCCACTATTACATGACGATCATCTAACGAGAAGTATTCCTCGTTGTCATAATACTGTCCGCCCACCAGCGCCACCGAAGCCGTGTCCACATCCAGCTTTACCAGATAGTAATACTCCCATTCTTCCAACACGCCGTCGAGGGCCAGTCCGGCCAGCTCACCGCCCTTCGTCAGATATTCCAGCTTTCGATCCGTCACCGCGGCGGTATGGGGCTGGCCGCTGACAGTGCCGTCGGCGTTTTCCGTGTAATACCGCGCCTCCGTCTGGGACAGCATTACCTGCTGGACGTAGGCTTCCATGCTGGGCCACTGGCCGGTTTCCGTCCGGTCCGCCGGGGGATCTTCCGTTGGGGTGTCGCTCCCCTTGGGATTGGCGGCGCAGAGGGCGATCAGTCCCACGCAGACCACGGCGCACACGGCGATGATCCACGGCTGGGGCCGTTTCCAGTTCAGCAGGTTCCGGATGCGTCCGCCGGTGTCGCCCTCACCGAAGGCGAGGGGCATCCCCGCCACGATGCGGCGGCCTGTGGCAAGGCTCAGCAGAGAGGCGGAGTAGTCCGCCCGGATGTCCTCGCCCAATTCCCTTACCACCGCCTCGTCGCAGCTCATTTCCATGTCCTTTCCCGCCAAAATGAACGCCGCCCACACCAGCGGGTTGAACCAGTGAACGCACAGGGCCAGAAATGACAGGAGCTTCACCACATGATCCCGGCGGCGGAGGTGATACTGCTCATGCCGCAGGATGTAGCCCCGCTCCGTTTCCGTCAGGGTGGAGGGCAGGTAGATCTTGGGCCGGAACAGGCCCATGACGAAGGGGGAGGGGATGTAGTCCGCCAGATAGATGTTGTCCTCCAACCGCACGGCCCCCACCAGGCGGCGGCGGAGCCGCAGCAGCGAGACCACGCTGTAAAGGAGCAGCAGGGCCATGCCCGTCAGCCACGTCAGGGTCAGGACCGCTACCGGGCCGCTGAGGGGCGAGGCTGGGGCGGCGGCAGGCTGAGTCACGCTGGGGGCGGTGCTGACGATGTTCTCGCCGGGTTCCGCCGGGAACGGCTCCTGAGGTAAAGGTGTCACCGCGGGGGCCATATTGCGGACGATATCCGCCGGGACATACTCCACCACGCTGGTAACGGCACTTCGCTCCTGCGCCGGAGCGCCCAGCGCCCCCAGCAGGGACACGGCGGAGGTGACGGACACCGGACACAGCAGCCGGAACAGCACCACCGCCCACAGGGCATAGGAAAAGACCTTGGGGGCCCGCCGCAGCAGCAGGCGGACTGCCAGTACCGCCAGAATCACCACGCTGGCGGTGAGGCTCATATTACAGACGATGGGAAACAGCCGGTGCATTACAAACTCGCCCATACGCTACCTCCTGTTCTGATCGATCAGCTTTTGCAGCTCCGCAATTTCGTCCTCCGTCAGCTTTTTTCGCCGGGTAAACGCCGTGATAAACGCGGGCAGGGACCCGGAAAAGCTTTCCTCCACGAATTGCTGGCTCTGGGCGGTGTCATAGTCCGCCCGGGACAGCCGGCTGGTGACGGTGCCGCCCTCGTTTTGGAAGATGCCCCGGTCACACAGCCGTTTCAGAACGGTGTAGGTGGTGGACTTTTTCCAACCAAGGGCCTCCTCCGCCAGTCGGACCAACTCCGTGGAGCCGACCGGCTCCCTGTCCCAGATGATCTCCGCGAACCGGGTCTCCACCGGCCCCATTTTCAAATCGCTCATAGGTTCACCTCCGAGGTTTACTACATGTAGACCTTCTACTTGCAGTCTACAATGTGTAAACCAAATTGTCAAGGGGCTTTCAAGGAAAAAACGCCGGGAGAGCGGCATGAAAAAGGAAATGTCCGTATGTTTCTGTACAAATGCAGAAGAATACTTGACAAAAGAGAGAAAAAGCAACATAATAGTACCAGTTTTGGGCAGCACAATGTTCTGTGACGACCGTTTGGCCGTCGCTTTTTTATGCGGCGGCGGGGAACTGTCTGCCGTCCGGACCGCTGTCCGGCTATGACGGATAATAAAAGGAGCCTGCGGGAAAATCGCGGACTCCGTGATGAAAGGATACCGACATGATCACAGTCAACAATGTAAGCATGAACTTCAGCGGCCAGACCCTGTTCAAGGACGTGGAGCTGAAGTTCGTTCCCGGCAACTGCTACGGCATCATCGGCGCCAACGGCGCTGGCAAGTCCACCTTCCTTCGCATCCTCTCCGGGGATCTGGAGCCCACCACCGGCGAGGTCATCATCCCCAAGGAAGAGCGGATGTCCATTCTGAAGCAGGACCACTTCCAGTATGACGCCTACACCGTGCTGGATACGGTGATGATGGGCAACCAGCGGCTTTACGATGTGATGAAGGAGAAGGACGCCCTCTATGAAAAGGAGGACTTCACCGACGAGGACGGCGTGAAGGCCAGCGAGCTGGAGGCCGAATTTGCCGAAATGGGCGGCTGGGAGGCTGAATCCGACGTGTCCCGGCTCATTCAGGGTCTTGGCCTCTCCAACGATATTCTGTACAGCGAAATGTCCAGCCTGACCGCCAAGGAAAAGGTGAAGGTGCTGCTGGCCCAGGCGCTGTTCGGCAAGCCGGACATCATCCTGCTGGACGAGCCCACCAACCATCTGGACATTCAGGCCATCGAGTGGCTGGAGGATTTCCTGATGGATTGCGAGAGCCTGATCCTTGTGGTGAGCCATGACCGTCACTTCCTGAACACCGTCTGCACCAACATCGTGGACGTGGACTACGGCCATATCAAGATGTATGTGGGCAACTATGAGTTCTGGTACGAGTCCAGCCAGATGGTTCAGCGGATGATGAAGGACCAGAACCGGAAAAACGAGGAAAAGATCAAGGAATTGCAGCTGTTCATCCAGCGCTTCTCCGCCAACAAATCCAAGAGCAAGCAGGCCACGGCCCGCCGCAAGCTGCTGGACAAGCTGACGGTAGAGGAAATGCCCGCCTCCTCCCGGCGGTATCCCTTCGTGGGCTTTACCATGGAGCGGGAGTGCGGCAAGGAGATCCTGGCGGTAGAGGGCCTGAGCAAGACCGTGGATGGCCGCAAGGTGCTGGACAATGTGTCCTTCCGAGTGAACAAGGGCGATAAGATCGCCTTTGTAGGGGAGGACGAGTTGGCCAAGACCACTCTATTTAAGATTATCATGGGCGAGCTGGAGCCGGACGAGGGCACCTACAAGTGGGGCACCACCATTACCACCAGCTATTTCCCGCTGGATAACTCCGCTTTCTTCAACGACTGCGATTTGAATCTGGTGGATTGGCTGGCCCAGTTCACCCCCAAGATCCCGGAGGCCAACACCGAGTCCTTCAAGCGGGCCTTCCTGGGCCGGATGCTGTTTTCCGGCGACGATGTGTTCAAGCCGGTGAAGGTTCTCTCCGGCGGCGAGAAGGTCCGGTGTATGCTCTCCCGCATGATGCTCTACGGTTCTAACGTGCTGGTGCTGGATCAGCCCACCAACCATCTGGATCTGGAATCCATCACCGCCGTCAACAACGGCCTGGTGGACTTCAAGGGCGTGGTGCTCTTTGCCAGCCACGACCATGAGTTCGTGCAGACCATCGCCAACCGCATTATGGTGCTGGAGGACGGCAAGCTGACCGACCGCCTTGGCACCTACGAGGACTATATCGCCTCGATGGCAAATACTGCTGAATGACCCAACCCGGGGACTGCTTAAAAAGCAGTCCCCGTGATTTTTTACGAAAGCAATGACAAAACGAACCGGAAGATACCGTTTGCCGGCCTGCGATAAAAATGCGGTCCAGATCCTTTTAAATAACGGTGCCGGGCATAATACTGGCGAAAATTGAGAAAAACACAGATTTTACCGTTTTTATTTCCGCATAGCCGATCCTTTTCGTGTCAAACTATGCTTGCGATACCCAAGTGACCCACACATGTAAGAGATTGAAAAGGAGAAACTGTTATGTCCAGTAAGAATACCAACAAGATCAACGTTCCCGAGGCCCGCGCTGCTATGGATAAGTTTAAGATGGAAGCCGCCGCTGAGATGGGCGTCAATCTGAAGCAGGGCTACAACGGCGACCTGACCAGCCGCGAGGCCGGTTCCGTGGGCGGCCAGATGGTCAAGAAGATGTGTACCGTACGAACCATGAGCTTTCGGCGGGCAGACCGCACCGCTGTGGGGCATGAGACCGAGGTAAGGTACATAGCGAGAATTAACGTTTGAACTGCCGGATAAGAGAAGAAAACGCTACAAAGCCCACCGGTCAGATGATCGGTGGGCTCAGTCTGTCGAGGAACCCAGTCTGCAGTCAGGAGCAGACTGGGTTTCGAACATATATGAGTGAAAAATAGCAAAGCGAAGGTAACAGGTTCCTCCATTTCCATGTGGCCAACTTTTCAGGTTCATGGCAGCAAACTTAAGCTTGGGTCTGTCCCCAATTCTGTGTAGCGTCTCCTATGAACAGGGCATCGACTCTGGCAGTCAAAATCGCTTGAAACGGGAAATCACATTTGGAACTTACCCGTCGTACCACTCATCCCACGCTTCATCCTCGTCCTCATACCAATCTTGGTTCTCTTCCCAGAGGTCTTCGGGATTGTCGTAGTCATCCCGGATGCTTGAACCGCCATTGTCACTTGAGTTGTCAGAAGTAGAATTATGTCCGAAGCTGTTTGAAATGGAATAGTCATAGTAGGAAAAGGAAATCAGCATATACTCTTCAGAATGTTTCCCTTTGAAGCAATGGCCGGCAGCTTGGATTCTTCCTTCAGAGTCATACCAGTAGACAGTATAGGATCGCTTTTCTTCCACCAAATTATCAAAGCCGCGACATTTTTCCGTCTTATCCGGTGAGCCGAGCGAAGTGTACTTCAAACAGCTCATGGGCATGCCTTCCACAGGCAACTTTCCAGAATACTGGTCTTTCCGGCTTTGTTCCTGCTTTGCAGCATTCTCGGCAGCGATGCGCTTGCGTTCAGCTTCCTCGGCGGCGTCCTTCTCCGCCTTATAACCCTTGACGCGGGTTTCCAGCGCGTCAACATCCTGCTGCCATCTCGTGTCATATTTCAGTGTGATGGTTGCTAACTCGTCTTGCCCACCCACGTATTCCGCCTTGCCTTTGTACATACTGTATGATAAGACAAAATATCTGAAACCTCCGGAAAAAGATGAGAACGGCAATCCGGCGGAACCCGTAAATATTACGAGAAAAAGCGAACGGCAATATAAGAACCATGCCATTAAATTTGGACTTTGGAGCAAAGAAAAATATAAATGCCGGCACTTTGATGATTGCAAGTCACACATCCAGGATTATGCCGACTATCTTACAAAGGAAGGCTACTCCGCCAGTACGATCCACACCTATCTGGCAGCGGTCTGCCGAGTTTGGGGCGTTGATATGGGCACAGTTCAAAAGCCCGAACGGCATATCTCTCAAAATACCAGAAGCCGTGGCAAAAAAGCTGTGGACAAGCGAAAGGACGCACAACGAGAGGCTTCTCCGCGGTTGTACGACTTTGCTGCCAAAGTGGGACTCCGCCGCCGGGAGTACCAGAAGCTCAGCGGTGGTGATCTGGTGAAAGACGAATCCGGACACCTGTGTATCTGGGTCAAGGGAAAGGGTGGGAAGATTCAGTATCAGCGAATCCTCCCATCTGACATTGCTTTTGTCTGTTCCTATTTTGAGGAGAAGGATGACGATGAGTATCTCTTTACCCGTGAAGAGATGAAAAACAAGATTGACCTGCACCACCTCCGCGCATGCCAGGCCAAGCGGGCCTATCTTTATTACTTAAATGGCATTCAGGATCCGGCGTTCCGGGAAAATCTGATCAAAGAACTGGAAGCCCGCTGGCAATTTAACAAAAAGAAGAATTGGGATCCTGAGAAGTTGGAAGGCACTTACTACCTCCGCGGTCGCAACCGCAAGTTTGCCCAAGAACACAATCTTCCCACCGCATACAACCGACTGGCTCTAATGGCGGTCAGCGTCTTCCATCTGTCCCACTGGCGCCTGGATGTCACGGTCTGCAACTACATTCTGGCGGTCTGATTTTGAAAAAAGGCTGGGGCATAATCAAAAAATCATGAAAATTTTTCTTGACTTCAGCCCTGCGATTCATTACACTAAATATGTAAATAGTTTCTTTTTATTGCCGAACAGGCAATCAGTTTCTTTCTTTGCCGCTTAGCGGCCATGTTTCTTTTCTTTTTGTGTCAAACAGGAGTATTGCGGTCTTTTCCGTAATTCTCCTGTTTTTTTGTAAATGCTCCATACAAAACTGCATACATTGTGTGAGGCACCAGGAGACAATTTCCTGGTGCCTTTTTGTTTGCAGGAACAACTCAGGCAAGGAGAATAATAGCCCACTTTCTGGAAAAATTATCAAATGTATTGGAGGTGATTCTATCTTGGATCATAAAACGCTGGAACGCAACATGCAGCATTATCTTTGGCTTCGCTATTTCAATCGCACCCTGCGTGATCACGGCGTGATCACTGAGGATGAATACCGGAAGATGAACCACCTGATTTGGGCTAAGTATCCGGTTTCAACAAAGGCGTAAGACAATCGGAAAGCAATTCATTTTTATCGAACGAGAAGAATTCGGCGCAGTTCGTGGAGGACTGCGCCTCCTTTGTAAATATTTCCACAAGGTTGATTCATCCAAACAGATATGGTAAAATAGGTCATGATAAAACGAACTATAAGAAAGGACATACTTATGGACATCCATAGCGTACGGCAGCTGCTGAAAACGAAAACCATCTACGATATCCCTCTGCGGGTAACCTTTTACGCCCGCGTTTCCTCGGAGTCGGATGAACAGCTGAACTCTCTGGGCAACCAAATCCAATACTACGAAAGCCTGATTCGTAAAAACGCCAACTGGACCTATGTGGAGGGTTACATCGACGAAGGTCTGTCCGCCGCCACCACCAAAAAGCGCGAAAACTTCCACCGTATGGTGGAGGACGGCAGGGCCGGACTGTTTGACTTGATCATCACCAAGGAGATTACCCGTTTTGCCCGTAACACCTTGGACTCCATCCAGTACACCCGTGAGCTGCTCAACGCCGGGGTGGGCGTGTTCTTCCAAAACGACAACATCAACACCCTGGATGAGGACTCGGAGCTGCGCCTGACCATCATGTCCGGCATTGCCCAAGACGAGCTGCGGAAGCTCAGCAGCCGCGTGAAGTTTGGGCATCAGCAGGCAATCAAGGATGGCGTAGTTCTGGGCAACAGCCGTATCTTCGGCTACCGAAAGGACGACGGGCGGCTGGTCATCGACGAGGATGAAGCCCCCATGGTGCGGGAGCTCTTTGAGTTGTACGCCACCGGAGAGTATTCCATGAAGCAAATTGAGAATCTCTTCTGGGAGCGCGGCTACCGCAACCACAACAGCAAAAAAATCGCCCACACAACCATGTCCGGGGTGATTTCAAATCCCAAATACAAGGGCTACTATGTGGGCAACAAGGTGAAGGTCATCGACCTGTTCACGAAAAAGCAGAAGTTCCTGCCGCCGGAAGAGTGGGTTATGTACAAGGACGAAACAGGCGAAATCGTCCCCGCCATCGTCAGCGAAGAACTGTGGGACAAGGCGAATGCCGTACTGCAAAAGCGCAGCGAAGATGTGAAGGGGCGGCAGGGCATCTGCAATCACGCCAACCTGCTCACCGGCAAGCTGTTCTGTACCGATTGCGGCACGGCCTACTACCGCCGGGACTCGGTGGACAAGACCGGGAAAAAGAACAGCAAGTGGGTCTGCTCCGGGAAAATCAAAAACGGCACCGACTCCTGCCCCTCTTTTGCGATTTATGAGGACGAACTGAAACCCCTCCTGCTGGAGGTTTTCCGGGAGACGGAGGACGATGCCGAGGCCATGGTCAACGAGTACATGGAGATGTACAGGTCTCTGGACCGGGACGGCGACCTGGGGCGGCAGATCACAGCTCTGGAGCAAAAGATTTCCACCATCGAAAGGAAAAAGCAGAAGCTGCTGACCTTCAACGCCCTTGGGGAATTGTCGGATAAAGACTTCCTCTCTATGAACAAGCAGTGTGTCAAAGAGCTGGATGAGGCCCAGCAGGAGCTGATGGAGTTGACCCAGCAGCGAGACTCCGCATCTGACTACAAAAAGCAGATCGAGACCATCCGAAGGGTTCTGAAAAACGCGGAGCGGGACGCAGCCAAGGGACTGATCGACAAGGAGTTTGTGGAAAAGTATATCGACAAAATCTTTGTGACACCCCATGCTGACGGCTCCATGTCCCTGCAAATCAAGATTTTTACGGGTAAAACTACAGAGAAGTGCCTCCAGAATCTCAGAAGTCGTACGGGACACACGTTCAAGAAGATGATCGAGTCCTACGAGAAGAACCTGTAAGCGTCTGCGCAGAAGGAACTTCTCTGGAAAAAGGAAGAGCGGACGGCTGTCCGCTCTTCCTTTTTTTCACAGAATATGCTATAATACCACGTTACTTACTTGTTCTGATTTTCGGCAAAAGAAACGGTCCGGGGGAGGGATTCGTATGGAAAATATCCATCAGGGACATCGTGATAAAATGCGGCAGCGTTTTCTGAAAAGCGGGCTGGAGGGCTTCGCGGATCACGAAGCGTTGGAGCTTTTGCTGTATTACGCCATCCCCCGGCAGGACACCAACCCCATTGCCCACCGGCTCATGGATCGCTACGGCTCCCTGACCGCCGTGCTGTCAGCCCCGGCGGAGGATCTGAAAAAAGTGGAGGGCATCGGCGAGAGCGCAGCGGTGCTGCTGAAGGTGGCGGGGCAGATCGGCCGCAAGGCCCGTCTGGCGGACGCTGTTCAGAGCTGTCCCATGACAGATGTGGAAACTGCGGGCGCCTACTTGCTGGAACGGTACGCCGGGGAGACCCACGAGATCGTTTACGAATTGTGCCTGGATCGAAAGGGCAAGCTGTTAGCCTGTAAGCGGCTCAATGACGGCGGGGCGTCCTCCGCCGCGCTGGACATCCGGAAGGTGGTGGAGAATGCCATCCTCACCTCCGCCAGCACGGTGATCCTGGCTCATAATCATCCCAGCGGCATTGCGCTGCCCTCGGACGATGACTGCGCCGCCACCACCCGCGCAGCGCAAGCCTTGCAGACCATCGGCGTTGCATTGGCGGACCACATCATCGTGGCGGATGACGATTTTGTATCCATGGCCCAGAGCGGCTACCTGACCTCATGGGAGCACCTGTGACCGGGCGGCTCCCTGTAGACAACACAATAGAACAAGTGTTTGAAATTTTAGAAAAGCTGTGGTAGAATAACCGGGAAACGGGGGGAGCCACAGACTGTCTTTGCGAAGGGGGAGAGAACCATGCGGATCCGGCGTGGACGGGAGGCCGACACGGAGCGGTTGGTGGCTCTGGCGGGCCAGATTTTTGAAACGGAACAGGAGATCCCCCGGGCGCTGACCCCACTGCCGCCGGAAAACCGCCCCCAGTGGTGGTACGTGGAGGAGGATGGGGTACTTCTGGGTGGCGTGGCCCTGTATTGGGAGGACGACGCATGGCACATGGGCCGCTTCGTCATCTCCCCGGAACTGCGGGGGCGTCATGTTGGGACCGCGCTGCTGGAAACGGCCCTGACGGACATTTTTGCGCAGGACATCCGGGAGGTCACCATGGAGGCCCGGGATACCACGGTGCATATCCTGAAAAAATTCGGCGCGGAGACCACCGGCGCGCCCTTTTCCTTTTATCGGGGCACGGTAACGCCCATGCGCCTGACCCGTGAGGCATTTTGGAACAGCCACACCGGCGGGCAGATTTGAATGTGACGGAGAGACGGCTATGCCGAAATTTGAAGTAGTATCCCCTTATCAGCCCTCCGGCGACCAGCCGGAGG
>OLFT01000974.1_pt1 | contig 32779 bp, 27 predicted proteins | sample 1604921 | NCBI WGS metagenome assembly OLFT01 (sample SAMEA3888897, study PRJEB22519) | human gut metagenome | biome: human gut; feature: human-associated habitat; material: faeces | place: Denmark | collected 2013 | reverse complement strand
AAAGCTCCCGGCAGATTTCATAGACCTTATTGCAGCCGTTCTGGATAATCCTCCGTTTCTCCGCCTTATGCTGGCAGATAACAGGGGAACGCTCAAAACAGACCGCACACTTACTGTCATGCTTATTGCAGGCTACTTTCATCTTCTTATCCATGTCATACGCCTCCAAAAGCTGTTTCATCCCATATCCTTTCATCCGCTCCAGCACCGGTTTCAGATTCCGGTACTGGTTCACTCCGGCAACGCACACAAAGGTAGCGCCGGACAGATAATGGGCTATGGTCCCTTTTAAGGCTCCTTCGGTCAGATAGACACGTTCTGCGGCAAGATCACCGATCACATGTACCGGACTTCCGGAGGAAACTCCCTGGTCATAATTGACACTGGACAGCCAGATATATTTTTTCGTGTCAGTCACATGATCTACCCGGATCTGAAAACCCTGGATGAACCCGTCCAAAGAAACTATGGGAATCAGGATTCCTGAGTTTTCTGCTTTGAAGTTAATCGTCCAGTTTCCGTCTGTATCCCGGTAGAATCCCGGCACGCCTTTCACCATATATCCTTCTTCTGCCAGCCTTTTGACCAGCTTCTTCATTCCAAACAGCGGGACACTCCGGTAACGCTGTGCTTCGATCTGTTCCGGTTTTAATCCTCGTCTTTGCAGATCCTCCTGATGCTTCCTGTTAAGCGTGAGCATGGACAGCATTCTCTGATACGTCCGGTGGATTTCCTCTATGGGTGCAAGCTCTGCCGTTGCCTTTTCTTCCTGTACCGGCGTTGCTTTGATATAATCCGTCCGGTATTCTCCTTTTCCTAATGCTTCCCGGATCTGCTGATTTGCTTCGGAGAGTGTAACATTGTGCAAATCCGCATAAAGCTTCAGCATCCCCCCGGACGCATCACAGCGGTTGCACCGGAATACATTCTTTTCCACATTGATATTCAGTTTTCCATGCGTCTCTCCACAAAACGGGCAGTCATAATAGTTTCCCCGCCGCTTTCTGAGATGCAGCACCTGCACCACATCCAGTATTCCATAATCAAACCCAGACATATCATAATACATCCCGGTCTCTTCCTCCTTTCCCCCGCAGAAAAAAGCTCTCTGCGGGGTTCTTCCTTAACCAGCCATCGGCATTGCTTTTTGTAAAATTACCTTTGCTGCCGCCGGAACCAGATTGTTCGGTCCGGAATATTGCTCGGCAAACCACTGGATCGTTGACGGGCTTTCAACTGCCACCTGTCCCATGGTCTTTCCGCCGTATTTTCCCTTTCCCGGAATCACAGTCCCGACTGCCATTTCATAGTTCATGTGTTTCATCAGTTCTTCTACCGGAAGGGACGTATCCAGATTCTGTAATGCTCCCTGCAGCATCTGTCCGGTCTTTGGCGGCGTAGAGGCAGCCGGAGCGGAACCGTAGCCAGGCATTTGTCCACTGCCATGGTAAATGGTGCTTCCCGCCGCCTGTGCCTGCTGATAGAACTGATTCATCATCTGCTGGCCTGCATATTCCGGCTGACCTGGCATCTCTCCATAAGTTGGCATAGGGGCATTTGGCATGACACCCGAATCCGGCATGGCTGCATTTTCCATGGCACCTGAATCCGGCATCTGTGGATTCTGATATGGAATTCCGGCATCTACCTGTGCAGGATCATTTTCCTCTCCCACATCCGCAAACTGCACACCATATCCGGCATCCGATAATGCCCTTCCTACGGCTGCTGTTTCTGCCATTTCCAGAAATTTGTCTCCAAACTTCGGGTCATCGCTCCGGAATTTCTGCGAAAAGGAATTGGCTACATAATTGTCTTCCTGATCACATTTATCCAGATAGATACGTGCTTCCACAACTGCCATGTTCTCTGTGAAAGTGATAATCCGGCTGATGATCTTTCCTGCCGGATTGACCAGACGAAACCATAGCTTCCGGTATTTCACATCCAGATAAAGCTGCTCCTCCTGCCCTTCTTCTCCAATCTTTCTTGCCAGTTCCATCGGATGGAAGCCATCCACACGGTTCAAAGCGGCAACTGCCTCTGATTTCTTATACAATAATTCTTTCATTCTCTGCTCCTTTCATTTAGAAAAGCAGACGTTCCCCTATATAAGAGTAATAGTCCGCTTATTTCAAAAATTGAAAAATATTTTTAAACAACAAGTTTTAACTGCTCCATTTCCGGTTTCTGTTCACTCTGATACTGATCGTAATACTGTACGATCCGCTCACTCAGAATGGTGTTCCTTGTCCCGCTGTCATCCGTATGGATTGCCTGACAGACTGCAGCCCATTCCCCTACCAGATAAACCTTGCTTTTCGCTCTGGTCACTCCGGTATAGAGAATATTGCGCTTCAGCATCATATAAAAGGCTTTTACCCAAGGGATGATGACAACCGGACATTCGGAACCCTGTGCCTTATGGATGGTTGTTGCGTTAGCATGTTCGATCATTTCCATCTGGTCAGCTTCATATTGCACCTGCCGCCCATCCGGGAATCCGATCACTGCCCTGGCATTTCCATCCTCATCCGTGATACAGTCCAGTATCCTGCCCAGATCGCCGTTACTCGCCATCTCGGTATTTTTATTCTGTAAAATCTTATCGCCAACCCGGAACACCTGACTGCCGATATGCAGTTCCTTCTTCCCTGCGATTGGCGGATTTACAAAATCCTCCAGAGATTTGTTCAATTCATCCACTCCGGCAGCACTGCGTTTCCGATACGGAGTCAGGATCTGTACCTGATCCATGCCGTTTTTTGCAATCTCGTCCAGATAAATCCTCCGGACAATCTCTGCCGCTTCATCTGCTCCTTTACAGGCAATGAACTGAAAATCCTCCCCAAAGCTCAGATTAGTCTTATTCTCCTGCATCAGTTTTGCATTATAAGGTATGCTGCTCAAAGCGCCCTGCCGGTAAACCAGATCCAGTACCGTGACCGGAATCAGCCCGCAGGCAATCAGTTGCCGGAACACATCCCCGGCTCCTACGGATGGAAGCTGGTTCTTATCCCCGACTAAAAGGACTCTGGCATGTCTGCTAACCCGCCGGAAAAATTCATAGGCAAGATGCATGTCCACCATGGACACCTCATCTACATTTAGAAATCCGGCAGACAGGTACTCAAAATCCGGTTCAAAATCCGTATCATCTCCCAAAAGCCCCAGGGCCAGATGCATCGTGGATGCATTTTCACAGCCGGTACTCTCCACCATACGTCTTGCCGCACGTCCGGTCGGAGCCATAAGCTGTACCTCTGACCTGCATAACGCCTGATGGATATAGAGAATCACCTTGAGAACCGTTGTCTTTCCGGTTCCGGGACCTCCGGTAATAATACTGATGGGATGTGCAAACACCATCCGCACTGCCTGTTTCTGTGTTTCTGACAGCGTGATCCCCAGTGTCTTCTGTGCCTTTTCCAGCTCCGGTTCAATGGACAGCAAAACCGGCTTCTCCAAAAGCCGTCTGGCTATCATGGAAGCGGTCTGTGTTTCTTCTTCATACTGCCGGATAGAATAGATCCGTTCTTCCTCCACAACAATGCTTTTTTGCAGCACCAGCCGGTAAAGCACCTGACTGACATCCTGCTCCGATACTGCCATGACCTGCAGATCCCGGTTCAGCATTTCCAGTGCTTCCCTGATAACCTCCTGACGCTGCTTAAACAGATGTCCTTCTTTCATTGCCTGATTCATGATATGTCCGATGCACCCGGATATCCGCATGGGATCATTGAGTGCACAGCAGCACTGTCTTCCGATCGCATCCACAGTCAGAAACCCGAAGCCTTTGACTGCACTCAGCATGTAAGGGCGGTGCCGGATAATATCCACCGATTCATTTCCGAATTTCTTCAGAATCATATTCACTTTTTTGGGTGTTACCTTAAAAGGCGCCAGAAACGTCATCAGTTCCCGGAACACCTGGTTTTTTCCATAGGACTCCACAATAGCAGCCAGCTTCTTCTCGGAAATTCCACGGATCTTCAAGAGTTCCTGCGGGTTGTTTTCCATGATTTCCAGTGTCTGAAGCCCAAACTTCCGGAAAATAGTATCTGCCATCTTGGGACCGATACCTTTGATTGCACCGGAAGAAAGGTATCCTAAGATACCCTCCTTTGTCCGTGGTACAACCTCCATGAAATTTTCCACCTGATACTGAGTTCCATGCTCTCCGCTCTCCCATCTGCCTTCCATCTCAAGCTCAATCTCGTCTGTAAGCGGAAGACCGAATCCAATCGCTGAGAAGCCGATGATATTCCGGGATGCCAGATATTTGTCTCTGGCTGACAGGGGGACAGACGTATCCTGTGTGGTGAATATGGCAATCGTATACCCATTCTCCTCATTCTGGAAAATCTTATGTTTAAATCTGCACCTCATTGTTTATATCCCTCCAGCTTTTTATCCGCATCCGTTCATTTGGTTTTCTCATTACGCCGCCTCCTTCTTAATTCGGAAAGTACGGCTCTCCGTTGTTTTTGTATATTCCTCATAGATATCCGGATGCTGGTTTTTCAGCTTCTCCATCTGGTCTTTCCCAACCGAAGTACGTCTGGTCGGATTATAGGTAATACGGTAACGGTTCGTACCGTCCTCCAGCACTGCCTTGCAGCCCTGCCCCAGCTGTTCCACAAAAGGAACACTGATTGCCCGCTGTTCTGCTTCGATTTCCTTTTTCCGTTTTTCCAACTGTGACTTTTCCTCCGAAAGGGTAAGATACTTCTCAAGATTTTTTGATTCCAGACCGGAAAGCACAATTTCCGGAATAGATTTGTCTGCAAAACCACCATAATTACGGATATTTGCCAGAACCAGATCGGAATTCCCGTTATGCGGCGGTACTACATTTTTCAATACATGTTCCTGCCAGAAATACGTTTCCTGATCAATGATGTCTTCTTCCTCAATCAGATCACGCTCAATGGTGCGATACACAAACTCATTCTCGTTATTTCCATACAGGCATGCGATAAAGGCTTTCTGCATATTCATCACAGACAGATAATGCCTTACCTGCAGCACATAATGAGCTGGAATACCCTCATCAGCCCACTTATCTTTCGCATTATAATTGCAGGTTTTACATTCCAGAATCGCAAATGTCCCATCCGGCATACGAACAAAAAAATCCACATCTGCAAGCATGAACGGATATAATGGATGCCGGAACATGACACGTACCGGAAATACTTCCAGTCCGGTCTTTTTGGAAAAGATTTCTGCCACCAGATCTTCCAGCCGGTGTCCGACTTCCTTGGCAACCCAGTTGCTTTCCTCTTCCTCCTGAATGACCGGCTGCACACCTGTTTTGTTGTAAAACAGATCCCGGATAGTGGCAAATGGAGAGATCCCCATGATTGCCGCTACATCACTGCCGCCGATTCCTTTTTTGCGGTATTCCAACCAGTCTTCTCTTGACAGGTTACTGATATCCACAACCTTTTCCGGTGTATACTCTGCTTTGTTATTCATTCCAATTCCTCCTAACATTTGACTGCTCCATAAACGTCATATTTTTTCCAGTCTTTTATAAGCGCCTTCGTAATATCCTCCTCCAGCTTCAGGATGCCCTGTCCGGACATTCCTTCACAGGCTGCAAAAAAGGAGGCTTCATTCATGGCATAATAAAGATCATGTGCCGTACAGGCACCTTCCCCGTTCTGGGATACAAATAGCTCCACCACCTCATTCCGGATCTTCTGTTTAATGCCAAGTTCCTTCATCAGCAGCTTCAGGCAGTTCACCGGATTACGGATCTCAATGTCCATAAGCTGAGTAAGATTCTTCATCGCATCCACATAGCGGGCGCATACCTGCTCCAGATTTTTCCGGAAGTCCAGAATCGTTGCCCCTTTATCGTGAGCCAGCTTGATTGGACTTCCCAGACTGATAACGCCGTTTGGTCCGTCTGTCAAAAGCATCGGATACAGATTTGCACCGCTCGCTGCCACGTCAGATGTGGTAAAACGAAGTGCCGGTGACAGGATCTTCTCATCCATTCCGTGTGCATCCAGTGCTTTTCGGTAAGTATCCAGAAGTTCCTGACTTCCTCCGAGCTTCCACATGGCAGATACAATGGAATGGTCATAGATACCAGAGCCCTCCATGTAAACACTGCCTTTGAAATTCAGATTCAGATATTCGCAGGTTGTCTCAAACATGGCTTTCATATCAAGGATGCAATAATCATGTTTATCCCCGCCATGTACTGCGGAAACCTTTCCGTCCGCAATCTTAATCAGGGCATCCCCTTTTGCAACCCGCAGGCAGTAATTGACTACCTTCGCATATGTTGCCTTATCCAGCTTGCGAAGCCCGTCTCCATTGACACCTGCGCGGCTTAAAATGGTGCGGATGGCACAGTCACGTACCGGATAGGATTCTCCTCTCATTTTCAGTACAAGCTGCGTATTCTTCTCTGTATCCTCCAAAATTTCTTCCATGGATGCATCTGCCGCATCCAGATTTTGAGCCTCCTTTTCCAGTGGTGCCAGCCGTAACGTATTCGTTGGCTTTCTGATCCATTTGGCATTTCTTCCTCTCTCTGCCAGAAACTCCAGCAGATCTTTTACTTCTGCAAAGGATCTCTCAAATCCATCTGCATACACTCTTGCTTCATTCATGTTCTTATTCCACCTTTCTTAAAATAATATTTATCCATCAACAGCCGAAGCTGGTTGTGGCATGCAACTATGCCGAAACCTAAATGTAAGCACAAAAAAAGAATGAAAAGAGAGTCTTTTCTCTGTTCATTCTTAAAAGTCTGGTTTCTTCCTGAAAAAACAAAAGTGCCACGCAGCCAAAAAAGGCATACCGTGACACTCACTACAAACATAAACTACTTATGCCAGGAATCAGCTCCTGCTGTTTCCTGTAAGTTTGGAGATTCTTATGAATCCCGAAACTCCCCAAAAAGGGTGTGCATAAAATAAACTATATCAGTATACTAGCACAAGATATTCCTCATGTCAATTCAGGCTTATACTATATATGGTGTTTATATTTGTTCAAAATACTACATCTATTTTTCTACTACGAATTCAATCTTCTCTTTCAGATACTCCCGGCAGCCAAACCGAACCGTTCCACACTGCTTTGACTCCTCTTTCGCCTTTTCATTACAGCAGTCCAAGTAGGGACAATCGTTACATTGATTCCGCAGTGCTTCCTTCGCCCATTCAATTTCCTGCTCATTTCCTATAATCCGCACAAACATCCACTTCCTTTGCTATCATCATACCCCAAAATCCATTTTCTATCATCCATAATTTCTTTTTTTGTATCATTTTAGTAAATTACGGTTATATTACGGAATAATCACTATATTTCAAATATATCTCTATTCTATTCCGTAATTTGCTGTAAGTAAATAGTTTAAAATGTGGAAGAGAGGTGTAAATGTATGGATAAAAACTTTATTGGAGAACGCATCAGCGAACTGCGTTTAAAGAAAAATGTATCTGAATATCAGATGAGTCTGGATCTTGGCAAAAATAAAAGCTACATCCAGTCCCTCACTTCCGGACGTTCTCTGCCTACCATGCAGAGCTTTCTGGATATCTGTGACTATCTGGAAGTCACTCCTCAACAGTTCTTCGATTCAGAGCTGCACAATCTTCCTCTGATTGACAAAGCAACTGATCTGATGAAACAACTCGATGACGAGGATATGCTTGCGCTCATTTCCATGCTGAATCGTCTGGCTCTAAAACGCAAATAGATTTCCGTGGCTGCCAAATCAAGGCAGCTTTTATTTTTATCATTTTTTCTTAAAATTTTTCAATCTTAAAGAAAAGCCCCCTATTCCTTAATTGAATGGGTAATATATCCATTCGCCGTACCTTGAAAACAAAAGAAATCTTTCGGGAGATTGATATAGGTGACTGCAGATAGTTTGCATCTTCGCACGCCTGCAGCTTAATAGTTACAAAGTAACACCGTTTTACGTGGCCGGAACGGGCATAGGAACTGGCTTCTGAAAGAATAACATAGACTTTTGGGATTTTAGCTTATAGCGCTTTTATTAGAGAACTTTTACTCAAAATTTGATATAATAATAGACAGGTATCAAGTTGATTCCCTGTCTGTGGAAAGGAGATTCATGATAACTGTAACAAAAAGGGATTTGATTGAATTAGGCTACGGTCCTTCCTTTGCTGCTGATATTATCAAAAAAGCAAAGGAACTTATGGTAGAAAAGGGGCATACCTATTATCAATCCAGAAAATTAGACAGGGTTCCAAAAGAAGCCGTTGAAGAATTATTAGGGATTACTTTGCCCGATAAGCAAGAATGATCGTGCTTTTTGCATTTTAGTAAGGAGTGAAATCATGGCAAAAGATCCAATTAAAAAAGCAGAAAACGGCACTTATTATTTTCGAGCCAACCTCGGATATCATCCTGTAACCGGAAAACAGATTCAAAAATACCGCAGCGGATTCTCAACAAAAAAAGAAGCCCGTGCCGAGTATTCCAAATTGATTCTTGCATCAACGGAAGAATTAGCTGATAAGAAGGAAGACATTACCTTCAAAAAGTTTATTGAAGAAATCTATCTTCCGTGGTACAAAACTCAGGTGAAAGAAAGTACCTACAAGAATCGTTACTCGACCATTCAAAAACACTTTGCCTATTTCTACAAGAAGAAAGTGTCCGAAATAGAAGCGATAAATGTACAGACCTGGCAGCTCAAGTTGGCAAAACAATTCAGTCCAAACTATGTACGCATTGTTCAGGGAATGTTATGTTTAGCTTTTGACCGGGCGATTATCCTCGGACTTGCAAAGAAGAATCCTGCCCGCATGATCGGCAATATCAAATCTAAAAAAGTAAAGATCGACTTCTGGACTTTGGAGGAGTTTCAGAAGGTAATATCCCTGCTGTACAAAGGTGACTACTACGAGCACTATCTCTTCATCTCGTTCTGGCTTTTATTTATGACTGGAATGCGTATTGGAGAGGCTGCCGCCTTACAGTGGGATGATATTGATTTTGAAACAGGTATGCTGATTATTAGTAAAACACTGTACTATAAAACAATGAATGACTACAAATTCGTTGAACCTAAGACGCAGGCAAGCAACCGTACCATTTATATTGATGCTGATACCATCAAGGAATTACAAGAATGGAAGGCGGTCCAGGCAAAGGTTTTACCAAATTGTGGATTCGTACTGAGTTATAACAGTACACCCACCAGCAAAACAACGCTTCCAAGAGCATTAGAGAAATTGGCAAATTTAGCTGGTGTCCACAGAATCAAAATTCATGCCCTGAGACATTCGCATGCTTCCCTGCTTATCAGCATGGGCGAAAATCCACTGCTGATTAAAGAGCGTCTTGGACATGAAAAAATACAGACGACACTAGGAACTTATGGTCATCTGTATCCAAACACCAATATTGAGATTGCAAAGAAGCTGACCGGGGTTCTCAGCTACCAGTCAGCTTCTCAAAGTATTGCTAATTATACCAGTAATCAGCATACTGCAATGTATCACAAAGAAATATAAAAATGCAATGATAATGCAATTTCAAACACCCAAAGCCGCAAAGCCCCGTGGTTACGGGCTTTGTAGCCCAGCGTCAACTATTCAAACTCAATCGTTCCCGGTGGCTTACTGGTCAGGTCGTAGAATACGCGGTTAACTCCCTTAACTTCATTAATAACACGATTCATAACCCTGTTCAGTACTTCATACGGAATCTCTGCGGACTCTGCTGTCATAAAGTCAATCGTCTTCACTGCTCGAAGTGCCACCGCATAATCGTATGTTCTGAAATCGCCCATAACGCCTACGCTTCGCATATTGGTAAGAGCTGCAAAGTACTGGTTCGGCATCCAGGATGGTTCTTTGCCGTTCTCAATTTTATAAGCTTCTGCTGCCTTATCAATTTCTTCACGGTAAATGAAATCAGCATCCTGCACAATGCGAACTTTCTCTTCAGTAACTTCGCCGATAATACGGATTCCAAGTCCCGGTCCCGGAAATGGCTGACGGAATACCAGCTTCTCTGGAATTCCAAGCTCCAGTCCTGCTTTGCGGACTTCATCTTTGAAGAGGTCACGAAGCGGCTCAATAATCTCCTTGAAGTCTACGAAATCAGGAAGTCCGCCTACATTGTGATGAGACTTGATCACTGCAGACTCTCCGCCAAGACCACTCTCTACCACATCTGGATAGATGGTTCCCTGCGCAAGAAAATCAACAGCACCGATCTTCTCAGCCTCTTCTTCAAAGATACGGATAAATTCCTCACCAATGATCTTACGCTTCGCTTCCGGCTCAGTAACTCCCGCAAGTTTATCATAATATCTCTGCTGTGCATTCACACGGATAAAATTCAGGTCAAACTGTCCATTAGGACCAAATACACCCTCAACCTCATCGCCCTCGTCTTTACGAAGAAGGCCATGATCTACAAACACACATGTCAGCTGCTTGCCAATAGCTCTGGAAAGAAGTCCTGCTGCTACAGAAGAATCAACACCGCCAGACAGTGCCAGAAGGACTTTGCCGTCGCCCACTTTCTCACGGATTTCTTTAATTGTATGCTCAACAAATGCATCCATCTTCCAGTCTCCGGCACATTCGCATACACCAAGTACGAAATTGGATAACATCTTCTTTCCTTCTACTGTATGGAGAACTTCCGGATGAAACTGGATCGCATACAGTTTCTTCTCCGCATTCTCGGCTGTAGCCACTGGACAGTCTGCTGTATGTGCAGAAATCTCAAATCCTGGTGCTGCTTGGGAGATATAGTCTGTATGACTCATCCAGACAATTGTTTTCTCTGATACTCCTTCAAAAATTCTGGAGTCTTTTTTGTCAACCAGCAGCTCTGTTTTGCCGTATTCACTTACATCTGCTTTCTCAACTTTACCGCCGAGAACATGCATCATAAGCTGTGCACCGTAGCAAAGCCCAAGCACCGGAATACCAAGTTCGAATAATTCTTTCTGGTAAGTCGGTGAATCAGCTTCGTAACAACTGTTCGGTCCACCGGTAAGAATGATTCCCTTTGGATTCATGGCTTTGATCTTCTCAAGATCGGTCTTGTAAGAATAGATTTCACAATATACATTACATTCTCTGACACGTCTTGCAACCAGCTGATTGTACTGACCACCAAAATCAATTACAATAACTAATTCTTTCTTCAAGGTTTTCCTCCTGTTTTTCCCTATAAATTCTCATTGGAATCGTTACTGTTCACGCTGGAAAATCTCCGGTAAACAATAACCTTGAATCTTCTTTCCATTATAAATGAGTATTACAACTTTTACAACGACTAATTTTCTTAGCTGAATAAAATTTTCAATATATCGTAGATAGATTTTATCACCATGAAGTTGGGTTTAAATGCACAGCTTTTTCATACTGTATATTCCTAAGCCGGTCACTTCAGGTGCGTTCCAGTTTATAAGTTCTTTAGATTTTCCTCATATATTTTTCAATTTGTCCTCACAGATTCATCACAAATTCCGCGTATATTAATAAACAAATAAAGCGAAAGCTTTTTTACATAGATTATAAATATACTTTTTCTTTTTCATACTTGCCGGGTCAAAAGGTCCGGTCCTCCTTCTTTTAGGAGAATTTTCGGAAGTTGCTTACGTCGGAGAATTCGAATTTGATTTTAAATTTAACATAAAAAATCTCGGTCTTTAGAAAAGAACTGTCTTGATACTTCTTTTCTGACCGGGATTTTTATAATTCAGGTTCACTCTTCTTTTAGCGAAAAAACACTGAGCCACAATAAAGTGTAGCCCAGTGTTTTTTCTTATAACTCATCAAGCCCATAATCTTCAAATTGGAGAGTTTCTTTATCCAATTTTAAAGCTGATCCGGTTTCTCAATTGTATAAACACTCTGATCCTGGATCGCCGTTGCTCCGGACAGATCTGCTGTGTCGCTGTAGGAACCAGTTGTAATGGTGTACTCGCTGTCGCCCTGTACATACACAGTTCCGTCTGTACCCTGAATTGTTACAGTTTTTCCATTACTATCTACAATTGTTCCCTCATTTTCCAGAGATGAGACAGTACTGTCGCCAATTACAGTCCAGGTGGAATCTGCGCTTACATAAACGTTACAGTATCCCTCTCCGCCTTCGCCTGCATAACTCTCATCATCTACAACTGCACCTGTCAGGCTGCTGCCATCTGTGAGATAAAAATCCAGATCACTGATAGAATCCCAGATCACATTTCCTTGCATATCCTGACTAATACCGGTAAAGTGGCAGTCAGCTCCGTTTGCTCCAGACTGTCCCCATCCTCTCTGGTTGGTATTACCTGTACACTGCAGGAAAAACTCATTCTCGTCGTTATAGTTAATATCTACATTATTTAAAGTAATTGTACTCTCTGTATTGGTTGTATAGAATACACCGCCGTTCTCAGAAGTCAGGCTGCCTCCATCCATCTGAAAAGTACTGTTTCCGACCTCAGAATCACCAGACATGCTCTGGTAAAGGATTACAGTCCAGGTATTATCATTCTGATCCAGATCACTCATATTTCCTGTCAAGTCACAATCATAAAGGTGAATAGAATTCAGACCTTCGATACAAACAGCCTCTGAACCATTTGCTGTCAGAGTTGCATTGCTTACCGCAATATCAGCTGTACTGTAAATAGCCGGGGAACCAACGCCATTGGAAACATAGTTTCCGCCATCAATCACCATTGTTCCGCCGCCTCTGTCACTTCGGATTGCTGCAGACGACTCACCATTTGTCTCCACATCCAGATTCCATCCGTAAAGAGTACCGCCGCCAGCTACATGAACACCGCCTGATGTATCCTGGGCAGTTTTTACAGTTGTATCAGATGCATATACAGTTCCATCTCCATATGCAAAAAGCCCTGCACCGCCAGCTGCATCTGTAGTCACACTGCCATCTTTCACATAAGCAGTACCGTCTGTTGCCAGAACTGCTGCGCCTACGCCATAGAAGCTGGAATTGTCTCCGCCCTGGCTGTCTGCAGAAGTTCTTGTAATCGTATCATTATCAAGTGTTACGTTTGCTCCGGAAGAAATCAATGCTGCATTCTCGTCAGTTCCTGTTGACTCAATTGTCTCATTTGATACAGTTGTATCTTCTATATACTCATTTACCGCAGTATAGCTGTCCACACCCTGAGACTGTCCACCAGGACCTCCCTGACCCGGAGCACCTTGACCATCACCACCAGGACCTCCCTGGCCACCCATTTCCATGGACATTACTGTAATGGAAGCTGCATTTCCATCTTCATCTAACGTGACAGAAACGGTATCGCCCTCCTGAATATCAGAAAGTGAAATTTCCTCAGCCTCTGCAGACTGTCCATTTTCCTCTGGAGCACCGCCATCCCGAGCATCCCCGTCTGGTTTCTCCGGTGCTTCTCCATCAGAAGAATCTGCGCTCTGGTCATCTCCTTCCGGCTTCTCCGGTGCATCGCTATTCTGTCCATCTCCGCCAGGCTGCATGCCGCCCGCCTGTTTTGTGATCACAGTATCTGCAGTAACCGTAATCGTCTGCTCCTCACCAGTCAGATCCAACATAGAAGGCGCCTCGCCATCCTGATTGTCACCTTCTGGTTTCTCAGGCGCCTCTCCGTCCTGGTCACTCGGCGCTTCGCCACCCTGACTATTCGGTTCTCCGCCGTTCTGACCATCATCACCAGGCTGTCCCATCTCCTTCATAGTCCCAACTGCAATGGTAATCTCAGAATCGGAAACTGAAACCGACTTAACCTCACCAAGTACCACATTCTCCTGACTCTCCTGATTCTCCTGACTCTCGTCACTACTCTCACCCGAAGCATCCGCCTCAACACTTTCATCTGTTGTATCTACTGCATCTGCAGCCGCCTCGGTCTTACTGTCCTCAGCATAAACCATCGTCGGTACAGAAGTAGTTGCTACCATAATTCCCATTAAAACTGCCACATATTTACGTTTCATACCCATTTAATTCCTTTCTGTATTTGCCTTGTTTTGTGTTCCTTATGGCTAATAATATACAGACAAAATGTGTTCAACAAATGGGCATTATGTGTTCATTCTATGGGGAATCTCGCAAGAAACTGTGAATTGATGTCTCATAAGCTGCGAAGCAGCATTCGGTTATGAGCAAGCAGCGAAGCGGACCTGGAATATCCGCTTGACCATACATATAGAAAAAAAACAGGGTGCCTCATGCACCCTGCTTCATCCTCTTAATAACTTTTAATCGCGTAAATTCCTCACGCTCTTTCTCCTCCAAAGCATTGGAAATATCCTTGGTCAGAGCCTCGAACTTCGGAATCGTAATATTCTTCAGCGCATTCGCCCTCTTCTGAGTCTTCTTAATATTACTAGCCAGCCGAATCGCCGAATTCTCAATCATAGACAGCTTAATGGAAAGCTCCTTCACCCTCTCAAAAGCCGCCTTCGCCTCATCCAGAGACATCTTCGTACTATAATAAGCATATGTCGGCACATTTCCCGACTTATCATACTCTACCAGCGGAATCTCCGTACCCATAACACTACGTGTCTTAATACGGATAGAATTCTCCACCGGCACCGTATGGGAAATCTGATCCACAAACGCGATACCCATCTCCATATTCGCTTTCTGCAAAGCCTCATACGCAGTCCGGAACGTCTCGTCAATCTGTCCCTGGATATCCTTCGCCTGATCAACCAGATTCATCATCTCACGAATCAGAATATTACGCTTCTTATCCATCAGTTCATAACCCTGACGGGAAAGAGCAAGTGAATTCTTAGCCAGAATTAAATTACCCTTGGTAGGAAAGGTATTCGGATCCATTCAAGTCACCTCACTCTTTATTTGGTAGTCTCGTGATAATACTGATCCAGAATCTTAGTATCAATACGGTCAAGCTCATCCTTCGGAAGCATACCAAGAAGCTCCCAGCCCTTATTCAGAGTATCGATAATACTTCTGTTCTCTGTATCTGTCTGACCGACAAACTCAGCCTCAAACGCCTTACCAAACTGCAGATACTTCTTATCCAGAGGAGAAAGCTCGTCCTCACCGATAACAGAAGCAAGGGCTCTCGCATCTCCAACCTTTGCATAACAGGAAAACAGCTGGTTGGCAACATCCTGATGGTCTGCTCTTGTGAAGCCCTCACCAATACCATCCTTCATCAGACGAGAAAGAGACGGCAGAACATTGATTGGCGGGTAAATACCCTGTCCATGAAGCTGTCTGTCCAGAACAATCTGACCCTCAGTAATATAACCGGTAAGGTCAGGGATCGGATGGGTAATATCATCATTAGGCATGGTCAGAATCGGGATCTGTGTAACAGAACCTGTACCACCGGAAACAATACCTGCACGCTCATATAAAGTAGCAAGCTCACTGTAAAGATATCCAGGATAACCTTTACGGGAAGGAATCTCTCCCTTGGAGGAAGAAACCTCACGCATTGCCTCACAGAAAGAAGTAATATCTGTAAGGATAACCAGAATATGCATACCTTTTTCAAAAGCAAGATACTCTGCTGCAGTCAGGGCAATCTTCGGAGTCAGAAGACGCTCAACAGTCGGATCATTTGCCAGGTTCAGGAACATAACAACATGATCGGAAGCACCGCTCTCCTCAAATGTTCTGCGGAAAAACTCTGCAACATCATACTTAACACCCATTGCAGCAAACACAATGGCGAAATTTTCATCGGAATCAGCACCCAGAGATGCCTGACGCACGATCTGTGCCGCCAGCTTATCATGTGGAAGACCGTTTCCGGAGAAAATCGGAAGCTTCTGTCCACGAATCAGGGTGGTCAGACCATCAATTGCAGAAATACCGGTATTGATGTAGTTACGCGGATACTCACGGGTAACCGGGTTCAGCGGCAGACCATTGATGTTCAGGCTTACCTCCGGTGTGATCTCGCCCAGCCCATCGATTGGCTGTCCAATACCGTTAAAGGTACGTCCCAGGATTTCCGGAGAGAGCCCGATTTCCATAGGATGACCGCTAAGACGTGTATGAGTGTTTCCAAGGGACATATTATCTGTACCCTCGAAAACCTGAATTACTGCTTTATCTTCGTATATTTCAATAATACGGCCAAGCTTTTCGGTACCGTCATCCATACGGAAGGAGACGATTTCCTCGTAGGAAGCGTTTTTAACGCCTTCCAGAACTACAAGAGGGCCGTTTATTTCACTAAGGCCTAAATATTCGATTGCCATAAAAAACTTACCTCCCTATCAGCCGTTTCTCTCTAATACGTTATCATAGAATCTGTCGATGTCAGCCTTATACTGGTCAAACATCTCAGGTTTGTTATTCGGAACATCATATTTGATAGCAATAACACGCTCAAAAATATTGTCCTCCTTCAGTACGGAAACCGGCATTCCCTGATTAACAAGGGAACGGCACTTCTCGTACAGATAAAGGATGATCTCCATCATATTGAACTGCTTGCTCATCGGTACACAGGTATCCTCTGCATGGAACGCATTCTGCTGAAGGAATCCAAGACGGATAACCCTTGCAATCTCCAGAGTCAGCTTCTGGTCATCCGGAAGAACATCACTACCGATCAGCTTAACGATTTCCATCAGGGAACTCTCCTGGTTCAGAATCGCCATCAGCTGATTACGGTCGCTTACAAATTTAGCAGAAACATTATCTCTGTACCATGGGGTTAAATCCTCCAGGTACTCACTATAACTTGTAAGCCAGTGGATAGCCGGGAAATGACGGGCATAAGCCAGAGATTTATCCAGTCCCCAGAAACAGCGGACGAAACGTTTTGTATTCTGTGTAACAGGCTCGGAGAAGTCACCTCCCTGTGGGGAAACTGCACCGATGATGGAAACAGAACCCTCTGTTCCATTTAAGTTCTGCATCATACCCGCTCTCTCATAGAAAGCGGAAAGCTTGGAAGCCAGATAAGCCGGGAAGCCTTCCTCTGCAGGCATTTCCTCCAGACGTCCGGATAACTCACGAAGAGCCTCAGCCCAACGGGAAGTGGAGTCTGCCATGATGGCAACGTCATAACCCATGTCACGATAATACTCAGCCAGTGTAACACCTGTATAAATAGAAGCCTCACGGGCTGCAACAGGCATGTTTGATGTATTGGCAATCAGAGTGGTACGGTCCATCATCAGGTTTCCGGATTTCGGGTCGATCAGTTTACTGAAATCCTCCAGAACCTGTGTCATCTCGTTTCCACGCTCACCACATCCAATATAGATAATGATATCAGCGTCAGACCACTTTGCGATCTGGTGCTGTGTCATAGTTTTTCCAGTACCGAAACCGCCAGGAATCGCTGCTGTACCACCCTTTGCAATTGGGAAAAGGGTATCCAGGATACGCTGTCCGGTTACAAGCGGCACGCTTGCAGGGAAACGCTTGTAGGTAGGTCTTGGCACACGGATCGGCCATTTCTGCGCAAGTGCGATATCGCGCTCACTGCCATCAGAAAGACGAACCGTTACAATCGGGTCAAGGATGGTATATGCTCCGTCCGGAACCGCCTTGATAACCTCAGCCTCTCCAATTGTTGGCGGAACCATGGATTTATGAAGAATGGAAGCTGTTTCCTGAGTCTCGGCAATGATAGTACCTGCACTTACCATATCTCCAACTTTAACAGTTACATGAACATCCCATTTCTTAGCAGTATCAAGGGAATCAACACTGACACCACGGGAAATATATTTTCCGGAGGATTTTGCAATCTCCTCCAGAGGACGCTGGATACCATCGAAAATGTTATGAATGATTCCAGGTCCCAGAAGAACGGAAATAGCATCGCCTGTTCCCATTACTGTATCGCCTGGCTTCAGTCCTGTTGTCTCCTCGAAAACCTGTACGGTAGTCATGCCCTTTTTCAGACCAATGACCTCACCGACCAGCTTCTCAGGTCCAACATAAACCATCTCGGAAATCTTAAATCCCGGGTCGCCTTTCAGATAAATAACAGGACCGTTAACGCCGTAGATAATACCTGTTTTATTCATGGCTCAGCCCTCCGTCAAATTTGAATTCTTTTTTCAGCTTCTCATAAGCGCTCATGAAAGAATTGTCGATCAGGATATTTTTCGCCGGGATGGTAGCTTTGATACCGCCCATAAACGGCTCCTTGGAAATCTCAACTGTAAATCCTGTCTTTGCAACGATAGAACGCTGTAATGCTGTATCTTCCGGGGAAAGATAGATGAAGATTTCATCATTTCCCGCAAATTCTCTTGCCTTCTGGATTCTTGTACAAAGATAATCCTGATATTCAGGGCTCTCCATAAAGTCCTCCAGATGATTCTTAACCTCTACAAAAAGCTCATTTCTAAGCTCATTCTGTTTGGCTGTCCAGTCACGTCTTAAAGTCAGCTGCTCAGCAGAAAGTGCCTTGTTTACCTCTCGGGTAGCATTTTCTGTCTCTGCCTTGATCTGTGCCTCGGCATCCATTTTTCTTGATTCTTTATGCTTTTCAAGCATTTCTTCCAGACTCTTCTTATGTGCTTCCAGTGTATTCTCAGCCTCTGTCTGGGCTTCCGCAACGGAAGTGTCATAGAAATGCTGCAGTTTTTCTTCAATTGTCATGCTTGGTCTTCTCCTGCCTATAACTTTAAGCCAATGGCTTCGTTAACATATCCGGTAATAAAATCAGGTTTGCGGCCTGTACCATGCCTGTCAGGGATTTCGATGATTAAAGGCGTTTTATGGTTCAGCTTTACATCGTCCACGATCTGGGGAAACTCCCGGCCGAATTTTTCGGTCAGGAGAAGGATCCCGATTTCTTTGTTGGCGATTGCTTTTTCCAGAGCGTCCTTCAGTTCGTCACGCTCATGGACTACCACGCCTTCCACACCTGCCAGTCTCATCCCTGTGCAGGTATCGATGTTGTCACTGATCAAAAACATTTTCATAATTATAATTTACCGATGATCATGAAGGAAATGATCAGACCGTAAAGAGCAACACCTTCGGCAAGACCTACGAAGATAAGGGATTTACCAAGAATGCTCTGATCCTCGCTGATTGCACCAAGAGCTGCACTTGCCGCACTGGCTACGGCAATACCACCACCGATACAGGAAAGACCTGTAACAAGAGCTGCTGCAATATATCCAAGACCTGTTGCAATACCTGCATCAGCGCCTGTTGCAGCCTGTACAGAAGAGCTTCCTGCAAACATAACCATTGCTGCTACTAACATGGTACCAAAGAAGAAAAATGCGTTTGTTGCGATTGTTGTTTTATAGCGTCCACGGCTCTTCTCGCCGATGAAATAATAACCAAATGGAACGATAATGCTTAATACAAGCGCTACTGCTAAGATAATCTGTGTCATAACTGTCATGATAATTGACCTCCTCGTGTTTTTAACATTTGTAATGTCACTGCATTTCACAGAGACATTTGATAAATATTTCACTACCAGCGGCAGTTTACTTTGCCTCCGCGTCAGAACGGAACGGCTCGAATTTTCTTCCGCTTCCTTTGTAGAAACGGCTGAACATCTCGTAATACTCAAGTCTCAGTACCTGGATACCAACGATCAGACCCTCAAGACCGCATACGAAAATATTTCCGAGAACAATCACTACCCAGTTCGGGCTTCCGTTCTCGGCACCGGCCAGCATCAGTACAACCTGCATCATAGCTGCATGGCTGACTGCATAAGCTCCGATACGCACGAAAGAAAGTGTGTTGGAGAAATAGCTCAAAAGGACTTCGAACATCTCGAAAAATCCCTGAACAATAAACATTCCCACACCGCCTTCAAAGGCTGCCGGCTTCTTTTCCACAAGGTTTGTAAGAGGCTCTTTTAAGAACATTACAAGCAGCGGAAGAATAAACATAATGCAAAGAACAATACCGCCAGGAAGCTTATGGCCTGTCATGAACAATGCAATTACAATCACTGCGGATCCATAGAATACAAGGCCTGCAACAGAGTTGGTATCAAACCATACTTTCTCTGTATCCTTTGCTTTCAGGGAATTCATAATATTAAAAATCATACACAGAAGAATGATTCCCATACCAAAGCCAATAGCGATAATAAATACGGTATTCAGTTTTCCGATAAAAGGCACATTCATCATGGCATCCATAGGCCTTAACCATACAGGCTCTATAATATCCTCAAATCCGAAAACGCTGCCGAACATGAAGCCAAAGAATGTGGAAAAGATACCTGCACAGCTGATGATTCCGGCAAGATCAATATGCTTGAATCTGTAAAGAAGATATCCGCCGATCAATAAAACCAGACCCTGTCCTGCATCTCCGAACATTGCGCCGAAAATAAAGGAATAAGTAATGGCGATAAACCAGGTTGGATCCATCTCTCCATAAGCCGGAAGGCCATACATTTTGGTGTACATTTCGAATGGCTTGAAAAGCTTGGGGTTCTTCAGCTTGGTAGGCGGTGTCTTATGGGCATCCTCCTGCTCATTCTCATCAATCAGACAGAAAATACGGGAATCTCCGGAAATATCATTTTGGAAAGCTTTGGCATCCTTCTCTGTCATCCAGCCACAAAGGATATAAAATGGTTCCTTCGGCTTATAATCGGCTGCTGCCTCTCCCTTGTTGTCCCCATGTGTGCATGCTGCCAGTTTACGGATATCAAAGTTCCTTGAAAACTGGGAAAGTGTATGTTTGCAGGAAACAATGTCGGATGCATTTTTTCTGAAGAAAGCTTTTCTTGCCGCTTTGTTCGCATCAAGATCTGCAATTGTTTTCTTGTACTGCGCTTCAAGTGCTGTGTATGCAGCTTTGGCAGTTCCATCATACTGATCCGGTACAAAGATTTTTTCAAAGTGCATAGCAGAATATACGGCATGGATCCGCTGCGCTTCATGAACGGGAACAAAATAAATTCCCCAGATATAACGGTCATCTTCATCACATTTAATGAAAATCGTATCCAGATTATCATAAATGTATGTTTTAAATTTATCGAAATAATCTTTCTCGATCCGTCCAAAGCGATAATGGATATAACGCATTTTCAGGATTGACTGCACATCAAAGTCTACATTTCGGAACGGATAGATAATACGAAGTGATTCTGACAGAGAATCACGTTTCTCTTCCAGTTCCTGGCGTGTCTTGTTAAGGACATCCGCTTCATCTTTGATCTGCTGTACGAAAGAGAGAGCTTTTTCGATTGGCAGCTTCTTCGCAGAAGCCTGCTCCGGGTTCTCAACCTCTTCATAGAAGCTTCCGACTGTGCTTAAAGCTTCTTTATAAGGATTGATTTCAAGATAAGGAGAAAGATTCTTCACATCTGTGAGCTCAGTAAGAGCATTCTCCAGATGAATCTCATACCGGCTGAGGTAATTATTTACAACTCGGTCGATATCCTCTCTTGGCCCGGTAATGCTGACAAATTTCATTTTCTCAATCACATTGCTACCTCCGGGTTACTAATTGTTATGAACATAATGCATTGCCTCGTCCGGATCAACCTGGTAACGAACACACTCCAGTGCGATGGTCAGACGGTTTACCTCATGCTCTTTGTGGTAAAGATAAGAATACAAAACAGCTACTGAATAAGGATCCTTGCGAGCCTCTTTCTCAAGCACGGTACGGAGCAGACTATTATAAAGCTCCTCCATGGAGATCAGGTTCAGCTGCTGATATTTCCTGCCATACCAGGTACGGGAAAAGATCTGCTCACCCTCTTCTTTGCTGGTAGCTTCCACCAGAGCTGTGATTTCTTCTTTCTTTAGTTTATAATTCACGGGAATCAGCTGTGCGTAGATGGCTGCCGGCTCCATTTTGTAATAACGCTTGGACCGCAAGATAAACTGCAGGTTCAGCATATCAAACTTCTCACCATAAGCCTTGGTGATCTCGTCCAGATCGTTTCCCTTGAATAACTTTTTGCGGACACTCCAGATCTGATTAAAATAATAAAGATCAAGAGCCATTCCGTAGTCAAATAAAAGTCCATTGCCGTTCTCATATACGCTCTGAAGCGGAGCATAGAATTCATTGCCCTTCAGGGCTGTCATGAACTCATCCATATTTCCGGCACCTGCCACTCTGTCAATGTCCAGCTTGGAATGGTGAAGGAAAAAGTCGCGGTAAGGACTCATATCCACAGGATTGGTGCTTCTGTGATCAAAGAGATTCGTCATGATCTCTTTCAGAACACGGATTTCGTAGCGCTTGGAATAAAGTGCCAGGAACTTGCGCTGCTCCTTGTTTGCAAAATTGTAAATGCGGGAGAAATTTCCGAAAATGGATTTCTTCAGAAGCTTCTCGATCTCACCTCGGTGAAGATTATTCTCATCAAGGTCTGACCATGCTTTCGCATATTCCGGCGTTTTCTTCAAATAAGCGGCTACCTGTGGTACGACCGACAAGCGGAGGATTTCCTGAAGCTGTTCATCTGTCACCAGATGACTGCTCATAGCGCGTATTTTCGTGGAAATTCCGCTGTAGGAAAGAACGCTTCCCATTACATCACTTCCTCCTGAATGATCTTTTCAAAAATTTCTCTGGAAAGGCGTTCGTGATTCTTCGCATAGTAAGCGTCCAGCTGACTTAAGGCAACCTGAGTGTCTTCCCGCAGGGATGACAGACGCTTATCCTTCTCACCCTCAAGATTCCGGCGAATTTCCTTAATCTGCTCTTCTGTCTGTTTCTCCAGCTGGGTGTCGAATTCCTTGGACTGCCTTTCCATCTCAGCTGAAAGAGCTTTCTTCTTCTGCAATGCATCCCTCATAATGGTCTCTGCAGTTGTCTCTATCTCGGATAACTTACCGATTATCTGTTCCATTTTTCCCCTCCTTTTTCAAGTTTTAAGTATCTTACACCCATTTTGATGAAAATACCAGTCAAACTTTGCCTAAAATTTTCACAAAAATTCAATACAATTCCAGATGATTTGACTAAAAATTAACAATCTTATCAATTCCTGTCATATCGAAATTTTATAATAGGTACACGTATTAGTTATAAATAGGAAGAAAATGCATATTTATACAGAATTTTATCGTTTTTCCATTTGCATTTCTTTCTGATAGGTTTCATATTCAGTCAAAATTGGTCAATTTTTCAATTAAAAGCTCTTTGCGTTCTCCCCCCTGACATAGAGCGTGTCTGAAGAATCACGATATCAATATTATTGCGAAAAAGCAGGAAATCATGTATAGTAGTTTTGTTAAGAATGAATACTATTTCAGCTGATTCTGACAAGCATTTTTTACCACCCGGTAAACTTTTGCAAAGAGCCGAAATCAGTTTCAGACGGTTATAAATTTAATTACAGGAGGAAACCATGCGACTTAGAAATATACCAGGCGCCAAAGACGCAATTGAAGAAAGTATTTACGTGATCCAGAATCCCCAGGAGAATAAGGGAAACTGGAACAAGGTTTTCCCACAGAATCAGCCTGTCCATCTGGAGGTTGGCATGGGAAAAGGCCGCTTTCTTATGGATATGGCGAAGCTCCACCCAGAGATCAACTATATCGGAATCGAAATGTATGACAGCGTACTTCTTCGTGCCATTCAGAAAAAGGAGGCGCTGGCTGAGGAAGGGCAGGCGCTTTCCAATCTGAAATTCATGCGTATGGATGCACGCCTCCTTCCGGAAACTTTTGAAAAAGGCGAGGTTTCAAAAATCTATCTGAATTTTTCCGATCCCTGGCCAAAGGCCCGCCACGCTTCCCGCCGCCTTACCTCCCGGGAATTTCTTGCCCGCTACGACAAGATTCTGAAAGAAGACGGAACCATCGAGTTCAAAACTGACAACCGCGGCCTGTTCGACTTTTCCCTAGAAGAAGTCCCGGAAGCCGGATGGAAGCTTGAAGCACATACCTTTGATCTTCATCACAACGAAGAAATGATGGTTGGCAATGTAATGACCGAATATGAAGAAAAATTTTCTTCTATAGGAAATCCTATCTGCAAGATGATCATTCGTCGTTAAATGTTTCACGTTGCTGTATTTCTTTTCATATTATAAGGAAGAAATATCTGGCAGGAGTTTTTATATGAAGCGAACCAGATCTTTGCAAAAATTTGCTGCTCAATTTGGCTATGAACATAAAAACAGAAGCAATCCCTTCTCCGGCATAAAGAAGCATGCCAACGAACTGTCCAAACTGCTGGACAGCATGTTTCCCAAGGACAAAAACGACAAAGAAAAATCATAAAAAGGAAGCCAAACAAATGAAAAATTCTCCGACAGAAGTGAAAAAGAAAGAAACGGAAGAGCGCAAACGTCAGGAAGAGCTGGAAAAACAAAAGCGTAACGAAACGTACCAGCTTCTTGGCGGTTCCCAGAATGACAGTGACGCAGACGACGATTCCTCATTAGACGGAAATATCCAACAGCTGGAAAATTACAGCTACTTTGACGGCGACAAAATTCTTGAATCCCTAAAGCTTGCCCCCAAAGACCGAAAAAACGGGGAAGCCATCTATCGCCAACAGAAAATGAATGTCACAGATATTTCCTGCGGCTACGACAGGATGAACGGTCAGCGCCTTGGCCAGATTGAAGCAACCTTCCAGACTGGCAGAGATATCTTCGGCGTCACCCTTCTTTTCTCTCACGAGGAAGTTACTTATGCAAGATGCGGATGCCCGGAATGCCACAGAAAATACTGGGGCTGGTATTCTGATAATTCCAGGTGCCAGTATACAGCTGCACTTGCCTTCTATATTCGTGATTATGTAAACCACAGCAATTTTTCGGATGCCACTGACATGAACGGAGACTATCTGCTGAACTCCTATCGCAGAGGACAGCTCAAAAATGACCAGAAAGAAACACCGGCCCATGTTTCCGCAGGTGTTTCCCTGGTTCCAAGACTGACACAGAATGACAATAAGCTTTCCGTTTCTTTTAAGGTAGGAACTTCCAAAATGTTCGTGGTAAAAAAACTGGATGACTTCTGCCGTCAGGTTCGCAACGGTGAGACCGTTCAGTATGGAACCAGCACCCAGATCAGCCACAAAACGCAGGATTTCACAGAGGAGAGCCGCAAATGGATCCGCTATATTGACCGGATCGTCCGCGAGGAAGAGCAGTTTGTAGACAAAATCCAGAATTCCGGCATCTATTTGCCAAAAAAATTTAATGTTGGCAATTCTCTGGATCTTTTTGGCTGGCGTCTGGACAGTTTTTATGACAATATTTGCAATGATAAAATAGATTTTGAAGATAAAACTCCGGATGCTGCCCGTAAAAAAGCCCAGCTTCACTGCAAAACAGGGAATCCACGGATTTCCATACGGATTCTGGATGCCTCTAAGGACAAAAAGCAATTTGACGGTGTCACAGTAAAGGGATACATCCCAGAGCTTTTTCAGGGTATGGACTCTTCATACTTTATCCAGGATGACAGCTTCTGTAAAACCGAACCGGCCTTTATGGAGAAGGTCCGTCCATTGACAGCGCTTTCCAGAAATGGAGAATTCCACTTCCAGATGGGGCGTAATACACTGTCCAATTTTTATCACAATGTGCTGCCCCAGCTTCAGGAAGTGGCGGATATTACGGAGGAAAATCCGGAGAAATTCAGACAGTACCTCACGCCTGAAGCACACTTCGTATTTTATCTGGACATGGAAAACGATAACGTTATCTGCAAGGTAAGCGCCTTTTATGGAAAAAGAGAATTCTCTGTAGGAAAGCTTTTACTTCATGAGGATATCTCCCCGGACCAGCAGTTCCGTGACTTTCCTCTGGAAAACAGTGTGCTGGATCAGACCATGGAATGGCTGCCTTACTATGATCCCGACTTTGACGTACTTCACTGCAATCACGACGAAGAACTGAGCTATCAGATCATGGAGTCCGGAACTGCCGCCCTCATGGAGCTTGGCGAAGTACGCTGCACCAACCGGTTCCGCAGCCGACATACTTTAAAGACTGTAAAAGTTTCCGTTGGGGTGTCCGTGTCCGGCGGACTCCTGGATCTGAATATTTCCACGGATGATATTTCCAGCCAGGAGCTTCTGGATATCCTGAAAAGCTATCAGCTGAAGAAAAAATATTACAAGCTGAAAAGCGGCGAATTTGTCAATCTCCAGGAACAGAACCTGGAAATGCTGGCAGAACTGATGAAAACCCTTCATCTCACCCCGAAGGAGTTTGTCAAAGGAAAGATGCACATTCCGGCATACCGCACCTTATATCTGGATCAGATGCTGGAGAGCAACGAAAACATATATGCCAACCGCGACCGTCATTTCCGTGAAATTGTAAAAGGCTTCAAAACCATTAACGATGCCGATTTTGAAGAGCCGGAAAGCCTTTCCAGGATTATGCGAAAATACCAGAAAAACGGTTACAAATGGCTGCGCACCCTGGAAGCATGGAAATTTGGCGGAATTCTCGCCGATGATATGGGACTTGGAAAAACCTTACAGGTAATCGCAGTTCTTCTCGCAGCAAAGCTTGAAGGCAAAACCGGCACATCTCTGGTAGTTGCTCCTGCAGCCCTTGTTTTCAACTGGGGGGAAGAGCTTGCCCGATTTGCCCCACAGTTGAAGGTTTCCCTGATCGCAGGAAGTCAGTCCGAGCGTCAGGCGAAGCTTCAGACATACTCAGATTTCGATGTTCTGGTCACTTCTTACGACCTTTTAAAAAGAGATATTGACCAGTATGAGGAAAAAGAATTTTTATACCAGATCATTGATGAGGCACAGTATATCAAGAATCACACAACAGCAGCCGCCAAATCTGTAAAAGTGATCCACAGCCAGACCCGCTATGCACTTACAGGTACACCAATTGAGAACCGACTCAGTGAGCTTTGGAGCATTTTCGATTATTTAATGCCGGGATTTCTCTACGGTTACGACTCCTTTAAAAAGAAATTTGAAACTCCGATCGTAAAGAACGACGATGAGTCTGCCATGACCCGTCTGCAGAAAATGGTGTCCTCATTTATCCTTCGCCGTCTGAAAGAGGATGTGTTGAAGGATCTTCCTGAAAAACTGGAAGAAGTCCGTTACGTGAAATTTGAGGATGCACAGCAGAAGCTGTATGATGCCCAGGTTGTGCATATGAAGGAAAAAATCGCTCAGCAGGACGAGGGCGAATTTAATAAGAGCAAATTGTGGATTCTGGCTGAATTGACGAAGCTGCGACAGATCTGCTGCTCTCCTTCTCTTTGCTTTGAAAATTACCGCGGCGAATCTGCCAAGGCTGAAAGCTGTATGCAGTTGATTCAGAGTGCTATTGATGGTGGGCACCGTATGCTTTTATTTTCCCAGTTTACTTCCATGCTGGCTCTTCTTCAGGCAGCACTGGAAAAAGAGGGGATTCCTTATTACATCATCACTGGGGAAACCTCCAAGCAGAAACGACAGGAGCTTGTGAAACAGTTCAATTCTGATACCACTCCTGTATTTCTCATTTCCCTGAAAGCAGGCGGCGTTGGACTGAATCTGACAGGTGCAGATGTGGTTATCCACTATGACCCCTGGTGGAATCAGGCTGTCCAGAATCAGGCCACTGACCGTGCCCACCGTATCGGACAGACAAAGAAAGTTACCGTGTACAAGCTCATCGCCAAGGACACGATCGAGGAGCGCATTATGCAGATGCAGGAGTCTAAGCGCGACCTGGTCAACAGCGTACTCGGCGGCGACGGCATCTCGTCGGCGTTGTTTACCCACGAAGATGTTCTGGCGCTGCTGGGCGGCGACGGGCGCTAGCCGCGCGCGGGGTGGGACTGCTGGAGTGGGCAGGACGGTCGACGCATTTTGGCCCGACCGCTTGCCTGATCCGTTATGTGTTCATTTGCAATGCCGTGGATGGTTTGTCTGCCTTTGGGCATAAGAACCATCAAGAACATTGGCACATCAGCAAAGGAGAACATCATGGCGAAATTCTTTAAGGACCCCGACGGCAAGCTCATCGCCGCCCTTGGCGACGACGTTGCGACCCCTGCCGGTTGCACGGAACTGACTGCAAACACTGAGGACGCGGCGCACGAGAAGCACGTGCCTGTTGTCGAGACCGAGCGCGACGGTCACGTGATTCGCGCGCGCGTTGGCTCGGTCGAGCACCCCAGCCTGCCCGAGCACTACATTGAGTGGATCGCCCTTGAGGTCGAGGGCCGCTTAGAGGTCCATTACCTTGAGCCCGGCATGAAACCCGCGACGTTTTTCGCGGGCGGCTCCAAGACCGGTACCGTCTATGCCTACTGCAACCTGCACGGGCTGTGGTCCGCGACATTCTAGGAGCGCGCCCCCGCTCGGGGTATCATAGCTAGCATATGCACATGCAAGCGCCGGCTGCATTATGCGGCCGGCGCTTTTACTACGATTTCGATGGATTACGACGGAAAGGGCTGAGCCATGAAGCTCGCGCTTGCACAGATCGATATGCGCCTGGGTGATATTGAGGGCATTTGCGGCCGCATCGAGGACCAGGCTCGTCTGGCCCACGAGCGCGGGGCGCGCGTGCTGTGCGTTCCGGCTCCGCTCTTTATGGGCGCCATGCCCGGTGGCCTGGTGGGCGCTGCCGACTTTGAGCACGACGTGCTCGCCGGTTTGACTGGTGTCGCCGAGCGTATCCAGGAGCTTGACATGATCTGCATCGTGCCCGCGGCGGTTTCGTTTGAGGGCCAGCCGCTGCTCGACTACATGATGCTCAAGGACGGTCATGTGGTGCCGGCGCGTTCGAGCATTGCCCTGCAGCGTGGCGAGAACAACGACACGCGTTGGGCGCCGCCGGTGTTCGACGTGGACGGCGTGCGCATCGCCGTGATTTTTGACTTGGACCGCGAGCTCGAGATGTTGCCGACCGGCGTCGACCTCATCGCGTATTTCCAATTCAACGCGTTTGACATGACCGACCGCGAGACTGCCGCCATTGCCGCCGTTCGCAGCGGCGCCTACCGCAAGATCGCATCCAAGCGCAGCGTGTGGTTTGCCTGCATGGCGCCGGTCGGTGCCTATGACGAGTCGGTGTATACCGGCGGTTCGTTTGTGCTCGACGACTGCGGTCGCGTGGTGGCCCAGGCGCCGTGTTTTGAGGAGAGCCTGCTGGTCCAGGAGATTCAGCGCGGCGTGATGCTCGATGCACTGGAAGATCACGAACTGCCCGAGTTCCGTTCCGAGGAGTGGCTGTGGCAGGCGCTGGTGCTCGCCGTGCGCGACAACGCTCGGGCCCACGGTGCGTCGCGTGCTGTGGTGGCACTCGAGGGTGACCTGCCGTCATCCCTGCTGGCGGCGCTGGCCGTTGACGCTCTGGGTCCGCGTAACGTAATTGGCCTGGTGCTGGGGCGCAACCGTATCTTTACGCCGGCGCAGGAGGAGGCCGAGGCTGCCCGCTGTGCCGCCGTTCGCGCCATTGCCGAACGCCTGCATATTCGCACGGTTGAGCGTGATGCGCCGGATGCCGCGCGTGTGCTCGACCGCGATGTGTCGGCGGGCGACGCCGAGCGCCTGCGCTCGCGTACGCTGGGCCTCATGCTGGAGGATACGGCGCTCGAGCTGGGTGCGATGGCGTTGAGCCCACTGTCCAAAACTGAGTACGCGCTGGCGGCGCCCGCGCTTTGCGGTGGCTACCAGGGCGATTATGCGCCCTTTGGTGACGTATACCTGTCGACGCTCGAGTTTGTGGCGCGTGTGCGTAACCGCACGTCCGCCGTGGTGCCGCAGGAGCTCGTGACGCTCAACGCGGTGGAGGATTGCATGGAGCGCGTGCTGGCGCGGGCGCTCTCGACGCTCGACGGCCCGGTCGACATGCTCGATCGTGCGGCGCAGCTGCTCGGCGGACTTGAGCCGGGCGAGGTCGATGGCACGCTCGAGTCACACGTCGACCGCAACCGTCCCTTCGACGACATCCCGATGGCCGCCGGCAAGCCCGAGGCCTGCTCGCTGCTGCTGATGCTTGTGCGCCAGGGTGAGGCTGCTCGTCGCATGCTGCCGACGGCGCCGATCGTCTCGTCCCGTTCGTTTGCCGAGCGCTCCTGGCCGTACATGCTCGCGTGGTCCGACCTGGGACTGAGCGGCAAGGAACGCATGACGGTCGATGCGCTGGCGCGCGCCGAGGTGAACCGCTTTGCTGACGAGGATACGAGCGAGCGCATGCGAAACGAGATGATGGGCGTGCTGGGCGAGCTACTGGGTATTTCGCCCGAGCAGATGGAGGAGCTGCGCTCTGAGGACGGTCAGCGCCGCCTGCATGAGGGCATGAAGAAGTTTGAGGGCGAGGTCCAGGACGCCATCGATAAGATGATGGGCGGTCAGGGCGGCTCGCAAGGTAGTCCCCAGGGTGGCCCGATGCCTCATCCGCCGGTGGATCCGAGGCAGTTCCCCTTTTTCTCGCAGAACTAACTATGGGATAGGATTCGCTCCCAGCCCCGATACTTCATCTAAGCATCTCGGCCCCGTTGTGTTATTCTAGAACAGACGTTCGTGAATGATGCGCGGGGCCTTGCCTTGTGCTGTGCTGGTGACGAGGGGAGGTTGGCTTGGTCATTTTGGGTATCGACCCCGGTTTGGCCCATACGGGTTGGGGGATTATCGAGGAGCGGCGTGGCGAGGTCCGCTGTCGTGCCTACGGTTGTATCGAGACCAGTGCCGGAAGTCCGCTCGCGGTGCGCCTGTCGCATATCGCCCGTGACCTTAAGGATGTCGTCGAGCGTTATCGACCCGACACGGCTGCTGTCGAGAGTATCTACTTTGGCGCCAACGTTCGTTCGGCCATCCCCACGGCGCATGCCCGCGGTGCTGCACTCGTAGCGCTTTCGGAATGCGCGCTCGAGATTGGCGAGTACACGCCCATGCAGATCAAACAGGCTGTGGTGGGCACCGGCGCCGCGGACAAGCGGCAGGTCGCCTACATGGTACGCACTCTAACACAGCTCGACCACGACCCGCATCCCGACCATGCCGCCGATGCCCTGGCCTGCGCCATCTGCCACGTAAACCTCAGCCGCACCCGCGCCCTCACCGGTGGCGAGTTCTATCAACAGAGAGGAACCGGATACTGATGATCTCCCAGCTCCACGGAACGCTTGTCGAGGCCACGATGAGCTCGGCTGTCGTCGATGTGTCGGGCGTTGGCTTTGAGCTCGGCATCTCGGGCAGCACTGCGGCCACGTTGCCGACGCCCGGCGGCGAGGTCCGCCTCTACACGCGCATGCAGGTGCGCGAGGACGCCATGACGCTTTTTGGTTTTGCCTCCAAGGACGAGCGCACGATGTTCGATCGGCTTGTGTCCGTCTCGGGCGTCGGTCCGCGCTTGGCGCTCGCCGTGCTCTCCACCTATACCGTGGGCCAGCTGTATTCCCTGGTGATGGCCGAGGACGACAAGGGCATGGCCAAGGTACCCGGTGTGGGCAAAAAGACAGCTCAGCGCCTGATCCTGGAACTCAAGAGCACCTTTGCCAAGGATAAGGGCTTTGTGCCGGTCGACGTGATTCCCGGCCAGGTTGCGATGCCCGTGCCCGCTGCTGCTCCCTCGGCCATCGATGATGCCCGTGCGGCGCTCCTTTCCATGGGCTTTAGCCCGCAGGAGACCGATGTTGCCCTGAGCGGGTATGATGGGCAGAATATGCGTGTCGAGGATCTGCTCGGCGCGGCGCTTAAGCGACTCGGAATGGATGCGTGATGTGGGAAGCCGATGACTCTCAGGACCTGTGGGCGGCGCCCGGTAACTCGCCGGCGGCATCCATGGCGCACGGCGAGCGCATGGTGGGCTCGGAGCTGACGGCCGAGGACCTCGATGTCGACCGCACTTTGCGCCCCCAGCGCCTGGACGATTACTGTGGCCAGGAGCACATCAAGCAGAGCCTGCGCGTGTTGATCGAAGCGGCGCAGAGCCGTGGCGAGACGCTCGACCACGTGATTTTCTCGGGTCCTCCGGGCCTGGGCAAGACCACGCTGGCCACCGTTATCGCCAACGAGCTGGGCGCTCAGATCAAGACCACGAGTGGCCCTGCCATCGCGCGCACGGGCGACCTGGCGGCCATCCTTACTAACTTGCAGCCGGGTGATGTGCTGTTTATCGACGAGATCCACCGCCTGTCGCGTCAGGTCGAAGAAGTCCTGTACCCGGCTCTCGAGGATTTCGCGCTGGACATCATGATTGGCAAGGGGCCGAGTGCCCAGAGCATCCGCATCAATCTGCCGCGGTTCACGCTGGTGGGCGCCACGACCCGCGCGGGCCAGCTGACGGGGCCGCTGCGTGACCGCTTCGGCATCCTGCTCAAATTAGAGCCCTACAGCCCCCGGGAGCTGGGCCGCATCATCCTGCGCAGTGCGGGCATTCTGGGCGTGCCCATCACCGAGGAGGGCGCGCTGGAGCTGGCCCGCTGTGCCCGCGGCACGCCGCGTATCGCCAACCGTATGCTCAAGCGCGTGCGCGACTTTGCCACCGTACAGGGCGACGGCACGATTGACGAGGAGACCGCCATTGCCGCCCGCAAGTGGATGGACATTGACGAGCTGGGTCTGGACGAGCTGGATCGCAGTGTCCTGCGCGCCATCATTGAGATGTACGGCGGCGGCCCCGTCGGTCTGGAAACGCTGGCCGCAGCCCTGGGCGAGGAGAGCGTCACCCTGGAGGACATCTGCGAGCCGTACCTGATGCAGATGGGTATGCTGACCCGCACGCCCCGTGGCCGCTGCGTGACCCGCCTGGCCTATGAGCACCTGCACATGGCCGTGCCGAAGCGCTTTGACGACGAGGATTCCGGCCAGACGAGTATGTTTTAAATAAGGAAACGGGTAGAGCCCTTCCGGGCTTTGCTTCGCTCGCCCACCTCCCCTGTGAGGGGAGGCTTTTGCG
>OLFT01000971.1_pt1 | contig 32861 bp, 33 predicted proteins | sample 1604921 | NCBI WGS metagenome assembly OLFT01 (sample SAMEA3888897, study PRJEB22519) | human gut metagenome | biome: human gut; feature: human-associated habitat; material: faeces | place: Denmark | collected 2013 | reverse complement strand
CGGGGACTTATAATGCAGAAAACGGGGACTTATAATGCAGAAAACGGGGACTTATGGTGCAGAAAATGGGGACCTATAATGCAGAAAACGGGGACTTATAATGCAGAAAATGGGGACCTATAATGCAGAAAACGGGGACTTATACACCTCATGAAGCTATATAAATACTGACTTTATAATCCCTCTAAAAGAAATAAAAAAGAATAAAAGTAATTTAAAAGAAAAAAAAAGAAAAAAAAAGAAAAAAATACAGAAAACGGGGACTTAAATGAAATTTTAATGAAACACATTTTCATCTTTTTCTTTATTTTTTATAAGTCGGAAAATGTCCCTTTATAAATAAAAAAAACAATGACTTATAATGCAGAAAATGTTAACTAATCAAAATAAAATGTATATCTGCTATTTAATTATCAATAAAATGCGAAAATTTAACCTACAAGAGACTTTTATAATTTTATAGTGTTATTTATCATAAAGATTATAAAAACGCCATATAGAGCAAATAAATCAATTTGAAGTTATTAGTTTATGATTAATTTTAAAATCATCCCCTACCGCCTGCCCCATTCTTTGGGGCGTTGGTCAAATTCTACATTCATCGATTGACAATACCGCTACGCTTGTATCGGAATCGATGGATATAGAATTTCTATGATCACCAGCGTACGGTAAACTTATTATGATAATTTACTTGTTTGATGAATTAAACTACCGTATAATATAAGTGCATAATTTTTACAAGCACATATTAACTACTATTTTTACTAGTTAGTTAATATGTGCTGTTTTTTATGTTTTTTTACATAAAAAAATATAAAAAATTACAAATTGCCTAAAGCGGAACAGAAAAAGATCAGATCCTATAATAAGATGATGAAAGAAAAAAAGCAGCGTATATAGCTGCTTTGAAAAAATCGGGCCAATATAAAAATACACAGGTCAATAATTATAAACCTGGTCTTATTTCTGAAAATGATAGGTTACATGAATTACAATGTAAATTAAAAGAAAGACAAGCAGAAAATGAACATAAAGATAAATAATATAATATATATATTTTTATGTTTTAATATATATTTTTATATAAAATAACATAAAAATATATTTACAAAACACCCATTGGGTGATATAATATAAATATAGAAAAAGGTACCTATTCTATGAAGGAGTTTGTTATGGAACAAAATATATTTAAAGAAGCTCGGCTTGCAGCAGGTCTCACTAGGGCAGCTATGTCAGAATTAATGGAAATTCCATTAAGAACACTAGAAAATTGGGAATCTGGTAACCGTATTCCACCTAAATATGTGGAACGCTGGGTATTAAAGGAGTTGAAGGAAATTGAGTCAAGAAATCAATTTGAATGATAAATTACAAAAAGAATTGCGACAAAAAGAATTACTATTTGTATTCCCTTTATTTATAGCTTTTTTTGTAATTACTGCTTTTCTAAATTATCCAGTTGTTAGAATTGGGGTAGCATTAATCTTTGTTATTCTATATGGTAGAAAACGATTAGAATTAAAAAAACAAGGTTTACAAGGTGGTAAATTAATGAACCTTATTTTTGATCATTGGAAGGTATCATTGAGTGTTTTTATCCTTATATGTGTAATTTCATTTGTTTTTTACTAAGTATTCTTTTGTGGAGTCTAATATAATGAGATTAATTGATTTTGTTACTAATATAACAAATGAATATATTGATGGAATGCCTAAAACTCAACGAAAGAAATATGGTCAATTCTTTACCAGTAAAGAAACTGCAATATTTATGGCAGAATTATTTACTATACCTAAAAATAAAAGCCATTTAAATATTATAGATGCTGGATCAGGAACAGGATTATTATCAGCTGCTTTAATTGAAAGATTAGAATCTATAGGTAGTATAAGAACCATAAATTTAGTTTGTTATGAAAATGATCCTAATATTATCAGTATATTAAAATATAATTTAGAATGGATATCTAAAAATACATCTTTAGAGCTTAACTATGAAATTAAAGACAAAAATTATATTTTAAGCCAAAGGGATGAATATAATGGAAATATAGATACTAATAAAAAAATTATGAAATTTGATATGGTGATTAGTAATCCACCATATATGAAAATTCCTAAAGATGCTGAAGAAGCAAAATCTATGCCTGATATATGTTATGGTGCACCTAATTTATATTTTCTTTTTACAGCTATGGGGTTATTTAATTTAAAAGAAAATGGCGAATTAGTATTTATTATTCCTAGATCATGGACATCTGGTGCATATTTTACAAAATTCAGAAAAAAACTTTTAAATTATGGTAGATTAAAACATATTCATTTATTTTTGAGTAGAAATAAAGTTTTTGATAAAGAAAATGTTTTACAGGAAACTATTATAATAAAGGTAAAAAAAACAATAGAAAAAATAAATAAAATTACTATTACTACAACAAATAGTAATATTGATTTTTCGAATAAAACTATATTTACTGCACCTTATGATATTGTTATTAGTGGCGAAAATCGCTATGTTTTTTTAGTTACTAATCAAAATGATGTAGAAATACTAGAAAAAATTGATAAATTAGAACATACACTACCTAGTATAGGTTTAAAAATGAAAACAGGATTGACTGTTGACTTTAGAAATAAACAATATTTATCTGATAATTCTTCTAATAAGGCAGTTCCACTTTTTTATTCACAACACATACAAGATGGATTTGTTAAATTTCCTATTGGTAAAAAAAATGAATATATTAATACTGTAAAGCCTGGTTTAATACAAAATAATACTAATTATTTATTTGTAAAAAGATTTACTTCAAAAGAAGAAAATAGAAGATTACAATGTGGTATATATTTATCTAAAAGTCAACCAGCATACTCTAAAATTAGTACACAAAATAAAATTAATTTTATAGATAGTGATATTAATGAATTATCTAAAAATACTGTATATGGACTATATGTATTATTTAACTCAACGTTATATGATAGGTACTACAGAATTTTGAACGGATCTACACAAGTTAATTCTACAGAAATAAATTCAATACCGATTCCATCTTTAGAAGATATTAATATGCTTGGAAATAAACTTATTGAAATTGGTGATATAACAGAAATAAGTTGTGATTCAATATTGGGGAGTTTTATAAATGGAAAAAATTAAGACTGCAAAACAAATATTAAAGGAATTAGGTGTTACGGAAAAACAGCAAAACGATCTAAGCTGTAATGTTTTGTTAGCTTTAGCTAATATAAAAGAAGATAGTCAATGGGCTGATGCTAAAAATAGTTGGATTAGAATTCATGATATTATAAGTTATTTAAGTGAAAATTATAATATAAATTACGCAGAAAATAGTAGAGAAACAATTAGAAAACAAGTATTACATCATTTCAATAATGCAGCATTTATTGAGAATAATAATAAATCTACTAATAGTCCAAATTATAAATATAGATTAACACATGAATTTTTAGAGCTTATCAGAACGTATTCAACTAAATCATGGGATTTAACAAAAAAAAATTTTCTAGAAAACCATAAAACATTAGTTGAAAAATATACAACTAAACGTGAATTAACAAAAATTCCTGTTGTAATTAATAATGAAAATCTCACTTTTTCAAAAGGTGAACATAATCAATTACAAAAATTGATTATAGAAGAATTTGGTCCGAGATTTGCTCCAGGAGCTGAATGTCTCTATGTAGGTGATACTATAAAAAAAGATTTAGTTAAGGAAAATAAAAAATTAGAGGAATTAGGTCTTAGTATCACTACAAATGATAAAATGCCTGATGTTATATTATATTTAGAAGATAAAAGATGGTTGTATTTTATTGAAGCCGTTACATCTGTAGGGCCTATGGATTATAAACGAATTGAAGAAATAAAAGAATTAACAAAAAATGTAGAAGTAGGAATTATCTATGTAACAGCATTCCTTGATTTTAAGACGTATAAAAAGTTTTCAGAAAAATTAGCTTGGGATACTGAAGTCTGGATTGCGAATTCACCAGAACATATGATTCATTTAAATGGAGATCGCTTTTTAGGCCCTAGAAAATGAAAATCATTACAGTAGTAGAATCGGTAAAAAGAACCTAGTTATGTAATAACTAGGTTCTTTTTATTTATATATATTATTATATGAATTGTATATCTAAAAAGGTATGCTATTATAGAATAAAAAAAACAACTTGCTTAAACCTTCTCAAAAGTGTATAATATAGGACTTTTTGAGAAGTCTGAAAAAGTGTGTTGTTAAATTTTGAGAAAAAGGGGTTTATATGAGTGCTAATTTTGGGTACATTCGTGTATCAACAAAAGAACAGAATATAGATCGCCAAAAAGAGGAATTAATAAAGCAGGGTGCAGATGAATCACGATTGTTTATTGATTATGCTACAGGGAAAAATACAGATCGTGTAGCGCTGCAGCATTTATTACAAGCCCTACAAGATGGCGATACTTTATATATTCATGAGTTAGACCGCCTGGGGCGATCTAAACGGGATATTATTTCTGTATTAAAAGAAATACACGAAAAAGGTGTTACTGTACGTATTTTAGATATTCCTACAACGTTAATTGATTTATCTTTTTTTGGTGATTTAACAAAACCAATTATGGATATGATCAATAACTTATTAATTGAAGTGTATGCTACTCTGGCGGAAGCAGAATTAAAGAAAATGAAAAAACGCCAGAAAGAAGGAATTGAAGCAGCACAAAAAAGAGGGGTTAAGTTTGGCCGCCCTAAACATCAAATTGATAAAGGGTTTATTAAGATTTATAATCTGTGGCAAAAAAAAGAAGTATCATCTACTATGGCCTGGCAATTATTAGGGTTAAAAAAAGATACATTTTATCGATTAGTTAAAGAATATGAAGCAGAATTGAAAAAAAAGCCTACTAAATAGTAGGCTTTTTTATTTTATATAAAATAATATTTTTATATAAAATAATATAGTTTTATATAAAAATATAGTGTATAATATAATTATAGAAATAATGTATATAGGAGGAAGAATATGGCTACTTTAATGCAAAAAGATGTTTTATTAGAAGGTGTATTTCAAGCTTTAGGATATGTTATTAATAAAAATCCTAATAGTAAAGATAGAGAAGTTTTATTAGATTTGAAAGAAAAAATATATTGCTCTGCTCCAGAAGAATTGGACTTTAATGAGATGAGTCAATATATCAAACAAGTTATTGAAACATATAAAGGCTAAAATAATGATTGATGGTAATGTAGAGAAACAATTAAAACAATTAGAGGTTTTCTCTGATCAAGAATTTAATGTAGCTTTCAAAGATGTTTGGACAGATTTAATTAGAACTGCACAACCTAACCAGGAAAATCCTGTAGGGATTGTTACTGGTGGTGCCCCTGGATCTGGTAAATCATCATTTATTATGGAAGCAAAAGAGCAATTTAATAAAAACATTATTATTGTTAATGGTGATGAATTTAGAATATATCATCCTAGATTTAATGAAATTGCTAGTTTAGCAAAAGGTGATTTTCCAACTTATACAGGTTCTTTTTCTGGGAAAATGGTTGAAAAAGTAATATCAGAAGCTATAAAGCAGCGATATAACATAATTGTAGAGGGAACATTTAGAACTGCTGATACACCAATTAAAACATTAAAAGATATGAAGGCTTCAGGTTATAAAACAATAGTTAAAGTAAAAGCTGTTAATGCAGACGTGTCCTGGCAATCTACAATTGATCGTTTTAATGATATGAAATCTATGGGGCTAGAGCCTAGAGCGGTAAATAAATTAGTGTTTGATAAAACGGTAAACGGATTAGCAGAAAATACATATAAAGTTACTATATCTGGTGTAGCAGATCAGGTAGAAGTTTGGAATAGACAAATAAAATTATTCGACTCTAGGCTTGGTAATGTACAAAATTTACAGAATATAATACAGAAAGAATTAGGTGTTCTTAAAGAAGTTAGTAAACTTATGAGCAAAGGATTTTCTAAATGAAATTATATATTTTTATATAATTTTATATAAAAATATAGTATTATATAGATGTGATAATTACTATGGAGGGTAGTTAGTATGATTATAAATATTGCTCATACAAAGGGCGGTGTAGGTAAAAGTACACTAGCAACAAATTTAGCTGTAGAGTTAAATTGCCCAATTCTTGATTTAGATAAACAAGGATCATCTAAATATTTTAATGAGTTAAGAGTTGAGAATAAAAAAACTCCTTTAACGGTTATTTTGGCACAAAGTAGAAATGATTTAGCTATTTTACAAGAGTATTCAGAGAATGCTAAAAAGCACATTATTATAGATAGTGGTGGTATGGATAATGATTTAATTCGTTGTGGTATTGAATTAAGCGATATTATTATTACCCCTGTAAGGCCATCTAAAATTGAAGTCAAAGGTTTACAAGAGTTTGTACAGATGATTAATCAATCATCATTTAATGCAAAAAATCATTATATTTTACTTAATAATGTACAATCTCGCAGTATAAAAGATGTTGAGGATATGACCGATAGCATTAAAGGCGCAAAACTTAATTTATTACATACTAGGATTGGATTAAGAAAACTATTTATGGATGCCTACGCAGAAGGTAAAAGTGTTATTGAGTTAAATAAATCATCCCTAGCAGCGGATGAATTACGTGTATTGGTTAAAGAATTAAAAGATATTATTAAAAGAAAGGCTTAATCATGGCTAAGAAAGAAAATAAATTTGATATTTTGAATGGTGAAAAAAATTCGTTTGTTAAAGAAGCTAGTCAAACTGTAAATACACCTAAGAAAACCGTACAAAAAACTACTATTGACTTAACACAAGAAGAATATGAATTCTTGAAACGCCAAAAAGAAGAAAATGGTATAACGACTCGTGGGATTATTCGTATGTTGTTACGTGATTACATGGATAAAATGAATAAATAGGAGTAATTGATTATGGCTACATTTATGGAAAAAGATGTTTTAATTGAGTGTATTTCAACTGCACTAGGATTAACTGCGTATAATAATAATTTAGATCATCCTGCAAGAATAGAGTTACTAGAATTAAGAAATAAATTATATGGTATGGATCCAGAAGAAATAAACTATAAAGAAGAATTGTCATTTATCAAAGATAAAAAGGCCATATTGGAAGGAATATAGTATGGTTAATGACAAATTAGATCAGATAAAATTATTAAGTCAATTTACCGAAGCTGAAGCTATCAAAGCAACAAATATTATATGGAATGATATTCAACGTGAATATAAATCATTATCTAGTGTAAGTAAGCCAGAAGGTATTATTACAGGTGGCACACCTGGTGCTGGTAAATCTGTATTTGTAAAACTTGCAAAAAATAGATTAAATGATAATTTACTTGTTATTGATGGTGATCAATATAGAAAATTCCATCCTAATTTTGCAAAGCTACAGAAATTGGTTGGATCAGATATAGCTTTTGTTACAGGGCCATTTTACGGTAAAATGGTTCGTAATATTTTAACAAAGGCTATGGATCATAAATATAATGTGATTATTGAAAGTACCTTTAAATCAGTTGATTCACCTTTAGATTATTTAAAAGCATTAAAAGCAGCTGGATATACAACTACTGTTAATATTGTGGCTGTAGATAAAGAAGTAGCTTGGCAATCAACTATTGAAAGAAAAGAAAAAATGATAGCAGCTGGGGAACCATCAAGAAGTGTAGATAGAACCTATTTTGATCAAACAGCGGCTAATTTAGCTGGAAATGCTGAAAAAGTTTATAAAACAGGCTTAGTTGATAAATTAGAAGTTAGAAATCGAACTACTAGATTATTTGATTCTCGATTTAATGATATAAGCCAGTTACAAAACATCATAAAAAAAGAATTAGGACTACTAAAACAAGTAAATAAACTCATAAATAATGGTATGTCTAAATAAAAAAAGAACCCAGGATAGCGGCCCTGGGTTCTTTTTAGTGTGTACAAAGAGTTGCACTTTATTATTATTACTACTGCTGCAAAGATACCCATTGATCAATAAATGCTTGCTGCTGTGCTACATCAGATAGCGTTGTTTTAGCTATCAGATTACCAGCAGGAATTAGTACTGCATTTACATAATCAATATGGTTAGTCTGACAAATAGAAGAAATGTTAGCATAATAAGAAAGACGATCTGCCTTGTTGTTAGTGTTTGTATAGATAGCGCCCATCATAAATGTAAGCTGCTTAATAAGATCTGCTTGTTTAGATACAGGAACGGCCGCATACTGCTTCATGGTTTCTAACAACAAATGGATCTTATCTAATTGGTTTGTCATACTATATACTCCTATATAAAAATATATATTTTTATATTTTAAAACATAGAAAAGCATATAAATAATATTTTGATGTGAAAATATTATTTACTTTTCTTGCCAGATCCCCATTCTTTATAATCACATTTTGGATAGTTAGAACAGCCTTTAAACTGCCATTTTTTACCGTCTTTTTCGCCTTTACGTGTGATAAGTACACCTTCACCACATTTAGGGCATTTAGGCCCTTTTGGCTGCGGTTTATTTTTACCTTCAATGTATTTACATTCTGGATAATTGGTACAAGCCCTAAATTCAAACGTTGTATCACCTTTAGTAGCTTTTCTAGTAATGATAAAGCCAGTTTTACATTCTGGACAGATTGTATAGTCTGGCGTTCCGTTCTTTTTAACGTTACACATAAAGTTACATTCTGGATCGCTGCACTTGTAAAAATCACGATTTAATTTTTTAGAATGTAATTTATGTAAGTACCCTTCATGACATTTAGGGCAAGGATGATCACGATTAAATAATGCTTCTTTAGCGTACTTCCTTACATCTGTATTGTTAATAACAGATGATACAAAGTCTTTTGTATCAGAAATAATATCCTTAATAGATAATGAACCATTTTCTATAGCAGATAATTTTTCTTCCATATCGGCTGTAAATGTTGGCTCTAATAATATGATTGGAAGGGCTGTAACCAGGTTAGCCCCTGTTGATGTAACATGAATGGCTTTTCCTTTTTTATACAATAGAGGGTTTTTAGGATCTAATAATTCAGAAATGATAGTAGCTCTAGTTGCTGGTGTGCCTATACCTTTAACGCTTTTTAGTGTTTGTAGTTGGCTTTCACTCGCATTATAAGCGTATTTATCAATGTGATTCATAGCGCTTAATAATGTACCTTCTGTAAATGGTTTAGGCGGTTTTGTTACATGATCGGTAACAAATACATCTTTTAACGTAAACGTATCACCTTGTTCTATAGGGAAGGGGATAGGTTCTTCTGCATAGATTTCTTCTGGTGGTAGAAGATCAATATACAAAATCTTATACCCTTCATCTCGTACCTGCATTTCAGATAGCTTCATTGTATACGCTGTATTAGCTACTTCAATAGTAGCTTCAAGCTTTTCTTTTACAAGTGGTTTTGTATAATGCGCTGCCAGGTAGCGTTTGGCCACTTCTAGGTATACAGTTTGCTCATCGGTTGAAAACGTTTCTAATACTTCTTTAGTCAGTTCTTTTACAGTCGGGATAATAGCGTGATGGGCGGTTACTTTGCCTGTATTGTATATAGGCTTTTTATCTGTTGTAAATACAGATTCATCAGTAACAGCAACGGTTACACGTTCATTAGATAACAGATTGTGAATAATACCTGCAGCCTGTTCTTTTTGGCTGTCTGGTAAATATTTACAGTCTGATCTAGGGTAGGTTATATACCCTTTTTCATATAAGGATTGCGCTGCAGCTAACGTATTAGAAGGGCTGATTGCATGGCGTTTATTAAGTTCTACCTGTAGTGTATCTAAAGAGAATAGAGAGGTAACAAAATGATTTGTTATTTCTCGCTCTAATTCAGATACCGTAGCTTCTTTACCTTCGATTTCAGATTTAATGCGATCAGCTAGTTCTTTTTCAAAAATATCATCATGTTCTAAGGTAATTTTGGTTTTGCCGTTTATATAGGCGTCTACTGTGTAATAGGTAGTAGGTACAAACTGCTCAATAGACATATCACGATCATATACTAGCTTCAATACAGGCGCTTTTACACGACCTACAGGTAATGTACCTGCATTACCAGAATGTTGGCCTATACGGGTAAAGAATCTGGTTAAATTGATACCAATTAACCAATCTATGGCCGCTCTTGATTCTGCAGCAGCGGTCATTGTTTGAAAATCTGAATTATCTTGAATCGATGAAAAAGCGTTTTGTACACTTGTTTCATCAAGTGCATTGAGTAAGATACGCTTTACTGTGCCAGTAAAGCCTTCTTGCTTTAATATTTCATCAACAATTAAGCAGCCTTCACGGTCTGGATCGCCTAAATGGTATACAGTAGTAGCTGCTTTAATTTGTTTTTGTAAATGCTTGTATAACGCTTTAGTAGTCGCTCTTGTGCATTTCTTTAATTCTTCTGGATAGATTGGAAGTAATGTTTCATCCCAGCTTGCGTACTTTGGATCGTATTCTTTAGGATCCAGTAGTCGGAGCAAGTGGCCAGCGCACCAGGCAATACAATTACCATTAGAATCAAAGAAAAAAGGGGAATTTGTTTCTTTATTAGTGGCGGTTGATGTAAAGTTAGCACCAGAATTATTAAGATAATTCTTAATAATTCTGGCTACACTAGGCTTTTCTGTAATGTATAAATTCATGTATTACACCTCATTTTTTATATAAGAATACATTTGAATTTGCTTTTTTCTGTGTAGTAGGTTGTGTATGTGCGGATGGATGATACACTACTACACGTTTTTTTACGCCTTGTTTTGGTTTAGATGGTCTAGCAGTAGGTGGGGAAGTAGGTAAAGCCCCTTCTGTTGCTAAATTATCTCTATAACCGCTCATTACAGAAGATACATAGTCTTGTGTTTCTTCATATGGTGGAATACCGCCATATTGATTTACAGCACCTTGTCCAGCGTTATAGGCTGCTAGTGCTAGTTTTACATTTCCGCCGTTAGAATCTAACATTTGGCGTAAGTAGCGGGCAGATCCATCTATATTTTGTTCTGGATCATAAGGATCTACGCCTAATTCTGCAGCTGTATCTGGCATAAGTTGGCCATAGCCAACAGCCCCTGCAGGAGATACCGCATTTTGATTAAAGCTGCTTTCCTGTCCGATTAAGCTAGTTAATAATACAGGATCAACATTATACTTCAATGCTGCGTGGCGAATCATATTATTAAGTGGGCCATTGGCCTGCGTACTAGCTATACCAGAAATAGCTAGTGTACCAGTTAATACAGTAATTACAAGTTTAGATTTCAATTCCATCTTCAATAGTCCTCTCTCTCCATTTAGGCTTATCTTTTGTAAATTTGATATGTGCTGTTAATGCATGATCATTAGCAGTAGCCCTGTTACTTAGATTATGTAAACGCTTTAGTAAGCCGCCAATTCTTGATTGTGGGGTACCACGATTCAAGAATTGTTTCACCATACCAGCAGCCTGGTTACTTGTGTTTCTATTACTATTTCCATAGTGATATAGCTTATTCTTTAACGTATCAAGGTGTTTATAATCAGTTTCTAACTGATTAATCTGTTGTGATACAGATTGATTCCGTTGTTTAATCGATTCATATTCCCTCATAGCTTGTTGCTGGATGGTTGGCGTATTCAATTTAGAATAAGTGGATTGTAACCAGGCTTCCACTTTTTGCATTTCTTTTGTATACGCTGCCGATTCTGCAGAATAACGGTTCATATCAGATGTGTTACCAGCAAAACGGGCCTTTTCTTGTTCTTTAAAGGCAAGGGATTGTTTTTGTTTTAAGCTGCGTAACACTTCAATATTACGTTTATATTCGCCTTTAGTTATGCGATTCATTACAGAATTAAGTGTAGATTGATATGTAACATTTTTATTGCTGTATTTGGCGTATTCTTGGCGAAGTGGGCGCAATTCGGTTAGAATATCTGCCTTTCGCTGCTTAATAGCTTCAAATACATCATGCTTAGTAATGGTACCTACTTTATCTATAGGTGCTGATGTATCGATTGTTTGAATTTTCTTAGAAATATTAGTTTGTAATTTTTCTAAACGATCCACTTTACGGGCCGTTGTTTCAACCGATCGTACAGCTTTCATAGAATCTATTTTGTTAGTGAAAGATTCTAAACGGTTCTGCAGTTTATGTAATCTGCTTACATCGTTTGGATGTAAGCTGTAGGAGCGTAAGACAGCTTCTTTATACTTAGGTGTCTTATCGGTTCTTGTAACTTCCTTATACGCTTTATAAAGCGATTTATCACTACTGGTTAATACCTCTAAATTACGATCAATTCGTTGCACGCTGCGTTTCATATTATCTAATTCAACAGCAGCTTGTTTTTGAATTTTAGGTAATAGATATTCTTTCTTTTGTGATAACCAGCGTTCTGTCTGTTTCATATCAGATAGAATAGAAGGATCTTTAAACGTATTGTACTTAGCCGTTAAGCTGCGTAATCGCTCAATCTGTTTACGATATTCACCTTTTGTAATGCGATTCATAATTGAGTTGCACGTACTATCAAAGGTAGCCTTATTAAATACATAACGCTGTTTATACAAGTTATGTATTAAGGCTTCTTTACTAATATTAGTTTGTAAACGTTGTGTACGAACTGGAACCGATGTTATACGGCTAGGCTTAATGGTAATATGGCGTTTATTACGTAATAAACGTGCTTTATAAATTCGTTTTGTAGCTTGTTGTTTTTTATAGCGTTTAATTAATTCAGATTGTGTAAGCACTCTTGAATTGATTTGTGCTATTTCTGCTTCTATGCGCTTAGATCGTTCTTCTAATCGTTTAATACGATCATGGATAGAATCACCATCTGTAGCAGTAGTACCTACTTTACGATTAAAGGATTTTGCTTCTTGTAACTTAGTAGAAAGCGTAGATTGTAACGCTTCCGCTTTTTCTACTGTTTTTAGATCCTCTTTAGATAAAAAGCGTTCACGGGCGATACGCTTTTTTAAATCCATGTACTGATGGCATAACAAATACGATTTAACAGAATCATCATTTGTTATATCAATTAAAAACTGCGCTTCATCAAATTTATTTTCAAATAGATACTGTTTGAAAGATTTGATGGTTTGTGCATTTTTATATACAGTACTTGGATCCATTTTCTTTTGTGCTGGTCGATCTAATTCGGCAGCACGTAGAAAATCTTTATTTGCTAATGCTTCTGCTCGTTGTACTTCTAATTTTTCGCAAGAAACACGTTCATTCATACCACGTTTTCTATATTCTTCGTTTAGGATAAACTCCCAATTTTTCCGTAACTCAATGAGTTTATCTTTTGATATAAAATCTCTTGATTTTATATAACCGCCAGTTTTTGTGCCATCTTTTTTTACAGAAGCACGTTTAAAGTAGGATTGGCGATCTGGTTCGTTTCTTGTTACATCAATTTTACGTTCAGAGAACATAATATGCGCATGGATATTGCGTTCCCCTTCTGTTAATGTAGCTTCTTTATCATGAATTACCATTGTATATGGATAATCTTTAAAATGAGTTTTCATATATTGCTGCATAATAGCAATATTTTCTTCATGAGAAAACTCATTTGGTAAAGCTAGTTTTATTTCACGGAATGGGCGTTTTTCATTACTTAAATCGGCTTCATTCCAGAATGTAGCTGTCTGCATATCGTATCCGCCATCCGTTTTACCAGAAACCCAGGATGGCATATTAGAAGATTCTTTGTAAACAAGATCTTCTTTTATTTCACCGCTGGCAGAGTATTGATACTTGCCAGTGCGTGTTACGTATTCAAATTTTGCTAGTGAATGGCCAGCGTTACCGATGGACATTTCATAGTAAAATGTAGCCATGAAATGGGTACTCCTTTTTGCAACCGTAGGTTGCCCGTTTAAGCCAGATTTCATCTGGCTTAAACCTCATTTATTTCGTTTAGAAAAAACGAAATGTGTAAATGAGCATTGGCATGATTTTAGAAGTCAGCTTCGCTGCCTTATTTTTCTGATGTAGAGAATCAGTAATAGGTATGAAGCTGACTTTTTTATTTTGGTTGGCTGTACAGTTGATTTTTAACAATTAGATTCAAATTAAAACTATTCTACAATCATTATATACAAAATTTCGCAAAAAGTCTATTTACAAAATCAGAAACTTTATATATAATTTAGCTAAAATTAACGTTAAATAGGAGAACGGTATGAATGACAACAAAACAGTAAAAGAGAGATACGAAGCAGAACCCAAAACATTTGCCTTGATTTATCTTGATATTATCAAAGAACGTAACCGATGGAGAGGGATAACAGCCTTTTTAGCAGCTACATCTTTATTATTAACAATCGGTATTGTGTACGCAGCCTTTAGTGTGAAATACATCCCTTATATTGTATCTGTATCAGATAGTGGGGAATTTAAAGGCGTAGGGGTACTTAATGAGATAAAATATGAACCAAAAGAAGGAGAAATTAAATATTTCCTTAAAAAGTTTATAACGAATTATGCTTCTTTGCCGATTGACCCAGTCATTCTACAAAATAACTTAACAGAATTATCTTATTTTGTAGATGGCCAAGCGACTGAAAAGTTACAATCTGAAAAATTAGATAAAAAAGTTGAAGATATTGGTAAAAAAGCAATTAGCGTTGAAATCATATCTATTAACAAACAATCTGGTAGCGATAATGTGTATATCGCACGTTGGCGTACAAAGACATTTGATAATGTAACTAGAAAACAAATTGAGAAAACATATACAGGTAATTTCTCAATTACTGTGAATCCGTCTGCATTAACAAATGAACAAGATATTGTGAATAATCCTTTAGGCTTATTTGTTACTGACTTTTCAGTCAGTGAAGAAAATAAATAATTTGTTGTGTTAGGAGATTTAGAAAGGGTATTACAACAATGAAAATGAAATCTAAAGCATTAGCATTAGCGGCTGTAATTTCAATTATGACAACAGGCTTTGCCTTCGCAGAAGATGGTACTGTATGGGATCCAGATAACATTACAGGAATTCGCCATAGTTATATGTACAGCGATAATCAACAAATCGAATTAGTACTAAAACCATTAGTACTAACTGACATTAAATTACGTGAAGGTGAATCTGTAGAAAGTATTTCTGCAGGTGATACTAGCCGTTGGCAAGTTGAAGTTGTAGACGTAGCAGGTACCCCTCATGTGTACGTAAAACCAACTACAACAAATATTAGAACGAATATGATCATTACAACGAATGAACGTAGTTATCGTTACTTATTAACAACTGGTGATCACCCAGAATATTATGTGGATTATATTTATCCAGATACTACACCAGATAGCGTAAAAGGTGTTAAAGCAGCATGGGAACGTGAAGAACAACGTATAAACGCCATTATGAAAGCCGAAGAAAATGCTAGAACAGCATTAACTGGTTATAAGATCAAACAAAATCATAATGTTTATGAATTTGAACAACCGCAATTTATGTTTGATGATGGCACCAAAACATACATCAAAATAAACAAGGAGAATAAAAACAATCTACCTACGATTTATTACTATGATGAACGGATTCCAAAGGATAAATTACAACTTGTGAACTACCGTATCAAAGGTAATTACTTTGAAATTGACCGTGTAGCACAAGCCTGGAAAATCGTATATCAACAGGATGCCTACTTAGTAGTTGAACGTCCTGTAAAAGCAAAAAAATCAAAGAATAAAGTATTAAATCAAGGTAATTTACATCAAGAAATGGCTGCTGCGTATGATAGCAAAATCAATACACCTCGCAAAATCCAATTATCTGCAGAACGCCCTAATTTTACATCTGCTGAAATGCAAAAAATTAATGCCATTGATCAAGCAGTAGATAAAGCAGTTAATGCTAAATTAGAGGATAAAGAAGTTATTGTAGATACATCAACAGCAGCACCAACGAATACACAATCACAAGAGGTAGATTTACAATCCGCTTTATCTGATATTCGTAACCAACGTGCGCAAGCTACTTTATAATAGGGGGCTAGTATGAGCGAAAAACAACAAAACAAAGAGGAATTGAATCAAGAAAATTTAGAAAATGAAGAGATTGAAAACGAAGAACAACAAAACGATTTTACAGAGAAAAAATCGTTAGGTTCCAGAAAAGGTATGATTGCCTTACTCTTTATTTTAATCGTGTTAATGCTATATGGTTTTTTACATTCTGCCTTTAAAAGTGATAAGAAAGATGATGTAAACGAACCACAAACTAAAGTAGTTAAAGATATTAAATCGGAAACGAATAAGGCCGATTATGGCGAACAAAATAAACGTTTACAAAAAGAACACGAAGAAAATCAAGAAGTACCATATCAAAAAGTACAAACGCCTACAGTTGATCCTGTAGCAGCAGAAGAAGCAAAAGCAGCAGCGGCAGCAGCTGCTAACGCTGCAAAAGAAGCACAAGCTGCCGCTGCTAAAGCAGCTGCAGCAGAAGAAGCGGCTGCTTCCTCTGCTATCAAATTTAATATTAATAGCAATAGCAGCAACAACGATAAACCAGCTAATCAAGGTAAAAGCGGTTATATTCAAGTGATTCAATAGGGGGTAGCACCGTGTATAAACAACTTAAACGTGCTGCAGTAGCAGCTTTTGTAGCAACAGCGATTATAGCGCCTAGCACAGTACCTTTTACAGTAGTAAATGCAGCTTCTGCAAAATATGTTCAATCTGATAATGTACTGCAAGCTGGATCCGTGATTCCAGCAACGCTACTTACACAAGTAACTAGCGATAATCTAAATGCAGATGTAATAGCGATTGTTCGTCAAAATGTCTATGATTCCGTAACAGGAAATAATATTTTGATTCCTGCAGGTACTAAATTAATCGGCCATCCAGAAGGGTATTCTGGTACTAGAATTAACCTTAGTTTTTACCGCATGATTTTACCAGATGGTACATCGATTGCTCTTCCAGATCAAAGCGCTGTTACAGGTACAGGCTTTGCAGGCGTTAAAGATAAACATTCTGGCCACAGTTGGCAAAAATTCAAAGGCGCATTGTCTGGCGCTCTCTTATCGGGTGCCTTAATCGGTGTAACTAGCAAAAATACAGACAATGCTGGCGATCGTTCATATGGTCAAGAAGCTATGACGGGCGCTGCTACAGATTTAATCCAAAATGTCACAAGTTCAACTAAAAATCGTGATGAAATTAAATCCACCACAACTATTAGAATTGGCTATCAATTCAATATCTTGTTAAATGCAGATGTAGTCATTCAACCTTGGGAAGAATAATCTATGAAGAACAAACTGCTATTCTATGGTATAGGCCTATGTATAGGCCTATACATAGCTGCCGCTATGTTCCCTAGTCGATTAGCAGATATTAATGTAGCCATCCCCGATGGCTACATTCTTTCTATATTCGGCTCAAAATTGTATAACGTGCCTATGTATCTATCCATCATGATGGATTTAATAAATGATACTGATTTAGATAAAGCTACTCGATTATTTTTCTTAAAAAGTATTGCACCTTGTATAGTAACGATCATCTTACTAGCTGTTGTTATGTTCTGGGAGTATATCAACCCTAAACCAAATACACATGGTACGGCTGAATGGGCTGATACAAACTATTTAGAGCAGCTGTATTTGTTTAGAGATTCTCCTATCTCCCCAATCATAGGTGTATCAGAACCAGAATTTCTAACTACTATCTATAAATGGATTTGTAATTTCGATGAATATAGGGCATTAGGGCAAAAACCACCTAAAGAAAAGGTAGAACGGTTACATAAATTTGTAACATTAATGCGCCAGCTTAATATCAGACGGTTAATGCGTGGTAAAACAGATACACACTATGCTGTGATAGCCCCTACTGGCGCTGGTAAAGGTGTAGGTATTGTTAATGCTACGTTATTAGGTGGCTGGCGTGAATCCTGCCTAGTAACGGATTTAAAAGGCGAATTATGGGATATAACCTCTAAATATAGACAAGATGTATTAGGCCAAATGGTAATGAAATTTAACCCTACAGTGCTACATCATCAAAACGTACGCTGGAACCCTATTTCAGAGATTCGATGGGGTACAGAGCATGAAATGAAGGATGTATCAAATTTAGCAGAAGTATTAGTACCTAGGGGTAAAGGTGATCCATTCTGGGTAAACTCTGCTAAACGCCTATTATCTGCCGTTATTATTTATTTAAAATATCATGATATGAAACATCCTCGGCCTGTAGAGAAAGAAGGAGATTCTCCATATCATGAAACAAGTCTAAAAGATGTATTAACATTCTTTGCGGGTATGGTAGTAGAAGATCCTAATAATATAAAGGAAAGTGAGAAAAAACGAATTAAATCGTTCCAAGAATCACTATCTTATATTATTGAACATGAAAAAATGCTGCCTATATCGATACCAATAAAAAATAGTGATGGTACCTATGAAATGCACCATATTGGGCCAGATGAGATAGATTTTATCTCTCCTAGAGTGAGTGCTAATAGTTTATATCCTCATATTCATCCAACCGTATTAACTACATTCCTAGAATATAAGGATTTGGCGTATAATACCTTCTCTGGTATTGTAACGTCCATTACAACGCCATTAGCACCATATGCAGAGCCTATTTTAGCGCATAATACATCGACTTGTGATTTTCATGTTACGGATTTAATTCGATCAGACAAAGCGGCCACATTATACATTGTCTTACCATTAGAAGATCAAACACGGGTAGCCCCGCTATTTAATCTTCTAGTCGATATGATGATGAAAAAGGCCACAGCCGATGGAAACAATGCTAACAAGCATAAAATTCTATTACTCCTCGATGAGTGTGCTAACTTTGGTAAGATTGAATCGTTACAAACCATGATTACCGCTGTTCGTTCTTATGGTATTCAGTTAATGATGATCTTCCAGGGCAGAAGCGATATAGAACGGGTATATGGTAAAGAAAATTCTATTTTAAATAACTGTTCGTATCACATTTATTTAAAACCACAAGAAATTGCAGATTTGAAATTTTTATCAGAAAGGATCGGTAAAACTACTGTAGAAAATATACAAGATACGAAACGGGGTTTATCCTTCTTTACTGATTCCAAAACATCCATTAATACAGGCCGTGATTTAGTAACACCTACAGAAGTAGGATTACTAAATAGGCAAATTACCCTTATTAATGGTAAAAAACCGATAAAAACACCATATCATTTATATTTCTATGATCCTATGTTTTTAGAGAGAGAAGGAGCAGCAGCTACATCTTCTAAAATTCCAGATCCATTTACGCTATGTATGCAACAATATATGGAAGAATACGGGGATTTATTAATAGAAGAAGCAAAGCCAGAACCGATTGCAATCCATACCCTATTAGATGATGAAGCATTAAGTAAAGTTAAATCCTATGCTTTAACGTTAAGAGAAGAAGGGGAGCCAATGAATGAAGATGGCGCAGCCCTTGTGTATAAGGTATATGGGATTTCAAAGGTGGATTTAGCTACCTTTACAAGCCTTCTCTTACCACTCATAGAACAATGGTATAGTGAGGAAGATTCCGCTAATTCAGAAGAAGATGAAACATCTGATTCAGATTCTGATGTAACGGATCATGGCGATATGCTAGAATCTTTGATTTTAGATAACCCAGATTTTTTAGAAGCAGAATTTAATGAGCCTACATCTGATATGGAATATATGGATTTAGGACGATAAGACCAGGAGGTAACGCATGGCAAGACCACAAACAATGGCTAGTTTAGAAGCAAAAGAGGAATTAACACTCAAACAAATTCAAGAATTAGAAGAAAAATTACGTGCTAAAAAAGCGCAACTTAAAAAGGTACAAACACAAACTTTAACCGCTTCTAATAAGAAATTTAAAGAGTATGGCCTTGATTTAAAAAACGCTGCACTAGCGGTAGGTATTGCGGAAACGATTGCAACATTAATTAAAGAAGGTACTACTTCCATAGAAGAAATAGAAGCTATGGGATCTACTGTTTTACAAAAAGAAAGAGAAGCAGCCGCTATCAATACAGCTGCTTCTACAGAAGAACATGAGTAATAGTTATGTAAAAACCTTTTTAGGGCCAAATATACTGCCCTATTTTGATGATGATGATACAGTAGAAATTTATACCAATAGAAATAGCCTATGGATTGATTCCTTTAGTAAAGGCCGATTAGATACAGGTATCAAAATCGATGATCAAACCATAGAAGGTGTTATTTCAGCTGTTGCTGGTGAAGTACAAGTAACCATAGAGAATAGATTATCTGCTAACTATGAACCGTTAAATTGCCGTTTTCAAGGGCAATTTAGCAGAAATATAACCGATCATCCATCATTTACATTTCGTAAACGTGCCAAAAAACTAATTACACTTGATATGTATTTAGAGCAAAACAGAATTACACAAGCACAATATGATTTTCTCATACAAGCGATGGCAGAACGAAAAAATATTGTCATTGCTGGCGGTACATCTAGCGGTAAAACCACCTTTGCACAAGCTATTTTACAAGAAATAGCGATCCGCCATCCTAAAGATCGTATTGGAATATTAGAAGATACGCCAGAAATTAAAGTAGAATTTAATGATTTCTTTGATTTTCATACATCAAAAGGCGATCATAAAAATCCGCCGTATACACTAGATGACGCCTTGTTTGATTCTTTGCGTATGACTCCAGATCGGTTAGTTGTCGGAGAAGTACGTGATTCTGCAGCGTATACGGTTATGGATGCCTGGAATACGGGCCATAATGGTGGTATTTTAACAATTCATGCGAATAGCCCTAAATTAGTACTGCGAAGGATCCATGATCTAATTCGTATGCGGTATGAAAAAGGGGAATTTAATTCCATGATCGGCGATTCTGTTGATATTGTTGTGTATATGGCTAAAGTAGGCGATATATCAAGAAAAGTACATTCCATCATATCTGTTAAAGGATATGATGAAACACAAAAAAAATATATTACAGTAAATGAGTGTGTAGAAGGGTAACAACCCCCTACCGCCAGCCCCCAGTCTTGGGGGCGTTGGTCAAATTCGCCATGCACCGATTATCGATACCGCTTTGCTTGTATCGAAATCGTTACATAGTGAATTTCTAAAGTATTCAGCGTACAAGAGAGGTATATACGATGAAACACATTGAAAACTATATAGTAAATAAAACTACAGCTGCATTTGTTGCATTAATGGCTATGTCTAATACAGCACTAGCTGCTGGTGGTGGATTAGGCAACTGGACATTAGCAACAAAATTAAAAGAATTAGGTGATTGGTTCATTTCTGATGTAGCATTACCAATCGGTGTATTAGTAGTTATCGGTCTTGGTATTGCCATTATGAAAGGTAATGCAGGTCAATTTACAGGACAAGCCATCAAAGTAGTAGCAGGTCTTACATTAATTGTGGCGGCTGCTTCTATTGCAGCATGGATTATCGGTAAATAATATGCGTAACGAAAATTTAGAAGCTAGAATGCACCGATCATTAACTAAACCTATGACCTGGGGCGGATTACCACGGAACGTATTTTTATTATTTGTTCTCATAGCCATTCTAATTTTTATCTTACTACGAAATACAATTGGTATCGCTATCATTATTAACGGTATCGTCTGGTTTGGCTGCAAATATGCAACAACAAAAGATCCACAATTTTTTGATATTCTCTGGAATCATATAAAAAACGATAAAGGGATGTATAAATCAGAATAAACTAAGAGAGGAGTTTGTATATATGGAACTACATAAACAAAAGAAAGAAGCGAATGTATGGATTAAGGATTATGTACCCTGGTTCCATATTGATGAACACAATATTGTGTTTAATACAAACGGTAGTTTTCAGATTACCTTTTCCTTCTCTGGAATGGATTTTACGAACGCCACTATCAATGATATAGATATGTTTATAGGCGGCCTTAATAACGCTATTAAAGGCCTTCCAGAAGGCTATACAGTATACTTTGAATTACAACGTAATGTAATTCATAAATTCCAGCCGTCAACATTTAAATCTAGTCTATTATCTTTTATTGAATCCAAACGGGAAGAGTACTTTAACAAACAAAATTTTTACGAATCAAAAACGTATTTAACCTTACTCTATAAGCCATCTACTGATATGTTTGAGCAAATGTTAAAAATGTTAGATAAATTTGATACAAGAGGGCTTAAAGATATTAAGTCTATGTTTGGTAAAGGAGATAGTGAATTTGACGAAAAGCGTACTAAAGCGCTGCAACAGCAGCTATATATGTATGCTTCTGATCTACAAAAAACAGCTTCTCTATTTATGCAAATGTTATCCATGTACATGGATGATATTAAGCTATTAAATAAAGAAGAAACACTAACCTACTTACATTCACAAGTAAGCCCATATACTCAAAAAATTTCTGGTAATTACGATGATTTTTTAAGCTACTATCTGTGTGATAGCAGTTTTATCGGCGGTGCGGTTCCCTCTCTTGGTGATTATTACTTAGGTATTGTATCAATTATTGATTTCCCTAAATTCACATCCCCATTTATTATGGCTTCATTACATAACTTGAAAAGTGAATTTAGATATGTAACACGATACATTACTTTAACTAGGGAAGAATCCATCAAACATTTAAAATCTCAAGAAAAGAAATTTGTACAGCAGGCCAAAGGTCTAGGTACGATGGTTCTTGATAAATTAAGAGGTACTGAAAGCTATGATATTGATACGCAAAGTATCAAGGACGCTAGCGATACTGTTACCTTCTATGAAAATATAGCTTCTGATAGTGTGTCTGCAGGCTACTTTACAGGTTCTGTAGTACTATACAACAAAAATAAACAAACGTTGGAAGAAGATATAGAAAAAGTACTAACATTAATTCATAAACCAGGGTTTATTGCCCGCAAAGAATATACAAACATTGAAAATGCGTTCTATTCCTCTATTACTGGCTGCTATCAATACAATATCAGATCCTATCTAATGAAAAGTAGTAACTTCATTCATTGTAGCCCTTTATACACTAAATGGATGGGCGATAAAGAAAACGAATTCTTTAAAGAAAAAGGCTATCAATGTACTAATGCCTTGTATCAAGGGGTTAGTGCTGGTAATGTTCCATTTTACTTAAATCTACATCAAAAAGATATTGGACATACCTTGATTATTGGGCCTAATGGTTCTGGTAAATCCGTACTACTGAATACGATTGAAGCAAATTATTTTAAATACGATAATGCAAAAATATTTGTATTTGATAAGGCAGCTTCTTGTAAAGTGTTATGTAAAGCGATCGGCGGTAATTTCTATAATCTATTAGTTGATACAGATTCCCTTAACTTCCAGCCACTATCTAATATTGGTTTTGATGGTAACCGATGGAATACAGAAATGCAGTGGGCGTATAACTGGTTATGTGATTTCTTCCAAAAAGATGGCGATAAGATTTCTGAAACACAGAAAACGATCATCAGTAATGCCTTAGAACGTGTTGCTCTATTACCAAAAGATCAACGCACTATTTCAGCCTTACAAGTCTTAATGAATGATTATGACTTGAAGGAGCGATTAACAATCATGACTGAAAAAGGCGTATACGGTAACTTATTTGATAATAAAGAAGATAAGTTCGGTACAGGTAACTTCCAGGTATTTGAAATGGAAGAATTAATGGCCAATAAACAAATTATGGCTACTACATTAAGTTATATGTTCCATAAAATCACCATGCAGCTTACAGGCGAATATCCAGCACTCATAGTACTTGATGAATCCTGGTTATTCTTAGATAATCCAATCTTTAAAGAACAAATTCGATCGTTCCTTAAGGATTTACGTAAAAAAAATGCAGCCGTTGTAATGGCCACACAAAACTTAACGGATTTAAAAGAAGATATGATTAACGTTATCGTAGAAAACGTGCATACCCGTATCTTCTTACCTAACAATGCTGCTACAGCTAAAACGGTAAAACCATTGTATGAAAACTTTGGTTTAAATGATGTAGAAATTGATACGATTAGAAGCCTACAACCTAAGCGCGATTATTTCTATTCTTGTCCAACAGGGCGGGCCATCTTCCGCTTAGATCTGCAGCCAATAGAAATTGCCTTCTATGGGGCCACTTCTAAAGATGATCAGCTTAAAGTAGATCAGCTTAAACATTTATCTACATCAGATTTCATTGAAACCTGGATTGAATATAAAGAACGGATTTTTAATAAGCCTTTAATGTAGAAAGGAATTAGCCACCTATGAAAGCACCAGATGGTATAGCGTTAATGAATCGATTAAAAGATCTATTACAAACATCAAAGAAAGCTAAAATAACAGCAGCAGTAGTAACATTCATGATGGTTACTACCTCTGCTAGTGCCTTATATTCTGTACGTGATGTAGCCGTATATAGAAAACTGGTACAACAAATACAACAATATAAACAGATGATTGAACAAAATAAAGATCTATTAATGATGAAAGGCCTAGAAATTCTAGGCCTAGATAAAAAAATCATTAAACCAATCAATGATGAAGTTGATAAAGCGAATGAAAAACTAAATAAAAAGTTTGATAAATTAAACTCCTTATTGAATGGTAAAAAAGATGGCAAAGAAGTAACAGCAGAAGAAGCAATCAAAACTGAATTTATTGATTTGTCAGATAAAGATGTTGAAGATATAAGCCCAGATTTAGTAGGTAAAGCGATTGAATCTAATAATCATAAATTAGAAGTGCTAAATAAAGAAATTATTGACCAAATGACTACCATTCAAGAAGCACAAGTACAGCAACAAGCTAGAATGAAAAAATTAATGCAATTAGCCGAACAAAATAAAGGATTGAAAGGCAGTATTGATATTAATAATGAAATTAAACAGGAACAGTTATTAGCACAGCAATACAGTAACCAAATTGATGCCTTAACCGCTAAAAAACAATCTTTAAATCAAACAGTAGAGCGAATTAATGAAAGAAATGCAGATAAACTAACAGAAAAAGCATTTCTTGAATTAGATAGCGCACAAAATAAAGCAAAAGCATTTGTTGACTCAAAACAATAGAACAGAAAGGAGTCATATATGATTTTTTACGCTTCCGCAGCTTCCGTAGAAGCTGCAAATGAAGCCCAAAATACTGCCGTATCTATGACAAGTCAAGGTTTTTTAGATAATTTTGCACTTACGATTATCGAAAAATGCTCACAAGCAACAGATCACCTATTACCATATGTATTAGGTCTTATGTCTGTTATCCTTATGTGGAATATCATTACAAATTGGGATTTATATTGGGGTAAACAAGATTATAGTAAATTAATTCCATTAGTGGTTACAGCTACATTTTTTGTAGCTGCAGCAAGTTCTTGGCAATGGATATTAAATCTAATTTTTCAATTTGGTAGTGAAATAGGTACCACAGCAAGTAATAATACAACTTATACATTAAGTGGTCATTTTGTAGAATCAGTAACACCATCAACGATTGTTAATGAAGGAGTTTATAATGCTATCTTAGTATTAAAAGGTAGTTTACTAGGTAGTAATCCAGAGAATATAGCTAAAGGCGCTTCTGCAGCGGTAAAAGCTAAAGCAATTACTTTGTCACTGAAATCTGCTGCTTCCGTATTAAAAGGCGGTATAACAGGTCATGTTGTTTTCAGTATCATTCATGCAATCATTACACTTCTATTATTTGGATTCATAGCTATATCCTATCTATATACTATCCTTGAATTTTTTATTATCGGTACTATCTCAATGGTTTTATTACCATTTGGTTTATTAGATAGAACCAAAGCGATTGTCGATAAGATTCTTAACTTTTTCTTTATATCCGCAATTCGTATAGGAATATTTGTTTTTTTAATCACAATTATTAATCCCGTACTAAAAGATACATTCGAAAAAGCTAATTTTGTAGATAGTATTTTAGGAATTGATGTATTATCAGCAATGCTATCTTTATTCGCTCTAGCTTTCTTAGCCTTTAAAACACCATCTTTTGCTGCAGCACTGTTTAATGGCGCTGTTAATAGCCCACCAAGCTTAACAGGAATTGGTTCACAAGCTATTCAGATGGCGCTTATGGTAAAAACATTAGCAGCTAGTAAAGCTGCTGCCGCTGCTAATGGAACAAGACAAGGTACAAAAGAAACGGTAAAAGATGGAGTAAAAGGAGCTACAGGTACTGAATCTAATGCTATCAATACATCCCGTAAGGATGCCATTACAGATGTAGAAGGATCTTCTTCTAATAAATCGGGAACCCCTCAATCTACTACTAATACTACAGAAACTACAAATCATAGTGGAGAAGAGACATCTACGGCTACCACTAATCAAACAAAACAAAGTGCTATTAGTGATTCTTCTAACTCAACAGATACAAGTAGTAAAGAATCATCCCCAGTAACTACTAGTGAAGATACTCTATCTAGTGAAGATCCAAATTACGCCAAGAGAGAAGTAAGTAACTATTTAGACCAAAGTGAAGGATCTACTAAAGAAAATGAATCTGTAGATACAGATTCAAGTTCAAATTCTTTTAATAGTAATTCTAATAGCCATACAAATGGCCCTATTACTAGAGATATGGTAAATAGAGAGATAGAGAAAACAAAAAATGAAGATTCTGCTACTTCTACAGAAACTTCATCTAGTAAAGCGTTACACACAATTAAGGAATTTAAAATACACAATTTAAAATCAAATGAAGATGAGGAGTAACTACACTATGAACAAAGTAACTAAATTAATAGTAATCATAATGTCTATTATCGCTACTTCTATGATATTTAGCGGATGTGGCAATATAACTGCAGAAGATTTAACAGGTGAATATGTTTTAGTTGATCATGGAAAAGAAACAAAAGAAGATGGTAAGAAATATTATTTAATGATTAAAGAAAAAGATACGTTCTTTGAAAATAAACCTGCTATAGAAATTAGATTTACTAAACAACGATACAATCAACAATTAGATAAATATTATTATACAAATTCTGATTTTTATGTGGATGCTAAAACATTAAAAGAATTTGATAGACAATTTAGACAATTTACATTGAATGAAGATAAAACCATCGTTATTGATAACTTACAGTACAAAAAAATATCTAATAATAACGTAAACTTAGATGATACTAATTATACTGATAATGATATTTATAAAGCACTTGATGTACCAAGGGAAGTAATTTATTACTAATCAATAGAAAGGACAATAAATGAAGATCATATATAAAATTTTGTCCGTTCTAATATTGATTATTCCGCTCTTTTTTTCTAATGCTTTCGCAGAAAATTTACCACATAGTTCCCCAGGTTGGTTTGGTGGCCCCACTAGTTCTCCTTTTGGTTATCGTGTGGATCCTGTAACAGGAGCAGTAGGTGCTTTTCATGAAGGTATTGATATAGCGGTTCCTCTTAATACAAAAGCACCAGCTGCAGCGGATGGAACTGTTACTTTTGCTGGATGGGCTGGAGGCTATGGTAATTATGTAGAAGTAACAATGCCAAATGGATACGTATATGCGTATGGTCATTTAAATGCTATTTTTGTAAATGTAGGTGATAATGTAAAAAAAGGAGACGTAATCGCATTATCTGGATCAACAGGCAAATCTACTGGCCCACATATGCATATAGAATTAGTAATTAATGGTGAGCATAAGGATCCATATGCCTTTTATACAGGTGCAGGATGGACTCTGGAAGGTGCTGTACCCTATGAAGAAGGTAATCCAGAAAACGGAAAAAACTATCAAGATGAAGTGATAGATTTTCAATCCTATTTTGAGTTATCCTTTGAAGCTGCTGATACATTTGCTAAAATTTTAGTTGCCATTACAAAAGCAATCAATTTAATTCAAAGTCATATCATAGCTTTACTATTATCCCTAATTACACTCGATTTAATTATCAGATATACTTATTCTATATTTACAAACAATAAGGAAAGTTTTCTTCAAAGTCTAACTGAACGATTATTTACATATTCAATTATATTAGCTTTTATTGTTTCATGGGCTACTATTGCAGAATTAATAAAAAACTTTGCATTTGAAGTAGCCGATACAGCCTATGTAGGTAGCTATAATAATGAATATCTTATTGCAGATCCATCTATTTTATTTAAACAAGTTGGTCATTTATACAAAAACTATATTAACAATAGTGTCATGGGAATAATAACATTTGCTTCGCCAACGATCCAATCTGTGTTGATGAGTATACCAGGCATAAGTTTTGTATTTAAACTATACTATTTATTAATTTTATGTCTTTTAACATTAACATTATTATTCGCTGCCTATATTGTTTGTTACATTTCATGGACTATAGTATTCTTTTACTTAACCATATTCTGTTGTTTAATTGGTTTACCATTTTCAGCCTTTAAAATTACAGAAAAAAAACCTGCCATGATGTATAAATCACTTGGTTTACAATGCTTACATTTAGCTATAATTTCTATCGTTTTTAATATGATGTATACGTATTTTACAAGTTTAGATCAAAATGATATAGGTATTGGAGCCTTAATACTTTGTATGGTCAATATGGGTTGCCTAGCGTTTGTATTCCCATCTATTACAAGTAAAATTAACGGTGCATTTGCTGGAGAATAAAGGTATATGATGAAATTAACATACAAACAACTTATAAAACTATCACTCTGTACCGCTCTTGCTATAAGTATCATAACTATACCTACTAATTCAGAAGCCCGTTTTAGAGGTGGTAGTGTAGAAGATCATAGTGTAATTAGAACACTAGAAAACGAACTAGAATACATTAAAAATCTTGTGAATATCAAAGCAGATATTACAGCTATGCAGCGTGAATTATCACAAGCATTAGATATACGATCTTTTATTGATGGTTTAAAGCAAGATTTTGTATCTAAAATCAACGCTACCTATCGCCAAGGTATATTTGCTTATGATAATCCTGTAGAAGCCATAGAGGAGCAAATAGGGAATTATAAAGCTGTATTTACACGTGAAGCACTAGCTAAAAGTGAAGAATATAATCAAAAATTAGCAGAAAAAACAGACTTATCTGTATTAGATCGTATTACACAGCTACTGAACCATAGTACAACGATTGTAAATAATGCAATCAAAGTAACAGGTACAGTTAATGATACAGGCACTATGGGGGCTTCACAAAAAGAAACAATTTTAGAAGCTACAGAAGCTGAACAAAAAATTGATAGTACTTCGATTAAGATTAATAAAACTACGTCTGATTTAGTTAATGAAAATACTAAAAGCGAAAGTCAACGTGGAATACAAAAAGCCGTACCGTATTTTTCTAATCCAGAAGATTCAGATGTTAAGAAAAAACGAAATGAAGAGTTAGAAAAAATGGGTATTCATAACCATAAATTACCGTCCTTTAGTAATGACTAAAACCTTATTTTATGGTATAATGATACAGTATCAAAGGTGATGTTCCTTTCTGGGCGGCATTGGGCTTCGGGCAGGAAACGCAAAACGGAAAACAGGGCTAACGGCTCCACCCCTTAACCCTGTTTTGGTTTACTTGCGTGTTAACAACAAGATAAGCATTAACAAGACAATTAATTCTGTTGTAGTCATTATCATCACCACCTTTACATTAAATAGCTCACTCCAATGCAACAAAAAATAGGTACCTTGTCAGTCCTTTACGGATTGTACAGGGTACCTATTTTTTGTTACTATTTTTGCCTTATAAAAGGTGGTGATGATAATGACGGAATACGTACGCAAGAAAACGAAAACAAAGAATAATCTTAATATGATATAGCCCTGTTTTGTGTTTTGCGTTGGGGGCAAGCACAGAAAGGAACATCTTATCATATAATAATGTGGCCACCTGGCGTGGCCTTTATCATCCTTTTTCAATAGAAAAAGAGAAGCATTATAGCTTCTCTTCTTCTGCAGTATTAAGTTATATTTTATTTCTCATATGGTGCATAAATTATGTTATATAATTCTGTCAAATCCTCTAATAATGGATTATTAGGTATGTTTCCAAGTCCTTGAAATATAAATACCCCTTTCATATATTCAATAAATTGTAATTTGTCGTATTCTTCTTTATAAGATCTATATCTAGCTGCAAAACTATGGGCTTCTAATAACATTCCATCAAATCGTAACTTAAAATAATCCTGCTGAATTGGTGAAATAGTTCTTATAAAATCTTCATGTACAAAAATAGTTAGCATAATTTTTACCTCTTTCTCTAAATTCATAAGGCCCTTTGCCTTATCTCTATACTTATTATACCACTCATTGAGTGGTAATGCAATATATTTTTATGTTTTTATATATATTTTTATATAAAATTATATAAGAATATATAAAAAAGAAGCCTTGCGGCTTCTATTTTTTTAAAACTCTTCAATTAATACGCCCTTTTCTGTTTCTGTATAACCAGAAGTAGAAAAATCATTTGCATATCCTTCCCAATCAATATATGGTGCTAATTCATCTGGGATTGTATAACATTCTTTTGCTAACATTTCACAATATTCAGCCATTGTGTAATTTTGCATTAATGTATATCGTTCTTCTTCTACAGCTTCTTTAGCTTCTTCAAAATTACTAGTTACTGAATTATATACCGCTATAAATAGATCTTCTTTATATTGATCATCTTGTAAATACTCTATATATTCGGCTAACTCTTGAATATCGCTATAGCTGCTATATTCATTAATTGGTAAAGATTCTAAATCTGTATGATTTTCTGTATCTGTAATAATAATTTCTTCTGGGTTTCCTATCTTAGTTAGAACTTTTTTCCACTCATCATAATCACAAGGAAAATCAACCCAACAACCTACCATGTTGCCTTCGTTTAATTCGCTTAAATTTTCAACGAATACAGAGAAAATAGTGTTTGTTTGCATAATTTTTACCTCTTTCTTTAAATCTATAAGGCCCTTCGCCTTATCTCTATACTTATTATACCACTCATTGGGTGGTAATGCAACATATTTTTATGTTTTAAAGCATATTTTTATATAAATTTATTTACGCAGATCATACTTTTCCCTGTCGATAAAAAACTTGTACTCACGGCAGTATATCTATGAAAATCAATGGATTCAACGTAACAACAAGAAAGAAAATTTTAATAAGCCATATCTTCAAAACACACGTACCCTGGTTATCTCAGAAATTCTACATTCATCGATTTCGATACAAGCGCAGCGGTATTGTCAATCGATGAATGTAGAATTTGACCAACGCCCCCAAGATTGGGGGCTGGCGGTAGAGGGTTGAAAAAAAGGGCTAGACATGATGTATCATGTTTAGCCCTTTTTTCTTTTTATTTAGACCATTCTTCTATATATTGCTTAATAGTATTTATAGCATTTCTATTAATTTTAATTTGCACAACAGGATTTTGATAAAATAAATCTTGTTGTTCAATTTGTTCTATACAAACACATCTTTTATCAAGGCTAATTAATTTAACAATATCTTTATGTTGATTAATTAGTTCCTTTACTTCTTTCTCAAATTTAGCTCGATCTGCTTCATTTTCTATTAAATTAAGTCTTTTTTCTCTTTCAGCTTCAATTTCTTCAATAGTTGAATAGGTAGCTTTACATTCAGAGGTTAAGTAGTTTTTATGCCCCCAGAAGATACTACCATCCTTTCCAGTGCGTTTAACCAGTTCTTGACCACACTTAGGACAAATAATTTGATTCTTTTTTTCTTCAATCAAATTACTTTGAGTTGCTTCTACATCAATAGTATCAATTTCATCATTACATTTATAATGTTGCGGTTTAAAAGAGAACTCTAAAAATTTAATTACCCTTCCATCTTTTATTTTATTTACTTTTAAGTCTATAAAATTGTCAGAAAGCTCTTTTAATACTATCGAAAGAATTTTATCTGTAATTTTTCTCATAGTATATGATTCGGGAACATTCAATAACCGTTTAAATTCATCTACTGAAACTTTATAATAACCAGTATGTTTATATTGTTTTAAGAGTCTAAACATATGTTTAGAATATGTAGAAGATAACTCATTAAATTCTTGTAATTCAAATAATGTAAAGTTTTTAGAAAGATTGTTCAAAATATAAGAATAATCGCTATTAGTATTGATAGTAACAATTTTTTCATTTACATGAATTTTATAACTAGTAAAAAGAATAAATTTTTCAATTTTATTTTTATCTCTGGTTTCTAATCTTAACCGTAATAACTTGTCATAGACAGATTCTAATATTTCTTCAAACTTTTTATTTGATTCAAAACGATCTGGAATTATTTTTTTTATATCATTATAGGAAAGTGTTATTTCACCAGTTCCTTTATCTTTCATCAATAAACATAATGAGAAAAAAATATTTAGCTCCCTTTGTGAAAAATCATTAAAGGCTATTAAATTCATATCATTGTGATATTTAATCATAAAAGTATACCTTTGTTCTATTTTTGCTAAATTATTCATAAAAGGTCCACCTCTTTTTTAGGTACCCTTTTTATGCTAAAGTATATATAAGGGTACTTGTGAAATATATTTATCAGATTGCACTTTTAATATATATCATAAGTCCCCTTGCAGTCAATATAGAGGGGACTTATAAGTCTCCTCTATTTTCACTATAAGGGTCCCCATTATACAGAAAATGGGGACCTATACATAAAAATAAGAATTATCCTACAAAAACATAGATTCTTATAAGTCGGAAAATGTCCCTTTATAGGACTTATAATACAGAAAATGGGGACTTATAGTGCAGAAAACGGGGACTTATAATGCAGAAAACGGGGACTTATAATGCAGAAAACG
>OLFT01000953.1_pt1 | contig 33320 bp, 29 predicted proteins | sample 1604921 | NCBI WGS metagenome assembly OLFT01 (sample SAMEA3888897, study PRJEB22519) | human gut metagenome | biome: human gut; feature: human-associated habitat; material: faeces | place: Denmark | collected 2013 | reverse complement strand
GTGCAAGCGGAACAACAAAAAAAGTAGCAGAGATGATTGCAGAGGAAGCAAAAGCGGATTTATTTGAGATTGAGCCGAAGGTTCCATATACAAAGGCTGATCTTGACTGGATGAATAAAAAATCTCGAAGCAGTGTGGAAATGAGTGATAAGAAATACAGACCGGAGATCATGAAGAAAGAGTTGGATATGAGTTCTTATGACGAAATCCTTTTAGGATTCCCTATCTGGTGGTATGTGGCTCCGACAATCATCAATACATTTTTGGAAGCCTATGACTTTAGTGGTAAAAAGATCGTGCTTTTTGCAACATCCGGCGGAAGTGGATTCGGTAATACTGTAAAGGAATTGCAGCCATCCGCACCAGATGCAATTATCACAGAAGGTAGTCTGTTAAATCGTGGAACAAAACAGGAAATCAGTGCGTGGGTAAAATCTTTATAAATAGCAGTACTATGGAGGTATACAGAATATGAAAAAAATAGTACAGACAGCAGGAAGAAATGCACTTGGTAAATTTGCACCGGAGTTTGCACATTTTAATGATGATGTGCTTTTCGGTGAAAACTGGAACAACCAGGATATTGATGTAAAAACAAGAAGTATCATTACAGTGGTTGCCCTGATGGCTTCCGGAATTACGGATTCTTCTTTAAAATATCACCTTCAAAATGCAAAAAATCATGGTGTGACACAAAAAGAGATTGCTGCAGTGATCACACATGTCGCATTCTATGCAGGATGGCCAAAGGCATGGGCTGTTTTCAATCTTGCAAAGGAAGTGTGGGAGACAGGCGAAGGAGATTTACCATACGAAGAGGAAGCAATGCGGGCACATGCAAAAAAGATGGTATTCCCAATTGGTGCACCAAATGATGGCTTTGCACAGTATTTTTCCGGCAGAAGCTTTCTTGCACCGATCTCCACTTCTCAGGTTGGAATTTTCAATGTGACATTTGAACCCGGATGCAGAAATAACTGGCACATCCATCATGCAAAAAGTGGAGGTGGGCAGATCTTAGTATGTATTGCCGGAAGAGGATATTATCAGGAAGAGGGAAAAGATGCTGTAGAAATGAAGCCCGGTGACTGTATCAATATTCCGGCAGAAGTGAAACACTGGCATGGTGCCGCACCGGATGAATGGTTTTCTCATCTGGCAATTGAAGTGCCGGGCGAAGAGGCATCGAATGAGTGGTGTGAACCGGTTGCCTACGAAATATATAAACTGCTCAGATAATTTCCATTTTGTCAAGCTGAATCCATTTTTCAGAGCAGTCCTGCACTATGGCATGCGGCTACCTTTTGGGTGCATTGATTCCCACGCAAAAAGCCGAGAATCAAATGATTCTCGGCTTTTCTTATATTCTCGTTTGTTTTTTATTTCAATTTTTATTCTTTCCCGTTCCAGCAATAGGTACATACCTTTTCTTTAGGCAGACCGATTGCCTCCAGAAGACCATCCAGAGACTGGAATCCAAGGGAAGCGAAGCCAAGCTTTTCACAGATGCGCTTCAGCATGCACTGCCCTCTTTCCGTGGAGGCATCCGCATATTCTTCCAGATACGCATCCCCCTGCAGGCCTTCCAGTTCATGAATGATGCGGCGTGCAAGCAAATCATCCTCACTGCTCTTGCTTGTGAAATTCAGATATTTGCAGCCATACATGATGGGAGGACAGGCAGAACGCATGTGAACCTCCTTTGCGTGGGTGCTGTAAAGGAATTCAACGGTTTCGCCAAGCTGCGTACCGCGAACGATAGAGTCATCCACAAAGAGCAGCTTCTTGCCTTCAATCAGCTCGGGTACGGGAATCTGTTTCATCTTCGCCACACGGTTTCTGATTTTCTGGCTCGCAGGTGTGAAGGAACGAGGCCATGTCGGGGTATATTTTACGAAGGGGCGCGCATAGGTGTAGCCGCTTTCCTGCGCATAGCCCATGGCATGAGGCACGCCGGAATCGGGGATACCTGCGACATAATCAACCTCAGGGAGTGTTCCTCTTGCCGCTTCATCCCGCGCCATAATCTCACCGTTTTTATAACGCATCACTTCTACATTAACGCCCTCGTAATTGGAGTTAGGGTAGCCGTAATAGCTCCAGAGAAAGGCACAGATTTTCATATCCTCGCCGGCAGGCTGTAAGGTTTTGTAGCCTTCGGGGGTAATTTTCACGATTTCGCCGGGGCCAAGCTCATAATCCTTTTCATAGCCCAGCTTCTGATATGCGAAGGATTCAAAGGAAACGGCATAGCCCTCCTCATCCTTCCCGATGAGAACAGGGAGTCTGCCCAGTTTATCTCTTGCGGCAATGATTGCATCATCCTCCGTCAGAATCAGAAGGGTAACAGAGCCTTCGATCGCCTCCTGTGCATATTTGATGCCGCTGATGAGATCGCTCCTCTGGTTAATCAGGCTTGCAACCAGCTCCGTTTCGTTTACGTTGCCTGTGGAACGGGACATAAACTGATGCCCTTTATCAAATTCCGCCTGCAGCAGTTCCTCTGCATTGTTAATCGCACCGATGGTTGTAATCGCGTAGGTGCCCAGATGGGAACGCACAAGCAGGGGCTGAGGGTCGTTATCGCTGATACAGCCGATGCCGGAAACGCAGCCCTCAAATTCATACAAATCATCCTCGAATTTTGTACGGAAGGGTGTGTTTTCAATGTTATGGATTTCTCTCTGAAATCCCTTTTCCTTACTATGAAGTGCCATACCGCCTTTTTTTGTGCCTAGATGGGAGTGATAATCTACGCCAAAGAAAATATCCAGAACGCAGTCATTTTTACTTGTTACGCCAAAAAAGCCGCCCATGATGTGCCTCCTTATGTATAAAAAACAAACCGTATTATTTTGTAGTCCGCAGAATTTTTCCGCTAGTTTTATTTTAAACGAAAAAAAAAGGTAATACAACCAAAACAACGGCATAGAAACAGAGAAAAATAAAGAGGATTTTTGCCGTATGATAGCAGATTTTCCAAAAAAGATAAGGATTTTTTATCAGTAGGATAAGTTTTCCTGATTATGGCTGTTATACGGCGGCGGAAGGATGGTTTTTCCTTGCAAAGCGGCGGCAGATTTGTTATCCTTCTAGGTAGTGACCGAACGAAGGGTTCGGCGTATTCTTTGGATACCGTTTTATGAAAACAAGGAGGAAAAAACTATGGAAAATCGCATTTCCGTTATCAGCATTATCATTGAGGACACAGCGCAGGCGGCCGCAGTGAACGATCTTCTGCATGAATATGGCAGCTACATCGTGGGGCGCATGGGGATTCCCTACAGAGAACGCAAGGTTTCCATCATCTGCATTGTGATGGATGCCCCCGGCAGTGTGACAAGCGCACTTTCCGGCAAGCTGGGGATGCTTGACGGCGTTTCCACAAAAACCGTTACCACAAAGGCAAGCGAAGCCTGAGCAGCTTCAGAAGCTATCACAAAAGAGGAATGAAACATGCTTCACCTGATTATTTCAACGCAAAGCTTCGTTTTTCTGATGCTTGCAAGCTTTCTGGCAGGCTTTCTGGATGCCATTGCAGGGGGCGGCGGTCTGATTACCATTCCCGCCTACCTCATCAGCGGCCTGCCCGTTCACATGGTCTATGCCTGCAATAAATTTGCATCCTCCTGCGGCACGGCAATCGCCACCCTGCGGTATTACCGCAACAAAATGGTGGATATCCCCGTGGGGCTGCTGGCGGCGGCAGGGGCGTTTGTCTGCTCCGCGATAGCGGCAAAAATCGTACTGGTGCTGGATGCGCATACGCTGAAAACCATGCTCCTCGTGATTCTGCCTGTTGCGGCAGTGATTACGCTCATCAACAAAAACATGGGTAACGATAACCATTCCGACCGATTCGGCAAACGGAAAAAATATGCCCTTTCCGTGCTGATTGGCGGCTTGATTGGGCTGTATGACGGTCTATTCGGGCCGGGGACAGGCACATTTGCACTGATTGCCTTCTGCCTGATTCTGAAATACGATATGCGGACAGCAACAGGAAATGCGAAGTTTCTGAACCTTGCGTCCAACTGTGCTTCTCTGGCAGTGTATATTCTGGCAGGAACGGTATATTGGAAGGTTGCGATTCCTGCGGCAGTGCTGAATATCTGCGGCAATTATGCAGGTGCAGGGGTTGCCATAAAAAAAGGCGCGGCGGTCATCCGCAAGATGCTGATTGTGGTAATCGTACTGCTGTTTATTAAAGTAATTTATGATATGTTTTTTTAAAGAAAAAAGAGATGTGAAACTCACATCTCTTTTTTCGTGCAAGTCGAAATCCTGATTTCGACTTATAAGTCTTTTTTATTGACGATGGAAAGATAAAATCCACTACAGCAGCCAAGCACCGCCGTGCGGCAGGTGAACTGCTCCCAGCCATTCTCTGTCCATTCGGCTGCGCCCTGCTCCAGATAGGCATTGATTTGCTCACTGCCCTCCTCTATGGACTGCTCCGAAAAAATATGGATACAATCCTTCAGACTGCCGTCAAACACAAGCTGTTCAGGCAAAGCCTCGCCGATGGCAAGCCGCCCTTTGAGCTGATTGGCGGAGAAAACCAGTGCCGGATCTCCGCCGCCTGCAAGCCATGCCTGCTTGCCTGCGTCATTGCCTAAGCAAATCAGTCTGCATTTTTCAAACATTCCTCTCACCCCTTTGAAGCCTTTACCTTAATCCAAAGCTCGGCAATCTTCTTTTTCAGAATGGGATTATCCTGGAATACCTCATCCTTTTCGTAGCCGGAACGAGGGATATAGGCTTCGTATGCGCCGTACATGCCCTCCTCGCCGCTCAGCTCCAGCATAACCTCCTCATTGGGAGAGCTATAGCCGACATATTCGGAATTCCCCAGTGCCGCTTCATAGGTCAGTGTATAATTGATGAATTCCTGCGCCAGAAGGGGATTCTGTGCGTTTTTGGGAACCACCATGGCATCATACCAGAGGTTTGTGCCTTCCTTGGGCATCCAGTAGCTCATGTCCTCATTTTCGGACTGGACATAGGTTGCGTCGCCGCTGTATACAATCGCGATGTCCTTATTGCCATTCGCCATGCCATCAATAACCTCATCTGTGACGTAGGTCGGGTTCATGGTGTTATTCATATCCAGCAGCCACTCATACGCCGCTTGAATTTCATCAGCGTCGCTTGTATTCATGGAATAGCCAAGCGCCTTGAGCGCTACCATGAAGGCATCACGCTCGGAATCGTACATATAGATATGCCCCTTATATTTCGGGTTGCGCAGGATATCGAAGCCCTGCGCCTCCACCTCGGCAGGGTCTACGTTGTTATGGTTATAGATAATGCCGACGCTGCCCCAGAAATACGGTACAGAATAGGTATTATCGGGGTCATAGGGGAGATTCTTCACCTCAGGGGTCAGGTTATCCAGATTGGGAATCAGGTCTTTATCCAATTCCTGCAGGGCATCATCTGCAAGCATACGCTGAATCATATAATCAGAGGGAACGACAACGTCATAGGAATCCCCTGCCTGCAGCTTCGTATACATCATCTCGTTGGAATCGAAAAGTTCCACAATTACCTTTACCCCATATTCCTTTTCAAAGTTTGGAATCAGCTCCTCGCTCATGTATTCCCCGGGGATATACAGCTTTAAGGTATCAGAGCCATATTTCGCAATGGCATCCTGCGGAGAAGCACCGCCGCCCTTTCTGAGCATGGCAATGCTCACGCCTGTGATGGCAACCACAACCGCCATGCAAACCGCCATGCCGCGCTTGCCGAGGGCTGCACCGCTTTTGCCCTGCTTTTCGCGGATAACGGGAATGACATTCACAACCGTCAGCGCAACGGTAATCAGCACAATCACCAGAGTGGACAGCGCATTGATGGACGGGTTGACACGCTTAGACATGGTATATACCAGAATAGAGATATTCTGGACACCGTTGCCCGTTACGAAATAAGAAATGATGAAATCATCAAAGCTCATGGTAAAGGCAACCAATGCGCCGGAGATAATACCCGGCAGAATCTGCGGCACAATAACCTTTGTCAGTGCCTGAAAGGGCGTTGCGCCCAAGTCCATGGCTGCATCCGCAAGGTTCGGGTCAAGGGAGCGCAGCTTCGGCATAACAGACAGTATCACATAGGGGATACAGAACATAATATGCGCCAGAAGCAACGTCACAAAGCCCTTTTTCACGCCAAGGGCGCTGAAAAACATCAGCAGCCCGATAGCGGTTACAATCTCAGGGTTGAGAATCGGCAGATTATTCACCTGATCTACCAGATTGCGCAGAATTTTTTTGGAACGGGACATCCCGATTGCCGCCAGAGTGCCTGCAATCGTAGAAATCACCGTTGCCAGCACCGCAATCACGATGGTATAGACAACAGCTTCCATCATATTGCTGTCCGCGAACATCTTTTCATACCAACGGAGAGAGAACCCCTCCAGATGTGTCAGCGAACGGGAGCCGTTGAAGGAAAATACAATGATATACAGAATCGGCAGATAGAAAAAAATCATGGTCAATGCCAGAAGGACTTTCCCACCGATGCCTGTTTTTCGGTTATCCTGCATCCCTTACGCCCCCTTTCCGTTTGCCGCAGGGTCTGTATCGACCTTGCGCGTCAGCCACATGGAAAGCATAATGATCACTGCCATAATCAGGGAAATGGCAGAGCCGAAGTTCCAGTCGCCGCTGGTTAAGAACTGTGTTTCAATGACATTGCCGACCAGCACATACTGTCCGCCGCCCAGAAGCTTCGGAATAAAGAAGCTGGACACCGCAGGCAGGAACACCAGCGTAATCCCACTCAGCACACCGGGCAGGGAAAGGGGCAGTGTCACCCTCAAGAAGCTCTGCATGGGCGTTGCGCCAAGGTCGCTTGCCGCCTCCAGCAGGCTTTTATCCATCTTCGCAAGGGAGGAATGAATCTGCAATATCATAAAGGGAATGAAGTTATAGACCATCCCCAGAACAACTGCAAAGGTGGTATAGAGCATGTGGAAGGAGCCAATGCCGAGCATCCCCAGAAAACGGTTCACCAGACCATCATCCTGCAAAATACCCACCCACGCATAGGTACGCACCAGCATGTTAATCCATGTCGGCAGAGTAATCAGCATAATCCAGAAGAAGCCGCTGCGTTCAGGTCCCTTGGCAATCGTATAGGCGATGGGGTAGCCTAAAAGCACGCAGACCACCGTTGTCACAACTGCAATCAGCAGGGAGCGCTTCAGTACATCCAGAAAAACCGTATCCGTCAGAAAACGGGAGAAGTTCTCCAGAGTGAAGCGGAAGGTGGTTACCTCATTGCCTGCGGTTGTGAAGGCATATAATAAAATCATCAGCATGGGGACTAAGACCATGATAAACAGCCAGACCACATACGGATAGAGCATATTACGAAATTGTTTCACTTATCACGCCCCCTTTCTTAATAATTGTTCTTCGACATGATATGGATATCTTCGGGTTGGAAGGTCAGCCCAACCTCATCGCCCACCTCGAACTTGTCCGTGGTGTCAATCTTATATTCATACCCCTTTGTGGCAAAGGTCACATCATAAATGCCGGGGGTAATGGTTTCGGGGTCAAAATCATATTTGACATCCGTAATTTCAACAGCTGTGTCATCCTCAAGGCTCCATGCGGAAGCATTCGCCCATGTTTTCAGGTCGGTATCCAGTGCAACCGCTTCCTGAATTTCATCCACCTTCTTAAAGAAATTCATCGCATAGATTTCTTCCTCGTTTTCAGTGCTTGTCACGCGGTTTTCATCCTTTACAATCATATTGACCGTAACGGAGGTGCCTGCGGCTGTGGAGAAGGTAACGGGATATTTGCCGTTTTCCTTTTTGATGTCATAATCCACCTCCTTGATGGAGATAAATTCATCCTCATCGGGATTCCATGCCTGCGCGTCCGCACGGGCAATGATGGTTGCTTCGTCCAGCTCCTCTACGTCCTCCATATCCAGATAGAAATCGTTGGCGGACATTTTTTCGTTTGCCGCTTCGTTATAAACGGGGCTGTCGTTGGAAACTGCCATTTTTACGGTGATTTCCGTACCGACCTTTGTTTCCACCATGGTTTCATAATGCACCCCTTTAAAGAGAACGGATTTGACAACGCCCTTCAGCTTGCCCTCGCCACGGGGGACAATATCCAAATCCTCCGGACGGATGACAACATCAACCACCTCGTTTTTACCGAAGCCGTTATCCACGCAGTCAAAGCGTCTGCCGCCGAACACAACCTTGTAATCATCCACCATCATACCTTCAATGATATTGGATTCGCCGATGAAGTTCGCAACAAATTCATTGACAGGCTCGTTATAAATATCAGTAGGGCTGCCAATCTGCTGAATTTCGCCCTCTCGCATGACAACGATTTTATCGGACATGGTCAGCGCTTCCTCCTGATCATGTGTCACATAAATAAAGGTGATGCCGACCTCCTGCTGAATTTTTTTCAGCTCCTGCTGCATTTCCTTTCTGAGCTTTAAGTCAAGCGCACCCAGAGGCTCATCCAAAAGCAGCACGCTCGGCTCATTGACAAGCGCACGCGCAATGGCAATTCTCTGCTGCTGCCCGCCGGACATGGCAGTGACGCTTCTGTCCGCAAATTCCTCCAGATTTACCAGCTTGAGCATACGCTTTACCTTCTGCTCAATGATGTCCTTCGGCTCCTTTTTCAGCTTCAAGCCGAAGGCAATGTTATCATACACATTCATGTGGGGGAAAAGGGCATATTTCTGGAATACCGTGTTGATTTCTCTTTTATAGGGGGGCAGCTTGGAAATTTCCTGCCCGTCAAACAGCACCTCGCCCTGATCTGCCTGCAAAAAGCCGCCCAAAATACGCAAAAGCGTTGTTTTCCCGCAGCCGGAAGGGCCGAGGAGCGTCACAAATTCATTTTCGTAAATATCAAGGTCAATTCCCTTCAGAACGACCTTGCCGTCCTCATAGCTCTTGACGATATTTTTGAACTGAATCAGCTTTTTCTTCATTTCATATCCTCCTTGTACTCAATACTTAAAACAAAGGCGGCGTGGAAACCCAAAGCACCTTTGCGGTTGTTTTCTTCTCGTTTTTCAGATAATGGCGGCTTTTGCCCGAAAGATAGAAGGTTTCGCCCTTATGGACGATATGCTTTTCCTCCCCGACCATAAGGATAATCGCTCCCTCCAGGACATAGCCGAATTCCTCGCCGCTGTGGGGGTCCATCACGAAGGAATCTCCGCCCTGCGGCAGCTCTATCAGAATGGGCTCCATGGCGTTTTTCTGCGTATTCGGCACAATCCAGTTGATGGTGTAGATTTCGCGCTCATCCACAAAAAAATCCTTTTTATGAAAGACAAGCTGCTCCTGCTCCTCCTCCTTGAAAAACTCCGCTAAGGAGCTGCCCAACGCCTCTACAATATCGTTCAGGGTTGCGATGGAGGGCGAGGTCAGCTCTCGCTCCAGCTGAGAAAGAAAGCCCTTTGTCAGCTCGCTGCGGCTGGCAAGCTCCTCCAGCGTCAGCCCCTTCTGTATGCGTAATTGCTTAATTTTCCTGCCAATTTCCACAGCAGTCATCTTCCTTTCCTGTTTTAGTATTGCTAAACTTTCAGAATATTTTTACTAAACCCAGACTATTATATCGAAAATAGGAAAAAAATCAAGAGAAAATAAACAAAAAGTTTAATATTTTAAACTTTTATAGAAAACAGCGAGAACGGAAAGAGGGGTTCGGGGAATTCTTCACCGAATTAACTCCGCAGGCGGAATTTAGTTCCGCCGAGGAAAACGATGGGTTTCCAGGCTCCGCCGCCGGAACCCATTCGTTTATTCCTCTGTCCCCCAAGTCAAAAACCTGTTTTTGACTTAGCCGCAGGCAAAAAAATACCCCTGAACGGTACTTCAGGGGGGAAGGTAAGTAAATTGTATATATGGAAGCTATTACTTTTAACGTCTACAAGTATAACTAAAATATATTTTAGTGTCAACCAAATAAATGCATAAATTTTCATTGTTAAATAAACTATTTTTTATTGTCAATCAACAACAAGACTGACAAATCTTTCATTTTTCATAAAAAAAAGTGAAAAACCGTTCATTTTTTGACAAAAAGCATCCGCTTCAATTCCTGATAGACTCTGCCAATCGGCAGACCCACCACATTATAGTAATCTCCTGCGATGCGCTTCACATAAATCGCGAAATCGCCCTGTATGCCATACGCACCTGCCTTATCCATCGGGTCGCCGCTTGCAATATAGGCATCCAGCTCCGCATCGGAAATCGGATAGAGGAATACGTCTGTTTTTTCCTGAAAGGTGACGCTTTGGGGATGCGCACCCGTGCGGATAAGCGTGACACCCGTATAGACCTGATGGCAGTCATCGGCAATGCTTCTGAGCATCTGCTTCGCATCCGCCGCGTCCTTCGGCTTGCCCATGATTTTATCGCCTCTGGCAACCACCGTATCCGCCCCGATGATAATGCAATCCTCTGTCTGCGCTGCTGCGATTTCCTCTGCCTTCTGTCGGGATAATTCCATAACAACCGCCGCAGGGCTTTTCTGCGTGATGCGCTCCTCGCCTTTGGCAGGCTGTACCGTAAAGGGCAGCCCGATTTTTTCCAGTAATTCCTTCCTGCGCGGTGAGGCCGAAGCCAATATCAGTTCCATAATATCCTCCTTTTTGCATTGTATCGTAAAGGAGAGAAACGGCTTAAGCCAAGGGATAACAAATCAATTCCTCTCCGTCCAGATTTTCCTTGTGCAGTTCCACTGCCGTAATGCTGTGATTGTCATAGGTCTTATAATAATAAATCCCCTTCTCCAGATTACAGCAGGAGCTGTATATGGTAATCTCATATTTTCCATCGCCCAGATAGCAGCATCCTCTCTGCTGCTCCACTGCGCCGAGAATATGGAAAAACTGGCTGACACTCTCCTTTTCGCCTTCTGCGGAACGAGAGTTTAATTTCACAAAGGCCGCACGCACAAACCGAGAGGCAGAGCTAAGGTCGCCCGGCAGTCCAAACCCACCCATGCCGCGGCTGAAGGGGGAAAGCAGCTCCTGTCCACTAAAGCGATCCTGCGCCGGCTCTGCGGTAACATTCAGATATTGCCTGATATTTTCTCTGTGAAAGGGAAAGGGCGGATTATTCGCCAAAACGCCAATCGGGTTATCATAAAGATGCAGTCCGTCTGCCATTTGTTCTATCACAAGGCATTGCGCCGCATCCGCAAGCATCCAGTGCATCGGGCTGGGCTGTAAGGCCTCGCTGAACGGCTCATCTGTCACTGCAATCCGCTCCAAAAGCACCCTTGCCTCTGCTACGGTTTCGCATTGCCCCAAAATCCAAGGCAGCAGCGCCCACGAGGGAATGTTGTCCTTCCCCTCCTGCCGCTTCTGATAGACTGCATTGCCCGCGAACAGCAGGCCTGCCATGGCAAGCCCCTTTTCGTTGACCACATCATAATATAACGGCGTTCCCTCGGCAACGTGCGCCATGCCAATCATGGCATACTCTGTCCGAAATTCCGCCCCTTCGGGAAGGCTAAACAAAAAGCGTCTGGGGGTAATCGTCACGCTCTCCCCATAGGAACACTCAAAATCCAGATTTCTGCCGAAATAATGGTCTTTGGTATGATAGCTCACTGCGGTACACATCCGCACTCCCTCCTTTTCTCTTTTGTTTCTCTATTTTTCGTAAAAAATCCTATTTTATGCCTTCTTCTTAAATCTGATATGCAATTTCAAAGGACACCGCACCCGTTGCCGCAGGGGCAATGATGCCGGGGGAGAGATAGAAAACAATGCCGCTATCTGTCAGGTAGAACTGCACCTGATTCAGACTTCTTGCCAATCTGCTTTCCGCATCGCTGTAGAACGCATCCTCGTCCGCTTCAATCAGCGCTGTAAAGGATGCCTTCCAGAGTGCCTGCAAATCCGCCTGACTATCGGAAACCAGTTCACTCAGGGCGCACTCCCTGCCACTGCTCATGGCATAGGTATGAGAGGTATACTGCGCCTGCTCTGTGCCGCCTGCATAGGAGGAAACCGTTCCCAAGAAGGAAGCATAGCCGTTTGTGCTGCGTGTTACGTTATACGCACCCACGCAGTAATAGGGCTGGAAGCCGTTGGGATCATTGGCGTATGCCTGCAGCGCCTGTGCCTTATAGGTCTGCAAAAAGGCTTTGCCTTCGTTGAAGGTAGCCTGTGCCATGGCAGTATTGACTGCCGCCTGCCCCGCAACCTCGTCACATTTCAGCTCCACATGCAGCACCTCTGTGCCGTCCGCCGCAAGGACAGAGGACGTATAGCCGCCAACCTGCGGTGCTTGCTGCTCACTGCCCGTAGGCTTTTTGGAGGTGCCGTCCGAATGGATATCAATGACATATTTCACGCCATCCCACGCAACGGATGCGCCAAGGCTTTCCGCAACGGCGCGCAGAGGCACCAGTGTGCGGTCATTGATAATCTGCGCAGGGACAGACATGGTATAAACCAATTCGCCGTTTTTATACAGACCTGCTTCGCCAATCTGCAGCATAATGATATCCTCATTGTGCATTGCCATAACCGTCTGGTCTGCTTCATCCCAGATTACCTGTGCATCCAGTGCCTCGAAGATTTTCCGCATGGGTACCAGTGTGCGGTCATCCTGAATGATGGGCGGCTGGTCGAAGCTTAACTGTTCTCCATCTACATAAACCGTAATCAACGGATGGGCAAAGGCAGGCACGGTAAGCATCAGTGCTGCCAGAAGCCCCAAAAATACTTTTTTCATCTCAATCACCAAATCTTATGTTCGTTATTACAATATTCCTTTTATATTACGTTATAATTGCTTTTTATTTCTGCGCTTCTTCTGCATATTTCGCCGCCAGATTTGCGCAGTGCATAATCATAGTCATGCAGTTTTTCTTTCTTTCCTTGCATGCGAAATCACCGAAGGGATTAGAAAGCTCAGAGCAGATCAGCGTGCCGTATTCATCCTTGATTTCATTTACCATTTTGCCGACAATGGGATAAATGCCCTGCTGCAATTCGGTAATTCTCTCGCCTACCGTTTCCTTTGCCGCAGGATTTTCTCTGCCCACAATGGCACTCAGCGCCATAACCGCGCCCGTAATTGCGCCGCAGGTGTTTTTTGTATGTCCCATGCCGCCGCCGAAGCCGGTTGCAAGCTTTACAACCTCCTTGGGCAGCCCTGTGTCAAAATGATTCAGAAATGCCGTCATCACACATTCCGAACAGTTCAGACCCTGCTTGAAACATTCCTTTGCATCCTGCTCCACAAGCTCCGCTCTTGTCAATTCTCTGTTTTCCTCCATTTGCAAAACCTCCTTAAAATTCCTAAAAAACCCCATAACTCATTTTTTTCATCATACCACAAGCACCGAAAAAAAGAAAGAAATCGTGCAATTTGTCATAAATCTGTTGTAAATCTGTTAAGCATTTGTAACGGATATAACAGATTTGTTTCGTTGCTTTTCGGCATAGAGAAAGGACGCTCCGATTGGAGCGTCCTAACGTGCAAAGCAATGCTTATCAATATGTAGCTTGAATTATTTGCCGCCTTTTGCTTTGTATGCTTCGATACCTTTGCCCAGCAGTTCAATACCTCTAGCCATATCTTCAGCTTTCAGGATGTAAGCGATACGCAGTTCGTCTCTGCCCAGACCGGGTGTTGCGTAGAAGCCTTCAGCGGGAGCGTACATAACTGTTTCATTGTTTTCTCTGAATTCGTTCAGCAGGAACAGCAGCAGATCTTCTGTATTTTCAACAGGCAGTTTGCATGTGATGTAGAAAGCACCGCCGGGTTTCTGGCAAACAACGCCGGGGATCTTCATCAGTGCATCATAAGCAACGTCTCTTCTGTGTTCATATTCTGCTCTTACGCTATTGAAGAAGTCAGCAGGCAGTTTGTACATTGCTGTTGCGCCAACCATGTCCAGTGTAGGAACACACAGACGGCCCATAGCAATCTTGAATACCTGTGCCATGAATTCTTTGTTTTTGCAAACCATGCAGCCGATACGAGCGCCGCAAGCGGAGAATCTCTTGGAAACGGAGTCGATGATGATAACTCTGTCTTCGATGTCAGCCAGCTGACCGAAGGATGTCATTTCTCTGCCGTCATAAGCGAATTCTCTGTAAACTTCGTCAGCCAGAATCCACAGATCATGTTCTTTAGCGAAGTCAGCGATAACTCTCATGTCTTCTCTGGACAGGATGCAGCCTGTAGGGTTACCGGGGTTAACGATGGAGATCATTTTTGTCTTATCTGTAACAACTGCTTCCAGTCTTTCCTTGATTGCATATTTGTAGCCTTCTTCAGCGTATGTTGTAACGGGTTTTACAACACCGTCAGCAGCCTGAATGAATGTCAGGTAGTTTGTGTAGTAGGGTTCAGCTACGATAACTTCATCACCGGGGTTGATGATGGACAGGAATGTCAGTGTCAGCGCTTCGGAACCACCTGCTGTAATCAGAACGTCATTTCTTTCCAGATTCATGTCGAATCTCTTGAAGTAATCAACGATAGCGTCCTGCAGCTCGGGCAGACCCCAAGAACCAGCGTAAGCCAGTACCTTCTGGTCAAAGCCTTTAACTGCTTCCCAGAATACGGAAGGTGTTTCGATATCGGGCTGACCGATGTTCAGGTGATAAATCTTAACGCCTGCTGCTTCAGCTGCGTCAGCCATAGGGTTAAATTTTCTAATAGGGGAGTTCTGCATTGCCTGCACTCTGTCGGAAATTCTCATGTTTTTCACTTCTCCTTTTGATATAGATATTTTGTATTTGAAGAACTGCGTACTCTTCTCGGAGGATCTTCGGCTCATTCTGCCGATACGCGCAAACCACATCCTGAAAAAAAGTTCAGCGTGTATCTAATCGCACAATGAATTCCTGAAAATCCCTACCCGAATACAGTATCAGTATACCACTTTTCCTGAGAAAGGCAAGGGGTACTGTGAAATTTTCTACAAACTCAGGTATTTTTGTATAGTTTTTCGTACATTTTTTTGAACGATGTGAAAAAATGTCCAACCGCATCCTGTGAAAAAGAGGAAAATAGACTGAAAAATAGTTCATTTTCTCTTTTTTGGGTAAAGTAAAATACGCTTTTATTGGCAAAAATGAAAACTGAACAATATCAGATGAAAAATTTTCCTGCTCTTTGTTTCCTTCGCACAGGAAAAATAAAAAATCGTACTGTTATATTTTTATTCAATTAAACAAAAAATCCCTTTCATCCGAAAGGGATAAAATTCTGATATGAAATTGTTTTATTTATGCAGTAGGCTTGTCTGCTAAGACCGGTGCCTTTCCCCTGCTGCCGACCGCTAAGCCTAAAATTTCCGCAATATCTCTGGTCTTCAGGTATGTTACGCCGTCCTTGCGGATGAGGCTGACGGTGTATGCCTTATCATTATAAAAAATCGTTTCCTTTGTAACCATTTCGTCCTCCTTTCTTTCATAGGCAATATCCTTCAAGCGGAACCAATGCGTAAAGCCGCTGCCCGCAACAGCGCCGATTCGCACACCGTAGGCACTGCCGTCCGCCGCGATGTATTTTCCGCCGCCGATGTAAATGCCGATATGCCCCTTGCGCCAGACCGCCGCCCCAATGGGTGCCTGCCCGATGGTCGCGATGGGAAATACCGCATCCGCTGTGTCATGATAGCCCTGCGAATTGCGGAGGATGCCTGTCCCCCACGAAATCAGACCGCTGCAATCTACACAAACCTGCCCGATTTTCGCCGCGTCGCTCTCCCAGACCAGCGGCCCAAAAAGGATTCTCAGCCGGTCATACGTCTTTTGCGTCAGCACCTTGCCCTTCATGCCATAAACATAAGGCGTGCCAATCTTTCCTCTCGCAAATGCAACCAATTCATTCCCCGTCATTCCGCATCCCCCTTTTCCTGTGCCACTTCCTGCGTCATGCTTTTCCTGTGCTGTGTGCCGAAATAAAATGCAATCACAATCGAAAAAATATTCAGAAATTGCCCGCCGTCAATACGGCTTGTGACTGCCAGAACGGAAAATACCAGCGTCAGCACCAATGTTACAATACTTTTCACCGTCAGCAGATTTCCGACAGCTTCTTTCCAAATTTCCTTCATTCCATTTCCCCCTTTCATTCATGCGCCGATTGATTCAGATGCTTTTCCAGTCTCTGATAGGCATCACTGACATTGCCGTTTGCGCCAAGCTGCTTGAGCCCGTCCAGTGTTGCCAAAAGCCCGTAGCATATAACGCACTGCTCCTTTTTGATGTTCTCGATTTCCGCCTGCTGTGCCTTCTGCTGCTCCATCCAGCGAAAGCTGCGGTAAAGCAGGGCTCCAAGCGTGCCTAATGCTCCCAGAACGGTCGCAAAGCGGATAATCGTGTCCCCTGTAACATACATTTTGCTCTCCTCCTTTCTGTCATGGAGAATAGCAGATGCCAAGTCTCAAGGAGTCTCAAGGTATAAAAAAAGACGTTTCGGGGAATCGAAACGCCAAAAAGCTTCCTATTAAAATATGATTTGCATTGCGCCTCAAAAAAGGGTTCAATTTTGCAAAAGAAAAAAGGCTACCATTTTTGATAGCCTTTTCCATTACGGAGATGGAGGGATTTGAACTGCCCACCTCGAAATATAGTCATGCATTTTCCCTCGCTTCGCTCTGTCGTTGCACTCCTTATTTCTCGCAGTTTCGGGCTCCCTCCTCCTGCCACCGGCAGCGGTCGCCCTCTACTCCCGCGCCACTGTGGCGCTTCGGGTTCCGCCTTTATTTTTTACAACAAAAAAAGACTATCCTTCGATAGTCTCTTTTCTACGGAGATGGAGGGATTTGAACCCTCGCGCCACGTTAATGACCTATACCCTTAGCAGGGGCACCTCTTCAGCCTCTTGAGTACATCTCCACAAAACGCCTACTGCAATAGTTAGTATACCAAAAACGCCCCCTGTTGTCAAATACTTTTTCGCAAACGGGACAAAAAAATGGCGTTCACCATTTCTGATGAACGCCGAATTGCCTTATCGAGCGGTTTTGATTGTCACTGTTTTGGTTGCATCGTCCCAAGCGACGTTTGCGCCAAGCTCATCTGCCACGAAGCGCACGGGTACGAAGGTACGTCCGTCGATGATAACAGGTGCAACACCATATTTTTCAAGCGTCTTGCCGATAGTCATCTTGATTTCCTTATCGTTGATGGAGAGCGTAACCTCTTTGGTCGCGCCGTTCCAATCCACCTTGCCGCCCAGAGCCTCGGTGATAATTCTGATAGGCACCAGAGTTCTGTCATTGCGGATGACGGGTGCAGCATCGTAAATCACTGCTTCGTTATCCACGTTAACGATACGGCTGCCGATTTGCAGCTTAATGGTCTTGCCTGCTTCAGCCGCGTTGCTGTCATCTGCCGCATCCTTCTGCACGAATGTCGCATCCACGGAAACCTTGCCGACGGGCATGGTAAATGTGTATTCGTTATCGTCCACCTTTTTCAGCTTCACGGTGCTGTTGTTTTTGTCCTTTACCGTCATCTTGTCCAGCTGATAGCCGCTGTCGGGGGTTGCCTTGATGGTCACTGTTTCGCCGGCTTCTGCCTTCGCGGGGGTAACGGAGATTTCGCCATTTTCCGTCTTGCCTGTGCTTACGCCGTAGGTCGGGGCGGAAGTGTCAGAGGAAGAAGAACCGGATTTTCTGCGTGTTACGGAAACAACACAGCTTGCAGGTTCATAATTGCCGCCCATGTCTGTTGTAAATGTATACTCCATAGTTGCATTCAGCAAAGAAGCCTTTAAGCCCTCTACCTTAATGCTGTCAACGTCGCATACAACCTTTGCTGTATCTCCGTTGCAAACGCCGTCAACCGTAAATGTAACACTGCCTGCGCCTTTCAATGTGCTATTATCTACAGTTAATTCTACCTTCTTGGGTGCAACTGTAAAAGGAATCGTTTTTGCAGCTTCTTCGCTGTCAGCCCACTTATAATTATCTGCATCCTTCAAGGTTAAAATAACGTCATACACACCGGCATTCTTTCCGCCTTCATTCTTTGTAACATCATAATCAGCTGTTGCGGTTACATCTGCTGTCAATACTGTGCCGTTATAGATCTTGCTTTCCACCGTAGGCACTGCTACCTCTTTCTTTGTAATGGAAATTGCTGTCGCATTGCTTACGGCTGTTTTACCTTCTGTATCCGTAATCTTAACGGTATAGCTTCCGCTGTCCGCAACATTTTTCACGGTATATGTGGCATTTGTTGCACCATCAATATTTACGCCGTCCCTCTGCCACTGATATGTAACACCAGAAACAGACGTTGCCGCTGTGAGAGTAACATTCCCGCCGTCATACTGCTTTGTCGCATTGCCTGTTACGGAAACTGTAGGTGCATTCAGCTTCCACTGCGCATAAACGGTAATATCCGCGGTCGTGGGAATAATATCACTAACCGCATAGGCAGTGCCTTTGCCATCTTTCGCTGTGTTCCATCCGGTAAATGTATAACCGGTACGGCTAAAGTTGTTTGCTTTTGCAAGATGCTCATTGCCTTTAATTTCAGCATACGTTTTTGCCGTTACACCACTGATATTCGCATCATAAGTAACTTCAATCGTATTTGTAGAATCATTCAAAGTCCATTTTGCATAATAATTTTCGCTGTCCTTAGGCTTACCTGTATATGCCGTATCGGAAAAATCTGCTTTTTTATGCCATTCCACAGTGTAACCCGGGCGAGAAACAGCCTCAAAACCTGTCTTCGCTGTATCTACCTTCCCACCATTTGTCACAAAAACAGCATGTTTACAGACATTGGTATTTGCCTTTACAGAATCCGCGGCACCACTGTTGCTTATATAAATATATTTAAAATCATCTTTCCAGACCGGTTTTTTCTCTTCTGCAGAGTACCAGTTGTTAATCACATTCTGACCAACCGTCATATTTTCAGTAAGCACATCACTCATATCAAATACAGTGATAGGTGTTCTGTAGAATGCACATTCACCAATAGATGTAACATCTTGGGGGATGTACATTTTTGTTAATGCAGTATTCTGAAATGCATATTCACCAATAGACTGCAAATTGGAATCCTTGGAAATCTTCACCTCTGTAAGTGCCGTACAATCTCTAAAGGCACGATCAGGCACTGCCGTTACTGCGTCAGGTAAAGAAACACTCGTAAGCTTTGCACAACCATCCGCAAATCCTACAGGAATCTCTGTTACGCCATCACCCAAAGTAATCATTTCAATACTTTCTTTCTGGTTATTCAATGCGAACTTTATCTTACCGGCACCAATTTCCAGTGTTTTTAACGGTGCGGCACTGTGCCCTGTCTCCCAAGTGCTGAATGTATTTGATGGATATGTAGTATCAGAAGTCCCTTGGATTTTAACTGCTTCCAAAGCGGAACATCTCGCGAACGTATTCTCTCCCAGAAATTCAACCTGTCCAAGTTCAATTTCCTTCAGACCAAAGCAATCCGCAAAAGCCGCCTTCCCAATGGAAGTTACTGTGGAGGGGATATTGATGCTTTCAAGAGCACTGTTCGAATAAAACGCGTTTTCCCCTATTTCTTTCAGCTGAGCTCCATTTTCAAATTCAATGGTAGTCAGGTTTTCCGTACTTGTGCAGAAAGACGACGGCAGCTTGGTCACTTCTTTCGAAATGATGAGCTTTTCAATACCACCGCCTACAATGACGTTATTCCTTCCTTCCTCATTCGTGCTATAGAAATCGACATTGCCGGGGTAAGTAAATTCTTTCATCTTGGCAAGACCGGATATTGCATAACCGCCAACAGCGCGAATATGCTTTAATCCATCAGAAAAATCAACGGTATCGAAAGCTGTACCACGGAATGCGGCAACGCAAATAGTTTCAATGTTTTCTGGCAACACTAATTTACCGGTATATTTCTCATCATCAATAATGCAGGTATCCAAACTTGTGCATCCGTCAAAAAAGGCATACGGTACTGCACGACTTTCCTCTTGATAATTTTTTGCCCACCCATCCTTGATGTTCTCGGGCTTAAAGTTTGTCCAGTCAACAGCCTGAATCAAGGCATCCTTTGCAAAAACGCCATCACCATAAGAATGAACATTTTCACTAAATGTCACTGTTCCCGTCAAGGCCGTATATGCAAACGCACCGGAACCGATACGAGTAATATCTTTTCCAATCTCAACTTTTGTAATTGGAACAATTTCCTGTGTTGTACGTTCCGCATTTGTATCAGAAAGCAACGCTCTGCGCCAAGGTGCAATGTCACCTTCAAACTCTGCCGCACGCTGCACATTTTGTGCATAATAATCCTTCATATCACCGAAACCCGAAATGGTCAAAGTATAGCCATCCACCTTTTCGTATTCGTCCTCGGGTGTTGTTGCGTAGGAATATCCGTTTTCTTCCGCCTTGCGGTATAATGTATCGTCATTCTTTACCAGTTCCCACGAAACCTCATCTTCTTCGGTTGCACCGCAGTCCCCTTTTGCAAAAACTTCCCCTTTCTGCTCGTCCTGCTCCACCGTTTTCTCCTGTGCCTGAAGGTCGTCCGTCCCCTCCGCCGCGAATGCCGGCACAGAAACCATGCTTGCCGCTACGGTCAGCGCAAGCGCCTTCGCATAATAATTTTTCTTCATATTTTTCCCTCACTTTTATCTGTACTTTCTTTATACCCAATGCGAATAAATTCCTTTTTTCTTCACAAACAGAAAAAAGCACCGCCCATATCCGGCAATGCTCGTTTTTTTGCAGCTGGCTACCAGTTGAAAGGCCCTGTAGCTTTGCGTCATAGGCTTTCGCCTACTTTGCCGAATTATGCTTGTTTTCTTCGGAATTTATTATTTCATGCAATTTGAATTATAGCAAAAACGGATTTCTATTACAACCTTAATTTATAAAAAATATACTAATTTGTAATATTTTTTTCGTAAGAGGATGGTTTTGTTTCGTTTAAAGGCACTACAATAAAAAAGAAGGCAATCCAAGGGGACTGCCTTCTCATGAGAGATATCTTATTTATTTAAGCCTCCTGCAGCAGCTGCTTCAAATCCGCCTCCGGAGTCGTGATTGGTGCAATCCCGAAATTCTCCACAAGGTACTGCAGCACATTGGGCGAAACAAATGCCGGCAAAGTCGGGCCAAGGCGAATGTTCTTGATGCCCAAATACAGCAGGGTCAGCAGGATACACACCGCCTTCTGCTCATACCAGGAAAGCACCATGGACAGCGGCAAATCATTCACGCCGCAGCCGAACGCATCGGCAAGCGCAACGGCAATCTGAATCGCACTGTAAGCATCATTGCACTGCCCGATATCCATCAGACGGGGCAGACCGCCAATGGTGCCAAGGTCAAGGTCATTGAAGCGGTATTTGCCACAGGCAAGCGTCAGCACAACCGTATCCGCAGGGGTCTGCTTTACAAACTCCGTATAATAATTGCGCCCGGGACGTGCCCCATCGCAGCCTGCAACAAGGAAGAAATGTCTGATTGCGCCGGCTTTCACTGCCTCGATGACCTTATCCGCCACCCCAAGCACCGTGCCGCGGGCAAAGCCTGTCATCACTGTATTGCCGCCATTGATGCCTGTAAGCATCCTATCCTCGGCATAACCGCCCAGCTCCAGTGCCTTTTCGATCACAGGGGTGAAGTCCTTATCCGCGCCGATATGCGTCATTTCGGGATAGGATACCACCTCTGTGGTGAATACGCGGTCGGCATAGCTTGCCTTCGGCGGCATCAGGCAGTTGGTGGTAAACAGCACCGGCGCAGGCAGCTCTGCAAATTCCTTCTGCTGATTCTGCCATGCTGTGCCGAAGTTGCCCTTGAGATGCGCATATTTTTTCAATTCGGGATAACCATGTGCAGGCAGCATTTCGCCATGGGTATAAATATTGATACCCCTGCCCTCGGTCTGCTCCAGCAGTAGCTTGAGATCATGCAGATCGTGACCGGAAATCACAATAAACGGCCCCTTTTCCACAGTCAGCGGAACGGTAACAGGTGCCGGCGTGCCGTAGCTTTCGGTATTTGCCTGATCCAGAAGCGCCATGCACTTGAGGTTTTTCTCACCGACCTCCATCACGATGGGCAGCAGCTCCTCCATGCCCCAATCCTCGCCGACAGCAAAAAGCGCCTTTGCGAAGAAATCGTTCACCGCATCATCGGTATAGCCCAGCACCAGGGCATGATGCGCATAGGCCGCCATGCCGCGCACCCCGAACAGAATCAGGGATTTCAGGCTGCGGATATCCTCCTGCGCATTCCAGAGATTCGTCATATCGTAATCGGCAGCGCGACCGCACGGAGCAGCACAGTCCGAACAGTCGGGCACAAGCCTTGCCTTTTCCGCATGTACGCGGTCAATCAGCTCGCGCAGTGTCTTTTCGTTGAAGCTTACATTTGTAACGGTGGTAAATAATCCCTCAATCATCAGCCGCCATGTGCCGTCATTCACATCGGGGGCATTGTCCGTTGCGCGCGCAAGCCCAATCAGCGCCCCTGTCAGCTCATCCTGCAGCTGTGCCACATCAGCAGTTTTGCCGCAAACGCCTGCATTTCCCATACAGCCGGTACATCCTGCCGTCTGCTCACACTGAAAACAAAACATTTTGTTGCCCATTTGAAACCCTCGCTTTCTTCTTTGTCCTCTTTTTAATCCAGAATTCTGCCGTCTGTGGAGATGGTCACAACCTGCCATGGAATAAATTTCCCACTCTGCTGTAATGCCGTTTTTGCCGCAAATTCCAGACCGCCGCAGCAGGGAACCTCCATGCGGACAATGGTGACGCTTTTGATATCATTCTCACGAATGATTTCGGTCAGCTTCTCGGAATAATCCACACTGTCCAGCTTCGGACAGCCCACAAGGGTGATATGTCCCTTGATGAATTTTTCGTGGAAGGCGGCGTAGGCATACGCAGTGCAGTCTGCGGCAATCAGCAGCTTTGCGCCGTCAAAATACGGTGCGCGTGTGGGAACCAGCTTAATCTGCACAGGCCACTGGGACAGGCGGCTGACCGCCTCTGTATTGCAAGCCGCGGCGGATTCTTCGTGTGCGATTGTTCTGGACTGACTTCCCGGACATCCGCAGGGGAGTGTCATCCCTTCTGTCTGCATTTTTTCCTGTAGCCTTCTGCGCTTATTTTCCTCCACAGCCTTTTCATCATACGCTGCCGCTTCGCGCTCCACAAAGGTAATCGCGGCAGTGGGGCAGGTAGGCAGGCAATCGCCCAGACCATCGCAGTAGTCATCGCGCATCAGCTGCGCCTTCCCGTTTACCATAGCGATTGCGCCTTCGTGACAAGCGGCGGCACAAGCACCGCAGCCATTGCATTTATTCTGATCAATTTCAATGATTCTTCTTTTCACAATAAAAACCTCCTTGCTTTTTTGTTTTCATTATAGTATGCTAAATTCAACAAGTCGGTTGAATTTTCAACGAAAAGAGGGTTTTTATGAAAGAATTTTTTCCCATCATCCGTTCCTCTCAGCTTTTTTCGGGCGTTTCCGAGGAGGAACTGACCGCAATGCTCTCCTGTCTGGAAACAAGAAAGGAAAGCTTTCCCAAGGATGCCCTGCTGCTGCGCATCGGGGATACGGCAGATGCCATCGGTCTTGTGCTGTCGGGCAGTATTCTAATCATACAGGAGGACATCTGGGGCAACCGCAACATCATTTCCAAGGCAGGGGTGGGGCAGACCTTTGCCGCCGCCTATGCCTGCGCGCCCGGCTCTGTGCTGAATGTAAGCGTTGTGGCGGAAACAGCTGTTACGGTGCTGTATTTGAACATAAAGCGTGTGCTGCATGTGTGCTCCTCCGCCTGTGCGCATCATAGCCATATCATCCGAAATCTGCTTGGCGAGCTTGCAGAGAAAAACCTCCGCTTCAGCGAAAAGCTGACCCACATGGGGCAGCGCACAACGCGCGCAAAGCTGATGTCCTATTTTTCCGCAGAGGCACAGCGGCTCGGAAAATATGAATTCGATATTCCCTTTTCCAGACAGCAGCTTGCGGATTACCTCGCGGTGGAGCGCAGCGGACTTTCTCTGGAGCTTGGGAAAATGCGGGATGAGGGTCTTCTGGATTTTCATAAAAACCATTTCGTTTTGAAGGTATAACGCCAATAAAAAAGCAGAAACTCCTTTTTCGCAGGAGCTTCTGCTTTTTGTTTGCTTATTTCATTCCGTTTTCAGCGAAGCGGTGGAACAGCGCCGCAATCTCGGCACGCGTAGCAGTGCCCTTCGGATAAAGGAGATTGCTGTCGCCCTTTACAAGGCCGGTATTCACCGCCCACGCCATAGCGCCCATCGCATAATCGGAAATGCTCTCATAATCGTCGAACTCCCGAATTGCCATGCCGCCCTGTGTGGTATCATAGCCCTTATACTGCGCATAGCGATAGAAAATCGCCGCAAGCTGTTCACGGGTAATCGGATCATTCGGGGCAAAGCTGCTGTTGCCGTAGCCGCCCATAATGCCGTTTTTCTGTGCCCATGTCACCGCATCATAAAACCATGCCGTACCGGAATCACGCACAACATCGGTAAAGCTGTTTTCTCCCTCGACAGCAGGACTGCCCTCCATGCGGTAGAAAATTACCGCAATCTGCGCACGGGTGGTGTTCGCATAAGGCGCAAAGACTGCCGTATCCATGCCGGACATCAGACCCTTTTCGTAGCTAAACAAAACATCCCGATAAAACCAATCGCCCGCATTGACATCCGCAAAGGGATTCTTCACTGCATCCGGCTCGTTCGGCTCTCTCTTTTTCCAGTCTGCATAAACTGTTTTGCTGCCGCTCAGCTTGATTTCCGTAATCCTCTGCGTCAAAGCCTTGTCGGCATACCAGCCGCCGAAGTCATAGCCGTCACGCATCGGGGTATAGGCGGAAAGGTCAAGCGTTTTGCCGCGAGCGGCGCGGATTGCCTGCATGCTGTCGCCGCCGTTGGTTTCAAAGGTCAGCGTGTAGTAGGTCGTACCGCCGCCACCGCCGCCACCGCTACTGCTTGTATTCGCTTTCCACTTCGCTGTAAGGGTCATGGTATATTTGACTCTATCCGTTTCAAAATTCCATTTTGTATCTTCGCCGTTGTTATCGTAATACCAGCCTTCAAACGTATGCTCCTCTTTGGTTGGCTCGGACGGGGCGGTGAGTGTCGCTCCCCCATGACTCCAATCCACTTTCTGCGTGTCGGGCTCCTCTCCGTTGTCCGGGTCAAAGGTGATGGCAAGTTCACCGCTCAGGGTCGCTTGGCTGAAATCACCGCCTAAAATCGCCCCTAAGTTGTTCGTGACACTGCCCTTAAATGCACCGCCCCTGATTGTACCACTGCCACCATTCACAACCTCGCCTGTAAATTGACCCTTTTCGATAATGCAATTGTTGGTAACCTTTCCCTTAAACTCAGTGCTGTCGGCAGCCCCCTCGGTGCCTGCGATTACCGCACTACTCCAGTTTTTAACGGCATTTGTCACCTCACCGAAAATCTCACCGCCGTCAGCATTTAATCTGCTATCATTGGCTACGTTTGTATAGATTTTTGCAGTGCCGCTTATGGTAAATACAGCCGCTGTGTCAGCAGCGTTGTACACATGACTTTCGTCATTCTCATTCTCGCCCTCTTCACCAATCGTGCCGCCTCTCATGGTGAACTCCTTAAGGTTATACACCCCACCGGTCGGTCTCTCCTTCATCTTTATGGCAGTGCAGCCTTTGATTGTACCGTTTTCCATGATAAAGCTGCCTTCGTTGTAAACGCCACCACCCCGAGAGGACAAATGTCCTGACGTATCAGCCGTACATGAAAGGATAGCACCGTTACGCAGGGTAAATACACCGTTTCCATTTTTCCTGCTGGTGTTAGTGTACACACCGCCGCCGTTTCGTGCAGTACAGCTGCGAATCTCAGAGCCATTATTCATCGTGAATGTGCATGCCGGATTAACCGCTACACCGCCACCATTATCGCTCGCCGTACAGCCGATAATTCTGCTGCTTGTCATGGTAAATTCGCTGGGTTCACCTGTTTGGTCGTTATTGTCAAGATACACGCCACCACCAAACTTTGCCTGACAGCCGACAATGCTGCCCCCGGTCATATTCAGCTTTCCGCCGGGCGCGACATACACGCCGCCGCCTTTTTGTGCATTGCCGCCGGTGATAATGCCGCCGTAGACGGTTTTACTGCTATCATCGACCAGTACCCACAAACCGCCGGTGCTCTGGACAAATTTATGCGCTTTGTCTGTGTCACTGTCCGCAATCGTCAGTTCGCCGCCTTGCTCCACCTTGATAACACTGCCTTCCTTCGTCATTCGCAGCACAAAGCCGTTCAAATCCAGCGTCACAGCGCGGTTGACCGTCAGTGTATCGCTGATATGAATGTCTTGCTTCAGTGTAATCTTGGAAATGTTGCTGTCCCCCAGTGCGGAAGTCAATGCGTCCTTCGTGGAAACCTCCGCCTCTCCGCTTCTGCTTGACAGGGTAGTCATTTCCTCCTCCTGCTCCGTTTCTGCCGCCGATACCGGCACAGAAGCCGTAGAAAACAGGAAGCAGGTGCAAAGCAGTGCCGTGTAAATCCGTTTTCTTTGTTTTTTCATTCGTTTTTCCTCCCTCCATTGCTGTCATGTCATTTCCTTTTCCGTATCCCGCTCCTTCCTTTTTTCTGTGTCATGCAGACACCGCAGAAAGAGCCTTTCACTTATATAGGTACAAAAAAACGGAAAAACTCTCACCTAAAAATCAAATTTTTTTAAAAAAATAAAAAAATAGAGTTCCGCACAAAAGCGGCTTTCAAAATCAGCCTTCTGCCGCCTTCAGATAACGGGCAATCAGCTTGCCTGCCGCCAGAATCCCCACAGGCAAAAGATACGCGATATACTGCGCTGTGCCGCCGTAGGCAATCAGCAGGTTATAAATTGCATGAAAAGTAATCGCCGCCCCAAGCAGTCCGCAGGTTCCGGCAATTTTCAGCCACGTCCGCCGCCATACATACGCAAGCCCGCCGCCGACGATGGCTCCGCAAATCACATGCATTGCTCCCGTTCCGATGCCACGGAAGAAAATAAAGGAGAAATGCGCGGCTCCGTTTTGAATCAGATAGCAGATATTTTCAAAGGTCGCAAAGGAAAGCGCAGTAATCACTGCGGCAATCCCAATCTGCCGCGCCTGCGGCTCAAATACCAAAAGATAAAAGAGCAGCGGCAGCAGCTTCATCCCCTCCTCCACCACAGGTGCAATCTCCACAGTGGCGGCAAAGGCATCTGCCCCATACAGCGCCGCGAGAAAGGTATTGAGATATGCAGAAAGCAGGCACATGCCCATTCCCGCAAGGCAGAACAGAAAAGCCCCTGTATGCCGTTTTCCCATGCACAGGGCGGCAATCAGCAAAGGCGATGCCATGCAGATAAAAATATTTTCCATATATGTCATGCCTGCACCGCCCTTCCTGTGGCAGGCAGCAGAGCGAATACGCAGCCCGTCAGCAGAACATCAAACCCGTAATAGAGGAAGGAAGCCGAATCCCCCTGTCGGAAGCAGCCGGAAGTCCAAAGGATATATTCCGCCGCCACATAGCACAGCACCCCGATATGGAAATATCGCAGCTGCCGCGCCGCTCCCGTCTGCGTTCGCGCATAAGTAAGCCCCCGTATCGCATGATAGGAAACGGCAATCATCATGCCGCACCAAAGCAGGTTCGAAAGAACATCCCCAAAGGTGCAGTAAAATATACATAAGGGAACGCCTATCAGGAAGGCAATCCGCGCCCTTCGGCACACAAAGCCTCTTTCCTCCGCGGAGGAAAGGGAGTATTGCAAAATAGAAAGAAAAATAACGCTTGCCACCCAGCCAAACTCCGATACATAAAAAACCTGCGGCGTTTTTGAGAACAAAAACAGATGCAGCGTCCAGTACAGGGAGCCGAGCGCAAAGCAGCCATAAAAGCAGGTCAGCAGAAAATACGCCTGCTTTCTGCCCTTCAGATATCGCATCCCGCTCAGACAAAAGCCCAGAAGGGTAACAGAGAATTGCACAAAGTTATCGGCAAGTTCCATTCGCATTGTCCCCCTTTTGCTCCTCCGACTGTTCGTCCTTATGCAGCAGGCAGATACGGAAGCACGCAATTGTCACACACACACCAAGGACAAAGGCGAGCAGTCCGGTCACGATATATCCAAGCGCAGCACTGCCGCCCAGCATTGTTGCCGCTGTTCCAAAGCCGGAGGACATGCCCGGCTCCATTCGATTGACCATATCGGGCATAAAAAGGGAAACCCCAACGATTACCGCAAGGCACGCCGCCACGCCGAAAACGGCGGCGATTCGTTCCTGCCGCTGCTTTCTCCGACGCTCCTTTTCCGCAATCCGCCGCTTTACCTCTGCAATTCGTTCCTCATGACTCCGCATTTGTGATTCCCTCCCGTTCCAGTAATCCGCGCAGACGGCCCTTGCCCCGATACACCATATTGGTAATCTGCTTCTCGCTTTTCCCCATAACCTCAGCAGCCTGCAAATAGCTCATGCCCTCAAAATAGACCAGATAAAGCGCCTCTCGGTAATCCGGATTTAACGCAGCCATGCAGAAATGCAGAATCCGATCCCGCTCCTTTGTGCGGACAACCTCCTCCACCAGCGTCTGTCCGTCCGGCTCCTCGGTCAGGTTATCCAGGCTGAAGAAAAGCCGCCGTCTGCTTCTGCCGCGCAAAGCCATGTGCCGTGCCGCTTTATACAGATAGGCCTTTAAGCCGCCGTCTCGAATGCGTGGCTTTTTCGTAAATAAATAGGAAAAGACTTCGATCATCAAATCCTCCGCTTCGTGAACGTCATGCAGATAGCCGTTGATATATAAGGTCAGCGGATTGCCGTATTTTTTCATCAATGCCACAAGCCCCGCTTCATCGCCGCAAAGATATTGCCTGTAAAGCTCTTCATCCATCGCCATGCCGTTCACTTCCTTTCCACCGCATCCTCTCAGCACAGAAAGGCATTGCGCCGCAAAAGGATGTCCTCTGTCTGAAATACTATCTCCAGTATATGCGAACATCCGCATAAATTCAAGATTTTCGTCATCAATCGCATCTGCATGCTGTCGGCAGAATTTTCTAAGATGCTCCGATGCGGAAATCTGCATCTTCTCCCCCCGATTCCGTCAGAAATCCATAAAACCGCGGACTGACTGCAACCAACTTGCTTTTCTTGCAAAAATCCTCTATGATAAGCTTAAATTAGCTATTTTCTCGCAAAGGAGGAACCTTCTATGGATAAGGATTTTCTGAAATTTATGTCATTCGTTGCCTTTATGGAAGCGAAAAAGGAAGCGGAACGGGATTGCTCTGCCGAAGATACCGGATGGCAGGATACCATCCCTACTATCAGAAGAAAACCTGACCCTGCTAAGGAAGCGCTTCTCCTCAGCCGCATCCGGATGCCCGAAAAGCCGGTAAATAAAATGGGATCCGGCGAAAAGGTTTTTATGGGTATCGGCATCATTGGTCTGTTTGATGCCGCTTTCGGTCTCTTTCTGATGGACGCTTTTTATTTTCTTGTCGGGCTTGTTGTCGGTGTTTCCTTTATCATCATGGCAACCTCAAATGCAAAAAAGAGATATGATGAAAAGCTGGCAGAATATGAGCTGGCACAGAGGGACTTCCCTGCTTATCAGAGAAAAATGCTCGCCAAGCAGAGACTCGGAAAGTAAACAGAACGCTTAAAGGGGGATCAGATAATGTCGCAAAAAAGGAGTACCCTTCTTATCTGGGCCGCGGTCATTTTTATTCTCATTGTCACATGCTTGATTACCGACCGCAACAATCTTGCAGAAAGAACGCTTTATTCCTCACAGGAGGAAATGCAGTCCGCCCTACAGGATACCTTTGTATATTACACCGCAAGAGGGGAACGACAGGCATGGAGCATCCATGGCGATACCGCAATACAAACCTATGAAAATGGCGCAGTATTTTCGTATACCATTACGAAATGGCATCCGCAGCGCGGTGCGCTGACGCTCACACTGGACACCACAGCACAAAAGGAAACGCTGTTTGTTGCACTTAATGGCTCTCTGTTTGATCAGCATAAGCATGTCTTTCGTCCGGAAGCACAGCTTGCCTCCTCCGACAGAAGCGCGAAGCGCAAGCCTGTTTCCGGACAGAATCAGCCTGCTGCGCAGAATAAACCCTCCGAGCAGAGTAAATCTTCCGAGCAGAGTAAGCCTGCTGAAACAACTCCCACCCCCGTATATACCGCCCCCAAATCGCAGAAAAAGCCCGAACTGCCCGATTGCGGTGATTATGAAAGCTATGAGGATTTCATGGATGACTGGGATGGCTATATGCCGGATGGCAGTGATGCAGAGGATTACTGGGAGGATTGGTAAGAACGGTATGCAGAAAGGGAGTATGCACATGAATGACAGAAAGATGGTCTTAGACGGCATGATGGGACTGGTGATCGGGGACGCATTGGGGTGTCCCGTTCAGTTTCTCGACAGAGAGGAGCTTCGGGAGCGTGGAGCCGTCACCGAAATAGAGGGCTACGGCACCTATAACATGCCCCCCGGTACATGGACGGATGACAGCAGTATGGCACTTGCGACCCTTGCGAGCATCAACGAACAGAACCGTATCGATCTGCGGGATATCATGGAACGCTTTCTCGATTGGGAATTTCATGGCGCGTATACCCCCTTCGGCGAGGCGTTCGATGAAGGGAATACCTGCAGCAACGCCATCTATAAATATCGCGACGACCACGACCTCACAACCTGCGGCGAAACGGACGAATATTCCAACGGCAACGGTGCCTTGATGCGGATTCTCTCTGTCTGCCTGTATTTCATTCAGAAGGAAGGTATTTCGGATGCGGATGCCCTTCGGCAAATCCACCTGGCAACAGGGCTTACGCATAATCATCTGCGGTGCCATATCGCAAGCGGATTGTATTATTTTATGGCAAAGGCTATCGTCGCAATGGCACCTGAAAAAGCCGAGTTGAAAACCTGTATCCAATGCGGCCTGGAACAGGGCTTTGCGTTTTATCATGCTCCGGAAAACCTTGCGGAACTGATGCACTTCCATAGATTGCGCAACTTAAATGAATTTTTCTCCCTGCCCGAAGATGAAATCCAAAGTGACGGCTATGTTCTGCATGCTCTGGAAGCGGCAGTCTGGTGTCTGCTTCATACCGATCGCTTTCGGGATTGCCTGCTCCACGCGGTCAATCTCGGCGATGATACCGATACCACTGCCGCAATCGCAGGCTGGCTTGCAGGGCTGTATTATCACTATGAAGCCATGCCGCAGGAATGGGTAAATGCCATCCGAAGAAAAGCATGGATAAAAAGGCTGTGCCTGCAAGAGCTTTAGCATAAAAACAGGACTTCCCCTGCGGGAAGTCCTTTGTAACCTACTCATTTTCAATTCTTCATCTTCTGCACTCAACTCGCCCATTTCCTCCAGTGCAACAAGGTACTGTCTGAAAATATTCTCTTTAGATTTTTCTATGCAGGATAAATATTGCGGCTCCTTCATCATTCTGAAAAGCTCCATTCTTGTCGGAACTTTTCCGTGCAAGGCTGCCTTTATTCGATAATACTCACTTCTTGTCCACGAATTTACTATCATTGCAATCACCCTTCATTTCGTTTTCTCAGAATCAGATTCAGCCACCGTTCGTCTCCTCTCTCCGGTCGAACGTCGCCGGTAATCCATTCCTCTTCTATATCAAAGCCGCCTGCTTCATTTAACAGTTCCGCAAATGCTTCCTCTGTCATATCAAGAAAATATCTTCCCCTTCGCTCTCCCTCAAAAGCCCCATATTTAAATGAAAGATAGGCAATCCCCTCTTTCTTGAGTGCAAGCAATATTTTTTTCAGCACCTCTTTTAATTCATTATGGGTTAAATGAAGAATGGACGCACACGCCCAAATCCCATCATACTTTTCATATTCCTCCAATTCCTGAAATAACATTTGCTTCACTTCAATACCCGTATATCGACTTGCCGCATGGCACATCTCGGCAGAACCGTCTACCGCCTCCACAAAATAACCTCTATTTAGAAAACATTTTGTGTCACGCCCCGAACCACAGCCAAAATCTAAAATCAAAGCACCCTTTTCCAGCTTACTCAAAAAAAGCTCTTGTACCTCACTAAAATCGACCTCTCTTGTTTCACGGATAAAATTTTCTGCATTTTGTTCATAATATAATAAGGTCTTTCTCATACTTTAACTCCCTCATATCAAATAGGCTTTTAAAGCATAATATCATCTTCACTGTCTCTCGGCAAGCCTTCTGCCGATAACCACATAAAAACAGGACTTCCCCTACGAGAAGTCCTCATTTTTTTCTCTCTATAAAATTAGTACAGCTTAGCACCTGCCGGAATGTGGTCATCTACCATCAGAAGGTTCAGTCCTTCGTGACCGTCTTCCTCGTGTACTGCCGAAATCAGCATACCCTCGGAATCAATGCCCATCATTTTTCTGGGGGGCAGGTTCACGATAGCGATTGCTGTCTTGCCAACCAGTTCTTCCGGTTCATAATAGTCGTGAATACCGCTTAAAATCACACGATCCTTACGTTCACCGTCATCCAGTACAAACTTCAGCAGCTTTTTGGATTTTGCAACTGCCTCACATGCCAGAATCTTAACCGCACGGAAATCGGATTTTGCAAATGTATCGAAATCTACCATTTCTTTAAAAATAGGCTCAATCTTCACATTGGAGAAATCAACCCTCTCAGCGACCTTTGCTGCAGGTGCTGCTTCGGAAGTCTTGGATGCCTTCTTATCAGCGTCCAGAGGCTTCATAGTCGGGAATAAAATTTTGCTCTCTCCATCCCGCCTCATACCGCTCCGTAGTGCGCAAAATCCGCATAATTGCTGGGTTTTTGAAACTATTTATCATCCGTCTTGTGTCCTATTGGGCCGTCCGCTTCACTCGAAAAGTTGTATAAAAATTGTAGTTGTTTGTAGGCGTATTTTTTTGTGAAAAAGTGTGTCAACTCCAAAATGTCAAAAATTGGATAAATCTTCCACAAAAAGGACTGGCACATTGTAGAGCCATGAAGAACATCCCTGATACTGTTTCTTTATCGCTTTTAGCCTATATTATAAGGTATCGATGCTAAAACTGCGGAAACCAGCAATGCACAAACTGCTTATTTGCAGCTCATACAAATATGAGTATAACCCCATCAGTTATTCAAGTCAACATTTTTCAATGAACTACTTGTCTGCATAAAAAACTAGGAGGTTCACTATGCCAGAATACCAACTTCAAATTAAACAAGTGGTAGATTACCCACGATGCCGGA
>OLFT01000945.1_pt1 | contig 33503 bp, 25 predicted proteins | sample 1604921 | NCBI WGS metagenome assembly OLFT01 (sample SAMEA3888897, study PRJEB22519) | human gut metagenome | biome: human gut; feature: human-associated habitat; material: faeces | place: Denmark | collected 2013 | reverse complement strand
TGGCATATGCACATTTTTGGTTTTCTGATAAAAGAACTATTTATGACGTACTCAGCTCTATCTTGAAAAACTACTTATAAAGTACAAATGTTATAGACAAATTGGTCAAGAGGTATTTATGAAGCACAACTATGAATTTGTAAATTTCAAGCTATTAATGCTTTCGCTGTTTGTATTTGCAGGCATTATCACTGGTATCAGGGTAGCGTTTGAAACAAACTCGGAAATGCAAATTAAAATATTCATTTCTTGGTTCTTTGTTAAAGCACTGATAATACTTGCAAATGTAAATTACATAAAAAAATCCTTTCATAAACTTTCTGATCATGGCGATAGCTGTTTCAGCCAAATTGAGATGTTACGCAATACATATATAATAGGGTGTGCTGTTACTGCTATAGTATTATTAGTCTTTTGCAAAATATAAGAAAACGAGGAGGTATAAAATATGATAAAACTAAGAATACAGGGTTTACCCGATGAGGTCGAGAAGTTTTCCGAACAGCTGAAAAAGGACGGCTATCACTTTTTGATGGAGAGTGATGACTATCCGAACAGAAATTCGGAGTATGTAAGAAGATATGTGGAGATAAGGTTAAAAGAACAGGAGTGAGAAAATGCAAAAAGAAATTGAAATAATTAAAGACGGTTTGTCATACAATGAGGAGCTTGAGTGCATTGCAAAACGTTTTGGTATGACGCAGGAGCAAGCACTTAAAACGATAGTTGAAGAAGTATACAACAGTGAGGCAAGTTCTTTGGGCTTTAGCTTAAAAGACGCCTTAGATTTAATACATAATTGTGATTGCAGATTTAGCGAGTGCGATCCTAGTCAAGATGTGCCATTTTAGTTGACGTGGAGGTTTTAAAATGCAAAAAGAAATTGAAATTATAAATGACGGCTTATCATACAAAGAGAAGCTTGAGTGCATTGCAAAACGTTTTGGTATGACGCAGGAGCAAGCACTTAAAAATATAATTCATGATATATATATTAGTGAAGTAACGCTTTCCGAATTTAAAGACGCCATTGTTTTAATTTGGGACAACAATCATGACGAATGCGTTGAGTTTGACATTGACGGAAATGTTATCGTTGATGACAGCTCTGAGAATGATCTATATGAGGATGATACCGCTTTTTAAAGAGCTTGACAACAATGCAGTAAGTATTGTATAATTTAGTCAATATACTAAATATAAGGGGAATACTTACTATGAGCAGTTTATCACAAGGAATACATAACGCTGTATGTATAGGTATTATTTTTACTGGCAAACATCAATCTTTTAATAGACCACTACCAAAAGTAACTATATTGTGGGAGATAACTGAAAACGAAAAAATAAAAACTTTTTCAAGAGATTATACCTATTCTTATTACGAGAAGGCAGAACTACGTCTGCACCTAGAGTCTTGGCGAGGCAGACCTTTTACAGCGACTGAATTATCCAAATTCAAACTTCGCAATATATTAGGCGTGCCATGCAAATTGGAAATAGCCAAGAACAATAAAAATTACAAACAAGTAGAAAATGTTTACCGTTTTCCAGCAAAGGAACAAGCTCCTAAACGCAAATCAGAGCTTATTTACTTTGATATATCAGATAAAACGACTTATTCAGAAATACCTAATATACCATATTATATAGTAGAAAAGATCAAAAACTCACCTGAGTATAAACAATCGTCACTTAAATTATAACATAACAAAGCATATCGGACACTCATCAGTAATGTTGAGTGTCTTTTTTTATACCCGAAAGGAGAAACACCATGAATACTGAAAAGCCAAAGAAAACTAAGTTTGATATCTTGGAAGAAATCATGATAAGCTTTCAAGATAATTATGAAACAGATTATGCTCAAACCCATTGGGTGAAAACCTACAAAGAGCGGAAAGAGCGATTAATTCAGCTTCAAGAGGAAGAATATGAACTGCAAGCGAATGTAATTGATGACGCACACGATTTGGGCTTTGTTGAAGGAGTAAGATATGCTCTCAACATCATGGATATGACAGACGCAGGAAAGAATAATGAGCTTTTGGAACGGCTCTTAAATATTCTTGAAAAATAAAAGAGGGGAACTTAAATGGATAAGCACGATAAGTATGAAGTTGTAAAGCAAGCATGGTTTGAAATCAATGAGCATCTCAGAAACAATAAGCAGGATTACATTGAGTATCTCAAATTTTCCGCAAAAATGTATAAGCAGCCGTATTCAGACGCTGTGTTGGTATTCCAGCAGGATAGGAATGCAACAAAGATCGCTGAGTATAAAAAATGGGGACGTCTAGGGCGATATGTAAGACGTGGCTCTCACGGCGTTGCTGTTTTTGGCAAAAATCACACTTGCAGATATTTATATGACGTCACTCAGACAGGCGGCAAAGAGTTGCCTGAGATGTGGACACTTACTGACCGCAATACACCTGAGCTACTCAATACGCTTAATAACCGATACAATATAAACGCAGGATCGGTCAAAGAATGTATCGAAGCAATGACAGCAAACAGTATTAATTCTGCGCCTATTGCTGAGTCAGTACAAAATGCAATATCTCAAATGGGACTTGACATAAAACAGGCTGAGGTATACCGCCATTCACTGGATTCTGTGGTGCAGTTCGTTGTTTCTCAAAGATGTAATCTTTCAGGTAAAATAGATCTGCATACCGATGTTGATGTAAGCGCTCTTGACCTTATCAAAAATGCAAGAGATATGATTCTTTTCAGCAGAGCTGTTCAGCACGCTGCCAAAGACACGCTGTTTGAAATTGAAAAAGAAGTTATCGCAATTGATCGCAAAAACGAAGCTCTTGACAATGCCAAAACCGCAAAGCAAGAAAGCACGTCTGATAGGGTTGATGATATACTCCAAGACCTTATAAGGCTTAAATTTTCGCAAGACCAGATACTTGCACTAAAGCAAGCGGTTGTGGCGGCTGCACAAAATGGTGAACATAACATACGGCATTGGGTAAGCGTCCGATATTCGCCCGACGAACTGCGGCATATATCATCTTTATTATCTGATTACTATGCTCAGAGTGTCATTGAGCAAACACTCGATCCAAAGGGCATACTTAATGATTACTATACATATGTAAATGAGCTCAATGGTCGGCTGAAACTGTCAGATATGTTCTCTCACCATGATTATAGTGATGAACAAAAAGCCATGCTGCAGCAGGGTTTTTCTGAGGGAATTTCTATTACTGTTCTTAACGAGGTCGATGAACGGCTAACTGTAGACGAGATAAAAACATTCTTTGAGATGTTTCATCAGGCAGTTGACGGACAGATAGATCCACATGATGTTCAGATATATCTTGATAAGGCTGTAATAGAGCATTCAAAGAAGAACGTTCAAGCGGTTGAAGCTCAGGATAACTCTGTTGACACAAATTCAATTGGAATTGTCAAGGGTGAAAAATCATTTGCTGAACAGGTCGATGATGTACTTGCAGGAAACGCGAACCGATACAATGACTTGAAAGTATGTGATACACCTCAAATATTGCTTGACGTTGGCTGTGAGCAACTTCCAATGTTTTATACGAAACGGCATTTGCATGACGCTCTCAAGCCGAAAGGAAATACAGGTGAAAGCATACATTACCACGGATTGAACGCAGAACAAATCAAAAAAATGCCCATGTTACTTGAAAATCCCGTGATTATATATGATTCCCTTTCGAGAAATGATAGCATAATAATCGTAACATCTGAACTTGACAACGAAAAAATGCCTATCATTGCTGCTATAAAGCCAAATGGCAAAGCTAAATATGATTTAGAATTGGTCGAATCCAACTTTGTAATGAGTTTTCATGGCAGAAACAATTTTGAAAATCAAATTAATCGTGCCGTAGAACAAAACAAAGTTCTTTATTACAACAAAGAAAAAAGCCAAGAACTGTTCAGTGTGCTTGGGCTACAATTGTCCAAGGGCTTAAACATTCTTGACTCTAATATTATTATACACCAAAGTCGCAATATTGTCAAGGGTACGCAGCAGGAAAATATTGAATACAAGAATAATTCTGTTACTCAACAGGACAAAAAAATAGAACCATCAAGAATTATAGGTTTGGCTGAAAACCAGCTACGCCCTGCTGTTCCTAATAGCTCTACAAGCAGTATAACAGACTCCTCTGGAGTTGTCAAGAGTGAAAAAACATTTGCTGAACAGATAAATGATGTTTTAAATGGCGTATTCCCAAAATACTCAAATCTAAAGGTTTGTGATACACCACAAATTCTTGTGGATATCGGCTGTGATCGGCTTCCTATGTTGTATACGCAAAGGCATTTAAAAGACGCTCTACATGAAAAATCCCCGAACAATGCACATTGGCACGGCTTAACACTGGAACAGATATGTAATATCCCACATCTTTTAGAAAGCCCTGCCATAATAATGGACTCACTTTCTCCAAACAAAAGTGCTGATAAAAGTATAGTAATTTGTTTAAATAACGTTGATAATGATAATGCACCGATAATCGTAAGTGTTAAACCAAATGGGCAAGGCATTTATGAAATGGAAAATGTATCATCAAACTTTATCACAAGTATTTATGGAAAAGAAAATGGGTTTGCAAACTATGTTGAACGTGCTGCAAAATCAAATAATATTCTGTTTTGGGACAAAGAAAAAAGCCAAGCACTGTTCTCGTGTCAAAGGCTCCAATTGCCTGAGGCGATAAACAATCTTGACTCTAATATTATTATACACCAAAGTCGCAATATTGTCAAGGGTAAGCAACAAGAAAATAGTGCCGATATAAGTTCAAATGATGTTAAATCATTCACTACTTTATCCGAGCCTACGATAACCTGTGAATGGAGCGAAAGTAATTACTTTGAGGACGGCAAGACCTACAGTGTTGCAGAATTTGATACGCTCATGGAACAGGCTGACAGTGAAATGGTGGCAGGAGCAATGGCTGCAATAGAGAAGTACGGCTCAGCAAAAGCATGGTATGAAGCAGACGCTGATGACGAATTCTCACAGTTTATGGGCTATGATAAGGTCAAGTTTACTATCAATATGCCTGACGGACAAACTATCACTGAACGCCAGGACGCAGGGGACGGATACGGCGGCGTTATTGATTTTCTGAAAAGATACTCAATATACAACTCGATCGTACCTGAGCTTGAAGCTGCAAAAGCCGCACATATGGCAGACCTGGTCGATGAAGTGCCTACACCTACAAATGAAACACAGCCTGAAATAGACAAGCTTTTGGGCAGGCTTAAGCTTGATTGCGATTACTATCTGAAAACAGGAGCAGAAAAGCACTTGTGGGCAGAAACAGTTGAAAAGCAGATAGCTAAGATCAATGAGCTGTATGAGAAAATGCCTGAAAACGCCTACTTCACAAGAGAACAGATCGACGATTATGAAAAGAAAATGCTTGCGATAAAAAATGGAGAGGTCGAAAAACCTATACCATATGAAACGCCTACAATCGCTGATAATGTTCTGTCTGAAGAAAAAAAGACAACACCGCCTGTTTCTGAAAGCGTTCCTATATCTTCTACATCTGATGAACAGATATCACTCTTTGAAACGCCGCAAGAAGATATCAAAACTGAAAAGGTAGAAAAGCCAAAGAAAAATGCCAAGGCAAGCACATACCACTTTGACCCTGATAATGTTGTTGTGGGCGGAGCTGCTGCTCGATGTGACGCAAATATAGCTGCTATTGAAACATTGCTGAAAATAGAGAGTGAAAAGCGGCTTGCGACACCTGAAGAACAGAAGATAATGGCTAGATACTCAGGTTGGGGCGGAACTGCTCAAGCTTTTGTTGCAGATAATGAGAATGTTTCTGCTGACAGTTGGGGAGCAAGGCAGACTCGCTTAAGAGAGCTTCTGACCGCTGATGAGTATGGTGCTGCAAGATCATCAACACTGACAAGCTTCTATACGCCGCCAGAAGTCATAGACAGCGTATATCTTGCTTTGGAAAGATTTCAATTTGAGGGTGGAAACATTCTCGAGCCTAGCATGGGCGTTGGAAACTTTTTTGCAAAAATGCCTGATGAAATGAGGGCAGATTCAAAACTTTACGGAGTTGAGCTTGACAGCATTTCAGGACGAATAGCCAAGCAGCTCTACCCAGAGGATAATATCCAGATAAAAGGGTTTGAAAAAACAACATTCAAGAATAACAGCTTTGACGTGGTCATAGGTAATATACCTTTTGGAGATTATGGCATTGCAGACAAAGCCTATGACAAATACCACTTCAAAATCCATGACTATTTCGCCGCAAAAGCAGTAGATAAAGTGAAGCCTGGAGGAATTGTTGCCATTGTGACTTCAAAATTCACAATGGATAAGAAAAATGATAAAGCAAGAAAGTATCTTGCCGAACGCTGTGACCTTTTAGGCGCAGTAAGACTTCCATCTGGAACGTTTAAAGATGCAGACAGCGTTACAACAGATATTATCTTTCTGAAAAAAAGAACAACAATGACCTCTGTTATTCCAAACTGGGTACACGTTTCAGAAACAGCCAACGGCATTCCTTGCAATCAGTATTTTGTGGACAATCCCGATATGGTACTTGGTACTATGGCATGGGACGAGCGTATGCGAGGAAAATATGGTGCAGACAGCAAGGTAACGACCTGCTATGCAAACAGTGACGCCCCCCTTGCACAGCAGCTCATAAATGCCATTTCAAAAATAGACGGCGTTATTGATACTGTGGAAACTGAGCTTGACAATGGGACAGCTGAGATACTCCCTGCTGATCCAACTGTCAGGAACTTCACCCATACCATTGTTGACGGAGATCTTTATTTCCGTGAAAATGAAATAATGGTCAAGGTCACAGAAACAGGCAAATCGCTTGAACGCATGAAAGGGCTTCATACTCTAAGGCAAGCAACTATGGAGCTTATCAATGCCCAGGCTGACGGCTGCTCTGATGAACAGCTTGCAGAGCTTCAGAAGAAGCTCAACAGCACATATGACAATTTCAGAGCAAAGTTCGGAAATATTACTGACAGCGCCAATTCACGCTGCTTTTCTAATGATGATGACTACAACACTTTAGCAGCACTCGAAGTTGTCAACGTGGAAAATAAGACAGTTGAAAAGGCTGCAATATTCACAAAGAGAACGATACTTCCAGATATTCCAGTTTCAAAAGTTGATACAGCACTTGAAGCACTTCAAGTATCAATGGACAGATTGGGAAAGGTCGATATTCTCTATATGTCACAGCTCACAGACACAACACCTGAAAAGGTCATTGCTGACCTTGGTGATGAAATATTCAGAGATCCTGCCAAAGTTAAAGACAATGACCCATATTCAGGCTATACGGAGTCATCTGAATATCTGTCAGGCAATATCCGTGATAAGCTGAGAATAGCCAGAGATCATGCGGAACATATCGACAGCAGCTACAACAAAAACGTAGAAGCTCTAATGAAAGTTGTGCCAAAAGACCTTGAAGCCAGCGAGATATCCGTAAGGATCGGCGCTAACTGGATCGATGTCACAGATTACAACAATTTTTTAAACGAGTATGCACACGCAAACACATATTACTACCCTGTCACAAGAACAAAGCTTGGTGAATACAAAATAGAGAATAAAACATCTGACCGCTCAGTTGCTGCCACTGAAACATTCGGAACATCAAGAATGAACAGCTATCAGATATTTGAAAATCTTCTTAATCAGCGTGATATTTTAGTTCGTGACAGACGAGAGGAGGGCGACAAAGTATGGTACGAGATAAACACTAAAGAAACACAGCTTGCGAAAGAAAAAGCTCGTTTGATGAAAGAAGCGTTTAGAAATTGGCTGTGGGAAGATATGGGCAGGCGTGAAAAATACGTTGCAAAGTATAACTATCTGTTCAATTCCATAAGGGGCAGAGAGTATGACGGCTCACATCAAACCTTTCCAGGCATGAACACATCAATAACGCTGCGGAAACATCAATCAAACGCCATAATGCGTGCAAAACTTGGCGGAAACACACTCTTTGCACATGAAGTTGGTGCAGGAAAAAGTTTTGAAATGGTCGCAACTGTAATGGAAAAGAAACGTCTTGGTCTTATAAACAAAGCCTGCGTAGTTGTACCAAAGCACCTTACGCTGCAAATGGCAAGTGAGTGGCTGCGGCTTTATCCAAATGCAAAACTGCTTGTGGCAAAGCCAGAGGACTTTACCAAAGCCAATAGAAAGCGTTTTATTGCAAGATGTGTTACTGGTGACTACGACGCCGTGATAATGTCATTTACACAGTTTGAAAGAATACCTATGTCGGACGAATATAAAGAGCAGTTCATGCAAAAAGAACTTCACGATATCATGAGTGCAATATCGGAAGCAGGAACAAAGGACAAAACATCAGTAAAAGCCCTTGAACGTCAAAAGAAAAACATAGAGGAAAGGCTTGAAAAGCTGCTTTCTTCTCCAAAAGACTCATCATTGTGTTTTGAAAAGCTCGGCTTTGACTATCTTGTATGTGATGAAGCACATAACTATAAGAACTGCTTTGTTTCTACAAAAATGTCAAATGTGGCAGGCGTACAAACAACAGCAGCACAAAAATCAGAGGATATGCTGATGAAAACTCAGTATCTCAACAACAAGTACGGCTGCAACAATATACTTTTTGCCACAGGTACACCTATAAGCAATTCCATGGTGGAATTTTACGTTATGCAGCGTTATCTCAGACCAGATCTTCTCGAAAAAGCAGGATTGCAGAACTTTGACGATTGGGCAAGCACATTTGGTGAAGTTGTATCGCAATTAGAGATAAAGCCTGCAGGAAACGGCTTTCAAATGAAAAATCGTTTCAGCAAATTCGTAAACATACCTGAGCTTATGCAGATGTATAAGGAATTCGCTGATATTCAAACAGCGGATATGCTGAAACTGCCTGTGCCAAAGCTTGAAACAGGCAAGCCGATAGTAGTGACCTCAAAGCCAGACGAACGTCAAAAAGCATACATGAAAGAGCTTGCCACACGTTCTGAAACGATACACAGCGGCACAGTTGACCCACGGCAAGACAATATGCTGAAAATAACTCATGAAGCACGCTTGCTCGGTCTTGACACTAGATGTATTTTCAAAGACGCTCAGCCTGCACCAGACAGCAAAGTGACGAAGCTTATCGATAACCTCGAAAAGAACTACAAAAACACTATGACAGAAAAAGGCGTTCAAATAGTATTCTGTGATATCGCTATCAACGAGGACGAAACACACTTCTCTGTGTACAAAGCTATAAAGCAGGCGCTTATGGAGCGTGGGATACCAGAGAAAGAGATCTGCTTTGCAGGCGACGCAAAGACAGATAAGGCAAGGGACGAAATGTTCAAAAGCCTGCGCAAAGGCGAAAAACGTTTTATCATCGCAAGCACTTCAAAGCTTGGAACTGGCGCAAATATTCAGGATAGGATCTGCGCAATTCATCACCTTGATATACCATGGAAGCCCTCTGACCTCACTCAGCAGGACGGACGTGGCATAAGACAAGGCAACAGATTTTCGCAAGTCGGAATATATCACTATCTTACAGAGGAAACCTTTGACGCATATATGATGGGCATTATAACAAACAAGGCAAAATTCATAAATCAGATCTTGACCTCAAAAAGCCCTGCAAGAGTTTCAGAAGATGTTGACGAAATGGTACTTACATACTCTGAAATGCAGGCTATAGCGAGCGGTAATCCTATGATAAAAGAGAAAATACAGCTTGACAATGATGTTGCAATGCTGAAAACCCTTGAAGCAGAACACAAAAAATCAATTTACAAAATGCAGGAGTTGGCAGAGAAAATTTTGCCGAAACAGATAACACATTACTCTGAACTTCTCGCAAAATCCAAGAGTGATATGTCTAAATATCAGGAACATCAGGCGTTAAACAAGGAGTTTGAAATGACAATAGGCGGTGTCAGATACGATAAGAGAGAAAATGCAGGAGAACAAATTGCCGTGGCAATGGCAAAATGTACTGCCACAGGTGAGCCTATAGAGCTTGGAACGTATCGTGGCTTTAAAATCACAATAGAACGAAATCCGTCAGCAAATACATTTTTTGAGCTTGATACGCCTTGTATCGCTGTTCTCCACGGAGAGCTTACTTATTCATGTGACGTTGCCACAGATAATGGCGTGGGAAATGTCAGAAGAATTGAAAATCTTGCAGGAATACAGATAAATCAGAAGCTGTGTTCTCTTGAAGAACAGCTTGAAAAAGCAAACAAGGATCTTTCAGAAGCTCAGCAAAATATGCTCAAACCATTTGAACATGGACAAGAATTAGCCGAAAAGACAAAACGTCTTGAATATGTCAATGCACAGCTCAGCGGAAATTCTCAGAATAAAAACCACACTCCTGAAAGTGCTATAGAATTTAGGTTTCATAACAATAAATATCAGGCATTGATCGGCACTAAAGACAAATCAGAATGGTGCGATGTAGTATCAAAGGGCGGCAAGCTCATCGCTTCATCAGATACAAAGATCTATAATCTGTCTGAAAAAGAAAGCGACCAGTTTCGCAGCTATGTTTTTAACGGTGACAAAACTGTCACAAGCAAGAATAATTCCTTACTGGAAAAACTTAAGCCAAAGGCGCTTAAATTATAAAACATTGAGAGGAGGTGAGGGTATATGATAGACAGAAGATACGAATCAGGCAAAAGCTTTGTCATGTACTCTAAAGAGGAGCTTGAAGCCGCTCGGCGAACAGATATGGTCACATTTCTCGAAAGCCACGAGGGTTTCAGCTTTAAATCGTCAGGCGGTTGGTATATAGGGATAGAGCATGACAGTCTTAAGATCAATCCAGACCGCTATACCTGGCACTGGTATTCAAGAGATCTGTTTGGAAAAGGTGCTATCGACTGGCTCTGCAAAGTTGACGGATATGGTTTCAGAGATGCTGTATCACGACTCATAGGGGATAGCTGCAGTATACGAGCCTCACCCGATTTAAAAGCCAATGAGCAGCATTATCCGAAAAAAGTTAAGAAGCCAAAAGCTGAGCTTACACCGCCTCAGCCTATGCAGGGCAAATGCCGTGAGCTTTACGCCTACCTCAACATCACAAGAAAGCTGCCTGCCGATATAATTTCATACTGCGTCAGCAATAAGCTTATTTATCTTGATGTAAAAAAGCGAGCTATATTCTGCGGCTACGATAAGACAGGAAAAATGCGATTTGCCGAGGCGAAGATCACAAATACCTTTAACAAATACTATCCGCAGAATATTGAAGGCAGCACTAAGGATTATAGTTTTTATGTTTCCGCAGTGCCCGGCTCTTATGGATATGACCCTGCAAAGATATATGTGTTTGAGGCTCCCATTGACCTGTTGTCACACGGCGCTTTAATGCAGCTTTCAATGAGAAAACAATGCTCAGCTATCGGTCAAGGGGACAAATACCGTCCTGACTGCTGGCTTGGCGTAAACAGAGTATCCCTTTCAGGCTGTTCTGACATAGCACTTAAGCAAAGACTATCTGATGATCCTCGTATCACACAGATAGTCTTTTGTCTTGATAATGACGAAACAGGACAGCAGGCAACGGAAAAGCTTATGAACAAATATTCACAGCAGTATACCGTTTCAGTCAGCATACCGCCTTACGGCAAAGACTGGAACGATACGCTCAAGGCTGTGGTGTCAGCACATTCAAAACTAACAGATAAAACAAAAACGGAGGAATGAATTATGAAACTGAAAGAAAAAATCAAAGAAAAGAGCATAAAGCTTAGTGCTCGTATATTCGGAATTATGACAGCTTGTCTGTCATCAGCCATTGCAGCCTTTGCCGATGTTGAAACAGACGCAACCTCAGGTGTATGGGCTTCGGTCGCCACCTGGATCACCAAAAACAAAAATGGGCTTTCCATTGCAGCCAAAGCACTGCTTGGACTGTGTCTGGTCGGCGTTGTTATATGCCTCGGTGCAAGCGGCAAAAACGGCATATCCTCAGTCAAGGGCTGGCTTATCGCTATTGGCGTGGCTGCTGCCCTGCTGGTTTTCGGCGACGCTTTCCTTGACTCAATATATGTAGCTTGATCTGCACGGACACATATTTGTGTGTGTCCGTAAAAGCGTTATCCCTAGCGTTCTTACGGGCATACACAGATAGACAGAAAGGAGTATTATTTTGAAGTACATGAAAAGCAAAAAGGTATGGTATCAGCTTATATTCATCACCGCCATTGTTATGAGCGGCTGCGGCAGTATACAGGCTTGTGCAGCAGAACTGGGATATACAGGGTGTTCCTCAGAGATTTTGAAAATGGTAACAATAAAGAACCATTTTCGTGATCTGTTGATAAATATAGAATTTAACATACTGAGTTTTCTTTGTGATGTGATAGATTACTTTGATAAGGCTGTCAAAACATTACTCAAACTCAATTTCTTCGACTACCTATCAGATGAGTTTAGCCTAAGTCAAATGCAAACGATTATTCTGTCTATCATGAGCCTTGCACTTGTTTTTGGAGCGTGTGCTCTCGTGATATTCAGAAATAAGATCAAAGTGTCTGATTTTTTGATGAGTATTTTGGTCTCAACTATACTGCTTGTGGCTTTTCCGGCATTCATATCTTCTTGCAACTCACTTCGCAGCAAAGGTATAACAACAGCACAGAACATAAAGATCAATGATCAATCTGAACAAACAACGGTCGACAAAGACGGCACAGTCACTGTCGGAACATTGGGCAAGGATCTTCTGGCGTCGGGAATATATGACGTTGAAAACAGCGTTGATAATAAGAAGATGATGACTTACCTCGATACTGTGGGCAGTTCAGGAAATGTAAAGGACATTCAGATAACAGGTGGAATTGAGCCTGACGATAGCAAGTCTTGGACTACCCGTTATCTTACAGATATACATGACGTATATCCTAAGCAGAAAAAGTACAATAGTCTAACCACAGAGAATATGATGTCCCTTTTAGGACTTGAAAATGAATATAATGTTCTAAAGAATGCAAATGGAGAGCTTATACTCAGTGCAGATTATGGTGCAAATATGCAGGTATACTGTTCTGTATACAGCACATCAGGCTCAATATACGGAAGCGTTCTGTCTGAAAAAGATTATGAAACATTTTTGTCAGCTTCTATTGGTGACGCTTGTCCTTATGGTGCTACACTTGGAGATCTGCATTATCCAGACGGCAGCAGGATAACAAATGTCATTAACTATAATACATATCTTCGTGACCTTATAGCAAACCACCCTGCTGTAGCTGCCGCAGGCAAAACGCAGGAGGTAGGAGCAAACGCACATACTGTTGAGGAAGCACTTGACATTATCAAAGATGATGTTATAAGGGAGCTTAACATAGTGGCAAATACAAATACCGCCAAAGATGCAGAACCAGTAAATGCAGAATATCAATCTTTTCCTCTTTTTGACGAGGAAGATTATGATGATCTTAATTCGGTAGAGCAGATCATACGCAGAAATATAACCAGCGGCTACACGGTTGACTGTTTATATTATTATCATATCGACTTCTGGTCAACGTTAGTACTAATGATAGCAGTAACTATTTGTCTTATTTTTAGTGGAATAAAAATAGCAACTACCCTTTTTGAGATAATGTTCTCACAGCTCATAACGCCTTTTATAATAGCGACAGACCTTAATGGTTCAGGACGTGCTAAAAAGGCGATTCAGAATATGCTGCTTTCAAATATTATTCTTATGATAGTTGTAATACTTTTAAGAATATATATTGCAGTTATATGGGGCGTAAAATCTTCTGATTATGGAGATAATTTTGCCGTAATGCTTATAGTCATAATCGCAGGAGCAAAATTTGTTATAGACGGACCGGAGATACTAACAAAGCTGTTCGGCATTGACGCAGGCGTTAAGTCAGGTGCAGCCACAATGATGGCAATAAATCAATCAATGCAAATGGGCAGTTATGCCACAATGGGACTTGCTCGTACAGGCAGCACAGTTATTCACGGTGCAGGAAGTGTTGCAAAGCATACCGCAAGCAGTGCAGCAGGTGCAGCCAAAGGCTTTGCAGGAGGAATTTACGGCGGCGTACAAGGAGGCTCAACTGTACCTGGAAAGATAGGAAAAGCCATAGGCGGTGCATCAGCCGGTACTGTTGTAGGAGCTGTCGGAGGTGCTTTCGGACACACTGACGCAGGAGCAAAGTTTGGTTATACTGTAGCCAATCCAAGTACGATAAAAGACAGAATCAGTTCTGCCAAGGATAATTTCATATCAGGGATCAAAGAGTCAGTAGGCGAAGGTTTCTCAGGTGGTCATTCCACAAGAGGAGCAGACGGCAAGGACGGTACAAATGGTGTAAATGGAATGAATGGGGCAAAGGGCGACACTGGTGTGCAAGGCATAGATGGAAAAGACGGAGCAAGTGGAAATGATGCAAAGAACAATAACAACAGCACAACTCAGACAGTTCGTGGCAGCGGCTTTAACGTTCCGACATCATCAGGTGAAAATAGCAACAATGCCACTAGCAAGAGCGGCAACGGTTTGAATATTCCAAATCCTGCAAGCAGCAATACCGCCAGTGCAGGAAACGGCGGCAGCTGCTCTGACGCTCCAAAACCGACAAACAGCAGCAACAGCAGTGAGCCGAATAATAACAGCGGCAGCGGCTTCAATAAGGAAGGAGAAAACTAAGCTATGGGAGTAGTACCGAAAAAAACTAAAGCGGAGCAGCGTATATTTAGACACATAAACCTTACCAAAATAGTTGGCTTTATAGTTACTCTTTTGGTAGCCTCGCAGTTATCGGGAATGTTGGTCAGCTCTAAGCTGGGCATTCCTTTTATCATATTCTGTGGTGCAGTGTTTATTATTATGAGCGGCAAAAGCCCCTCTGACCCCTGCAAATGCTTTGCAGAGGCTTGGCTTGAATGGCTCAGCTATCTTATGACAAATAAAACGCTGCATAAGCACAAGGAAGGAGAACAAAATAATGAAAAAGAGATCATCAACATTGAAAAGTAAAACCGAAACTTCCAAAGGCTTTGCGAGAGAAAAAAAGACCAAAAAGCTGAAAGATGATCCGTCAAGCATAATGTCACGTCTGTCATTTGAAAGCATACATAACGGAATAGTCGAGCTGAAAGTAAAAGGCAAGCCGCTCAAAATGGGCGTGCTTGCAGTATCGGGAATGGATATATTTGACCTTAATGACTATGACCGCAACACTGTTTTCAATAATTTTGCGAAAGCAACATTATCCATAGGCACAGGTCACAAGTATGTTTTCACATCAAAAACGCCATATCTTGCTAATCAAAAAGCTTTTATAAAATACAAAAGTCAGCAGAGCATAAACAGATATTCCGAATATCTGCTCAATGAACAGTACGAGCTGTTTGACAGCTTTGAGAGCAGCCATTTTGACAGAATGGCGTATCTTTTCATATACTCCGATGACGAGAAGAAAATCTATAACGGTGCACAACGTTTTATCAGCCATATGCGAGATATAGACGTATCGTGGTGTTCCGATGATGAAATAATCGTCACGCTTAACAAGCTTATCTGTCTGAATACAGAAAATCAGCAGCTATCTGAAAAAGGCAGCCTGAATGAGATCATTTTACCTGAGAAGATAACTTTTCGACCTAATTACTACAAAGTAAATGATGTATATGCACAGACGATAGTTGTTTATGATTATGCAGCGGAAATCGATGACCTCAAGCTGGCTCAAATGGTAATACAATCTGATGATACCATAGTATGGGATATAAGCATATCTGAAAAGGATAAAGTCATAGATGAGATAAGTGCATCCCTGCGTGAGTTAGAGTCACGAGGAGGAATTATTCAAGATGCTGCCGATAAGATAGATACAAATACCGAGTATCAAAAGCTTGAGATCATTTATCAGAACATAAAAAACGGCAATGAGCAGATATATTATGTTACGCTCAGGTACATTCTGAAAGACGCCTCACTTAGCTCCTTGAGCAAGCGTTCAAAAGAGCTAATCCATGAGCTGCAGCTCAGTGGTCTGTCTGCGTATATACCGACAAATACCACACAGCATGAGTTTCTTTCTGTTATCGATGATAAAAGCAACACTATTCAGACACCGTTTCCTGTTTTTGATACACTGTCAAGGCAGTTTCCTTTCTATTATCAGTCACATATCGATGATACAGGACTTTTCTTTGGATTCACGGAAACAGGCGGTTTGAATATTCTAAACACGTTTAAAAGGACAAAGACCCGTAACTCATTCGATCTGCTTGCGTTTGGTCTGAAGGGCGGCGGAAAATCAGTTACTTTCAAATCAATGCTTGAGGATCAGCTGCTTTTGGGCAATAAAGTAATGGTACTCGATATCGAAAGTGAATATCAGCCTATGGCTAAAGTTTACGGCGGACAGACAATAAAAATCAACAGCAGCTCAAAAATAAATCCCCTTCAAATATGCAAGGTAGTCGATGCAAGAGTTGATGATGAAATCTCACCTGAGGACGAGGCAAGAGAGAATTTTGCCACAGAGATGTCACGAATACGCACATTTATGTCTATGTATATACCTGAAATAGATATGTATACTATGGAAATCTTCATGGATCTTGTGACAGAATGTCTATCTGACAAGGGCATTTTCCCCGAAACAGATATAACACTTTTAGAGCCTGATAAGTTTCCCTGCTTTACCGATGTGAACAACAAAGTCACTGAAAAGCTGTCACAAACGGATTCACTGCCTAAAAGAAAATATGACGCATACTGCAATATACAAGTATACATAAAGCAGCTTTGTGGCAAGGGTGCATACGCCGGTATGTTTGACGGAGTAACGAACATTGATGTAAAAAGCAACGATCTTATCATCTTCGATGTTAAGAGCATCAGTGAAATGGCTGACAATGTTTATAACGCACAGTTGTTCAACATACTCACTATAATGTGGGCTACCATATGCAAAAACATAGGATATAATCAAAACGTTATCAATCCATGGGATATGCGAAACGTTGTGTGCCTTATCGATGAAGCACACCGTTTCATTTCCGTAAAATACCCTCAGGTAACGGAATTTATAGAAAAACTATGCCGCCGTACGCGAAAATATTTTGCAGGTTTATGGTTCGCAACACAGTCGATACTTGACTTTATTCCAGACGGAAATCTTGCGGCAGCTGGCTCGATCAAGGTTATTTTCTCACTTGTCCAGTACAAAATGATACTCAAACAATCACCGGAAAGCATTGAAATTCTTCATCAAGCCTTTCCACGTTTTTCATATGCAGAGCTCAGAGAAAGCACAGCATTTGAACCGGGACAAATGCTTTTGTCGTTGGACTCGGACAGAGATAAGCTCCATTGCAGAAGAATAGTCGGAGCAAGACAGCTATTGTATATGGGCAATGCTCAGGACAGGATCGAGATCATACACAACTGCTTTTCGCATTATTATAATGAGCACACTAAGCAGGAATACGGTCTTATGCTGAGAAAAATGGACGCTGATTATTTCAGAAAATGCTTTCTTGCAGAAACATATTCTTACCTAAAAATCGAACAGCACATAAGCCAATATATCGACACTGTTATCATTCAAATGGTTGATAATCTTATAAAAGAACTTCTTCAGGCAGCTGGAACGGAGGCGACAAAATGAAAGTAGTAAGTCCAAAAGCGAGCAGTAAGATATATAAGATATTCACTATTGTTACTGCTGTTCTGGCTGTTTTGTTTCTCACATCCAACAGTTGGATAGCCTCACTTACATACAAAAGCAAAAGCAACGGCTATAACAAAACAATGTCACTTAACGGCTATAATATCAAGGTGACAGATGCAGCGTATTACGACAATGTATGCGAATTTGTCATAAAGTGCCGCCTTTCAGGTTCTGACACTGGAGCTACATATCCTGAGGTTACGGCTGTAAATTTTGACGATGACCTTACAGATCATAAGTTCACATCAGGCAATAAGTATGATGATTATTCAAGAAAGATCACAGTAAAAAATCCGCCGTCGAATTTCAAAATAATGCGTGTGGTTATTAAAACTTCTACGCCTGACACAAAATATGATGACGCATATGACGAGTTTGGTGAGAAGATACCGGCGCACACCGAAAAAGGGAAAACTATCACACTTAGAGTAACTATAGACAGAAAAGATATGCAGACCCACGCCGTGAAAATAGTTCCGGGGTACTCTGAGGAAAGCTCAAATGCGAACACAACAAGCAGTTTATACAACTCTGAAACATCTAAAATCACGAGCCAACAAGCTGTAGCAGTGACAACACAAGCTACAGCAACAACCACACATGATCTGAGTGAAAAGGCTGCCGAAGCATCTCAAACGAGCAGGACTACCACGGAGAAACGACAGCCTGCAACAGCAGAAATGAACACGCAGCCTGCCGAAACAAGGGATTACAATGAGCCTGCATATGCGCCGCCGCAGACCACCGGCACGACACATAAAGAGCCTGCATATGCACCACCGCAAACCACAGCAGCAACACATAATGAGCCTGCACAAGCTGAAACCACCACAACACAGGCAAGGGTATATTCCATAAAACTCACAACAGAATTTGAGTACAATGACGTTCAGATCAAGATAGGCGAGCACACTCAGCTTCGTGCAGAAGTCAAACCCGATAACGCCGTAAATAAAAACGTAAAATGGGAAAGCAACCGTCCAGACATAGCAACAGTCGACAGTAATGGAAGGGTCACAGCAGTTGCAAAAGGCAAAGCTATCATATCCGCAGTAACAGAAGATAAGGGCTTGCAGGCAAGCTGTATGGTGACCGTCAAGGAATAGAAAAGAGGTAATAAAAATGCTATTTAACAACTCGTCAAATAAAATAAGAATCATAGGATTCTTGGTTTCAGAAGTAAAAATCATCAATGCCTATGCAATAGAATTTCTTATAGCCGTACCGAGAAAAGTCAAAAAAGGAGAGCAAGGATTTAATGATGTTTTCACTGTATATGCCAACGAGGCAAGCACGATCTCCTTTGCAAAAAATCATTTGCACAAAGGCTGTGTAGTAGTTGTAAAGGGAGAACTGAGGACCTTTACGGACAAATCAGTGAAGATATGCAGCAGTGATATAACCATTTCGTCACAGAACAAGTGAGGTGAAAACGTTGGAGAATATTCTTTTTGAATACCCGGTACGAGAAGATAACGGTTCATTAGATGAAGAATTTCAGGTATTAAAAAAGCAGCTAACAAAGCTTAAATATGCCGTGATGATATCATCTTTTTGTGCATTGGCGATGTATTTTTTATCTGCATTTTTTGCAAAAGCAGAACTGATTTTTTATTTTCTGACAGCACTTTTTGTGTGTATCGCAATGATAACAGGCAAAATTTTTGTGCGGTATCCTAAACATTTTTTACACATAAAAGCTACAGAAAATGAACTGGAGATCACATACTATAAAGACAAAAAAAGTACACACACTTTTGCGTATGGTGAAATAGAAGAAATACGTTTTGCAGATAAAAGTTATACAGCTGTCTGTATTAAACGTGAGGGCAGAAAACCGATATTGTTCGAGCTGAATAAGGATACACCTGAGCAGGGCTTTTTCCTTTTTACCATTCAGAAAATACTGCCTGCTGTTTGCAAAACAAACAGCAAAGCGATAGCTAAAGAATTTGGAAATGAAGATGATTATTACAACAGAATTTACGAGGGGAATAATTAAAAATGGATATAAAAATAAGAAATATCTCTCCACAGGTCATAAGCGAGATAGACAAAATAGCCAAACAAGAGGGTGTTTCGCAAAACACCCTTTATAATAAAATCATTTCTGACTATGTCAAATGCAATGACGATTTTGTTATAAACATACTTCCTGCTATCGTTCGCTCGCTTGTAAACAGCGAGCTTGAACGCTTATCTGATGGAGCAAAAACAACGATAAATAATGTGTATATTGCAGCACAAAAAATGATGAAAACAACAGAAAAAATTGATAATCTGCTTACAGAAACGCTTAAAAATTCAACAGAAAACTCAATTACAAATGATGAAATTTTGAGAATACTCGAAATTTCAGACAAAGATAATTCATAAATAGGGCGGTTTTGTTTACACAATAGAAATATATACAGATTATTACAGCGGTAAAAGTATATACTTTGGATATATTTTTACATAATAAGGGATATTTAATATATCCAAAAGATATATCGACCAAAAAAGCGGATATAAAAAGGATATATAATTGAAATGTCTACCAAAAAACGTATATCAAAAAGATATACTTATAAGTTGCATGGGGGTCATGGCAGCACACTTTAAACCTCGGTTTTACCGAGGTTTACAAACGGCGTGGGGGTCACGCCTTTATGCTCTTGAGCAACCGATTTTAACTTAGAGTAATAGAAATTAAATTCAAAATCAGAAAAGGACTGATAAAAATGCCTGTAAAAAAATTAATTACACTTACAGAGGAAAATTTTCAAAAACTGCAAGAGATACAACGCTTGCGAGGAATTACAACAACGAGCGGCTGCGTGACGGCATTGATAAATGACGCATACAATAGTGACCACGATAAAACCGCCGATGATACACAGCTGAGAGAGATCGCAGCAAATGTAGACAAGCTGCTGATGATCGCACGAGAAAGCGAGAGTATGATATATCAGGAGCGTGACGGAATCAACACACTCCTGCATTTTTACGAGGTGCAGGAATACCAGTCGGCAGACAAGCGACTGACAGACAGCAAGCCCCACGATGTGCTTAATAAGTCTGCTGAAAATTATCAGCAACTTGTGCACCGGCGATCGATTGACAAAGGTGTTTCGGCACTGCAAGATCAAGACAATGAGGAGAATGACACTGAATGACCCCAAATATATTTCATAAATGCGAATTCGTGTACAGCTGGCGTATAAGCGGTGACGGCGGCACTGTGCTGTTTGACTTTCTCAGTTATATGCTGCGTCCAGAGGCTTTCGAACCCAGCAAGCACGCTGATGAAATGGAATATGTATATTCGGAGTTCATACCAAACGAAAAGAGTCAGGCACAGGATATAAAAAAAGAACGATCCTATGGAGCGTTTACAAGCACTAAAGATAATTTGACCGCCGCTGATCTGGATAAGATACGGCAGCAGGAACGAGCAAGCCGTTCAGAGGGCTGCCCTAAGTATGCAGGTGTTATATCATTTGATAATGCATATCTGCGAGAAAATGGTTTCATTGTAGGGAATCAGCTAGACAGACAAGCACTTGTGGATGCTGCACGAAAAGGCATTAACGCTATGATAGATAAGACACAAAAGCTTGATGCAAGCAACTGTTACTGGGTAGGTGCGATCCATGTAAACACAGGCAACGTACACATACACTATCAGCTTGTGGAATATCACCGGCTTGAAGACAGACGCATTACATACAAGAACAGAGGTCAGGACGATTTTGAGCAGGCAGCATTAGACGAACTAAAAAGAGTAATGACACACTGCATTGACAAGAGCATAGCAGCACAAGAGCTTACAAGATTTCAAAGAGATGTACTTGCTCCGAGCATCAAAAGTGAATTTGCAGGAAGTATTCAAAAAATAAATGCACTTATCGACAAGCTTCCTGATGACCTAAAAAACAGCGGCAATCAGTGGTGGTATGCAAAACAAAGTAAACCCATAAAAAACGAAATTCAAAGCTGCATACGGTCTGTAATATCTGAAAATACCACATTGAGTATTATGTTCGACACATATCTCCATAAGCTTGACGAAATACAAGCAACGTTGTTTCGCAAAAGGTACGGACAAAATTCAAGGTGGGCAAATTATAAAGAAAACGAGCTTAATGGCAAAAACGGAGACGGCAAAGACGGATTTTATTCACGTGTCGGCAATTCGTTTCTGAACATCTGCCGAGAATACTATATGATAAAGGACAAGAACATACAGATCGACAACAACATCCCAGAGCCGAAAACGTATCTGTCTGAAAAAGAAAGCGAAGGCTTTTCTGAGAAAAATGAGCCTGACTACAACAACGGTATTTCCTCGCAGAAATCAAAAGTGTATCTGTCTGAAAATAAAAAAGATGATTTAGAGGATGCTATGCCTTATGACTCTTTAGAAAACTCTGATATCCCTGATGATTTGGAAATGTACCTATCTTCAAGAAATTATGATGAGTTGTATGAACCAAATGCTCCTGACTACAGCACGGATATTTTTCCGCAAGAGCCTGAAGCGTATCTGTCTGAAAATGATAAAAGCGATCAGGCAGTGGAACGTCTACGCATAGATTGGAGCAAGAACTATAAGCTTGCCCTCGACTATATGTACGGAAATGAACAGAACAAATCAGCAGTCATAAAGAAAGACCCCGAAAAAGCTTTTGAAATACTCTCAATAGAAAGCAAAAGCGGAAATATTATCGCAACATATGACATAGGCAAGCTTTATGACAGCCAAATGCTAAAATCCAATGACGGCGATACATTAAGTCAGCAATATTACAGCAAAGCCTTTGAAGATTTTCACAAGCTGCTGTCCATAGTAAGCATGAGTGATGACAAACGTGATAATTGGACAAAATCCTATCTCAACTATCGTATAGGTAAAATGTACGAATATGGGCTTGGCGTTACTCAAGACTATAACTCAGCCATAGAGCATTATAAGCTGTCTGAAAACAAATATGCTTATTTTGCTCTCGGAAACATATACAAATACGGCTCTGGTGTTGAAACAGACTATGCCAAAGCATTTGATTATTATATGCGCTCACTAAGCAGCAAAGGCGGAATGCCGTTCGCAAGTTATGCCGTAGGACAAGCTTATGAACTGGGACAAGGAGTAGAAAAAGACCTATCAAGTGCGCATAATTTTTACGCTGAAGCTTTAAAAGGTTTAGAGAAAGTATTCACGAAAAACCATGACGATAATATCAGCTACAAGATAGGTATGATGTATCTGAATGGCAAAGGAACGGATATAGACCTTGAATATGCTGAAAAATATCTGCTGCTCTCGGCGGACTCCAATAACTATAAAGCACAATATATGCTCGGTAAGCTCTATCAGAGCGACAGCAAAAAAGATCTTCAAAAGGCTGAAAAAGTCCTGATAAAGGGTGCTGAAAACGCTCAGGATAAAACAGGATTGTGTGAATATAGTCTTGGCAAGCTGTATCTTTCACAAGAGAGATATGACAAGGCGGCATCATACTTAGAACGTTCAGCAGCAAAAGATAATTACTATGCAGCATACACTCTCGGAAAACTCTATCAGGAGCAATTCAATGACAATGCTCTTGCAGAAAAGCACCTCATGCACGCTGCTGAGCATAAGGATGATGTTATGGGAATAGCAGCGTACCGCCTTGGTAAATTGTATCTTTCATTTCAGGACAAAAGAAAAGCATTGCAGTATTTCATCAAAGCCGCAGACAAGGATAATGTTTACGGAATGTATGCTGCAGGAAAAATTCTTCTTGATAGCAGAAAATCAACAGAAGTTTCAAAAGGAATACGCTACATTTCATCAGCCGCCGATAAGGACTTTGAGCCTGCGATATACACTCTGGGCAAATATTATAGCTCATTCAATAATACAAAAGCTAAAGAATACCTTAAGCGTTCTGCGTTTGAATACAACGATCCAAATGCACAGTATATTCTTGGAAAAGTGTATCTGTCTGAAAATAAAAACGAAATGGCTGAAAAGTGCTTCCGTCAGTGCGCTTTAAACGGCAACAACAGTGGACAGCTCGCTTATGGTTTAATGCTGCTTCGTGACGGTCAAAAGAAAGCAGCATATCAATGGCTGAGAAAGTCAGCACGCTCAGGCAATGACATTGCTAAAAAGATAATAAGCGGTAAAAAAGCGGATATACCATTTGAGTTCAGACTTGCAGGCTGTATGCAGGCGCAGAGGACACTTCTTCATAAATCATCAAGTATGCTGCGCAACGCCCTTAAATCTGAGGAAGCAAAAACCGCACGTCTTATGAGAGAATTTGAGATCGAGCAGGAAATGGCGAAAGCAAAAGAACAATATCATAGCATATAAAGGGGAACTAATATGGATCTTGAAAAACTTAAGCGCATAAAAAATCTTATCATCGCAAAAATACTTTTTGTATTTGGTTGGATCTATGATCTTGCTATGCGTATTTTAAATGCGGTGAATAAAACACCTATTGAAAAAGACAAAGACCGCCGAAATATCAGAATAAAACAATTTGCAATAGCTACATCGATACTATATGTGATCTTTAACAGCATTTTCATCTATGTTATAAAGTCATTGAGAAGTATAAGCACCGTCAATGGCAGTGCAGATTATTCAAAAACGCACTTTATGCCGTGGAATATCATTGTTCCACCCGGATTTATGATGTTCATTTTTGAGCTGATTCTTTCTCTTATAGTTGGTCTGGGAATAACGGTAAAACTGCATACACTCTACCGAATGAAAAATGACAGCAAGAACGTTAAGGGTGACAACAAGTTTATGGAGGACAACGAACTGTTAGATCATTTTCTGGCAGTGCCTATGGATAACATCACTTCAGCAGAAAAGGCAGGAATGCTCATAGGAGAAAGCAACGGCGTCTACTACATCGAACCGGGCACATACAACACAATGACCGTAGGTGCTCCACGTTCCGGCAAGGGTGAATGCTACGTGCTGCCAAGCCTGAGGCTTATGGCGAATGCAAAAGAAAAGCCCTCTGTTATCGTTAATGATATGAAAGGCGAGCTGCTTGAACTGACCTATAAGGAATTTGCCAGAAACGGCTACAAGATAGTTACTCTTAACCTTATCGATACTGACCGTTCGGACTGTTGGAACCCTCTTCAGCTTATTATTGACGAGTACCTCACAGCTAAACACGGCAACAATGACTTGTCGCAGACTTCAAAGCTCGTCAGCTCATTCGCTCACTGCCTTACAGACGATACCCAGAGCGAGGCTATATGGACAGACTCCGCAAGGTCGCTGCTCAGTGCCCTCATATACTATTTCTTAGATAAAGGCTATGAGAAAAATGATATGTCCTGCGTTAATATGTTCAGTATCACAACATTCTTTACTGAATTTGGAATTTACAATACTGTTATCGAGGACGAAAGCGGTAACAAAAAAGAAGTCAACGCACTTGATGAACTGTTCAATGCGCTGCCTGTGGGCTGTCTTGCAAGAACATCCTATTCAACGTCAAAGTTCTCCCAGGGTGATACACGTTCTTCAATATACACTGTTCTCTCCGCAGACCTTGAGATATTCATGACGGATATGGGTGTTCAAAAGCTGACATCTAAAAATGAAATAAACTTTGCTGACCTTATCAATGAAGATCAGCCTTGCATAATATATATGCTCGTTCCATATGAGGAAAAATCACGATACGTTATCGCCTCGATGTTCGCAGATCAGTCATTTTTGTACCTCGCAAAACAGGCAAGAAAGTATCCGGACGGAAAGCTGCCAAGGAAAATAGAGTATATGTATGACGAGTTCGGACAAATGACTAAGCTGCCTGATCTCAGCAGTAAAATGAATGCCTCACCCGGTGCTAACATTCTTTTCAATCTATTTCTTCAGGACTACGGACAGCTTAAGAAATATGAAAAAGAAGAAGATGGCATAAAAGGCGGCTGTAACATTCAGATATACATATTATCTCTTAATGGTAATACAAACAAAGCGTTTTCTGAAATGATAGGAAATGAAACAGTAAACTATTTGACCTTCAGCGGAAGCCTGTATGGATTTTTAGATCACCAAGGTGAACGAGTTGACAGCAAGGCGCTGCTCGATACAACACAGCTCTCAAAGCTGCCGTTCGGCACTGCTATTGTCAAAAAAATGCGATGTGAACCAATAAAGACCAATATTACACCATATCATCTGCTAACTAACAAAATGCCACGCATACCTATAGACGAACTGCCGATAAAATCACGCAACATTGACCTTTCCGCAGCAATGTATCCATATGACGAGCTTTGGGACAGTCTGGGCGTAATAGGTTATCAATACAGATTAGACAGCCTCAAAAAGACTGCTGAACGTGCTATGAATGACTACTATATGCAGCTGGGCAAGATAGATCAAATAAAGTCAGACGGCAGCACTGTGTCCGAAAGTATGTATAAGGCTGCACTTGAACTTGAGAAAAATGCCGGTGCGGCTCAACGGCAAGTCATAGAATATCAGCAACAGGTACAAAAGCTCAATGAGTTTCGTGCAAACGAGGCACGAAAGATCTTTGCAGAGGCATATGGAACAAGCGGCTCAGACGAAGAAGATGATTACACCGATCAGGACGAGCTCTATTTCCCAGGAGAATACCCGGACGATGGTCCGTATGTCGATATCACTGCCCTGCTATATAAGATCAACGGACTTGTAGGCAGCGAGCTTGGAGAATTTCTTTCAGATCAGAACTATGCCGCTGCAAGGGGCTACATAAAGAAAATACAGAAACGTCCTGATATACGCAGCAATTTTGTTGCCGATGAATGGGCGGCACTGGAACAATACATTAATAATGAGGAATTGAAAAATGCGAATACCTAACAGCTTTGTTACACATTTTACACAGGCATCAGACTTGAAACTTGCCTGTGTATTCTATAGTCTTATCCACAAGAATACAAAAAGAAATCTGCTTGGCTATGAGATCACAGTCAAGCAGACAACTCTTGTGTCACTATGCGGCTTTTCAGTATCCACTGTTAAGCGTGCGGCAAGCTCACTGCTCAAGAGTGGATTTATCAAGTCCCAGAAGCGCCAGACAAATGCTCCTGGAAAGCTTGGCACATATACATACACTATTGAAGCCGTATCTACAGCTTCTAAATATTTCACCATGGATAAAAAGCTTATGAGCAGATTGAATGGAAATGAATTCAGAGTTTATGCAGTGTGCTGTAAGCTGGCTGACAGCTCGCACAAGAGTTTTTTCCAAAGCTATAATGATCTATCTAAGCTTCTTGGCATGAGCCGTCAGGACGTTCTCAGGACGATAGAAAAGCTTGTAAAAGGCAAATTCATTCGTAAGAAGAAAATCAGAACTCGTGTAGGTGATTTTACAGACAACACATATACTGTCTGCATATATGTTCCTCACAGCAGAATAAAAAAAGCCCCCCGCCGCTCAAGCAGGAGGCAGAGCATTCATTGCTTTACAATGAACACACCCATTAAAAACACAAGTTCATTGTATAACAAAAAATCGGATTTGTCAATAGGTTTTAAGAAAAAAATGCGGCTTTCGGAGATTTTTTTCTTAAAAAGGGGTAGTGGGTAAAATGAACTGTCTATAACTGACCCATTCTTGATTATCTGTCTGAAAACAGATATTTGATGTTTCTGTATCTATACTTGAATTATTTTTTTTAGAATATGCACGCTTTTTATCAAATTTCGCCTTCTTTTTCAGACAGATATTGCTTTGCTGCTGTAAAAATCTCTGCTTTTGTTGTAATATATTATATATTCTAAAAACAAAGGGGATCATTATGACAACTATTGAAGAATTAATCAGCGAAAAGGAAGAGCTTGAAAGGCTTGTGGTAAAGCTTGCTGCGGAAAATCAGCAGCTCAAGGACGAGATTTCTGAGAAAAAGGCAAATGATATTCTATTTGCAGATCTGATCGAGCAATGGCTCAAAAGCCGAAAGATGGCGGTAAAAATCAACACCTATGAGGCATATCGTTCCCAAGTGTATGTGCACATCGTGCCATACTTTCGCAGCAAAGGCACAATGCTTTCAGAGATCACGCCCGGTGTGCTTGAGGAATATTATCTAGTCAAATACAACGCCGGTCTATCGGGCTTAACGATACGCAAACATCACTCGAACATCAAAATGGCACTTAGATATGCGGTCAAGAACAGTTTGACAGACCACAATGCAGCCTTGCTTGCGGAACTTCCCTGCACTGACCGTTACTGTGGAAATTTCATAAGCACAGATCAATTTGAGATAATTCTTAACAAGGTCAAAAACACTGACCTCTATACGCCTGTGTTTCTGGCAGGAACTATGGGACTCAGACGCAGCGAGGTTCTGGGGCTGCGTTGGTCAGACATAAACTTTGAAACGCAGACCATGTGCATACAGCATACTGTAGTCAAATGCATTAAAGATCACAAGATAACTTTGGTGTTTTCAGACGTTCCAAAAACCAGAGCAAGCCGCAGAACCTTGCCTCTCCCCTCAGGCGTGCTCAGATACCTCAAGGAGCTTAGACGCAGGCAGCGCGATAATTACACGGCTCATCGTGACAAATATTCACGAGAATATCTTAAATACATATGCGTTGACGATATGGGGCTGATCGTCAAGCCCGACGATCTGTCTGTTGGTTTCGGCAGGATAATGGCAGAAATGAATTTTCACTGCCGTTTCCACGATCTTCGCCATACCTGTGCGTCACTGCTTGTTCAGCACGGCGTTGAGCTAAAGTCCGTGTCGATCTGGCTCGGTCACAGCAGCATAGCTGTCACCAGCGATATATACACGCACCTTACATATCGTGAAAAGCTGAAAGTCGCTGAAACGATCGATGAGTATATGAAAGATGTCAATGTGTCACCGTGACACATTAGATAAGCGGCTTAGTTTTAATACGTGTTGACAAAATACGTGCAATGTGATATAATATATATGGTGGTGATAGAATGACGTTCAAAGAAATGGATAGGCTACTTAAAGAAGCTGGATGGTATTATGACGGTGCAAGAGGTTCTCACTTCAAATATAAACATAAGAGTAAAAATGGAATCGTCATTGTTCCCAACCACAAAGGAGATATTCCAAAAGGAACGGCAAACGCAATTTTAAAACAGGCAGGGCTTAAATAAGCCCTTGCCTTGTTATCGATGAAAGGTGGTATAAATATGTTATCAATGTATCCGGCTTGTTTTTACAAAGAAAAAGAAGGTGGCTATTCTGTCATATTTCCTGTTCTCGGAATTGCCACTTGCGGCGATGACATCAATCAAGCTATGAGTATGGCAGTTGATTGCCTTGCCGGTTATTTGTATGAGTTAAAACTCAGCAAGAAAGAAGTTCCTGCTGCACCTGATATGGATAAGATCGATATCGATGCAGAATATAACGATTATGAAAGTGCTTTTGTAAATATGGTGACCGTCGATGTTGATGAGTATGCGAAAAAGCACTTTGAAAAGTCTGTCAAGAAAACTTTGACCATTCCCTCCTGGTTAAATGAACTTGCTGTTGCCAACGGCATAAATTTTTCGCAAGTTCTTCAGACTGCTCTTAAGGATAAGCTGAATGTAAATTAATAAATCAGAATGCTTATAAATATAATTCTATGCCGAAAGGATCACTATGACAAATTTTAATGATTTTCTTGATGAACAGTTAAAAGATCCTAAGCTCAAAGCGGAATATGACGCACTTGAACCTGAGTTCACAATAATTCAAACACTGATAGACGCTCGTAAAAAGAGCGGCATAACACAAAGTGAGCTTTCAAAGCTTACTGGCATTGCACAAGGCGATATAAGCAACATTGAAACAGGGAATGCCAATCCTTCAATAAAAACGCTTCAAAGACTTGCCGCTGCTTTAGGCAAAAAACTTAAAATAGAATTTGTATAAAAGAGCCCCTAGTGTGTCACGGTGACACACTAGGGGGCATTTTGCCTTTATTTATATATAAAAGATATATTCCCCACCATTAATTTCCGCAAAAGTATTGACAAATTGACAAAATGGTGGTATAATTAATATACAGAGGAAATTTAGAGGGCATAAAAAATTGCACCCTCTAAGGCTTATAATCTCTTGCAGGAGATTATAAGCCCAGCAGCACAGATGTTCACAGCAACTGTGGAGCTTTCAGAGAATGCTATCCTCGTGCTCTATTATAGCACGTTGGAAATAGATTGTCAAGGGCTTTTCACGATGTCAAACATCTGGAAAGCTCTTTTTGCTTTTAGCTGCTGATTCAACTCGTCAAAAATGCAGCTTGAAAATCGAATATCGTAAGTCCTCAAATAAGATTGAGATGAGGTCAACTGATGTGAAACACAAGCACAACAAGACATTGAGTTGTCTTTAAGTCGCTTAGAGCCATGACGTTCGTTTCTGTTCAATCACGCCGATCAGGCATTCTTGACATTACAGAACATGAACACGAGCCAGCCAGTAACAGTTAAGCTAACTGCAAGCCTATGTGCCGACGCCACTATGAATTAACATCAGATGATTCGCTTAAGCTCCACAATGTGCAGCTGCCTTGACAAGGTCTAAGAGCGAAACGAAACAAATGTCACAAAACATATCCTAGCTTGTTACTACAAGCTTTCATATATGCTCAGCAAGGATACTTAAAGATACTTGCTGAGGAAAGTCCACATTTTTATATCCTGTGGATTTTCCTTTGTGAGTATCAAAAATGATTGGTGCGCCAGAAGGGACTCGAACCCCCGACCTACTGGTTCGTAGCCAGTCACTCTATCCAGCTGAGCTACTGGCGCATTCAACTCTAATATTATATCATATGCAAGCACCCTTGTCAACAAGTTAATTGAATTTCTCCACTTATTTTACAGAATGTTCACATCGTTTCTTGTAGCTTCACACCTTTATCCACCCTTTAAATGCCATTGTTTTTCACACTTTTTGTCAATCAAGTGTTTGTAATCATTTGTAATACTTTTTCGGCAAACTGCTCTGTTTTTAACCGGAATTTTTGTAGATTATTTATCATTCTATGCCCTTGACTTATATTCTGATTGTGGTATAATAGTAAATGTTCAATATTATGTTGTAATAAAAGAAGTCAACCACAATATATAGTGGTTGAGCAGGATAGAATGAAAGGAAGAGTATAGGTGAAGATAATAAAAAGAAGCGGCGCTGAGAATACGTTCGATAAGGAAAAGATAGAAAATGCCGTTGCGAAAGCTAATATCACTGTGGAGGAAAAGGATAGGCTCTCTGAGGGAGAAATAGGAGAGATAGCACAGAATATAGAGGACAAATGCTCTGAAATGAATAGGGCTATGGACGTTGAAACTATTCAGGACTGGGTGGAAGCCGATATCATGCGCCACGGCAAGTATACAGTGGCAAAGCATTATATCACCTACCGCTATGAGCGTTCTATCGTCAGACAGGCTAATACTACTGACAAGCAGATACTTTCTCTTCTTAACTTCGAGAACGAGGAAGTCAAGCAGGAAAATTCCAATAAGAACCCTACTGTCAATTCAGTTCAGAGGGATTATATGGCAGGTGAAGTGAGCAAGGATATCACAAGAAGATTTTTGCTTCCTGACGATATAGTTGAGGCTCACGAAAAAGGTCTGATACATTTCCACGACGCCGATTATTTCGCTCAGCATATGCACAACTGCTGTCTTGTAAATCTTGAGGATATGCTCCAGAACGGCACTGTTATAAGCGAGGTCATGATAGAAAAGCCACACAGCTTCTCTACAGCCTGCAATATCGCTACACAATCTATCGCTCAGATAGCTTCTTCACAGTATGGCGGACAGAGTATCACACTTTCCCACCTTGCTCCGTTCGTTCAGATATCCCGTGATAAATATCGCCGTGAGGTAAAAAAAGAGTTCGCAGAGCTTAATATCCCTGCCGACGAGGATACTATAAATAAGGTAGCCGAAATGAGAGTAAAGGCTGAGATAGTTCAGGGCGTTCAGATGATACAGTATCAGGTCATCACTCTTATGACAACAAATGGTCAAGCACCTTTCGTTACTGTTTTCATGTACCTTGACGAGGTGCCGGAGGGGCAGACAAGAGATGACCTTGCGGCTATCATAGAGGAAATGCTCAGACAGCGTATCCAAGGCGTAAAGAACGAAAAGGGTGTCTATATAACACCTGCGTTCCCTAAGCTAATATATGTCCTTGAAGAGGACAACATAAGAGAAGGCTCAAAATATTGGGAGCTTACAAAGCTTGCTGCAAAGTGTACCGCAAAGAGAATGGTGCCTGACTATATAAGCGAAAAGAAAATGAAAGAGCTTAAGGTAGACAAGAACGGCAATGGTCAGTGCTACCCTTGCATGGGCTGCAGAAGCTTCCTTACAACATATCTTGACGAAAACGGCAAGCCTAAATATTACGGCAGATTCAATCAGGGCGTTGTTACAATAAACCTTGTGGACGTTGCCTGCTCGTCATATAAGGATACGGATAAGTTCTGGAAGATATTTGATGAAAGACTTGAGCTTTGCAGACGTGCGCTTATGCTCCGTCACGAAAGACTTAAAGGCACTCCGTCAGACGTTGCGCCTATCCTTTGGCAGAACGGTGCATTGGCAAGGCTTAAAAAGGGCGAAACAATCGACAAGCTCCTGTTCGGCGGATATTCCACCATATCACTTGGCTATGCAGGTCTTTGCGAATGCGTAAGATACATGACTGGCAAGTCACACACAGACCCTTCAGCAACGCCTTTTGCACTTGAAGTTATGCAGCACCTTAATGATGCCTGCGCAAAGTGGAGAGCGGAAACAAACATAGATTTCAGCCTTTACGGCACGCCATTGGAGTCCACAACATACAAATTTGCAAGATGTTTGCAGAAGCGTTTCGGTGTTATCGAGGGTGTAACAGACAGAAACTACATCACAAACAGCTATCATATCCATGTTACCGAGAACATCGACGCATTTGACAAGCTCACCTTTGAGTCACAGTTCCAAGCTCTCTCACCAGGAGGAGCTATCAGCTATGTGGAAGTGCCGAATATGCAGAACAACATAGAGGCTGTTCTTGCAGTTATGCAGCATATTTACGACAACATCATGTATGCAGAGCTTAACACAAAGAGCGACTACTGTCAGAAGTGCGGTTTTGACGGTGAGATAAAGATAGTAGAAGATGACGGCAAGCTTGTATGGGAGTGTCCGAACTGCGGCAACAGAGATCAGAACACTCTGAACGTTGCAAGGCGCACCTGCGGCTACATCGGCACGCAGTTCTGGAATCAGGGCAGGACTCAGGAGATAAAGGAGAGAGTTTTGCATTTGTGATTCCCCAAAAATGGAATTGTGGCGATTTAAAACCCAAAATTTTTTTCTAGCGAAATCGCAAAATTTTGAACATTATAGCCGTTAAAACTCAAAAGTTCAAAAATCAAAACTCGTCAAAAAAATGAACATTATAGCAAGGAAAACTCAAAAACTCAAAACTGCAAAATCCGAAAATAATGAACATTATTATTGACATAAAACAGCAAACAGCATATAACTATCGGGGCAATACAAAATCGTATTGCCCTGCGTTGTATGTATGAAAGGAGCGGAAAATGAATTATTGTGAGATAAAGAAAACCGATATTGCCAATGGCTCAGGTGTGAGGGTCACGCTGTTCGTATCAGGTTGCAGACACCACTGCAAAGGCTGTTTTCAGCCTGACACTTGGAACTTTGACTACGGCAAGCCTTTCACAGATA
>OLFT01000940.1_pt1 | contig 33806 bp, 26 predicted proteins | sample 1604921 | NCBI WGS metagenome assembly OLFT01 (sample SAMEA3888897, study PRJEB22519) | human gut metagenome | biome: human gut; feature: human-associated habitat; material: faeces | place: Denmark | collected 2013 | reverse complement strand
CTGCCGCTGCTGGGCTGCGGCAAGGAGCCCGGCGCGTTCCGCCGGCTCATCGCGCAGGCGGCGGGTGTGCGGGAGGAGCATCTGCTGTCCACAGAGCTGTTCCTCTATCCCCGTGTCCGGGCCGTGCAGACAGGCCTGAACGGCGAGTTTATCGTATCGCCCCGGCTGGATGACCTTCAGTGCGTATTCGCCTGCATGGAGGGCTTTCTGGCGGCAAAGGCGGGGGAGAGCGTGCCGGTGCTGACGGTGTTCAATAACGAGGAGGTGGGCAGCAACACCCGTCAGGGAGCGGATTCCACCTTCCTTACCGATGTGCTGGAGCGCATTGCCGATAGCTGCGGCCTGAGCCGGGAGGAATGGAGGGCCGCTGTGGCCAACAGCTTCATGGTGTCGGCGGACAACGCCCACGCCATTCATCCCGCCCACCCGGAGTACGCCGATCAGGGGGAGTTCCCGGTGCTGGGCGGTGGCGTTGTCATCAAGTACAACGCCAACCAGCGCTATACCACGGACACCGTGTCCGCCGCTGTGTTTCAGAGCATCTGCCGACGGGCGGACGTTCCCGTGCAGCGCTACAGCAACCGGGCGGACCTGCCCGGCGGCTCCACATTGGGGAATATCTCCACAGCGCACTTCTCCGTTCCCACGGTGGACATCGGCCTGCCCCAGCTTGCCATGCACAGCGTTTGCGAAACGGCGGGGGCGGCGGATACCGCGTACCTGATTCGGGCTATGACCGCTTATTTTTCCGCTTCGTTCCATTATGACAGTGACGGAGGTATTCTGCTGTAAGGAGGTAGAAGATGAAGCTGCTGTTCAAGCAAAGATTTTTTTCGTGGTTTGACAGCTACGATATCTATGACTACGACACCGGCGATGTGGTGTATACGGTGGAGGGGCAGCTGGCCTGGGGTCACTGTCTGCACATTCTGGACGCAGACGGGCGGCACATCGCCACGGTGAAGCAACGGGTACTGACGTTCCTGCCGAAGTTCGACCTGTATCTGGGAGACGCCTGCATCGGCACCATCTGCAAGGAGTTCACCATCGTGCGCCCACTGTTTACGCTGGACTTCAACGGCTGGCAGGTGGAGGGGGACTTCATGGGCTGGGAGTACGAGATCACAGACGGGCAGCGGCAGGTGGCCGCCATCTCCAAGGAGCTGCTCCACTGGACGGATACCTATGTCATCGACGTGGCCGACGGGCGGGATGGGCTGTGCGCCCTGATGGTGGTGTTGGCCATCGACGCCGAAAAATGTTCCCGCAACAGCTGAGAGGGCTTGCAGTTTTCTGCGAATTCTGCTAAAATAAGATGTTCAGATACCAATTCACAAAGGAGTTTTTCACTATGACCTATACGTATATCCCCAAGGGCGTCTGTTCCCGGAAGATGACGGTGGAGCTGAACGACGACCACACCATTCAGGCCGTCCGGGTAGAGGGCGGCTGCAACGGCAACCTGCAGGGCATCAGCCGTCTGGTGGTGGGCATGGACGCTCAGGAGGCCATCCGCCGGATGAAGGGCATCCAGTGCGGCTTCAAGCCCACCTCCTGTCCCGATCAGTTGGCCACAGCGCTGGAGCAGGCGCTGCAGCAGGGTTAAGCGCCATGTCCCAGTTTTTTGAGCTGCACTATCACCTGCCGGAGGATCCGGCAAGGCTGTTTGACGTGGCTCAGGGGCTGGCGGGCCGCCGCAGCATCCTGAAGCGGGGCGGGACCGTCAAGGTCAAGCCCTTCACGGAGACCTGCCGCCGCCTGCTGTTCCAGTGCATCGCCTTTGCGGTACTGACGGCGCTGGCCGCTGTGCTGGTCTGGGCCTTTCATGCCAAGCTGAAGGTGCTGTTCTTCCTGTGTCTGGTGATGTCGCTGGTGACCTTCTGGACCTATCAGGCAGGCCGCATGGGCTATCGCAAGTCCTGGACGCAGTTCCGGAAGGACAACCGTCCCGACGGCACCGTCACCTTCACCGCCTCCGGTATCCGGGAGTGGAACGCCTCCGACCACACCGAGCAGTTCACATGGGAGCAGTGGGACTGCTGCATCATCAGCCAGGAGGTCATCGTACTGACCTTCCACCAGCCCATGCTGGTGCTGCTGCCCTACACGCAGGAGTCCGAGAGCACCGTGGTGCAGGCCCTGAACGCCTTCGGCAAGCAGGACACCATTTACAAGGTTTGACGTGCTTCTCCCCGGCGGAACCGCCGGGGAGAAATTCTTCACGGAGGCTGGTTTTGTCTATTTTCTAATACGCCGGAAAATCTTCCCCGTTGACTTTGCCGGGGAGTGCTTTACAATGGGGCGTATCGCTTGTATGTTTCGCAATTCGGGAGGTTTCCATGCACATTCTTATTACTGTTCTCGTCTGCTTTTTCGCCGGGATGGGGGCCGGTCTTGGCACCGGCTTCGCCGGGATGAGCGCCGCCGCCGTCATCAGTCCCATGCTCATCACCTTTCTGGGCATGGACCCGTATCTGGCGGTGGGCATCGCCCTGTCCTCGGACGTGCTGGCCAGCGCCGTATCCGCCTATACCTACGGGAAGAACAAAAATTTGGACATTCGCAATGGGCTTATTATGATGGCCAGTGTGCTGGCCTTTACCGTGGTGGGCAGCTACATCGCCAGTATCGTCCCCTCGGCCACCATGGGGAGCTTTTCCGTGGTAATGACCTTCCTGCTGGGTGTGAAGTTCATCGTCCGGCCGGTGATGACCACCAAGGAGGCCATGCAGAGCGTCAGCGCCAAGAAGCGGGCGGTGCAGTCGGTGGTGTGCGGCGTGATCGTCGGCTTCATCTGCGGCTTCGTCGGAGCCGGCGGCGGCATGATGATGCTGCTGATCCTCACCTCCGTGCTGGGGTATGAGCTGAAGACTGCCGTTGGCACCAGCGTGTTTATTATGGCCTTCACCGCTCTCACCGGCGCCGTGTCCCACTTCGCCATCGGCGGAGCGCCGGACTGGACGGTATTTGCGCTGTGCGTCGTATTCACCCTGCTGTGGGCCCGCATCGCCGCCGTGTTCGCCAACAAGGCTGCGCCCAAGACCCTGAACCGGGCCACCGGTGTGGTGCTGGTGGTGCTGGGAGCCGTGGTGCTGCTGTTCAAGCTGGTGGGCGCACAGAAGGTCATGCGGTTCTTTCCCCCCATCGTCACCGGCCCCATGATCATCCTCATCGGTCTGAATCTGGCGGGGACTGCCGTCAGCAATGCCAGCACCTGCTGGTGGCTGGCGCTGGTGGCCATCGGCATCATCATCGTGGCCAACATCTGGGGCAAGGGCATGGTGAAGATCATCCCCATCCTGCTGGGTGTGGTAGGCAGCTATCTGGTGGCACTGGTGGCTACCCTCTGCGGTGCTCAGCTGCCGGATGCCAACGGCGTCATGCAGCCCCTCATCAACTTCTCCGCTGTGAAGAGTGCCAGCTTCGTCGGCCTGCAGCAGTTTGTGCTGGCAAAGTTCGACCTCACCGCCATTCTGGTGATGGCCCCCATCGCCATTGCCGCCATGATGGAGCACATCGGTGATATCTCTGCCATCTCCTCCACCACCGGCAAGAACTTCATCGCCGACCCCGGCCTGCACCGGACCCTGCTGGGCGACGGTCTGGCCACCGCTCTGGCCGGCGCCTTCGGCGGCCCCGCCAACACCACCTACGGTGAGAACACCGGCGTGCTGGCTCTGTCCAAGGTCTACGATCCCCGTGTCGTGCGTCTGGCAGCCGTCTACGCCATCATTCTCTCCTTCTCCCCCAAGTTCGATGCGCTGGTCAACTCCATCCCCACCGCCATCGTGGGCGGCGTCAGCTTCATCCTGTACGGCATGATCTCCGCCGTGGGCGTGCGGAATGTGGTGGAGAACCGGGTGGACCTCACCAAGTCCCGCAACCTCATCATCGCCGCCGTCATCTTCGTCTGCGGACTGGGCTTCAGCGCTACCGGCGGCATCACCTTCACCGTGGGCAGCGCCAGCATCACCCTGACGGGTCTGGCCATCGCCGCTCTGGCGGGTGTGATCCTCAACGCTGTTCTCCCCGGCAACGACTACCGGTTCGGCACCGATCCCGTGGGCGACAAGTCCGCCGACCTGGGCTCCTATTGATCCCCATCTTTTTCCATACACGGCACAGGGCCGGAGCGGGATACCGCTCCGGCCCTGTGCCGTGTATTTTTCTTATTGCAGCGTTTCCTTGGGAAGCCAGCGCTTGCCGGTCAGACGGATCAGGAAGCAGATACCGCACACACCCAGCTGCAGGGCCATAGCCACCCAGACACCCACAAGGCCCCACTTGGCCGCCAGAATGGCCGATAGCGGCACACGGATGCCCCACATGGTGCCGAAATTCAGCAGCATAGGCACCAACGTGCTGCCGGTCCCCTGAAACACACCGCTGGCCACGATGGAGGCCCCGAACAGCGGCTCCGCGAATGCCTCGATCCGCAGCACCCGCACGCCCAGCTCAATGACGGCCTCGTCCACCGCCATCATGCCGATCATGGCCGGGGCCAGCACATACAGCAGTGTCCCCGTGACCACCATCAAGCCCATGCCCAGCGCAACCGTCAGCCAGCCCAGCCGATAGGTCAGATCCTTCCGCCCGGCGCCTACGCTCTGGCCCACCAGCGTGGAGGCCGCTGCCTGCACACCGAAGGCGGACATATAGCAGAGACTCTCCGCCGTTATGGCGAAGGAGTTGGCCGCCGTGGCGATGATGCCCAGCGGGGCCACGATGGCGGTAGTCACCATCCGGGCGGTGGAGAGGATGGTGCGCTCGCCCATGACGGGAGCCGAGATAGACAGGCAGCGCTTCAGCTGTGCCGCCGTAAACCGTGCCTTTTCGCCCCGCCGCAGGTGCAGCTCCGGCGACCGCACCAGCAGGATATAGGTCAGCACCACCGCAATGACCACCTGCGACAGCGCCGTCCCCATGGAGGCACCCAGAACCCCCAGACCGAAGCCCGGCAGCGTCACCCCCAGCACCCGCAGCGTTCCGCTGGGGAAGATGAGGAAGGCGTTGAACACCACGTCCAGCAGGCACATCACCGCCATGCAGATGCCGGGGGTCTTCATGTTGCCCGCCGAACGCAGCAGTCCGCCGCAGAGGTTATTCAGCTGCATGAAGGGCAGCGATAGAACAAATACCAGAAAGTAGGCGCTGGCATCCTGCCAGATGGCGGGGTCTGCCCGCAGCCAGCGAGGCAGATTCCCGGTGATGCCCAGCGCTATGGCCATCATCACAAGGCTGAAGGCCATGCACACCAGAAAGGCCTGCTTCATGATGCTCCGGGCCTTCTCCGGCTGTCTGGCTCCCAGTGCCTGCGCCACCGCCACGTTAAATCCGATGGTCAGCGCAATGCACAGATCACCGAAGAGCCACGAGGTGGTCCCCACCACGCCGATGGCGGCGGAGGCGTTGGAGCCCAGCTGGCCCACCATGGTCGTGTCGATATACTGCATCACCACGGAGGAGATCTGGGCCAGAATGGCCGGCCAACTCAGCTGAGCGATCAGCAGCAGCTGCTCCCGCGTGGAGATGGGCTGTCCGCTCTGTAATTTTTTCAATCCTTCACCCTGCATTCTGCACCCTCCTTCATGGTTGTAAGCCCCATTCTAACGCAGGGATGCGGCAGTTGCAACCCCCTATTTTGCGGTTTTTCCTGCTTTTTTGCGAAAAAGCATCCCGTGTGCCGCAGCACACGGGATGGAAAGTCAGCAAAAAGCTTCTGACCGCTCCGGAAAGGCCATGCAGACCGTTGGGCCCGTCAAAAGCCTCGCAGAGTTCGCCGCCCGCAGGCGGCGAAAAGGTCTGATCCATTTTGGCTGACGACCGGTGCGTCAGTCAAAATACCTCTCAGACCGCAAGTATGAAATTTCTGCGGTCTGACGCAGAAATGATGCACGCAGCGGGCTGGGGCCTTTGGTGCAAAATCCAATGGATCTTGCACCAGATTTTTAGAACGACACCGTCAGCAGCATCTTGAACCGCTCCTGCCCGTACACCGCATGGGGGATATCCTTGGGCATGATGAGCGTCTCGCCCTGAGACACCAGAAAGACCTCGCCGCCCACGGTGAAGCGGCCGGTACCCTCCAACACCGTCACCATGGCGTCGCCGCCGGCAGCATGGGTGCTGATCTCCTCGTCCTTTTCAAAGGCAAAGAGTGTCATGCTGAGCTTGCTGTTCTGCACCAGTGTGCGACTGATGATCTGGCCGTCCTGATAGTCCACCTGCTCCGCCATGTGCAGAACCTTCTGCTTTTCAATATTCTTATACATAATGGTGTTCCTCCCACAAAATAATAATGAAAGTAGTATGGCCCGGTGCGTCGTTAAAAATCCAGCTTTGTCCGGACGCAGATCTCACGGATCTTGGCCTGCAGGCGCTTGAGATCCTCGAAGGTCTCCGGCTTCTTGCCGGGGTCCCGCAGCAGGGCCGCCGGGTGGTACATGGCCATTTTTTCTATGCCGTCCTGCCGGAAGAACTGACCGTGCTCCTGCGTGATGCGGAAATCAGGCTTGATAAGCTCCATGGCGCTGATGCGCCCCAGACACACCAGGATTTTCGGCTGCATCAGCTCCATCTGCCGCCGCAGATAGCCGCTGCACGCCTCCTTCTCGGTGTTCAGCGGGTCCCGGTTCTGAGGCGGGCGGCACTTGACGCTGTTGGTGATATAGATGCGCTCACGGGACAGGCCGATCATTTGCAGCATATCGTCCAGCAGTTGCCCGGCCCGGCCCACAAAAGGCTCCCCCTGCTTGTCCTCGTTGGCGCCGGGGGCCTCCCCCACCAGCAGCACCTCCGCCGCCGGGTCGCCCACGCCGAACACCACCTGGGTCCGCTCCTGTGCCAGACTGCACGCCCGGCAGGCCAGACACCGCTGCCGCAGCTGCTCCCACTGCTGATCCATGGCGCTCCCCCTCTCACACATTCGATAGTACCATCGATATCAGGCGCATTGACCCTTGCTTATCGACGGTATCAGCATAGCAGAAAAAAATGGCTTTGGCAAGTGGGGATACCCATTCTCCTCCGGGACACACTGTCTCCAGAAAGGAGACGCTGCCCATGTACCTCTGGAGCTTTCTGACCTACGGCTTTCTTGGCTATCTGCTGGAGAAGGTCTATGCCCTTGTCACCCGTTCCCGCCACACCGTCCGCAAGGGGTATCTGCTGCTGCCGGTGTGTCCGGTGTACGGCCTTGCCATGCTGGCAGTGCTGGCTCTGCCGCCGGATATGACGGACACCTTCTGGCACTTGGCCCTCTATGGCGGGCTTACCGCCACCGCCGTGGAGTACGCCGTCCATTTCTGCTGCGATAGACTGCTGGGGGTCATGTTCTGGGACTACTCCTCCACCAAAATGGACCTGAACCGCCGGGTGTGCCTGCCCTTTGCCCTGATCTGGGGGCCGCTGGCGGCCGTGACCGTCCGCTATATCCACCCCCTGCTGCGGCCATGGCTCAACGCCGTACCGCCTTGGCTGACGCTGGCAGCGTGGCTGCTGCTGACCGCCGACAGCTTTTTCACCGTCCGTCTGCTGCTTCAATATCACGACATCGACCTGCTGAGCTGGAAAAAACTTCTACGTCGCCGCTCCGCCGCCTGACCTCTCCGTTCACAAATCGTTTACACGGCGCCGCTCCATTTGTTCTTGACGATGCTTCCATTCCGTGGTAATATTTAGCACGCTAACATTTAGCCAGCTAACGATTCAGAGAGGAGCGATTTACCTTGAGTAGTACCTGTCAGAGCGATCATCTGGGGCGGCTGCTAGGTCAGTGCGAGCACCGGATGCGGATGGTCATGGACCGCTCGCTGCGGCAGTACGGCGTCACTCCGGTCCAGTGCCGGGCGCTGATGTACCTGCACCGCCAGCCGGAGCCGGTGACCCAGCGGCAGCTGGAGCAGTATATGGCCGTGAAGCCCTCCACCATCAACGGCATCGTGGGCCGTCTGGAGGAGAAGGGCCTTCTCACCAAAGATGCCTGCCAGCAGGACGCCCGGTGCCGTGTTCTCCGGCTGACGGAGGAGGGCCGCCGCTTCCGCAGCGACTTTATCCGCATCGCACAGAAGACCAACCGGCAGATGGAACAGGGCTTCTCCCCGGAGGAGCTGGCCACCCTGCACCGCTATCTGGAACGGGTGGCGCAAAATCTCGCAACGCAAATGGAGGAAACCGAACTATGATACGCAAGCTTGCCCCGTATACCAAGGGGTATCGGGTCTACATCCTGCTGGGCATCCTCTGCTCGGCAGGCGAAGCGGTGCTGGAGCTGATGCTGCCCAAGGCCATGAGCAACATCGTGGACTACGGCATCGGCGGCAACGGCGGCGCCGGAGACCGCAGCTACATCCTTACCATGGGCCTGAAGATGGTGCTGATGGCCCTGATCTGTCTGGCGCTGGGTGTGGGCGCAGCAGCGCTGGCCGCCAAGGCCGGCATGGGCTTCGGTGCCAACGTCCGTGACGCAGAGTACCGGCAGGTACAGCGCTTCTCCTTTTCCAACATCGAGCACTTTTCCACCGCCTCCCTCATCACCCGGCTCACCAACGACGTCTCGTCGGTGCAGATGACCCTGATGATGGGGATGCGGATGCTGGTAAGGGCTCCGGTGATGCTCATCACCGCTCTGGTGATGGCCCTTCGCATCAGCCTGCAGCTGAGCCAGATCTTTCTGGTGATCCTGCCGCTGCTGGCACTGATGGTGTTCATCATACTGCGGTATGTGGGGCCCTTCTTCACCTCCCTGCAAAAGGCCACCGACGGACTGAATCTGGTGGTGCAGGAGGATCTGAACGCTATCCGTGTGGTGAAGTCTTTCGTCCGGGAGGACCGGGAGAAGGAGAAATTCTTCCAGCGCAGCGAGACGCTCCGCCAGACGGCGGAGCGGGCCTTCGGCTTCGTGGTGACCTTCATCCCCATGGTGAACCTCATTATGGGCGGCACCATCGTATCCATCATGTGGCTGGGCGGTCACTATGTGGCCGGCGGCCAGATGCTCTCCGGCGACCTGCTGGCCTTCTTCACCTACGCCTCCGAAATTCTCATGGCCCTGATGATGGTGGCCATGGTGATGATGGTGCTGACCCGCTCCATCGCCTGCGGCAAGCGCATTGTGGAGGTGCTGGAGGAGCAGCCGGAGATCACCGACGACGATGCCGTGAAGGAGATCACCGGCGACGGCACCAAGAGGGAGCTCACCCTCTCCGACGGTTCCATCCGCTTTGACCACGTTTACTTCAAATACCATCCCGACAGCGCCGAGTGGAACCTGACGGACATCGACTTCTCCATTGCCAGCGGCATGACCGTGGGTATTCTGGGCGGCACCGGCAGCGCCAAGAGCACACTGGTGAGCCTGATCCCCCGACTGTATGAGGCCACGGAGGGGGCCGTCTATGTAGGCGGTCACAACGTCAAGGACTACACCATGGAGACGCTGCGGGAGGGCTGCGCCATGGTGCTGCAGAAGAACACCCTGTTCTCCGGCACCATCCGGGATAACCTCCGCTGGGGCGACGAGAACGCCACCGACCAGGAGATGGAGGCCGCCTGCCGCATGGCCTGCGCCGACGAGTTCATCTCCCGGATGCCCGACGGCTACGACACCCGCATCGAGCAGGGCGGCACCAATGTCTCCGGCGGTCAGAAGCAGCGTCTGTGCATCGCACGGGCCATTCTCCGCAAGCCCAAGGTGCTGATCCTGGACGACTCCACCTCCGCCGTGGACACCGCTACCGATGCCAAGATCCGTGCGGCCCTGAAGGAGGCGCTGCCCGGCTCCACCAAGCTTATCATCGCCCAGCGTATCTCCTCCGTCATGGATGCCGATATGATCCTTGTGCTGGACGACGGCAAAATCTCCGGCATAGGTACCCATGACCAACTGATGGCATCCAACCAGATCTATCGAGAGGTCTATCAGTCTCAGCAGGAAGGGGTGAGCATCGATGGCTGAACAGAAAAATTCCATGCCGCCCCGCCGTCCCGGCGGACCCGGCCACGGCCCCCGCAGCCACGGCTATCAGCGGCCCCAGGACCTGCGAGGTACGGTGAAGAAGCTGCTGCACTATGTGGGCCGCTATAAAGGCCTGCTGGTACTGGTGGCCATCTGCCTGCTGCTCAGCTCCGTGGGTTCCGTGGCCAGCAGCTACTTCCTCAAGCCCGCCATCAACAACTACATCCTCCCCGGCGACTTCGCCGGTCTGCTGAAGCTGCTGGTGCTGATGGGGCTGGTGTTCGTACTGTCGGCTCTGTGCTCCTATGTGTACTCCCGCATCATGGTGCGGGTGTCCCAGCGCACGGTGGCCGCCCTGCGTCAGGATCTGTTCGATAAGCTGCAGGGGCTCCCCCTGCGCTACTTCGACACCCACCAGTCCGGCGACCTCATGAGCCGCTTCACCAACGACATCGACACGGTGTCCGAAATGATCAACAACAGCTTCGCCAATGTGCTGTCCAACTCCCTGACGTTCCTGTGCACCATCGGGATGCTGCTGTATCTGAACTGGGCGCTGACTCTGATCACCTTCGCCTTTCTGGGGCTGATGCTGCTGGTGGTGAAGGTCATCGGTGGACGCAGCCGGGTCAGCTTCCAGCGGCAGCAGGCCGCTCTGGGCGACCTCAACGGCTACATCGAGGAGATGATCGAGGGCCAGAAGGTCATCAAGGTGTTCCACCATGAGCAGCAGGCCATCGACCAGTTCTCCGCCCGCAATGATGCCTATCAGACAGCGGCCACCACGGCCCAGACCTACGCCGGGTCCATGATGCCCGCCACCGCCAACCTCTCCCGCATCAACTACGCTGTCACCTGCTGCGTAGGCGGACTGCTGGCCATGGGCGGTGTGTTCGATATCGGCTCTCTGGGTGCCTATCTTCTGTACGTCAAGCAGGTGTCCCAGCCGGTGAGCCAGATCAGCCAGCAGGTGAACACCATTCTGGCCGCCATGGCCGGTGCCGAGCGCATCTTCGCCGTCATGGAGGTCCAGCCGGAGGAGGACGAGGGCCAGACCACCATCGTCCGGGTGGAGAAGAACGGCGACACCCTCACCGAGGTACCCCAGCGCACCGGACACTGGGCATGGAAGAAGCCCGACGGCTCCCTGACAGAGCTGCGGGGCGACGTGCGCTTCGACCACGTCACCTTCGGCTACGATCCGGATAAGGTGGTGCTGCACGATATCTCCCTCTTTGCCGAGCCCGGCCAAAAGATCGCCTTCGTGGGCTCTACCGGCGCCGGAAAGACCACCATCACCAACCTCATCAACCGCTTCTACGACATCCAGCAGGGCATCATCACCTACGACGGCATCGACGTCCGGGAGATCCGCAAGAACTCTCTGCGGAAGTCGCTGGGCATCGTCCTGCAGGACACCCACCTCTTCACCGGCACCATTGCCGACAACATTCGCTACGGCAAGCTGGACGCCACGGATGAACAGGTCCGGGCCGCCGCCAAGCTGGCCAACGCCGACACCTTCATCCGCCATCTGCCCCAAGGCTACGACACCGTCATCACCGGCGACGGCGGCAGCCTCAGTCAGGGGGAGCGCCAGCTGCTGGCCATTGCACGGGCCGCCGTGTCCGATCCTCCGGTGCTGATTCTGGACGAGGCCACCTCCTCCATCGATACCCGCACAGAAAAGCTCATCGAGCAGGGCATGGACTCCCTGATGGAGGGCCGCACGGTGTTCGTCATCGCCCACCGGCTCTCCACCGTCCGCAACGCACAGGCCATTCTGGTGCTGGAGCAGGGGCAGATCATCGAGCGGGGCAACCACGAGACACTGCTGGCCCAGAAGGGTAAGTACTATCAGCTGTATACCGGCCAGTCCGAGCTCAGTTGATGGGGCAGTGAACCTACAGATTCTCATAACAAAGGAGGCCGGACTCTGTCCGGCCTCCTTTGTTATGGGCTTATGTATCCATATATGTGTATTCGTCCATGCCCCTCTGTCACTCCGCCCAATGACAGGCCCGGCTGACAGCCTTTTTCCACAGACGGTACTCATCGTCGCAGTCTGCCTGGGGCCGCTGGGGCAGGAACACCCGCTGGCTGCGCCGCAGGGCCGCCAGCTCCTCCGTATCCCGCCACAGACCGCAGGCCAATCCCGCCAGCGATGCTGCGCCGAAGGCAGTGGTCTCCACCATGGCGGGGCGGTCCACCGGGATCCGCAGCAGATCCGCCTGCATCTGCATGAGGATATCCGACACGCTGGCGCCGCCGTCGGCCCGCAGGGCCGTGATGTCGCACCCGGCATCCTGCCGCATGGCCAGCATCAGATCCGTCACCTGATAGGCGATGCACTCCAGCACCGCACGGGCGATATGGGCCCGGCTCGTACCACGGGTGATGCCCAGAATGGCCCCACGGGCGTACATATCCCAATAGGGCGCACCCAGCCCGGTGAAGGCCGGAACCACCACCACGCCGCCGGAGCTTTCCACGGATTCCGCCAGCCGGTCACACTCCGGGGCGGAGTCCACCAGCCGCAGCTCGTCCCGCAGCCACTGGATGGTGCTGCCGCCGTTAAAGACGCTGCCCTCCAAGGCATAGGTGGTCCTGCCCCCTACGCTCCATGCCACGGAGCTCACCAGCCCCGCCCGGCTGCGGACCGGCTCCGTCCCCACGTTCATCAGGGTAAAGCAGCCGGTGCCGTAGGTATTCTTGGCCTCGCCGGGATGGAAGCACGCCTGCCCGAAGAGGGCCGCCTGCTGGTCGCCGGCGGCACCGCACACCGGTACTCCTGCCAGCGTCTCCAGGCCGGGGATGCCCGGCTGCACCGTGCCGTAGACGGCGCTGTTCTCCACCGGCCGGGGCAGCATACAGGCGGGGATCTGCAGCAGGCGACACAGCTCCTCATCCCAGCACAGCCGGTGGATATCAAAGAGCATGGTGCGGGAGGCGTTGGAGTAGTCGGTGACGTGCTGCCCCGTCAGCCTCCAGATGAGCCACGTCTCCACCGTGCCGAACAGCAGCTCCCCCCGTTCCGCCCGCTGCCGGGCGCCAGGGACGTTATCCAGGATCCAGCGGATCTTGGTGCCGGAGAAATAGGCGTCGATGAGCAGTCCCGTGGTGGAGACGATGCGCTCCTCCAATCCCTGCCGCTTCAGCTCCTCGCACAGCTCCGCCGTCCGGCGGCACTGCCAGACGATGGCGTTATACACCGGCTGGCCGGTGGCCTTATCCCAAACGATGGTGGTCTCCCGCTGGTTGGTGACGCCGATGCCGGCGATGCTGCCCTCCGGCAGCCCCCGGATGGCCTCCGCCGCCGCCAAACGCTCCGTGTCCCAGATGGTCATGGGGTCGTGCTCCACCCAGCCCGCCTGCGGATAGATCTGGGGAAAGGTGTGCTGGGCCTTGGCGGCGATCTGCCCCGCCCGGTCAAATACGATGGCACGGGAGCTGGTCGTCCCCTGATCCAGTGCCAGAATATACGATGCCATAGCCGTCTCCTCTTTTCTTTTTGGTGGGTTTGTGGTATACTGTCCATAGAATAGTTCTTATTTTACCATAGGAAGGATGAAATTTCCATGACAAATCTCACCGAGTTCACCTTTCTCTCCAGCGACGGCAAGACCCGGCTCCACGCCATGCAGTGGCTGCCGGAGGGAACACCCCGTGCCGTGCTGCAAATTTCCCACGGCGTAGCCGAGCACATCGGCCGCTACGACGGCTTCGCCCGCTACCTCAATGAGCAGGGGCTGGCGGTGGTGGGCCACGACCATCTGGGCCACGGCGGCTCCCTGCCGGAGGGCGGAACCCCCGTCTACTTTGGCGACGGCACCCCGTGGGAGACGGTGGTGGCGGATATCCAGCTGCTGCACGAGCAGCTGCGGCGGGAGTTTTCCGGTGTGCCGCTGTGCCTCATGGGCCACAGCATGGGCTCCTTTCTGGCCCGCAGCTACCTGATCCGCTATCCCGGCACCCTGCAGGCCGCCATTATCATGGGTACCGGCTGGCAGCCACAGGCCAAGCTGACCGGAGGCCGTGCCGTGGCGGAGGTGGTCTGCGCCGCACAGGGGCCCTCCTCCGCCAGTAAGCTGGTGAACGATCTGGCCTTCGGCGGCTACAACAAGGCCTTTGCTCCCAACCGCACCGGCTATGACTGGCTGTCGGCGGACTCCGAAAATGTGGACCGCTACATTGCCGACCCCCTCTGCGGCGCCGATGCCACGGTGGGGCTGTTCCGCCAGATGCTCCACGGCATCGCCTTCAACCAGAACCCCAAGAATCTGGCCCGCATGGACAGCAGCCTGCCGGTGCTGCTGATCTCCGGCGACCGGGATCCGGTGGGCGATATGGGCAAGGGCGTCCGCCGCACCGCCGACGCCTTCCGCAAGGCGGGCCTGTCGGACGTGACTCTGAAGCTGTATCCCGGCCTGAGGCACGAGATCCTCAACGAAGGCCCCATGCGCCAGACGGTCTATGAGGACATCTGGCACTGGCTGGAGCCGCATCTGCCGGCCCGTTAAAATCTCGCTAATTGAAATACGGTTCACCCGCAAGAGGACAGCCTGCAGCTGTCCTCTTTTCTTTTTTGAAAATACTGGCTCCATTTTGTCATTTCTGTCATTCAGTCAGTCAAAAAGTACCGGTTTTCAACATTTTTCTCATACTTTTCTCATATCGGACTAATATGTCATTTTATAAAGAATTTGTGGGAATTTTTTGAATAAATCGCGAAAAATCGGTTGGCTTTGCAGTGGAATGGGGGTATATTATAGGTCACAAACGCACAGGGCCCGACATTGTCAAATGCGTCGGTGCGGGCTGTGCGTTTTATCCATGTCCGTATATGACGGGCTTTCGACCGGGAGGTGAGTGAAATGGCCTATATGCGCTTGGGCGATCTGCTGGTGGCGTCCGGGACCATCACAGGGCAACAGCTGGAGCGTGCTCTGGCACTCCAGAAGGAGACAAAGCAGCGGCTGGGCGATGTGCTGATCCAGAACGGCTTCATCACGGAGGCGCAGCTCATCGACGCTCTGCGAGTGCAGCTGGGCGTGGACTTTGTGGACCTGACGGCCATTTCCATCCCCGTGGAGCTGGCCCAGTATGTCCCCCGGAACATCGCCAAGAAATACTGCGTGGTGCCGGTGAAGCTGGTACGCAACAGCCTGTATCTGGCCATGAGCGATCCTCTGGACTTCGTGGCTCAGGATGAGGTCAAAACCGCCTCCCGTAAGCGCATCATCCCCATGATCGCCACCCGCAAGGCCGTGGAGCAGGCCATCAGCCGCCTGTACGGCAACGAGGGTACGGCACGGGTCATCGAGGAGATGAAGCGAGAGGCCGGCAGCAGCAGCGATGTCATCCCCGCCCAAATGGTGCAGGACACGGCGGACCCTCAGGAGTCCGCCCCCACCATCCGCTTCGTTAATGCCCTCATCGAGCGGGCCTATGCCGAGCGGGCCAGCGACATTCATCTGGAGCCGCAGGAGGGTGAGATGGTGGTGCGGATGCGCATCGATGGTCTGCTCCGCCGCATCCTGACGGTGCCCGCCGACCTGCAGAATACCGTGATCTCCCGCCTGAAGATCATGGGCGGTATGAATATTGCCGAGCATAAGATCCCGCAGGACGGCCACGCCATCCAGTCGGTGCGGAGCCACAGTCTGGACCTGCGTATCTCCTCCATGCCCACGGTGTATGGCGAGAAGATGGTGCTGCGTCTGCTGGACAAGTCCGCTCAGGCCCTCAGCAAATCCCAGCTGGGACTGGAGGGGCAGGATCTTGACAACTACAACGCTCTGCTGCGAAACACCAGCGGCGTCATTCTGCTGGTGGGTCCCACGGGCTCCGGTAAGTCCACCACCATGTGCAACATGATCCGGGATCTGTCCCGTGAGGAGATCAACATCGTCACGCTGGAGGACCCGGTGGAGTACCACATCCCCGGCGTCAGCCAGTGCCAGATCAACGAAAAGACCGGCATGACCTTCGCCAGCGGCCTGCGAGCCATCCTGCGTCAGGACCCGGACATCATCTCCGTGGGTGAGATCCGGGACGGCGAGACGGCCTCCATCGCCATGCGGGCCGCCATCACCGGTCATCTGGTGTTCTCCACTCTGCACACCAACGACGCCGTGTCCGCCGTATACCGGCTCAAGGACGTGGGCGTGGAGCCGTGGCTGGTGGCCAGCGCCCTGCGGGGCGTGGTGAGCCAGCGTCTGCTGCGGAAGGTCTGCCCCCACTGCAAGAAGGGCTATCAGCCCTCTGCCGAGGAGCTGGCCCTGCTGGGGATGCCGGAGGACAGCCATGTCACCTTCTATAAGGGCGAGGGCTGCCCGGAGTGCCATCACTCCGGCTATACCGGCCGCCGGGCCGCTTTCGAGATCCTGATGCTCAGCGGCCGCCTGCGGCGGCTCATCAGTGAGGGCGCCAACGAGGAGCGGCTGACGGAGGAGGCCCGCAAAAACGGCTTCCGCTCCATGAGGGAGAGCTGCCGCCGGCTGGTGCTGGAGGGTGTCACCTCCGCCGAGGAAGCCGCCCGCATCATCAACACCACAGTAGACGAGTAATTGCGTAAAACCCGGCACGGAAGGAGCGGAGACACGCCATGACCACATACCGTTACAAGGGCCAGACCAAGGACGGAACGGCTGTATCCGGCGTCATCCGGGCCTATGACGAGTTCGAGGCCGCCAGCCGCCTGCGGGAGACCGTAGCCGTTATCACCCGGCTGGAGGAGGTACGGGAGAAGAAGGAAAACATCTTCAACCGCCCCATCGGCCTGAAGATCAAGGAAAAGGAGCTGGCCCTGATCTGCTCCCAGTTCGCCATTATCCTCTCCGCAGGGATGTCCATTCAGCACTGTGTGGAGATGGTGGCGGCCCAGACCAGGAACCGCCACATTCGCCAGATGCTGGAGAGGGTGGCCGAGGAGGTGGGCGCAGGCTACTCCATGGCCCAGAGCTTTGAAAACAACGCCCCGTACCTCCCCAAGACCTTCATCGAGACGGTCCGGGCCGGAGAACAGTCCGGCACGCTGGAGGAGTGCTTCCAGCGGCTGCACCGGTACTATGATAAATCCGCCAAGACCAAGGCCAAGGTGGTCAGCACCCTGACCTACCCCGCCATGGTCATTGTGGTGGCCATCGTCGTGTTTATTATCATCATCGCCGTGGCCGTCCCGGCCTTCAACGATGTCTTTGCCGAGATGGACACCCAGCTGCCGGGCATCACCCGTGTGCTGCTGGCCATCAGTGACTTCTTCGTGGGCTGGTGGTGGCTGCTTCTGCTGATCGCCGCCGGGCTGGGCATCGCCTATATGGTGGCCCGCCGCTCTGTTCAGGGCCGGAAGGCCATCGCCGCATGGAGCCTCACCAAGGCCCCCCTCCACCGGCTCCACAGCCTCAGCGCCGCCGCACAGTTCGCCCACAGCATGGCCACCATGCTGACGGCCGGTCTGCCGGTCCCCAAGGCCTTGGATGTGACCGGCAACGTGATCAGTAACTACACCTTCGCACTGGCCGTGCAGGAGGTGAAGCAGAAGGTGGAGCGTGGCCGCACCATTTCCGAGAGCATGGGTCAGATCGAGTACTTCCCCAAAATGCTGACGGAGATGGTGGGTGTAGGCGAGCAGTCCGGCTCGCTGGAGGAGACGCTGGACGTCATCGGTGAATACTTTGACAACGAGGTGGAGGTCACCACCGCCCGCCTGCTGTCGGTGCTGGAGCCCATCATCACCATCGCTCTGGCGGTGATCGTGGTGGTGCTGCTGCTGGCGGTGTATCTGCCGCTGTTCACCCTCTACGGCGGAATGTAAGGCCGCCGTCTCAAAAATTTGTATCCTATCCGTATAACAACCCTGTACGGATCAAGATAAAAACCGCAAAAAACCGCAAAAAAATAATAGGAGATGTAGAACTATGTTGAAGAAACTGCAGAACAAGAAGGGCTTCACTCTGATGGAGATGCTGATCGTCGTCGCCATCATCGCTGTGCTGGTGGCCATCGCCATCCCCGTGTTCAACGGCGCCCTGACCAAGTCCAAGGAGGCCGCTGACGTGGCCAATGTCCGTGCTACCTATGCCGAGTGGCAGACCGCTATGCTCACCGAGAACACCAAGGCTCCCGCTGACAAGGAAGCTTTCCTGAAGGGACCTGATAATGGCACTGCTATCGTCCTGAACTATGGTGACGACAAGCTGGCTTACGATGCTGGTACCGGCATCATCACCTACAGTGCTACCAAGCTGACCGACGAGAATGGTGCAAAGACCTTCACCTGGACGCTGGGTACGCCCGACATCCAGTGACATCCATTTGTCACATTCACACGCAACAGCTCCCGCACCGGCCCGGCCGGGCCGGTGCGGGGCGACCCGTCTCTCATCGGGCGGGGATGGCCGTGGGTTGGCGTCCCTCCCCGCTCCGTGAGGACAGTCCCATCTAAAGGAGAACCTTCCCCATGCTGTATGCCGATCCCTTCCTAACTGTTTACTGCTGCCTGCTGGCCGCCCTGCTGGGTGCGTGCATGGGCAGCTTTCTGAACTGTGCAGCCTGGCGCATCGTCCATGGGGAGAGCGTGCTGCGTGGCCGGTCCCACTGCGACGCCTGCGGTCATGTGCTGGCGGTGCGGGATCTGATCCCGGTGGTCAGCTATCTGGCTGCCCACGGGCGCTGCCGCTACTGCGGGGCCAAGCTCTCCCGGCGTCACGTTCTGGCCGAGGCCGTCTCGGCGCTGGTGTTCGTGACGCTGCTGCTGCATTATGATATTTCGCTCCAAGCTCTTGAAGGCTGGTGTGTGGCCGGCATCCTGCTGGCCTGCTCCTTTGCGGATTTGGAGGGGTACATCATCCCCGACCGTTTCATAGCGGTCGGCGTTGTGCTATTTATCACCACTCTTTTCTTCGACCCCCAGCCGCTCCGGCGGGCGCTGGACGGCGCCATCGGCGGTCTGGCGGTGGCGGGGGGCGTACTGCTTCTGGTGCTGGGGATGGAGAAGCTGCTGGGCCGTGAGGCCATGGGCGGCGGCGACATCAAGCTCCTGTTCCTGACGGGGCTGTTTTTGGGCTGGAAGCGGAACCTTCTGTGTCTGGTGGCGGCCTGCGTCATCGGCATCGTGTGGGGACTCCTGCAAAAAAAACGGGACGGCGGCGAGGCCATCCCGTGGGGCCCCAGCATTGCCCTTGGCGCTTGGCTGACGGCACTGTGCGGCCAGCAGATCGTCGACTGGTATCTGGGGCTGCTGTAATTCTTGAAAGTGAGGACGAGCATTTTGGAAAAGATCGTTGGCTTTGACATCGGTGAGAGCAGCGTCAAGCTGGTATATTTCGCCGGTGCGGACCTGAAAAAGGCCGTCACGGCGGAGCTGCCGGACAACATGGTCTCCGGTTCGAGGATTTTGTCCATGGACGCCATGGCGGACTTCCTGCGCCAGACGGCCAAAAGTAACGGCATCCCCCTGACCCATGCGGCGCTGGTGCTGCCCTCCACGGAGGTGTTCACCCGTGAGCTGGTGATGCCCGCCATGACGGAGCAGCAGCTGCTGTATAACCTGCCCTACGAGTTCCGGGACTATCTGACGGAGGAGAAGAACAAGTACTTCTTCGACTACTCCATGCGGGAGGTGCTGCGGGACGAGTCCGGCCAGCCCACGGAGATGAATCTGCTGGCCTGCGCCACCCTGAAGAGCACCGTGGAGAGCTATCGGGCCATGCTGCGCCGGGCGGGCTTCCGCCTGCGGGTGCTGACCCCCAGCGAGTGTGCGTACAGCGCCGTGCTGCAGGCCTACTACCGCCGCACCCAGCAGGAAGGCCGTGACCTGTGCGTGGTAAATCTGGGCCACAGCGCCACCTTCCTGTATATCTACCGGGGCGGCCACTTCGCCAGCCGCCGGGAGATCGAGGTGGGGATGTCCGATCTGGAGCATCTGGTGGCCGATCAGTGCAGCGTGGACGTCCACGTGGCTCACGAGTATGTGCGCCAGAACTACAACCATGTGCTGGAGTCGGAGCAGGCCCGTGAGCTGTATGGCCACATCGCCGTGGAGGTGGTGAAGGCCGTGAACTTCTTCAACTACAACAACCGGGAGCGGGAGCTGACGCAGCTGTGTCTGTGCGGCGGCGGCAGCGCCATTCAGCCGCTGTACGACACCATCGCCGATACCACCGGCATGACGCTGCACACCTCCGCCGAGCTGCTGGGTCAGCGGATGTCCACCGAGGAGCCGTGGATGTACCTGCGGGCCATCGGCGGCGTGGATCTTGGCATCAAGGGGGGCCTGCGATAATGGCAGAAAAGATGAAAAAGGGGCCTTCGGAGGCCGGTCGCAAGACCCTCAAATGCCCCCATAAGCAGGGCATCAATCTGAATATGCGGGAACAGAAGGGCAATCCCCGTCTGACCCTGCTGGTGGGCTGTCTGGCCATCGTCATTCTGGCGGGCTGCGTGGCCAAGTTCGGCGTCATCGACCAGTATCGCCGGCTGGATGCGGCGCAGGCCGCCTACGCCTCCGTTCACACGGAGTATACCCAGATGCAGGAGCTGCTGAAGGGCTACGACCGTCTGCTGATGGAATACCGCACCTACTCCATGGAGTGGGCCACCGACGGCAGCGAGGACAACGGCACTCTGGTGGACCGCCAGAAGGCGCTGGATCTGCTGGAGCAGGAGATGCTGTCCCGTGGACGGCTGGTCTCCCTACAAGTGTCCGGCAACAAGATGGTGGTGTCCATGTCCGGCATGAGTCTGGATCAGATCTCCCGGATGTTTGACGTGATCCAGCAGTCCCCCATCGTCAGCAATGTGGAACTGAATCTGGCCTCCACGGAGGACGGCAACGTCTCCACCATTCTGGACTTCACCGTCCGCATCACCCTACGCAGCGCAGAGGAGGCAGACAAATGAACCGGGAATTGACAAGACGGGAAAAGACCCTGCTGCTGGTGCTGATCGTGGTGGTGCTGGTGGCGGGCTACTGTAAGCTGATCCTCATCCCCATCAACGATCAGATCTCCAGCTATCGGCTGAACATGGAGGCCGAGCAGACGGAGCTGGACGCCAATCAGGGGAAAATGGCCCAGATGCAGAAGATGCAGAAGGCCATCGAAGAGATCAAGGCGGCGGGCGAGAAGCGCACCATCCCCCAGTACGACAACAGCGGCAAGCTGATGATCGAGCTGCACGAGATCATGAGCGACACGCTGGACTATTCGCTGGACTGCTCTGCGGGTACCGTGCAGCAGGACTATATCATGCTGCGGCCCATCGTCATGACCTTCCGGACCTCCACCTATGCACAGGCCCGGCAGATCGTGGATCGGCTGTGCTCCAGCGAGAACATCAGCCAGATCTCCGATATGAATATGAACACCTATACCGAGGGCCGCAACAGCGGCACTGTGGAGACCACGCTGGTCATCACCTACTTTGAGATCATGCCCTGAGGATGCCGTGGGGCGGGGAGCTTTTTCTATGACTGAGAGAAAACTACAACGGAATAGACGAGGCTTCACGCTGACGGAGGTGCTGCTGGCACTGGCCATCCTCATCATCCTGCTGGCGCTGGCCATGATCCCCATCAGCCGCCACCAGCGCAATATCCGCCAGACGGAGCTGGATTCCAAGGCGGAGACCATCTATCTGGCGGCCCAAAACCGGCTCTCCCAGCTGCAGGCCAGCGGCCGCAGCGACGAGTACGGCAAGGACCGGGCCACGGCCCTGAACAACATCCCCTGGGACGCCGAGCAGGATAAGTACACCACCAGTACTCTGTACTACGTCACCTCCGCCGCCAAAAGCACCGACACCTCCGCCGCCGGGAGCATCCTGCCCCGTGAGCAGGTGGAGGCGGAGCTGTGGGACGCCAACTGGGTCATCGAGTATGATCCCGGCAGCGGCAGTGTTTACGCCGTGTTTTACAGCGAAAAGCCCATGCAGTACAGCTTCGACGCCTTCAACCCCCTGCGCTCACGGGATCGCCGGGTGCAGGAGGGGGCTACCGTGGGCTACTACGGCGGCGACAGCGTCCAGAGCGAGGACACCGGCAAGCTGACCCCCAAGATGGAGATCATCAACAAGGAGCGTCTGCTGCTGAAGGTCACCTGTGACACGCCCCGTGACCCCCTGCACTTCTATGTGACGGTAACGGACGCACAGGGCCACTCCACCGGCCGGATGGAGCTCACCGGCTCCGAAGTCAACGTCTCCTACCGCACCTATACCGTCACCATGGTGCTGGATGACCTGACGGAGGGCAAGCGCTTCTCCCAGCAGCGCCGCTTCCGGCAGCTGACCCCCGGCTCCGACCTGACCCTGAAGGTGGAGGTGGAGAGCGACAGCCGTCTGGTGGACTCCGTCACCGGCAAGCTCACCACCAACAGTCTCTTTGCCGAGGTGCGGGACGGCGGCACCACTGCCGTGGTCACCTATGCCCGGCATCTGCAAAATCTGGACGAGGGCTCCGGTCTGCCCACCGCCATCACACGGGCGCTGCAGGAGCAGGATATCCAGTTCGTCAACACCGGCATGGACGACGGCTGGGACAGCTGCTATCCGGGTCGGAGCTTCACCCCCATCTATAATGAGAACCTCGCCTATTACGACAGCACCGTCGCCGTAGGCACCCAGTCCTATCACCCTGTGATCTATGAGCTGCCGGTGGATACCGACGGCGACGGCGGCCTGTTCGAGAGCTTCCGGGGCACCCTGCGAAACATCCGTCTGTGCGGAGCCCAGATCAGCGCCGGCGGCAATGCCGGCGGTCTGGCCGGCTCCCTCCGGGGCGGCACCACCATTGAGGGCTGTCAGGTCTACCTGAGCCCCACCCGTGACAAGCTCAGCAGCAAAAGTGAGCAGGATATCTGGATCAGCGGCGCCACCGCCGGTGGTTTGGTAGGTCGCTGCGGCTATGATCTCACCGTCCGCAACAGCTTCGCCTCCTCCGTGCTGGAGGGCGGCCGCTGCGCCGGCGGTCTGGTGGGCTATATCAGCGGCACTCGCACCGTCTATGTGGAACATTCCTACGCTGACTGCTATCTCTACGCCTCCGGCACCACCGGCGGCCTCATCGGCAGCTGCATCGGCACGGCGGATATCACCCTGCGGGACTGCTACACCGCCGGCTTTCAGGAGGCCGACGTCATGGCGGGTCTGGTGGGCGGTGAGTTGTCCTACGGCGACGTCATCGACACCTGTTACAGCGCCAGCGCCCGGCTGAACGGCAGTGAAAAGCTCACCTACTCCACCGCCAAGCCTGCGGATGTCACCACCGGCAAGCCCGATATCACCAGCACCTACTATATGTCCCACGGCGACCACGACATGGACGGCACGGTCTTTGCCGACTATGAGCAGTGGAGCGGCCGCAGCCGGGCCGACGCCATCGAAAAGTACCTCAACGACGCCTTCACCGCTGAGACCGGCGGCAGCGACACCGTGGCCTATAACCTGGTGGACGGCATGGGTCTGGGCGCTTACTCCTATCCCCGCCTGACGGGGCTGACCCACTACGGCGACTGGCAGGCTCAGTTCGAGGCCGGCACACTGGTGTACTACGAGGTCTATTCCGACGGCAGCTACGGCTTCCGTGGCGCCAACAAATCCACCGTCAAAACCACCGGCACGGTGGTGGGCGACGGCTACGGCATGGTGTACAGCACGCTGCCGGAGCAGGATCTGACGGCGCGCTATTCGCTGGGGGGCCGGGAGGTCACCTCTACCCTGTACCGTGCCAACGCCATCGACATGGGCGGGGGCTACTACCTGCTGCCCCTGCCCCGGACACTGGTGAACACCACCGAGGTATCCACGGACTTCTACCGCCGGGTGCAGGTGGAGGACACCACCTACTACTTCAATCCCCATTTCACCTGCTGGGTATCGGAGGGCTCCGAGGCCCCGGAGGCCCCCAGCGAGATCGGCATCCGCACGGCCCGGCAGCTGAATAACCTGAGCCTGTACTATGAGCAGTACAGCCCCCTGCTGGCCAAGGACACCACCCTCCAGCAGGAGCGCAGCATCGACTACTCCGGCTACGACTGGGCGAACTACGGCCGCAACGATACCGCCGTCACCAGCCAGCAGCCCATCGGCAGCAGTGCCGTCGTCCCCTTTACCCACATCTATGACGGCGGCACCTATCCCATCGCCGCTGTGCCGCTCCAGAGTCCCAACGGCGGCGACTACGCCGGACTCTTTGGCCTGAATCAGGGCAGCCTGCGGAATGTGGTGCTCACCACCGGGGAGCAGGACTACTCCGTGACCCTGCAGGGCATCCTGCGCCTGCGTACCGCCTATGTCGGCGCTCTGGCAGGCCGCAATGACGGCACCGTCTACAACTGCGCTGCGGCGGGCTACTCCCTCACAGCCCATGCCTACCAGGGCAGTGTCCTGTATGTAGGTGGCTTCGTGGGCTATAACGCCGGGACCATCCGCTCCGGCAGCGTCAGTACTCCCTCCCTCACCGCCAGCAGCAACTATGCCCGTCTGCTGATGGGCGGCTTCACCGGCGGCAACAGCGGTCTGGTGAGCCAGAGCTACGCCATGGCCAACGTGGAGGTACTCCAGATCCGTGGCGGCGGCGTGGCACTCAGCGGCTTCGCCGGGGAGAACATCGGCTCGATCCGCAGCAGCTACTGCGCCACGGCCCTTACCTCCCCCGGTGCCGATACCTACGGCTTTGCCCCGGCCACCGGCAGCACCTCCGGCTGCTGCTATCTCAGCGGCGGTACCTATCGCTTCGTGGGACAGGTCCATCTGTATGATTACAGCGACCAGTCCGGCGCACGGGCCGTCAATGAGCAGGGACTGAAGGCCCTGACCCTCACCGGCTTCGCCTCCGCCGATGCCAGCCACACCTATCACCACAGCAAAACCCTGAACACCGACGGGCAGGCCTATCCCTATCCCGCCAGTCTCACCGGCCACGGCAGCCCCGTCCACTACGGTGACTGGGTGACCCCCGCCGATCTGGGTACGCTGGGCATGGTGTACTGGGAGCACGAGGAGGGCGGCAGTAACCCCGGCTATCACTTCTCATACATCGGCTTTGAAAACGGTGTCCGCAAGGACGGCAGCAGCCTCTGCACCGCCCACGACGACGGCGGCAAGATCACCGCCTACGGCTACGGCTACTACTGGTCCAAGGGCGAGACGGAGCCCCTGCTGGAGACCCAGCACATCGCTCTGGACGGCCGCAACACCGAGGCGGCGGCGGAACTGGAGAAGCAGATGCCTCAGTTCAGCTTCGTCACCTATCAGACCTCCGACACCGGTCTGCGGCTCCTCAGCGGCACCACCGGCAACGGCCACTGGTTCCTGTCTCAGGGGGATGTGTGGTTCACCTACACCGTCAGTCCCTTCTTCGCAGAGTCCTATGCCGTCACCGCCGTCAGCACCGGTACTACCGGCGGCACCACCGGCGTGGAGCCCGGTACGGATGCCCTGCCCTATCAGGTGCGGTCTGTGGAGCAGCTGCAATACATCAACTGGAGCTACTACGGCAATCAGGGCAGCTCCACCCGTGACGTGACGGACAGCGGGAGTATGTACAAGTACTACCCCTATCTGCAATATAGCCGTGTCACCTGGGGCTACCAGAGCAAGGAGGACGCCATCGCCGGCGACTCCACCGGCGGCACCCGGCCCATCCGCACGTGGAAACAGAGCCATGACCTCAACGGCCAGAGCCTGGCGGATCCCACGGATGCCTCCCTGAATTACAGCTTCCATCCCATCGCCGGCTCTGTCTACGACAGCGGCAGCAGCACCGACTACCGTATGGTGCTGTACAACTGGTTCGGCAGCAAGTACGACGGCCAGAGCTACTACATCAAGAACGTGAACATCGACTCCTACTGCTACAACGTGGGCCTCTTCGGCACCACCGCCGGCGCAGAGATCGCGAACATCGTCCTTTATAGTGACAACGGCGCCGTCATCCAGCGCAATACCGATCCCACGCCCTCCAGCGGCACCCGGACGGTGCGCCAGTATTCCACCTCCTACGCCTTGGGCGGTCTGGTGGGCATCGCCTATGACTACAACAGCAGCATGGGCAGCGGCAGCATCACCAACTGCGCCATCGCCGGCTACACTGTGGCCGACAACAGCCGCAACAAGCAGCATCTGGGTGAGGCCGCCATCGGCGGGCTGGTGGGTGTCTCCAGCGTCAACCTCAACAAGTGTTCCGCCGTGGTGGATCTGCAGATCAACTGCACCCACGTCGATACCAACGGCTACATGAACGCCGCCCGCTACGGCAACTATGTGCGTGTAGGCGGTCTGGCCGGCGGTGTGCGCTTTGCGGTAACGGACTGCTACACCGGCGGTACCATCACCGTTGGGAAGGAGACCCTGAAGGAGCGTGTCCCCGTGGGCAGCAGCAACAATGTCTTTGCCGACGGCAGCTCTGCCGTCCGGGTCAAGATGAATTCCGGCGGTGTCCCCGGCCCCGATACCTATGTCTATATCGGCGGTATGGGCGGCAGCGGCTTCTCCGCCAGCTTCACCAACTTTGTCAATCGCTCCGACAGTTCGGATGGTCAGCCCACTTTCAATAACTGCTACACCTACATGGAGTTCCCGGACATGGCGGGTACCATCACCGGCATCTCCCTTATGGGCAGTATTGCCGACCGGGCCGGTGCCAGCACCAATGCAAAGCTCTATATCAATAACTGCTACTACCTCAACAGCAGCAAGAACAGCATTTCTTTCGACAATCTGCCCAAATACTACGGCAAGGGTAATTCCAGAAGCAACTCCCTTAGCGGGCTGCTGCGTACAGAAGCGGCACGGGAAAAAATGCTCAACGGCGATCTCAGCTACCTCCGTAATTACGGCTGGAACGGTGGTTCCAACACGTATAGCATCAAGGGCCTGACGGGCCTGACCTATGAGCAGATGTCCCAGCGCACCGGTGCCAACATCGTCACCCAGAACAACAGCAGCGGCACGACCCAACGCTACGATAGCTTTGCCGCCGCTCTGGGCAGCAGCTTTGCGTGGGTCACTACCGAGGAAAACGGCGCCGAGGTCCACGGCAAATACAGCTTCCCCGGCAGCGACGAGGCCCTGCAGGGTCAGGACTTCCCCTTCCCCACCGTGCTGGTGCAGGATAACGTCTTTGGCCGGGCCCGTCTACACTACGGCTGGTGGCCGTCATCTGGCCTCTACTGGAGCAAGGGCTTGCTGACGCTGGACATGATCACCGACTACGATGCCGCCGGCGGTGAATCCGCCGTGACGCTGGATCTGCGGTTCGAGGGCACGGATCCCGGCACGGAGCTCCCCACCCTGTCCTATACCAAGGACGGCATCGTCACTGCCGAGCTTCAGCCGGACGGCACGGGCCACTACAAGGTCCGCATCGTGGGACAGGCCATCGGCTCCACCGAGATCATCGCCACACTGGGGGATTACACCGCCCGTCTGGCAGTGGACGTCACCGCCAAGCTCTCCATCTCCGTGGATCAACTCTCCGTAGAGCAGTATGTAGGCGAGAGCACTACCCTCACCCTCACCGCACGGGACGGCACCGGCCAAGTGCTCACCGGCGTCAAATGGGACGTGGTCAGCGGCTCTGACCGGGTGGTCACGCTGTCCCCGGTGAGTCGGGATCAGCAGGTCACCGTCACCGGTAAGGGCGAGGGCGAGGAGACTCTGCTGGTGCAGGCCGGTGTCACCGTGGGCCAGCGCACCTTCACCAGTGAGCTGCGCCTCACCGCCACCATCCATATGCAGGGCGTGCTGGGCATCGCCCATGTGGGCGATGGAGACGCCGTGTATCGTCAGGGCATCCTGAATCGGGACGCCACCGACTGGGATACCCCTCTCGGCCCCGCCGAGGGCGATGTCCCCGATTACGAGGGTCTGTACCTGTACAGCCGTGGCAAGGCGGCGGACTTCCGGTACTTCACCGTAACGGCCCTTACCGTTCTGGATAGCACCGGCACTTCCCACGATATGCTCTCCACCGCCGATGAGGACTACCGGGTCACCGTAGGCGACGTGGTGGCCGCCCAACAGGACGGCGACTTCAGCTATCGCCCCATCACCATCCACGGACGGCAGCAGGAGACAGTCACCCTGCAGGTGACCCTCACCGACACCCGCACCGGCCGGCCCTATACGCTGGATATCCCCTATACCCTGACGGCGGAGGATACGCAGATCACCGCCACCTTCGTGGTGGGCCGCCTGCGGCTGGAGAAGGCCGTTCCCTTCGGCCAGCCCGCCGCCGGCTTCCTCCCCACGGAGGAGGAGCTTGCCTCGGCGCTCCGGCCCGTTGTGGGCTGGACCCCCAGTCCCGACCTGCCCCTGTTCCAGGATACCACCTTTGAACCCATCTATCAGGATACGGAGGAGCCAGGTCTGCTCCGCTGGCGCTGGAGCCGATAACCGTTTTGCAGAAAGGAGGCCATTGGAATGAAAAAGTGTACAGACCGGAAGGGCATCACCATTCTGATGGCCCTCCTCCTGCTGCTGGTAGCCAGCATGGTCAGCGTAGTGATCCTTACGGCGGCCACTACCGCCGCCCGGCACATCGCCAACGACCGCCAGAGCCAGCAGACCTATCTCACCGTCAGCTCCGCTGCGGAGCTGTTGCGGGACGATATCCTCTCCTCCAGCTATGAGCAGAAGGTCACCCGCCGCCCCACTGCCACCGGCAGCTATATCGAGCGGACGGAGGTAACTCAGACCCCCCAGGGGGCCATGAAGGCCTGGCTGGAGCGGGGCATTGAGGCCGTGGGCCGTGGCATCGCCTATACCGACGTCATCACCCTCACCCCGGATGCTGCCAGCGGTCTGGACGCCGTACAGGCGGAGTTCACCATGACCCCCGCCTACGACATCACCGTGACCCTTTCTCTGGCGGACAGCAGTCAGGGCAACTGCCTTATGACCCTCACCCTCAGCGGCCAGCGGAAGCAGCAGGTCACCACCGTCACCGGCGGCAACACCGAGACGGGACAGACCACCGTTACCACCACCACCATCTCTTGGGACACACCGCTCATTGAAAAGGGGGTCACCGGATGAAAAAGCTGAAAAACCAGAAGGGCGAAACTCTGGTGGAGACTCTGGTGTCCCTGCTGATCATCGTGCTGGTGTTCGTCTTTCTGACGGGCTCCGCCGTGGCAGCCGCCAAGATCAACGCCAAGATCCGGGACACCGACGTCTCCTTCCGGTACAGCGATGCCCAGTCCGGGGGCAACGCCCAGCTGCGCCTCTCCGGCCGCAGCGGCCAGACCGGCAGCACCTCGGTGGAGGTCTATCAGGAGAACAGCTACCGCTACTATGTGTCGGAGGATACGCCATGAGAAAACTCCGTGACCGGCGGGGCATCACCCTGACCGAGATGCTGTGTACGGTGCTGATCGTGCTGCTGCTGACGGCGCTGCTGGTGGTGGGCATCCGCTTTGCCGGCAAGACCTATACGGAGTCCATGCGGCTGTCGGAGGCGCAGGAGCTTTGCTCCACCCTCACCAGCGTCATCAGCGACAAGCTGCGCTTCTGCGGCACCGTGACGCAGGATGAAAACGGCGGCCTGACGCAGATCTTCATCCAAAACGTGGGCAGCGTGGAGGGTAAGGGCGATGCCTTTCAGATCGGTGAAGACGGCCAGCTGGCGCTGGGCGATCGTCACCTGCTGGGCTCCGCCTCCTACCCCAAGGGTCTGCAGGTAACTGCCTTTACCCTGCGCTACGATGCCTCCACCGACATTTTCTCCGTCACCCTGGAGATCGGGGACCGCTCCCGGCAAACCCTGTCCCAGACCTCCTTCGAGGTCAAGCGCATCAATCGCACCGTGACCTGATGCGCCCACGGCCCGCAAGCGGTAAGCGGCCAAATGCAGAGATAACAAACGGACCCCCCTCGGCCATAGCCGAGGGGGGTCGTTTCTGTCTTATTTGGTTTTTTCTGCGGCCGCTGCGGCGGAACCGTCAGCTTTCCGCCTTGACGTCGGGCCTTGCGTCCTCCGTGCGGTACTGGGTCATAAACAGCCGAATGGCCTGCTTCAGCGCCTCCAGCTGGGACTGCAGATAGCATTCATCCTCGAACATGGCGTAGTGGACGCAGGTCTGGATCAGGATGAAGATCAGCGGGGTGATGGTGGTACAGGGGATGCCCAGCTTGGGCTCCAGCGATTTGGCGTATTCGGTGTAGCGGCGGTTGACCCCCTCGAAGAACTGCTTGCCGTAGCGGATATACTTGGGGTGGGTGTAGACCTGATACATCAGGCGGTACTTCTTGCCGTGCTGCCGGGCCGTCCAGTAGGGTATCTCGTCGATGAAGCGCATCAGATCCTGCGGATCGGTGGGGGCCTTGGCCATGAAGTCGTCCTCCACCTTCTTCATGCAGTAGGCGGTGGACTGGACAATGAGATCGTCCAAATCTCTAAAATAGATATACAGCACGGCGGAGCTGCACCCACAGGACTCCGCCAGCTTCCGGATGCCCACGGAGGCCAGACCGTTTTCGGCGTAGCAGTCGTAGCACTTCTCCATCAGCATGATTTTTTTGCGCTGAAATTCCTCTTGATCTCTGGTTCTCACGGTACTTCTCCTCTTGTCATCCCTATTATTTGCATAGATCACACATATTATATACACTATATCTGATAATATATTATATCACTTGTTTCCGTGTTGCAAGGCTTTTTTCCGCAGTTTCCAAAAAATGACAAAATCATCGCCTGAATCGGACATTCAGGCGATGACTTTTTTTGCGATGTGCAATAGCGGGCATGGGCTGCTGCCTATGTCCGCCGGGATATGCTCCCTCGCCCCGCCGCCGTCCGGGGATATCCGTTATCCTTCGGTGCCACTGCCCTCCGGCGTCGTATCGGCAGCTGCGGTATCGGCGGGAGCATCCGCAACGGTGTCCTTCGGCTCCTGACGGGCCTCCAGCCGTTTCAGATACCAGAGGATGCGCCCGCCCACATAGGCGATGGCCACAATGGCCCCGGCGTCCGGCATATTCAGGTAGCCGCCGATCAGATACGCTCCTAAAAAGCCGAGCAATGCGGCGGTAAATGCTGTTTTCCAGTCTATGGGACACTCTGGCTTCATAAATTTTCCTCCAACATTGATACTCCTGTTACTCAAGTGTTACTGGGCGTGCCAAATATGTGGTAATCTTACTACCCAAGCCAACAGAGAAACTTACACCTCCCTTGGAATCTATCGACACAGAAATATTACTGGCTCCAAGGGTCTTATGGGCGTAGCTTGGTTGCATAACTGCATCCGTTGATGTTACAACGCCATAGCATAGATAGGTAGCAAAATGGCTATCTGTATTTGCCGCTCCATTTCTTCCGCTGTCATTTCTACGATACCTTCCTCATTGACTTTCAGATATGTGGATGTAAGAGACAAATTGTCATAGGTCAGAAGCTTCAATGCCTCCTCTTCCGGAATCCCTTCACTATCCATGCCCATGTAATCCATGAGAAACTGTGCGGGCTCATAGTCAGAGAGATTCGGATACTGTCGTCTTGCCGCCTGTGTGAAGGCATCCATATGTTCATAGGTAGATACCACTACACCATTATCTTGAATCGTCTCCTTGACCGTGATAGTACGTCTTGCCAGAGTATAAATACTCTCTTCGGTGGCTCCGGCCACGGTAGTCATGGTGAACAACATCGCCAAAAGAAATATAAAGGATCACAGTCTTTTCATAAAATGTCCTGCTTATTATCTAAATTGCAAGAAGCCATTTTGTGTTTTTCTGTGCCTTCATTTATATTTCTACCTGCGCATCGGACTCCTCCCCTTTCAGCTTCATCGTATCACGATTTCCGCTTTTTGCAAGCAAATTCGCCGCCCAGTGTGTTTTTTCGTAAAGAGTGCCGATCGTCGCCATTTTATTTTAGTGAAATTGCTCTTGTTGCCGTTTTTCCTTTGCATCTGACAGGAATTTGTGGTATGATACAGGATGTATTCTTGTTTCTATTCGCCGCAGCGATGCCGGAAGGCTCTCCCGCCCGGCGGCAGGGAAACGGGAGCAATACGCATACTTTCCTTTTGGAAACAGAAAGGACACGATACATATGGGACTCATTACGAAAATTTTCGGAACGTACAGTCAGCGGGAGCTGAAAAGCATCTACCCCATCGCTGACAAGATCGAGGCGCTGGCCGACGAGTACAAGGCCCTCACCGATGCCCAGCTTCAGGCCAAGACCCCGGAGTTCAAGGAGCGTCTGGCCAACGGTGAGACGCTGGATGACCTGCTGCCGGAGGCCTTTGCCACCGTGCGGGAGGCAGCGGACCGTGTGCTGGGTCTGCGTCCCTATCGGGTGCAGCTCATCGGCGGCATCGTGCTGCATCAGGGCCGTATCGCTGAGATGAAGACCGGTGAAGGTAAGACGCTGGTGGCCACGCTGCCCTCCTACCTCAACGCACTGACGGGCCGTGGCGTTCACATCGTCACCGTCAACGACTATCTGGCCAAGCGAGACAGCGAGTGGATGGGCAAGGTCCACCGCTTTCTGGGGCTGTCGGTGGGCCTGATCGTCCACGACCTCAGCAAGGAGGAGCGGCAGGCCGCCTACAACGCCGACATCACCTACGGCACCAACAACGAGATGGGCTTTGACTACCTGCGGGACAACATGGCCATCTATAAGAACGAGCAGGTGCAGCGGGGCCATAACTTCGCCATCGTGGACGAGGTGGACTCCATCCTCATCGATGAGGCCCGGACGCCCCTCATCATCTCCGGCATGGGCGACAAGTCCACGCAGCTATATGACATGGCGGAGTCGCTGGTGGCCCGGATGAAGAAATACGTGGTGGCGGAGGTGGACTCCAAGGAGGAGGAAGCCGAGGATATCGACGCCGACTATGTGGTGGATGAGAAGGCCAAGACGGCCACCCTCACCGCCCGTGGTATCGCCAAGGCCGAGGAGTTTTTCAATCTGGAGAACCTCTCCGACCCGGAGAACAGCACCATCGCCCACCACATCAATCAGGCCATCAAGGCCCACGGCGTCATGAAGCGGGACGTGGACTACGTCATCAAGGACGGCGAGATCATCATCGTGGACGAGTTCACCGGCCGTCTGATGTTCGGCCGCCGATACTCCGAGGGTCTGCATCAGGCCATCGAGGCCAAGGAGCACGTCTCCGTGCAGCGGGAGAGCAAGACGCTGGCCACCATCACCTTCCAGAACTACTTCCGCCTGTATCAGAAGCTGTCCGGTATGACCGGTACGGCCCTGACAGAGGAGGAAGAATTTGCCACCATCTACAAGCTGGACATTGTGGAGATCCCCACCAACCGTCCCATCGCCCGTATCGACGATCAGGACTCCGTGTATAAGACGGAGCAGGGCAAGTTCCGGGCGGTCATCCGTCAGGTGGAGGAGTGCCACGCCAAGGGCCAGCCGGTGCTGGTGGGTACGGTATCCATCGAGAAGAACGAGCTTTTAAGCCGGATGCTCACCAAGGCGGGCATCAAGCACAACGTATTGAACGCCAAGAACCATGAGCGTGAGGCGGAGATCGTGGCGCAGGCCGGTAAGCTGGGCGCCGTCACCGTGGCCACCAACATGGCCGGCCGTGGTACGGATATCATGCTGGGCGGCAATGCCGAGTACATGGCCACCAGCGACCTGCGGAAGGCGGGGCTGTCGGACGAGCTCATTGCCGAGGCCACCGGCTACGCCGAGACGGACAACCAGGAAATTCTGGATGCCCGCCGCCTGTTTGCCCAGAAGCTGCAGCAGCACAAGGAGGAGATCGCCGGAGAGGCGGAGCAGGTGCGTCAGGCCGGCGGCCTGTTCATCGTGGGTACCGAGCGCCACGACCCCCGCCGGATCGACAACCAGCTGCGTGGCCGT
>OLFT01000926.1_pt1 | contig 34157 bp, 29 predicted proteins | sample 1604921 | NCBI WGS metagenome assembly OLFT01 (sample SAMEA3888897, study PRJEB22519) | human gut metagenome | biome: human gut; feature: human-associated habitat; material: faeces | place: Denmark | collected 2013 | reverse complement strand
TAAGTTTGTGGGATAAGTTTGTGCAAAATTCGATATTTGCTCATTTATAGTTATAATAAAAAAATAGCACAGATAAGGAAATGATGTAATGGAAGAACAAAGGAAAAACAGTTACGATCCGAACGAAGATATCGTGGACCGTATGTGGAAGAGATCAAAAAAAAGCATCAATCTGGTCATCGTCGTATGCAATATTCTGGTATTCCTTGCAGTCACACTGACCGGAGGGACAGAGAGCTCCAGACATATGATGGACTGCGGTGCGGCGTATGCGCCGCTGATTGAGAGCGGAGAATACTATCGCCTGTTTACGAGTATGTTTCTTCACTTTGGCATCCAGCATCTGATCAACAACATGCTGCTTCTTTTGTTCCTTGGGGATTACCTGGAACGCGCAGTTGGAAAGATCCGTTATCTGGTCATCTATCTGGGCGGCGGACTCGTCGGAAATCTGTGCTCGTATCTGCATGAACTGTCCCTGATGAAAACAGAGGAAGCACCGGCAGTTTCCGCCGGCGCTTCGGGAGCGATTTTTTCTGCTGTCGGAGCGATGCTTGTTCTTCTGGCATTTCGGAAAGGAAGGCTGGAGGATCTCACCTTCCGGCGGATGGTCGTCATGGCTGTCCTTTCGCTGCTGGTCGGATTCCAGTCTTCAAATGTGGACAACTTCGCACACATCGGCGGTTTTCTGGCAGGTGCAGTCCTGATGGCGGTTCTCTATCCGGGAATGGCAAGGATCAGGAAAAGGGGAAAACGACCGTAAAGGTGCTTCCTTCCCCGGGAACGGAAGAAACGGAAATCGTGCCGTCGTGTGCGGTTACAATTTCCTTGCAGATGGCAAGTCCAAGGCCGGTTCCGTTTTTCTTATGTGTGACAAAAAGGTCAAAGAGAGTCGGCAGATCCTCGGCGGGGATTCCGCAGCCAGTGTCCTGCACACGGATGGTCAGAAAGTCACCGTCGAAACAGAGAGAGATTTTGATCGTTCCGCCGGAAGGCATTGCTTCCGCCGCATTTCGGATCAGGTTCAGAAAAAGCTGACGAAATTGCGTGGTATCAAGGGCAAAGCGCGGAATGGCAGATTCCTTGACAAGTTCAATGGAAACCTGTTGTTTTTCGAGGAGAACGCCGGTATCGGCACAGAGATTCTGGAGCAGAAGATAAGGATTCACGTAAGCGCGTACCGCCCGATATGAATGATTATAGCAGGAGAGCTCATCGAGCAGGGAGTTCAGAAAAGCCATATTTTCCTGGATTTTCTGAAAATAGAGATCGTTGGAAAGCTCCGGATGCGCTAAAAGAAGAAGCTGATGAAAGCTGTGGATAACCGCAACAGGATTTCGAACCTCATGTGAAATCCGGGAAATCATAGCGTGACATTCTTCCGATAAGCCCTGTGAATTGGTTGTTGGTTCTTTTGACATAGCCGTATCCTCCTTATGATGCGTAGGTAATGATTTTTGATTAGGCAAAAGTTTAGCATTGAAAAGGGGGAGCGCGCAACAAAAAGCGTTCTGCATTATTTGACATTTTTCGACAAATAGTGAGAAAATAGAGTTGTTCGGAACCGTGCAGAACGGGATTCTGAACAACAGAAAAATTAAAAAAAGTAAAGGAGAAAAAGATCATGGATTGTATTTTTTGTAAATTAGCAAACGGAGAAATTCCAACCGCAACATTGTATGAGGACGATGAGTTCCGTGTCATTCTGGATCAGGGACCGGCAACGAAAGGACATGCGCTGATTCTTCCAAAACAGCATTTTGCAAACATTTATGAAATTCCGGATGAAACCGCAGCGAAAGCAATGATTCTCGGCAAAAAAATGGCGACGGCCATGACGAAAGCGCTTCATTCTGATGGCTTCAATCTGGTACAGAACAATGGTGAGGCAGCAGGACAGACGGTATTCCACTTCCATATGCATCTGATTCCAAGATATGAAGGTGACAATGCCGGTATTGCTGCATGGAAGCAGGGAACTCTCGAGGATGCGGTAAAAGAGCAGATCATTGAGAGCGTGACGGCAGAGCTGAAGGCCTGAGAAAAGGCTGGCAGCAGCCAGAAAAAGAATCAATGACAGACGAACAGGGGCGGAGAACAATGGACAAAAATAACTTTTCAGAAATATATAAAAAGTATGTAATGACAGCCTATTCAGCCGCAATGCAGGTGGTGCACAATGAAGCCGATGCGGATGATATCGCACAGGAAACGATGGTGAAACTGTACCTGAATATTGATGCGCTGGATGAAGACAGAGTAGAAGGCTGGGTCCGTGTCGCTGCAAAGAATCTGGGAATTGATTATCAAAGAAAAACACAACGTTTTGACTGGAACGAACTGGATGAGGATCTTCGGGCGGAAGAGATGGAACTTCCGACGCTTGCAGAGGAAGAAAAGCAGGAGAGAAATCATTTTTTTCAGGAAGTGATGGATGCACTGAAAGATCATGATGAATCGGGTTATTATATTACGCGTGAAATCAAGGTGCATGAGCGTTCGGAAAAGGAAGTAGCATCCGAAATGGGTATCACCATCGGAAATCTGCGGGTGAAAATGACCCGGACGAAAAAATGGCTTTGCCAGCACTTTGCTGACAAAGCCAGAGAAAGGGGATTTCTGTAGTTACTATTTGCGTTCGCATTCCTGGATCAGGGAAAGGATGCGGCCGATGGAATCGGTGTGGCTGCTCTTCTTCATCGCATTGATGTAGGTCTGACGGTTTTCGTAAACCTCACGGATTGCGGACTGAAGAGTCTGCGCATTCACGGATTCTTCTTCCAGAACTTTACTGTAACCCTGACGCTCAAAGGAACGCGCATTTAAAATCTGGTCTCCGCGGCTGGCATTGGCAGAAAGCGGAATCAGAATGTTTGGTTTTGCCAGAGCACTGATTTCGCAGATCGCATTTGCGCCGGCGCGGGAGATGATCAGATCTGCTGCGGCGAAGAGATCCGGGAGCTCATCTTTGATGTACTCGAACTGAACGTAACCTTCGGTACCATTTAAGGATGCATCCAGTTTATCTTTACCGCAGAGATGAATCACCTGGAAATCTTTCAGAAGTTCTGGTAAAATAGAACGGACCGCATGATTGACAGCGACGGAACCGAGGCTTCCTCCGATGACGAGAATAACCGGTTTTGCGGCATTGAATCCGCAGAACTTCAGGCCTTCCCGTGCATCGCCGGACAGCAGTTCCTGGCGGATTGGCGTTCCGGTCAGAACTGCTTTGTTTTCCGGGAGACATTTAACGGTTTCCGGGAAATTACAGCAGACCTTTGCAGCGGACGGAATACACAGCTTATTTGCCAGGCCAGGCGTCATATCCGATTCATGGATGAGCGCCGGGACTTTACATGCTTTGGCGGCAAGGACAACCGGTACCGAAACGAAGCCGCCTTTGGAGAAGACAACGTTTGGTTTCAGCTTTTTGAGCAGTTTTTTTGCTTCAAAGTAGCCTTTTACGACGCGGAATGGATCGGAAAAGTTTTTCGGATCGAAGTAGCGGCGCAGCTTTCCGGATGAAATTCCGTAATACGGAATGCCGAGATCTTCGATCAGCTTGCGCTCCATACCGTCGTAGGAACCGATATAAGAGATTTTATAACCTGCTTCCTTTAATTTTGGAATCAGGGCAATATTCGGGGTAACATGGCCGGCGGTACCTCCGCCTGTCAGAACAATATGCTTCATGAGAATTCCTCCCTGGAATTTGATAATATCATTTGGCTTTTATTATCCCCTCAAGAAGAAAAAAAGTCAAGAGCGGTTACAACATGGAAAATGCCGAGGAACGGAAGAAGATGAAAAAGATAGAAAAAGAAGAACAGCTGAAAAAGAAACTGGAGCAGACGATGGAAGAAAAAATGGCTGCGGATTCGAAAACGGTGGAAGGGGAATCGGCAGTTGTAAAGGCAGAGGAAGGAAACACAGCAACAGAACAGGAGCCGGAGGCTGCGCCTGCACTTTCAGAGGAAGAACTGAACGCAATGTACGAGCGCTTCCAGCAGCGACTCCAGAAGGAAGGACTCGCGGACGCGGAAGGCAACCCGACAGAAAAAACACTGGAGATCCGCCGCCAGATCGTGGAGAAAAAGGTGGAACGCGAAAAGCAGGCGGAGAGACAGAAGAAGATTGCGAAGAGAGCGAAAACAACAAAACACTGGGTACGGACGGCAAAGGCGGCTGGTGTTGTGTTGGTTGTGGGGGCGTGCGTTTTTGGAGCCAGTATGACGAGCGAGGCGAATCGGATTCGGTTGGTGGAGACGATTAGTGGGGTTCGGAATACAGGAGATACCACATGGATAGATAATGGAGAGGAGCGAAAATATACAAGAGGAAATATAGACGAGGCACAAAAGAAAATAAAAGATATGATACATATCGCGGTTCCAGAATTTTATTATATTCCTGCGGGAATGGAATATAATGATATTATGATAATGCCTGAGATACAAATGGCATCTATAGAATATCAATATAATGGGCAGTTTGTTTATTTTCGTTTGGCTGCGAATGAGAAGGACCTATCACAAGGAAGTTGGAAAGATCAAGAGAAACTTGAAGTAGAAACGATGGACAACGTAATAGAAGTTGAAATGGGCACAATCTCAGAGAATGATGAAGAAAATTATTATGCAACTTGGAAATATAAAGATGCATATTATCAACTAAGCGGTCAAATAGAAAAAGAGGAATTAATAAAAATTTTAAACGAAATGCAGTATAATTTGTAATTATATTAGAATCAGAACGTATATATTATGTAGATGAAGACGGGAGAAAAGAGGAAGTATGAAAAAGGCTATGAAGTTGAAAAGCTTACTCTTTTGTGCAATGCTTGTGCTTGCATTGGCTGTAAATACGGTAAGTGTGCAGGCTGATGCATTAGATTATTTAGGAAATACGATAGATGAATCCGTCTTAACAAATGAAATAGAATCAGTTGGAACGTACCAGAGTGTGGCGCGAAGTACATATTTACATGAGGGATATGTAAGAATTACTAATAACGGTAATGGTTATATTGGAATAGGAGGAGCTACCTTATGTAATGTTACTTGCAATACAGTAAAATTAAATATATATTTGGAACGTTCGAGCGGCCCAGAAGATTTTTACAGCTATAAAAAATGGGAAAAAGTGGATTATAACACTAACTCATTATACTTTAGTACACAGATAAAAGTAGAAAAAGGTTATTATTACCGTTTAAGAGGTTATCATTCCTGTACTAAGAGTGGTGTTACTGAGAATGGTGGAAGTTCAACCAATGGAATCTATATTGGATAATAATTTTTCACCTAACATGTAGATATCAATATTGAAAACAAGCAAAAGTATAATTCATACAAGCACAAGAGAGTAGAGTAAATGAACGGAAATAATTTTTAGACTAGTAGTTTGCAACTCCCTCACCCCTTAAAAATCCCGGGGCCAGTCCCCTATAGAAACCTTATAACAATGAATATATTAAGACGAAAACGCAGATCTTTCAGGATTTTCAACGCGTCGAAATTCCTTTTTCCAACCACAACACAGATCTGAGTCATCATGTGTTACTATGTTCAGCGTGTGAGTGATCATACGGAACATCGGCTGGCCCCGATAAGTGAGGCATCGGTATTACTGCAGGAATACCGGTGCCTCTTTTCTATGCACTTCCGGCGGCCGATGCCCATAATTGAACAAAAATATCAAGATTGTTGTGCAATCTGCCTTAAAATTCCGTTGGAATCTGCCAGATATTATGCTATAATAATCAAAAAAGAGAGAATAAGCATAAAATACAAAAGGAATTTCAGATTATTTTCGCGGACAACGCGTCAAAGACCATGCTGGCATGGGAACTTGACGACTGCTGGCCGCGATAACGGGCCAAACGTATAACGCGTGTTTTGACCCGCAGTGACAACATTTTGTCCCCGAACAAACACGGGAGAACAGGAGGCATCTTATGCGTCTTACATTTCTTGGAGCAACACATGAAGTGACGGGCAGTTGTTATTATCTGGAGGCTGCCGGAAAGAAGTTTTTAGTGGACTGCGGTATGGAGCAGGGACCGAATATTTATGAAAACAAGCCGATTCCGGTCCCGGCATCCCAGCTTGATTTTGTATTGATCACGCACGCGCACATCGATCACACCGGAAATCTGCCGCTGCTGTATGCGCACGGCTTCCGCGGTCCAATCTATATGACCCCGGCGACGGTAGCGCTTTCGGACATCATGCTCCGCGATAGCGCACACATTCAGCTCGCCGAGGCCGAGTGGCGGAACCGCAAAAACCGCCGGGCGGGAAAAGAAGATTACGTCACGCCGTACACAATGGAGGATGCCCTCGGCGTGATCCGCTTACTGGAGGGCATTCCGTATCATCAGCGTGTGACACTATCGGACGGCATTCAGATCCGTTTCCTCGATGCCGGTCATCTGCTCGGCTCCGCATCCATTGAGCTGTGGCTGACAGAGGACGGTGTGACGAAAAAACTGCTCTTCTCCGGCGATATCGGAAATATCCATCAGCCGCTGATCAACGACCCGGAGTACCCAGAGAGCGCTGATTACGTGATTATGGAATCCACCTACGGTGACCGGAGCCACGGTCCGAAACCGGATTATGTACCGGAGCTGGCAAAAATCATTCAGGAAACGCTCGACCGCGGCGGCAACCTCGTGATCCCGTCGTTTGCTGTTGGAAGAACGCAGGAGATGCTGTACTTTATTCGTGAAATTAAGGCAGAACATCTGGTTCACGGTCACGGCGAATTCCCGGTTTACGTGGACAGTCCGCTTGCCGTTGAGGCAACCAATATTTTCCGCGATCACCAGAAAGAGTGCTACGATTCCGATGCTGCAGCGCTCCTTGCGCAGGGCATTAACCCGATTCTGTTTCCGGGCTTAAAGCTCTCGATTACATCCGATGAATCGAAAGCCATCAACTTCAACGAAACCCCGAAGGTCATTATCTCCGCGAGCGGCATGTGCGATGCGGGACGAATCAAGCATCATCTGAAGCACAACCTCTGGCGGCAGGAGAGTACGGTTCTCTTCGTCGGCTATCAGGCCGTCGGTACACTGGGACGGGCGCTGATCGGAGGCGCGAAGGAAGTGAAACTGTTCCAGGAAGAGGTTCATGTGAACGCGCACATCATCCAGTTCCCGGGCATGAGTGGCCACGCAGATCAGGAAGGACTGCTCAAATGGGCGGGCAGTCTGCGGGCAAAACCGGACCGCGTTTTCGTGACGCACGGAGAGGATAAGGTGACGGAACTTTTTGCAGAAAAACTGTGGGATGAATTCCGTTATCCGGCGATGGCTCCGTTCTCCGGAACCGTATTTGATCTGAAAGAAAATGAATTTATCGAGAAAACTGTCGGCATTCCGATCCAGAAAGAAAGTGCCGCAAATGCAGGAACCCTGCGCACGAGAAGCAGCGGAAATGCCGTCTTCGACCGCCTCGTTGCGGCTGGTCAGCGGCTGCTTACGGTTATTACAAGAAACAAAGGCGGCGCCAACAAAGATCTTTCCAAATTTGCTGACCAGATCAACAGTCTCTGCGACAAATGGGACAGATAAAGCAGTCCGGTGGCTGGAAGAAAGACTGTGCTATTAATATAGAAGAAAAACCGGAAGAAAGCAGGCGGCAGGGAAGCTGTGCTGCATCAGAAAAGAAAAAACAGAAGTGGATAAATTACAAACTCCCCGGGGTGAGCATTCCCCGGGGAGTTATTATAATAAAAAAGAGCAAGCGTAAAAAAGTTATTTCTGGATAGCCTGTTCCAGCGCTTTTGCAAGCTGGTCTGGACATGATGTTCCGCGTCCGTTGCAGTCGATGCCTTTCATGCGGGAGATGGCTTCGTTTACGTCCATGCCCTCAACGAGTCTTGCAACACCCTGTGTGTTTCCGTTGCATCCGCCTACGAACTGTACGTTGTGTACTTTACCGTCTTCTACCTCAAACAGAATTTTTCTGGAACAGGTACCTTTTGTTGTATATTCCATCGATAAGATCCTCCTTTGTGAATAAAAAATTAGAACATTATCGTGAACTTCAGCCACGATAATTCTTCGGTTCCTGCTATTATACCATAGATTACGAAAACAGCAAAGAAAAAAGATACCACAGATCCAAAATTTATTGTATACTGTAACAGGAATTACAAAGAAACCAGAAGGAAAAGAAAATGGACTCCCGGAGTTTTCCGTTCTTACTTTAGCAGCTGACCGCTGACAAAAATGATTTCATAAAAGCAAGAACAGAAAGAATCGGGGAGTACATGTAAAGTTATTGGAGGATATCATAAACATGAAGTTAATCGGAATTATCGGTGCAATGGAAGTTGAAGTTGCAAGCTTAAAGGAAATGATGACGGATGTTACAATCCGCACGAAAGCATCCATGGAGTTCAACCACGGTTACCTGAACGGAAAAGAAGTGGTTGTTGTGCGTAGCGGAATCGGCAAAGTAAATGCCGGTATCTGCACCCAGATTCTTGTAGATGATTACGGCGTGGACTGTGTCATCAACACCGGAATTGCAGGCTCCCTGCGGAATGAAATCAACATCGGCGATATCGTCATCTCGACCGATGCTGTTCAGCATGACATGGATGTGCGCATCTTCGGATACCCGCTCGGCGAGATTCCGCAGATGGGTGTTTTAAGCTTCCAGGCAGACGAGCACCTCGCAGAGGTGGCAGAGGAAGTCTGCAAGGAAGTCAATCCGGAAATCCAGGTATTCCGCGGACGCGTGGTCAGCGGTGACCAGTTTATTTCCAGCAAAGAAGTGAAAAACCATCTGATCGAAGAATTCAACGGTTCCTGCGCCGAGATGGAGGGCGCTGCGATTGCGCAGGGCGCTTATCTGAACAAGATTCCATACGTCGTACTCCGCGCCATCTCCGACAAAGCAGACGACAGCGCAACGATGGACTATCCGACCTTTGAGAGTGAGGCAGCCCGCCACTGTGTCAACCTGCTGCAGGAAATGGTAAAACGCCTGTAATCTAAAAAAAGCAAGAAGAAAAAATCGACAAACGGGCAGGCGAAAACCAGCGAAACCACGCGAACCGGCACGAAAGCAGTCCCCTGAAGGAACGAAAAATAAAAATTCACGTGAAAAAGCACAGAATCACAAAGAATTTGACGAACGTTTTTTGTTTCCAAATTTTTCCGGCGGTGCTATACTGTGGCACATCGGAGGAGGAGACGTCCTTCTGTCCGATATGCCAGCGGAAGAATCCTGTGCGCGCAAATTCTGCCGCGGCATCCGCCGATGCACCGCAACGGAAGCACCGGCATATGATCATGACAGGCAAATTCAAAAATCATCAGGGGGAATAAGAATGCTGGAGTTTTGTGTGAAACAAAATGTGTTCTTATACGCAATGATAGCAGCAGGAATCGCCGGTGTGTGGTGCCTGTTCTGGAATAACCGTTTCTACACCCGGGCCATCCGCGATCTCGGAAGGCTGAAGGAACCAAAGTCGAAATGGACCAGGTCGGTGCTGGAAACGTGTCAGAGAAAAGCGCATCCCTTTTCGAATGCCGGGGCGTTTATGCGCAGCCAGATTGCACAGGGCAGGTCAGCGGGAATGGCAGTCCCGACGCTTCTGCGCGGAAGCCAGAATATGATCCTCACGGTTCTGGCGCTGTCGATTCTTTCGCTGTGGGCGATCTACCGATACCGTTATGGAGAGGCGGAGCTGATGCGCTACCTCGGAACGGGCACCGCGCTCGCCGGATGCCTTGTCTTTTTCCGGCTCTGTCTGGATTTCGGCGGAAAAGAGGAAATTCTGCTGAACGGCTGGACAGACTATCTGGAAAATGAGTTTGCAGCGACGAAACAGAGTGCGGTGCTGGAAACCGTACAGCAGACCGAACGGCAGCCGGTGCAGGCGGAAACCATGGCACAGGCAGGAACCGGAGCGGCGAAAGCAAAAGCGCAGACTGCGGGAAGCGAGTCCGCCAAAGAGAGGAATGAACTGTTCGCAGATCCGGAAAAAGAAGCGAGGATTTCGAAAGTCAGGGAGGGCATCCGCCAGACCGCCGCGGCCGAGAGCAGGTTTGCCGGAATGCTGACGCCCGAGGAAGAGAAGCTGATGAGGGAGATTATCAGCGAATACGTGTAAATACCAGGGGATCAGGCCGGGGAGCATGGCATATCGACATGACCATATTTCCGAATCGGCAGTCCGCAGGTATCTAAGATAAAAATATTTCAGGCAGTGCCGTCTTTCAAAACAGACAGGCGGCACTGCTTTCCCGGATAAAGCAGAATCATCATCTGCAAAAGGAGGAACCAACATGAGACTTGTAATTCTTGAGGCAGAGTCACTGGGAAAGGACATGGATCTGTCCGGCTTTTCCCGTTTTGGAGAAGTGACAGTATATGAAAAAACAACGGAGGAGGAATGCCCGGAGCGTGTGCGGGAGGCGGATATCGTCATCTGCAACAAGGTGCGCATGTGCAGCCGCACCCTGTCCGGCGCGGAGAACCTGAAACTGATCTGCGTCACCGCAACCGGCATCAACAACATCGATCTTGATTATGTGAAGCGCCACAACATCGCCGTGACGAACGTCGCCGGCTATTCCACCGTCAGCGTGGCCCAGCACACCTTTGCGATGTACTTCTATCTGGCAGAAAAACTCCGTTATTACGATGATTACGTAAAAAACGGCAGCTACGCCGCCAGCAGCCTTTTCACCTGCATGGACAGACCGTTCACCGAGCTGGAGGGCAAGACGTGGGGCATCATCGGCCTTGGCGCGATCGGCAGAAAAGTGGCTTCGATTGCACAGGCATTCGGCTGCCGTGTGATCTATTACTCCACCTCTGGTGCACACGACGATCCGGACTACGAGCGGGTCGATCTCTATCGTCTGCTGAAGGATTCTGATGTGGTTTCCATCCACGCCCCGTTAAATGAGGCGACCGAGAACCTGATGAATATCGAAACGTTTGCCAACATGAAGCGGAACGCAATTCTGATCAACGTCGGCCGCGGCTCGATCGTGAATGAGCGTGACCTCTGCTGTGCCCTGCGCGAAGGCCTGATCGCCGGAGCAGCGCTCGATGTACTTTCCAGCGAGCCGATCCGCAGTGACAGTCCGTTGCTGAAAATGGCGGACGACGACCGCCTGTACATCACGCCGCACATCGCCTGGGCATCGAAGGAAGCCCGCACGCGCCTGATCGGACTGGTGCAGAAAAATATTGCTTCGTACCTGGAAGGCGGCATGGAAAACCGCGTGGTATAAAAGGGATACAAAGCCAGGGACAAAATACATAAAAAGAGCCGGACATCCGACGGAACCGCAGAGGGGGCTGTAAGAACAGCCGCTCCCAAGTTCCGCCGGATGCCCGGCTTTTACATTTGCTTTATTCGCTGCAAAAACGAGAGAACATTATTCCTCTGTAATCTGAATTTCCAGATAATCAAACTCCAGCGATTCAATAAAATTATCCTGTGTGAACTGCGTTTTCGATCTCCGTTTAAACTCCGAAATATTCGTATCGAGCCAGATCGGCTTCGCCAGATTCCAGGCATCACAGATTTCATCGAGCGCACGGAAGACCTTGTGCGTTCTGGTATCCTCATCGTCGATGCAGACGGTAAGATCCTGAAGAATATGATTGTTTTCCACTAATTTTCCCCACATCTGAAACATATTAAAAATCCTCCTGAAAAGTACAAAGTGAACAGTGCATTTGGAACGACCGTGTTAATCGCTGGTAACGGTATGCAGTTCTTTAAAATCCTTCGGCGAGATCCCGTACTCTTTTTTAAACGCGCGGTAAAAACTCGAATAGTCGTGAAATCCGAACAGCAGATACACCTTTGTGACCGGTACATCGCCGAGCAGCGCTTCACGGCACCTTGCCAGCCGCTTTTTGGAAATGTACTGGTGGATCGACATGCCGATTTCATCCTTGAAAACGTGTGCAATGTGATATTTGCTCACAAAAAGTTCCGCCGCCAGCCGTTCGAGCGACAGATTCTCGGACAGGTGCTCATCAATATAGAAACAGAGCTGTTCATACAGCGAGAGCTGTGCTTTCCGGGTGAGCGGGTGATGCTGCTCATACACCGTTCGGTTGATCTGCATCAGCAGGTCGCTGACGTAGAGAAAAATCTGCGTCTCTTTTCCAAAATGATCGGACCGCATTTCTTCGATCAGGCGGATGGTGCGGTACTGGATCGTGTTGAACTCGACGGAATCGAGCGGGAACAGATATTTCTGATTTTCGGCAGCGTATTCCATCAGGTAAACGTAGTCGGCGGAACGGGCGCGGAGCTGCTCTGCAAAAGAGGTGCTGACCCAGAACACAAAGCGGCGGTACGGCACAGACAGGTCGTGCATCACCAGATGATGCGGTACGCCGGGCGGAATCAGAAGAAGATCGCCGGGCGTCGGTGTGTAGAGCACTCCGTCGATTTCCAGTGAGATCGCCCCTTCGAGAAAGAGATAGAACTCATAATGCGTATGCGTATGTTCTTTTACGCCGGGCACATCGTCGGTGCTGTAATAGTATAACTCAAACGTATCCGAAATCATGTACTGCCGGGTGGCAAATTTCGTCTGCAGTTTTTCTTTCATAATAAAAGCATCCTTGCAAAAAAATGATATTTTTGAACCATAACAACAATTCCCAGCATATCACAAAACAGCAAGTTTTACAATGTATTCGGCAATCCGCACAATAGAAAAAAACAACTTGTCCAGTTACGATACAAGGGAATAAAATAAAAACAGAATGCAGAATAAATTTCAGATAAAGATCAAAACGGAGGAACAGCTATCATGAATCAGATTCTCGAACAGCTTGGAACATACGGCATTGTGCCGGTTGTCGTTTTACAGGATGCAGCAAAAGCAGAGCCGCTTGCCGAAGCTCTCTGCAAGGGCGGACTTGCCTGCGCCGAGGTGACCTTCCGCACCGATGCGGCAGAAGAATCCATCCGCATTATGAGTGAAAAATTCCCGGAGATGCTGGTGGGAGCCGGAACTGTGCTCACAACCGAGCAGGCGGACCGCGCCGTAAAAGCCGGAGCAAAATTTATCGTCAGCCCGGGTCTCAACCCGGAGGTAGTAAAATGGTGTCAGGCACACGAAGTACCAGTGATCCCGGGCATCGTGACCCCGACTGAGATGGAGCAGGCGATCGGTCTTGGGCTCACCATGGTGAAATTCTTCCCGGCAGAACCGGCAGGCGGACTGAAATACATCCGTGCCATCGCAGCACCGTACACCATGATGAAATTCATGCCGACCGGCGGCATCAACCCGCAGAATGTAAGAGAATACCTGGCATACGACCGCATCGCAGCATGCGGCGGAAGCTGGATGGTAAAAAATACGATAATTGAAAACAACGAATTCGACCGCATTGAAGAGCTGGTGAAAGAGGCGGTTGAGATCGTAAAGGAAAGCCGGACGTGACGACATCCTTCCCGCAGCCGCTGGGCACCGACCGTTGACCTCGAGCGTGATCCGAGATGGGGAAGAAACGAGGAGTGCTACGGCGAGGACCCTGTGCTGACCGGAAAAATGGCCGGCGCTTACATCGAGGGAATGCAGGGCGACGATCCAAAATATCTGCGCTGTGCATCAACCCTGAAACACTTCTATGGAAACAACACCGAGGTCGGCCGCGGCTGGAAGAACTCTTCGATTGACCCGCGGAATAAATATGAGCTGTATCTCGAGCCGTTCCGCAGATGTATTGAGGAGAGCGGCGCAGAGGGCATCATGACGGCGTACAACAGAATCAACGGCACCGTCGGCGGAATGGTTCGGGAAAACATGGAAATCTCGGAATCCGTCATCATGAAACAGGCGGACCAGAAGATGTATGAAAATAAAAAAAGTTCACGGTGAATCGCCGCAATGGATTGTCCCCGCGGGTCTTTTCGTGGTACAATGAAACATAACCGATAAAAAGAAAAACGAGGGCAGAACATGAACGAATTATATGAAATGATTGAAAAGAAAATCAAAGAATCCGGCTATCCGCGGCCGATTTCGGGAAGCGATGTTTACGATGACATCTGCGACCAGATCGAGGGAAAAGAGAACGGTTCCTATGTGGTATTATCGAAATTTGATGATGATGTGATTTTCGAGTACCACATCACGGTGATGGATGATGAATTCAACCTCGGCGTGCTGACGATGCGCACCCCGGAGGGCGTGTTTGAGGCTGATTTTGACCAGTAAAAGAGAAAAGAAAGAGGTTGTTACTTATGCCGAATGTTGAAAAAATCACAAAACAGACGGAAAATCCGTTCGTAAATCTTTACCTGGTGGAAGGGACAAACAAAGTAAACCATCACTTCCGCTATTACGTGGCTTCCCGCGCAAAATCCATCGAGCAGATGAAGATTAAAACAAGGAAAAATACGCCGGACGGCGTGCTGATGTACAGTCTGTACGGGGAAAAACGCGACAAAATTGTCCTGGTGCGCCAGTACCGCGTTTCCATTGATGACTACATCTACGAATTCCCGGCAGGCCTGGTGGAACCGGGCGAGGAGTTCCATGAGGCTGCCGTGCGCGAGATGCATGAGGAGACCGGTCTTACGTTTCACCCGTTGAAAGTAGATCCCTGCTACGAGAAACCGTTCTTCACCACAATCGGCCTGACCGATGAAGCATGCTCTGCCGTTTACGGCTGGTGCGAGGGCGAGATCAGCCGCAAATACCTCGAAGAGAGCGAAGTGATCGAAGTTGTCCTTGCTGACCGCGAGGAGGCAAAGAGAATCTTAAAGGAAGAAAATGTAGCAATTATGTGTTCTTATCATCTGATGCATTTTATTCATGATGAGGAGCCGTTTGCATTCCTGAAATAAGTGGAGGGGAGCCAGAAAAACACAACCCCTGGAAGTTCTTAGCACGAACTGCCAGGGGTTGTGTTTTTCTGACTCCCATTTACGTTGTGGGGGACGGGAGGGTGAGGACTCAGGTGTAGTATTGGGCCTGGGTTTCGTAAAGATTGGCGTAGATGCCGTGGTTTGCGAGGAGGGTGTCGTGGGTTCCGTCTTCGGCGATGCGGCCGTGGTCGAGGACGATGATGCGGTCGCAGAATTTGCAGCTGCTCATGCGGTGGGAGATGTAGACAGCCGTTTTACCGGCGGTCATCTGGCTGAACTGTTTGTAGATTTCGGCCTCAGCGATCGGGTCGAGGGCTGCGGTCGGCTCGTCGAGGATGACGAACGGGGCATCCTTGTAGAGGGCGCGGGCGATGGCGGTGCGCTGGGCCTCGCCGCCGGAAAGGTCGACACCGGAGCCGTTGTTGTTGTAAAGGCGGGTGCGGACGCCCTGCGGGAGTTGCTGTACACGGTCGGTGAGACCGACTTTTGCAAGAGAGGATTGCAAAGCAGCTTCATCAATCTCGGTTCCGGCGGCGATGTTTTCGTCGAGCGGGAGGGAAAACAGGTGGAAATCCTGGAAAACGACGGAGAATGCCTGCGTGTACTCTTTGTAGCTATATTTGCGGATGTCAATGCCGTTTAAGGTAATATGGCCTGAGGTCGGCTCATACAGGCGGCAGAGCAGTTTGATGAGTGTTGTTTTTCCGGCTCCGTTGCGGCCGACGAGGGCGGTTTTGTCACCGATGGTAAAGGACAGTGTCACATGCTCGAGCACCGGAATGTCTGTGCCGGGATAGGAGAAGGAAACGTCGTGGAAGGCAAAGGCGTATTGACCGTCGTCACGTTTTTCGATCGGGAGTGTGCCGTCGTACGACATGGATGGCTGTGCGATGAAATCCTCATACGTCGCAAGATACGAATTGATATAGTCAAACTGTGAGCCGGTTGTGAAAAACGTCTGCAGATCCCCCATGGCGCGGGTGACGGAACCGGCATACAGAAGAACATCTCCGATGGGGAGCACACCGTACAGCGCTTTGGCGCCGATCAGAAGGTATGCGGTGAAATTAGAAAGGAGTGAGAGCAGCGCATTTTTGCCGTCTGTGACGGCGGAAAAACGGGCGAAGCCGAGGTACATCGGCAGAAAGTGTGCCATGGCCTTTCCAAACTGTGCGTCGAGAAAACCATCGAGATGACCGATACGGATATCGTCCGCACGCCGTTCTTCGAGCATCACATTGACGAGATAATTGGCGACGGAGTTGGAATGGTCGTTGCCCTGGTTCAGCTCAATTTTTTTCTGCGTACTCTCGCGGTTGATGCGGGAGGAAAGAGCCAGCTGCAGTCCGCAGAGCAGGAGCAGCGCGAGTGTCGAAAACGGCGAGGTAAAGAAGTTTTTCATGCTGCTGCCCGGCAGAAGGAACAGGCGGAGCAGGAAGAACAACGCATAGAGAAGGGAGAGCAGGGAAGTCATCATCGTATGGATCACGATCAGCTGGTCACCCACATTTCCTGACCCCATGGAAGAGACATTGGTGCGCCGGATGGCATCCATGGTCTCTGTTTTTTCGAATTTTTCAAATTCCAGCTCCAGTGCTTTTGCGGTGATTTTCTGTTCGATGAGTGCAAGACAGAACTCCTTCTGGCCGTCGAGATACTGGCGGCAGACCTTTTCAAACAGCCCAAGTCCATACTGCACGAGCAGAAAGACGACGACGGTATACAGACAGGCGCGGTACGATTCTGCAAGCAGCAGATTCAGAATCCGCGCTGAGAAAAACAAGGAGAGATACGGAAGTGTGGCAGCGGCAAAAGCGCTTCCGAACAGCCAGAACAGCACGCGGTGATTGCCCTGGCTGATCATATTTAAAAAGCGGCAGACGGCATGAAACCGTTCTTTCATTTTCATCAGATGTGTTCCTCCGTTTCCTGATAATACTGGCTCTGTACTTCAAACATATGCGCATACGATCCGCCGAGGGCGAGCAGCTCGTCGTGGGTTCCGCGCTCTTTGATTTTTCCGTTTTCGAGAAACAGAATCGTATCGCAGAACCGTGTCGACGCGAGGCGGTGCGAGATGAAGAGCGCAGTCTTATTTTTCAGCAGGGTGCTGTAGGTTTCGTACATTTCATTTTCTGAGATTGCGTCGAGCGCAGCGGTCGGCTCATCGAGCAGGAGCAGACGGCAGTTTTTGTAGAGAGCCCGCGCCATCATGAGTTTCTGCATCTCACCGCCGGAGAGAGTGACGCCGTCGTCAGTCATATCCTTGCCGAGATACGTTTCCTCTTTCTGCGGCAGACCTGCAATTTTCTCCCAGAGGCCGGCGCGGGTGAGTGCTTCGCGGCAGCGGGTGCGGTCCGTCTCTTCCAGTGTGGAACAGCTCACGTTCTCTGCAATGAAGAACGAGAGAGCAAATGGTTCCTGAAAGACCGCCGCAATCGATTCGTAATACTGCGCCGGATTCAGGTCCGTAAGAGAGAGACCGTTGACGGTAATCTGTCCTTCTGTCGGCTGATACAGTCCGCAGATCAGCTTAACAATCGTGGATTTTCCAGCGCCGTTGATGCCGACGAGTGCGGTGTGTTCACCAGCATGGAGTGTGAAACTGACATCGTCGAGGATCTTTTTCTCGCTTTCCGGGTAAGAGAAGGAGACGTGGGAAAAGCAGATTTCGAGCGGTTTTTCTTCGGTAAATTCCGGCCGGAACGGTAGCATGTGGCCGGCCGGGAGCGGCAGATCAAGAAATTTCCGCATCCACCGGATCTGTTCGAGACAGAGTACCGATTTCGAAAGACTGGAAGTAATCTCGTTAAAATACGAAGAAAAACCGGAAACCGCGCCGAGCGCCAGCACAAAGCCGGAGACAGTCATCGTTCCGTGTGCGAGGCGGTAAATCAGAAAGCCATAGCAGATGCCGTCGCGCAGAAGCTGCAGCGTGAGGGTCAGCAGATCGTTCGCGAAGTAGGCACTGCGGATGTGAAACAGGATTTTCTGGTATCGTTTGTTGATCTGTCGGTAGACACCATCAATCCATCCGCCCAGCTGGTAGAGACGGACATCTTTTCCGGCCGCAGTGTCATACGACTGTTTCTGAAAATAGCGCTGCGACAATTTAATCGCGGACAGATCATCCCGGCGGCGGACTTCGTAGGAAGCCGCGCGGCGGTAGCTGAGAAACTGAAGAACCGAGAGCGCCAGCAGCAGAAGAACGATGGCTGGATGGACACTTCCAATCAGCCCTGCGTAGAGGAGCAGACCGAGAAAGGAAGAAAAAATTGTGACATCATAGCGGAACATTCCTTCCACTCCGACCCAGTTGCTGGAAACGGCATCGGTGGCTTTTTCAACGAGTTGCAGCGTCGACTGCTCGGTCAGAACGGCGTAGTCCATCCGCATGAAATGGCGGAGCAGACGGCGCATAAAAAAGCCGGTCCGGAATTCGGTATACTGCCAGGCGTTCCGTGACTGCAGAAATGCATGGCTGACGAAAACGACGGCATAAAGGAGAAAGAGAACCAGCGTTCCAAGCGCAAACCCGGCAAAGCCGCGGCTCTGTTCCAGAAAAAAGAGAATTCCGGAAGGAAGCAGAATCCCGAAAAAGCCGGTGAGCACCTGTGAGACGATTTCAAGTGCCTGAAAGAGAAACGGCTTTTTGCTGTGATGCCACAGCTCACGATGAATATAAACGTAGTTAGATAATAAAGAATACATAAAGACCTCCTCTGTCACATGTCTTTCGTGAACTGTAGTTATCCTACCATATTCATGCAAAACACGGGGGAAAAGTACGTAAATGGAACAAAAAAGAACGCGAACAGCAAAAAAAGTGTTCACGTTCTGCAAAATTTCTCTGTAGAATCATCGGACAAAATTAAAAAATCCTGGAAAGAACTTTTTACAGCGGCAGCATAATCTCCGTCACGAAAACGCCGGGCTCGTTCTGCCGGTTGATATATCCTTTGTACTTTTCCACAACAAGATTGATCCGTTTCAGCCCATGCCCGTGATTTCCGCGCTTCGTGGTGATATACTCGCTGTCCAGCTTCCGCACAGTATCCTTTGTTGCATTCGTAACGGAAATATACAGCTGGTTTTTCAGCACACCAATATAAAGCCGGATATAGGGATCCGCAAGGCCCTCGCATGCTTCCACCGCATTGTCAATCAGATTTCCGATCAGCGCGCAGAGATCAATATCACTCACCGTAAGATTGGCCGGGCAGGCTGCCTTGTAATCCACGCGGATGCCGTTCTTTTCGGCGAGTGAAATTTTGGAATTTAAAATCGCATCGAGATTCACATTCCCCGAGTCGCAGAGCTGGTTGACCTGATCGAGATCATTTTCGAGCAGCCCGAGATATTCCTGCAGCTTATCATACTGTCCCATCTCAACATATGCCTTCATTGACTGCAGATGATTGTGGTAATCATGGCGCCAGCCGCGCATTGTCAGATAGATATTCTGCACTTCCTCGACCTGGCGGGCGAGAAGCTGGTTCTGGTATTCGATATTTTTGCGTTCCAGATAATGGGATAAAAAAGGAATGTGCGCCATGAAACATCACCTCGGTTCGTTCGGAATTGGAAATTAAAAAATGCAAAACCTTTAAAACGCATTCGGCCGGTAAAACTGCAGGAATGCCTGGTTGAGTGATGCATAGCATCCGCGGCTGACCGGAATTTTTGTTCCGTCCGACAAGAGACATTCCGTCCGCGTGATCCGCTCCACATGAGCGAGATTCACAAGATAACTCCGGTGTGCGGCCGCAAAACATTCTCCTGTCCCACCAGAAGCCTGCCATGCGGCGGAAAGCTCTTCGCGGAACTCCGACAGATTTTTCTTAAACGTTTCCGTGCCGGCGGCCGTATGCAGCGTCAGATAATGATTATCGGACTCCACAAAAAGCAGGTCAGAGAGAAACAGCTTCTGCGTCTCTCCGCCAAGTGAAAGCAGCAGATGCGGTTTTTCCTGTCCGCGCATCGCCTGCAGCTCCTCGAGCAGCGGAAACAGTGTATCCTCTGTCACCGGCTTTAAGAGATACCGGAACGCCTGCACCTCATATCCTTCGAAAACATATTCTTTATGATTCGTCAGAAAGAGAATCGGCACCTCACTGTCCGTTTCACGGATTTTCCGCGCCAGCGCCATGCCGTCCATTCCGCCGAGATCAATATCGAGAAAGATGAGATCAAACGGATACGAGCCGGGATACTGGAACAGAAAAGCGGCGGAGTCTGAAAAGGCTTCCACGGTCAGAGGAAGCCTTTTTCGCTCCGCAAAGGTGCGGAGCAGCAGTTCCATCCGGGAACGCTGCGCCGGTTCATCTTCGCAGTAAGCAATTCTCATGTTATTCACCCAAACATTTTTTGAAGAAGTTATCGTAAACGGTAATCATTTCCTCGGTCCAGAATGCTGCACCGCCGTGGTCTGCGCCGCGAAGAAGATACAGCTGTACATCTTTTCCGGCATCCTTTAATGCGTGGTAGAGATCGACACTCTGCTGGCAGAACACCATCGTGTCCTTGGTGCCGTGTGCGATCAGCATCGGCGGGAAATCCTCGTTCACGTATGTTTTGGAGCAGGCTGCCTTAGCCTCCTCAAGATGCTCGGTGATGTCATAGCCCATCAGCATGCCCTCCGGGCTGTCTGGTTTCTGATGGTTCAGCGTTATCGGATAGCCGTACGGCAGTGTCACATCAACAGCTCCGTACAGATCGATAATACCGCATACCTCGCAGCTTTCCTCATTGATCGGCTCGTCAAGTTTTCCGCTCTTTGCGGTCATGCCGGCAACGGAAGAAACCTGTCCGCCGGAAGAATCTCCCATCAGGAACATCTGCGATGGATTCAGCTTGTATTCCTCCGCATGCGCACGCAGAAAACGTACCGCATTTTTTGCGTCGATGATCTGCGCTGGGAAATGTGCGATTCCGCTGTGACGGTATTCGACGATTGCAACAACGTAGCCGCGCTGCGCCAGACGGGCGATCATGCCGACCTTCTGGTAGACATACTGTTTCATCCAGGCGGATCCCTGAATAAATGTGATGCACGGCCAGGTGCGCTCCGGGTGCGCCATCTGGAATGGTGTGAAAATTTCCAGATGAAGATTGTGCGCCTCGTCGTAGACAACTTCATGCGCATAGCGGATCTCAATTTCCTCTCCGGTCACCGGAATTTCCACGGCGCCGTCTACCGCGTCTGTGTAGTCCGGCATTGTCTCATACGTGTAGTTTGATGGTTCAATGATCATGTGTAAAAACCTCCTTTTTCTAAAACCCCTTTTTCGGTCCGAAACAGCAATCCACAGGATTTACAATTTCTTCGACTCCTCATATGATTTTAACTCGGAAAGCGCCTCACCTGCAAGTGGATACAGTGCAATAATGTTGAAAATTGTCATCAGCCCGATACCGACATCACCGAGATCCCACACAAACGTGTAAGCGGCAATTCCTCCGATAAACAGCATCACAAGTGCCAGAACCTTGTAAGCGGTCTGGAAACACCACTTGTCACCGAACAGGTAGGCAACGTTGCTTCTTGCATAGAACAAAATGCCAAGGAACGTGGAAAAGCTGAACAAAAACAGCGTAAGTGCGATAAAAATCACACCGAATTTTCCCAGATGATACTGCATGGCGGTCTGCAAGAGATCCATGCCGGAAAGGCCATTAATCAGATCCTTTGGTGCAAGCAGCATAATCATTGCGGTGCAGCTGCAGATGACGATTGTGTCAACAAAAACGCCGAGCGCCTGTACAAGGCCTGCTTTGGCCGGGCGGTCACATTCTGCGGCGGCAGCGGCGCATGGAGCGGAGCCGGAACCGGCTTCATTCGAAAACAGACCACGCTTTACACCGTTCATCAGAACAGCACCAAAACCGCCGGCTGCCATCTGACGAAGTCCGAAGGCTTCCTCAAAAATGCGTGCAAACACAGAAGGAATCTGACGGAGGTTGACTGCGATGATAAACAGTGTGATAAAGAAATAGCAGACTGCCATGACAGGAACTATAAAATCCAGCACCTTTACGGTTGCATTTTTCCGGAGTACGATGATTGCAGAAAGAATCACCAGCATGATACTGGTGTAAAGCGGCGGAATGGAAAATGCATTTTTAAAAGAAGAAGCCACGGAGTTGCTGATTACCTGACTGATACCGCACCAGCAGATCAGACCGGCAATGGCAAACAGAACAGCCGGCAGAACGTATCGTTTTTTCTTCTTGAGGTGGTCTTCAACCAGATCGTGAATGTAGTAGGCAGGACCGCCGCGGTAGCCGCCGTACAGAGGATCTTCTTCTTTGTGAAGCTGTGCGAGCGTAGCTTCGATAAACGCGGTAGACGAGCCGATGATAGCCGTCACCCACATCCAGAACACAGCACCTGCGCCTCCGGCGGAGACTGCAGCGACAACGCCGACTAGATTTCCCATACCGACACGCGTTGCGGTGGAAACGATCAGTGTCTGAAAAGAAGAAAGGCTGCTTTTTTCATTTTTCTTTTCCGACAGGGCACGGATCATGTCCGGGAACAGACGGATAGGAAGAAAACGTGTCCGGATCGTAAAATAGATGCCGGTTGGGATCAGCAGAAGAATCAAAAGGGAGATTCCGAGACTGCCGCCGCCCGGGAGCGGAATCGTAAAAAGATCGCCCCAGAGAAAGTTGTAGACTGTGGTGATGAGATTGACAATCATGTTTTCAAAAACCCTCATTTCAAAATATTTGCGGCACTGTGAAACGTCAAAGCATAAAAGCACCGTTACCTGCTATTATATCGGTTTCTGTTTGGAATGTAAAGAAGGGAAGAGAAAAGATAAGAGGCAAATATCAGCTTTTTCCGAAACCAGAAAAAGTTGATATCTGCCTCTTAAAAATTTTTCAGTCGTATCAAAAGATCAGCCTGCGAGATGCAGCATCTCGATCAGGAACAGCCAGCTCAGGCCATAGAATGTAACGACAGCGACAAGGTCGTTGACCGTCGTGATGAGCGGACCGGAAGCAACCGCCGGATCGATGTGGATCTTTTTGAAGAACAGCGGAATGCAGGTGCCGACGGCACTGGAAATCAGCATTGCCAGCAGCAGTGCGATGCCGATGCAGGCGGAAACGGAAAATGCGAACATCATGGTCTTTCCCTTGAATAAGAAGATGAAAAGTCCGATGACAGCAAAGGACAGAACACCAAGCAGAAGACCATTGCAGAAACCGATGCGCATTTCCTTGAAAACAAGCTGTAATTTCTGTTTTCCGGTCAGGGACTCATCCATCAGGACACGGATGGTAACAGCCAGGGACTGGGTACCAACGTTTCCGGCCATGTCGAGGATCAGGGACTGGAAGGTCATGATGATCGGAAGGGTTGTGACAACCTGTTCGAAAATACCGACTACAGAAGAAACCAGCATGCCAAGACCGAGCAGGATGATCAGCCATGGAAGACGTTTTTTCATACTGTCTTTTAACGGCTCTTTTAAATCCTCCTCTGCGGTCAGACCTGCGAACATCGCGTAGTCCTCACCCATCTCATCATCAACCAGGTCGATGATGTTTGATGATGTGATGACACCGAGCAGGCGGTTGTCATTGTCGAGGACCGGAATAGAATCCTCGGAATAATCCTTCAGTTCTTCGATACACTCGTTGATCGGCTCCTCTGCATATACGTACGGGTAAGAAGTTACGGTCAGATCCTCGAGCGTCTCGTCGCGTCTTGCGATGATCAGGTTTTTCAGATCGATCGCTCCGTAAAATTTCTGCTGCGCATTGACAACAAAGATGGTAGAGATGTTGTCGTTCTTTGCGGCCTGATCGATCAGGCTGCTCATCGCCTGTTTGACATTCAGATCCTCGCGGATGATGATGCAGTTTGTCGTCATGCGGCTACCAATTTCATCTTCATCGAAGGAGGCGATCATCTCAATATCGTGGCGTACTTCCGGATCGAGCAGTTCGATCAGAAGTTTTTTCTTTGCTTTGTCGAGTTTCTGCAGAACCTCGGCCAGTGCATCGGTCTCCATTTTGGAGAGGATGGAAGCGGCTTTTTTGACATCCATCTCTTCGAGGTACTCGGCTACGTTGTCGGATTCAGCATACTCAAAAATATCGGACAGCATGTCCGTGTCCAGAATGCGGTACAGTTTGCATCGCTCCGGAACCGTTAAAAGCGGCAGAACATCTGCCAGGTCATTTTCGTGGTAATCTTCCAGGCGGCTGCCCATGACAGCCGGAGAAGAGTTACTGCGGATTGTATCCAGGATCTCCTGGGTATAATCCTGTACTCGTTTTTCCATTTTTTCGTTATCCTCCATTCTTTTTTTTGACAGCAGAAAAAAACATGCGTGCTGTCGGTGCGAAAAAGCATGTTGGAACCCTCACAGGGCAGTAAAAGCACACGAAAAAAGAACCAGAGAATTACGTTTCAAAACTGGTTTGGATCATGTGTCTTACTTCGGGTTTTCATAGGATAAGAAGGGAAAATATTTAAGATTAAAACAGGACAGAAGGATGGCCGTCATCCTGCATATTTTCCGGTTCCCGTCCTATGCTGGTACTTCGCCCATGAGAATCACAACTATCCATTCTGTTCACCTGCCTTTTTTTAGAAATTTTTTGATCAAACAGCCGTTTTTGCCGGTCTGTTTCGCTTGAAATACGGGATTCAAAAATCATCCCTCAAGTATTCTAACTGCTTTCCGGAAAAAAATCAATTCCTATTTTGGTAAAATTTTCGCAACATTCTTATCTCGTTTCTGTTTCTCCTCGTAAAGCATTGCATCCGCATGCGCGAGCATCTCCGGAAGTGTGGAATCCATGTCTTTCGGAAGCAGATAAAAGCCGGTGGAAACGGTAATATTATATGCTTTTTCGCTCGTTCTATTAAAAATGTCGAATGCGGAGTGCAGCGTCCGGTACAGATCCCTGGACATTGTTTCGTCGGAACACGGAACAAGACATGCGAATTCATCGCCGCCGATGCGTCCGCAGACACCGCGTTTGCCGATGGAATCCTGCAGAAACTGTCCGACAAGGCGGATGGAGAAGTCCCCTTCTTCATGCCCGTACCGGTCGTTGATGATCTTTAAATTATTGAGATCCGCATAGACGGCAAGCAGGATGTGCTAAGAAAATAATTGCAATTGTCTAAAAAATGTTTGAGTTCTGAATTCACAGACAAAACTTTATAGAAACTTAAGATTTTCCTTTGCGGACCTAAAGATTCCTTTGGTACAGTAAGGATGAAAACAAAAGACATCTGGCAACTTGAGAGAATTTGCGGTACAATCATCTTTGAATCATGTGGGAGGTCCGGCGCGGAAAAAAAGTGCCGGAAAAGAAAAAATGAAAGGTGGAGAAAGAAGAAATGTACAACATTTTAGTATGTGATGATGATAGAGAGATTGTAGACGCCATTGAGATTTATCTGACCCAGGAGGGCTATCATGTGCTGAAAGCATATGACGGCATGCAGGCCATCCAGATGCTCGAGAGGGAGGAGATTCAGCTGCTGATTATCGACGTTATGATGCCGAAACTGGACGGCATCCGTGCGACGCTGAAAATCAGGGAAAAGAGCAGTATTCCGATCATTATTCTGTCCGCAAAATCAGAGGATGTGGACAAAATTCTGGGACTGAACATCGGCGCGGATGATTACGTGACGAAGCCGTTCAATCCGCTCGAGCTGGTGGCGAGGGTGAAATCTCAGCTGCGGCGCTACACGAAACTTGGAAATCTTCCGGCGGACGACGGAGAAAATGTGTATCAGGTTGGCGGGCTTCTCGTCAATGACGATTTAAAAGAAGTCAGCGTCGAGGGCGAACCAGTCAAACTGACCCCGATCGAATACAACATTCTCCTGCTGCTGGTAAAAAATCCAGGCAAGGTATTTTCGATTGAGCAGATTTATGAGAGCATCTGGAACGAGGAAGCGATCGGTGCGGATAACACGGTTGCGGTTCATATCCGTCACATCCGTGAGAAAATCGAAATCAACCCGAAGGAGCCGCGCTATCTGAAAGTTGTATGGGGAATTGGGTATAAGATTGAGAAACAATAATAAGGAGTGAATAATTGTGAAAGAACGAAAACTCTACAGCCTGACGGGGAAGCTGATCGTTTTTCTTCTGCTGATCGTTTTTGCCGCCAGTGCGCTGTTCGGGGGCATTCAGACACTGATGCTTTCCAGCGTCGGCCTGACGCCGAATGCGGCAGCAAAAAAGTATGCGTTTGAAGAAACCACCGCATGCGGCACACTGGTGCAGCGGCAGCTTCATAACGTCATGAGCTACTATAATGATATGAGTAAATTCGGCACAAACGGTCGATACGACGGAACAAAAGAGATTGATTACCGTGCCTTTGCAACCGATGGAGAGGGAAGCGGCGGGATAAGTACAACGTACACCATTGACCAGCTTGTCAAGATGTACGATGACGGCAGCAGCGCAGACCTCAATGAGGTGGCAGCGTATACTGCGGACAATTATGCGACGAACGATGCCGGAATTGACAAAGAAGCCTATCTTGCATACGAAGATGGAACTGACGTGAGCCAGGAAACAGAAGAGACGGATGTAGCCGCACTCACCGAAGAAGTGAGCGCGGCAGATGCAGAGACGTTTGACAGCTTTTCCCCGGACGGCGAGGTCTACTTTCCTTCCGATAATGCAGTGAAAAGCCTGAAAGAGAAAAAAATTGATCCTGCTGATGTTTCCTCCCAGTTTTTGTATCTATACGATCAGGGAATGAACCTGGAAACGCAGAAAACGAAAGCGGGAACGTACCTCTATGAGTACGCGGCGGCAAATCTGAAAAAGGTATCCATCCGCGATCTGTATATGACACTTTCCGGGGTCACGGAAGAAGTTGCTGCTTTTAAAAACCAGGAGAGCGGCATCAGCGTCGATGCGGACGATGCCAATCTCTGGTACTGTCTGGAGGATAAAGAAGGAAATATCTATACGAATGTGGATTCCTGGAAAAATGGTTACACAACAGCCATTGCGCAGAAATCGTCCTATCCGTTCGCCTTTGCTGTTGACCGGACCGGCGGTGCCGACAAAGTCCGTTCTTATGCAACAAGAAAAAACAGCCCGGCCGTGGAAGCAGCGAGAAGCTATCTGCTGAACAATCAGATTGCAGATAATTATCAGAAGATCTTTGTTGCACTGGATCCGGATCTGGCAGCAAGCGACTATTTCTCCCAGTACAGTGAGATCTACAGCCAGTGGCTTCCGAAAATGCAGCTCCTTCTTCTGATGATTGCAGTTGGCGGAATCGGAACGCTGGTCTGCCTGGTCCTGTTCACACTGCAGGCAGGAAGAAATGGAAAAAACAAAGAAATCCGCCTTTACTTTTTCGATCAGTGGTACACGGAAATCGCAGCTGCAGCCGCCATCCTGATTGTGATGGGAGCAGTTGGAATCGTTGCTGTCTGCATCGAACTTTCCTACGGCGGCGTTCATTATATCCAGAATTTTGACGGAAACTACATCTACAGCGGATCCTATGGAAATGAAGCAGATACATGGCGAAGCCTGGTGGCCGCATCGGGCATCCTCGCCGGATTTCTGATCACACTGATTCCGTACTGCTCACTGGTGCGCCGGATCAAAGCACGCAACGTCTGGAAACAGTCGTTTTTGTACTGCGTCGGCCACCGGATCGTGTCTGCCGGAAGAACCTTCTATGAAGGCAGACAGGAGTCGGAGCGAACGATCCTTATGTTCTGCGTTTTCTGCGGCGTGCAGATCATTCTCTGCTGCGGCTTCGGAATGTTCGGCGTATTCCTTACCCTGGTGATGGATGCCGCAGTGCTGCTTCTTCTGCTGCGCGAGGCATCCGGAAGAAAACAGATTGAACATGGCTTAAAAGAGATTGCTGCGGGCGATCTGGATTACAAGATTGACCTGACGGAGCTGCAGGGGGAAGACAACCTTCAGCTTGCCGGAATTGTCAATTCGCTCGGAGAGGGAATGAAAGCGGCAGTGCAGGAGCAGATGAAGAGCGAGCGCTTAAAAGCGGATCTGATCACGAACGTATCCCACGATATCAAGACACCGCTTACTTCTATTATTAATTATGTCGATCTGCTGAAACGGGAAAATATTGAAAACGAGAAAGCGAAAGATTATATCCGCGTACTCGACGAAAAATCACAGCGCCTGAAACAGCTGACGGAGGACCTTGTCGAGGCATCGAAGATCAGCTCCGGAAACATTAAACTGGAATTTATGAACCTGAACCTGAACGAACTTGTACAGCAGGTGAACGGAGAATTTGCGGAGCGGTTCGAAGGCCGCAATCTCGACCTGATCTGTATTCTCCAGCCGGAACCGCTTCTGATCCGTGCGGACAGCCGCCGCATCTGGCGCGTGCTTGAGAACCTGTACGTAAATGTCTGCAAATATGCCATGCCGGGAACACGGGTTTATGTGGATGCCATCAAAAAAGACGGAAAGATTCAGCTCTCGATTAAGAACATTTCCGAGAACCCGCTGAACTTCCAGGCAGATGAACTGACGGAGCGTTTTATCCGCGGCGATGTCAGCCGGAGCACCGAGGGCAGCGGCCTGGGTCTTTCAATCGCAAAGAACCTGACGGTATTGCAGCATGGAAGCTTCAACATTTATCTGGACGGCGACCTGTTCAAGGTTACGATTACGTTTGATGAAGCTGTAAAGGAGAAAAAACCGATGCCTCCGATGATCGTACCGGAAGCGGTACAGGAGGAAGCACAGCAGGATGCCTGAGAAGTGTTGAAAAATAAAAGAGAATAGAAAACGACAACTCCCCGCCGGGAAACACGCAGCAGATGCGGTTCCCGGCGGGGAGTTGTTTATGAAATGCAGTTTATTTATTCGTTTGTTTCGTCTGTTTCTGTCTGTTCAGCCGGGCTTGCAGATTCCTCTTCCGAAGCAGTTTCTGCAGCATCGGTAGTTTCAGCCGGAGCAGCGTCATCGGAACGTTCAGTCAGCGGGCTTGGTCTGTCCATTGCTTCCAGTGCCCGCAAGGATTCTTCTTCCGGTGTCAGAACCTCGTTTTCTTCCTCCGGCATATAGAATGGGAAGATTTTGTTTACAAAGAACCAGGAGCATCCAAGCGCTACCGTGGAAAAGCCCAGAAGGAACATCAGAAGAATCAGATAGCTGACAATCTTTGTCGTGGAGAATACATAGATCAGCAGCGGACAGAGATTGACGAGCAGGATCATGATGGTCCACGGCAGGTGGCGGATTGCCATCAGGATGGAGTTCTTGATCGTGTTTTTTACAGTATTGTCAAAGCGGCTCAGTACCGGAAATACATAAGAAAGTACCATGGCCTCGAAAAAGATCAGTACCAGGAAAACAAAACGCAGGTAGGTGATGGTACCCGGCATTCTCATGACCAGCAGAAGATCAAGAATCAGAACAATCAGAACCGCCAGCAGGATGAGCCAGATGGCAGTTGCCTGCTTGAAGTTTTCGCGGAAGGATTTCCAGTAGGTACGGAAGATATACGTCTCCTCATTTTTGATCATCTTCAGCGTGACGTAGTACATTGCTGTGAAATTGGCGCCGATTGTCACAATCGGGATACACATAATAAGGAAAATAATGTTCAGCATCATCAGGTCGAAGACACGGCCCATAATCTGCGAGAACTTACTGTCCAGGCTGAAAAAACTCATAATTTGTTCCTCTTTTCTGTTGAATTAAGTGTGCCGCCGATTAACGTTCCGGCTGGCAGACATCATAGAAAAGTATAGCGAATTTTTCAGAAAAATGCAATGAAGAGAATATAAACTTTTCGTTTCGTCATTTTGTATAAGAGTGAACATTTTGTTTGTGCAAAGTGGACAGAAGAGAACGGTTCGAGAAAATCCGAAAGCAGAATTGCCAATCTGCCGGAGGAAAGTTTGTGTAATTGTGGCATGGTCGAATGCGGGTAGAAAAGGTATACTAATCCCATAAGCAAGAGAGATGCAAATGCAAAACTCATAATAAAACGCATGATGTTTATTTAGGGAGGATTCAAAAATGGCAAGTTTATCTTTACAGCACATTACAAAAAGATATCCGAACGGTTTTGAAGCAGTAAAAGACTTCAACCTGGAAATCGCTGACAAAGAGTTTATCATCTTCGTAGGACCATCTGGATGTGGTAAATCTACAACACTTCGTATGATCGCAGGTCTTGAGGAGATTTCCGATGGTACTCTGAAAATTGACGATAAAGTAGTAAACGACGTAGAGCCGAAAGACCGTGATATCGCAATGGTATTCCAGAACTACGCTCTGTATCCGCACATGACCGTATATGATAACATGGCATTCGGTCTGAAACTGAGAAAAGTTCCGAAAGATCAGATCGACAAACAGGTTAAAGAAGCAGCTAAAATCCTTGACCTGGAGAAACTGCTTGACCGTAAACCGAAAGCTCTTTCCGGTGGTCAGAGACAGCGTGTTGCTATGGGACGTGCCATCGTACGTGATCCTAAAGTATTCCTTATGGACGAGCCTCTTTCAAACCTGGATGCAAAACTTCGTGTACAGATGCGTACCGAGATTTCTAAACTGCATGAGAGACTGGGCGCTACCATCATCTACGTAACACATGACCAGACCGAGGCTATGACACTTGGTACCAGAATCGTTGTTATGAAAGACGGAGTTGTTCAGCAGGTAGATACCCCGCAGAACCTGTACAACGCACCGGGCAACCTGTTCGTTGCAGGATTCATCGGATCTCCGCAGATGAACTTCCTGGATGCAAAAGTAAAAGTTAACGGAAACGATGTAACTCTTACTGTTGGTAAATACAACATGAAACTGCCGGCTTCCAAAGCAAAAGCTGTTATTGACGGCGGATATGACGGAAAGACCGTTGTTATGGGTATCCGTCCTGAGAACGTACATGATTCTCAGATGTTCATCGAGACTTCCAAAGACAGCGTAGTTGAGTGCAAGATCAACGTATACGAGCTGTTAGGTGCAGAAGTTTACCTGTACTTCGATTGCGAAGGATTCCCAATGACAGCCCGCGTAGATCCTCGTACAACTGCAAGAAGCGGAGATACCGTTAAATTTGCTCTGGATATGGAGAAAGTTCATCTGTTCGACAAAGAGACAGAGATCACCATTACCAACTAATCCATATGAACATCAGCGCGTATGCGCAAACATAGAGAAAAGGATCGACATCCGTTCGGATGCCGGTCCTTTTTGTATATGGTTACAGTTCACTGGTTCCCAGCGAACTGTAACATTCGCAGCCCTCATTTAAAGTTTTGCTTCGCAAAAGGAGGGCTGCTCACACCTGAATCACTTTCTTACGCAGCGAAACAGCAAGTGTTTCACTGCTGAGTGAACAGTAACTGCATATGCACGACCCTCCTTTTGCGAAGCAAAAAATAGTTGCCAATGAGAAAAAAATAAGCTATAGTTATAGATAAGACGCACCCTGGAGTAAAATACGCCAGGAGAAAGGAAGTGGCAGATTTGGTATCAAGTCAGGTATTACAGAAAACCCTTGATGAATTAAGAAATATTACGAGAATTGATTTATGTGTGACGAATACGGATGGTGTTCTGCTGGTGACCACATTCCCGGAAACCGCGATTGATGCAGAAAGCATCCGTTCTTTTGTATTATCCGCTGCGGACAGCCAGATTGTACAGGAATATCATTATTTTAAAGTATATGACAACCAGAATGTGGAGTATATTTTGATTTCTAAAGGAAGCAGCGACGATGCATATATGATCGGAAAGGTTGCCGTATGTGAGATTCAGAATCTTATCATTGCATACAAAGAGCGTCTGGACAAAAACAACTTTATCCAGAACCTTCTTCTCGACAATCTTCTTCTGGTGGATGTCTACAACCGCGCGAAAAAGCTTCGCATCGACACAGATGTGCGCCGCGTTGTTTACATGGTAGAGACGAAGCTGGAAAAAGACATCAGCGCACAGGAGACAGTAAAGAGCCTCTTTGCTTCAAGACCGAGAGATTTCATCACCGCAGTCGATGAGAAGAGCATTATCATTGTAAAAGAACTGAAAGACACCGACACCTTCGAGGATATGAACCAGACCGCAAGAATGTTGGTGGATATGCTGAATGCGGAGGCCATGTCCCAGGTGCGCGTTTCCTACGGAAATCCGGTCAACGAGATCAAGAGTGTATCGCGTTCTTACAAAGAGGCGAAGATGGCACTCGAAGTAGGAAAAATTTTCTACGCAGACAAAAACGTGGTACCATACAACAACCTCGGCATCGGCCGTCTGATCTATCAGCTCCCGATTCCGCTGTGCGAAATGTTTATGACCGAAGTCTTCGGCGAAAATCTGCCGGATACGTTCGATGAGGAAACACTGACCACAATCAATAAATTTTTTGAAAATAACCTGAATGTGTCCGAGACATCCCGTCAGCTCTATGTACACAGAAATACTCTGGTGTACCGTCTGGAGAAGCTCGAGAAGAGCACAGGACTCGACATTCGTAAATTTGACGATGCGCTGACCTTTAAAATTGCCATGATGGTCGTAAGCTACATGACGTATATGAACAACAGCGAAAATCTGTAAAACCGTTCAGAGCCGTACAGGATTGCGGGAGTGCAAAGCACGGAGCAATCCGGGTATCGAAGGGGTCAAAAGACTTTTTGACCCTGACATTTTATCAACAACAAGAGGAGAGGAACGACATGATTGAATTACTGAACACAGGTGCATACCTTGTCAACGGAATCGATATCATCCCGGATACAGAAGAAGGCCGCGCGGAACTCAAAGCGCGTACTGGCGCTGTGCCGTGTCCGGCGAATGCTGCAAAAGAAACCATTGCCTATGGAATCTTAAAAGACCACAATGTTTCCGGCAACATGGAAAATCTGCAGATCAAATTTGACAAACTTACATCGCATGACATTACTTTTGTTGGAATCATTCAGACCGCGCGCGCGTCAGGACTGGAAAAATTCCCGGTACCGTACGTGCTGACCAACTGCCACAACTCCCTTTGTGCAGTAGGCGGAACCATCAACGAAGATGACCACATGTTTGGTCTTTCTGCAGCAAAGAAGTATGGCGGCATCTATGTTCCACCTCACATTGCAGTTATCCATCAGTACATGCGTGAAATGCATGCAGGCTGCGGACGCATGATCTTAGGTTCTGACTCCCACACCCGCTACGGTGCATTAGGAACCATGGCTATCGGTGAAGGCGGCGGCGAGCTGGTAAAACAGCTGTTGAACCAGACCTATGATATCAACATGCCCGGCGTGGTAGCCGTATACTTAAAGGGTGCTCCCGTGAAGGGTGTAGGTCCTCAGGACGTTGCACTTGCTATCATTGGCGCAGTATTCAAGAACGGCTATGTGAATAACAAGGTTATGGAGTTTGTTGGACCTGGAGTCAGCAAGCTTAGTGCAGATTTCCGTATCGGAATCGACGTTATGACAACAGAGACAACTTGTCTGTCTTCTATCTGGAAAACAGATGAGAAGATTCAGGAGTTCTATGATATTCACGGAAGAAGTGAAGATTACAAAGAACTGAATCCTGGAGCAGTTACATATTATGACGGTATGGTTTATGTGAACTTAAGCGAGATCAAGCCAATGATCGCAATGCCGTTCCACCCAAGCAATGTTTATACAATTGATGAACTGAACGCAAATCTGGCAGACATCCTTCATGATGTAGAGCAGAAAGCACTTGTAAGTCTTGACGGTGCAGTTGATTACTCTCTGCAGGATAAGATCAGAAACGGTAAGTTCTATGTAGAGCAGGGAATCATCGCAGGATGTGCAGGTGGTGGATTTGAAAATATCTGTGCAGCTGCAGATATCATCAAAGGAAAGAACATCGGAGCAGATGAATTTACATTCAGCGTTTACCCGGCAAGTACACCGATTTATATGGAACTTGTTAAGAATGGTGCAATTGCAGATCTTATGGAAGCAGGAACTGTTGTGAAGACAGCATTCTGTGGACCGTGCTTCGGAGCAGGAGATACTCCGGCGAATAACGCATTCTCTATCCGTCATACAACAAGAAACTTCCCGAACCGTGAAGGAAGTAAGCTGCAGAACGGACAGATCTCTTCTGTAGCACTGATGGATGCTCGTTCTATCGCAGCAACAGCAGCAAACAAGGGATTCTTAACACCGGCAACAGCAATGGATGTAGAGTACAAAGGACAGAAATATCACTTTGATAAGAACATTTATGCAAACCGTGTATTTGACAGCAAGGGCGTTGCTGATCCAAGCG